>JAESGW010000568.1_pt1 | contig 25307 bp, 26 predicted proteins | sample 9269791 | NCBI WGS metagenome assembly JAESGW01 (sample SAMN16773120, study PRJNA677053) | algae metagenome | isolation source: Aphanocapsa lilacina HA4352-LM1 and co-occurring heterotrophs from near cave... | place: USA: Maniniholo cave, near Haena, Kauai, HI | collected 2009-07-28 | reverse complement strand
CACCTACACCGATCCCTACGCCGATCCTTCGGCCGGTCCCTACGGCGACACCTACGGCGGCTCGGGCGCTGGGGCGTACGGTCCGCCCGCCGCGCCGGGCGGCTGGGACCGGGGCGGGTACGCCCGGGCGCGCCGCCCGCGCAACCCCCGCAAGCGCGGCCCGATCCTCTTCGGCTTCACGCTGGCCCTGATCGCCCTCGCCGAGGGGGTCCTGGGCGTGGTCGACGTCGCCGGCGTCGAGGTGGCGGACAGCGCCTACCCCGCGCTCGCGCTCGGCCTGGTCGCGGCGATGCTGGTCGTGGGCTCCTTCTGGGGCCGGGCCGGCGGCCTGATCGCCCTCGGCCTGGTCGCCGCTCTCGTGACGGCGGCCGCCACCGCCAGCAGCAGCTTCCCCGAGGACCGCCTCGCCTACGCCCCGACGAGCGCCGACGAGGTGCGTGACGCCTACGACCTCGGTGGGGGCGAGCTCACCCTCGACCTGTCCCGCGTCTCCGACGTCGACGCCCTCGACGGTCGCGACGTGATGATCGACGGGGTCGGCGGCCGCGTGGAGGTGGTCGTCCCCGACGGCATGGACGTCACCGTCCGGACCGACCTGGTCGCCGGCGACAGCCGGGTGTTCGACGAGCGCCGCGACGGCTTCGACGTGAACCTCGACGGCTTCCTCGACGGCGGCGACGAGGTCCCCGACATGTCCATCACCATCGACCTGGTCGCCGGCGAGGTCATCGTCCGCGAAGCCGCCTGAGGAGCACCCGAGATGAACGCAGACATGAGCGACAGCAGCCACGACACGGACCTGTACGGCTACGACGAGCCGATGGTCGGACCGCTCGACGCACCGGAGAAGCCCAGCGGGTTCCACCCCGTCAACGTCGGCCACCTCGTGATGGGGGTCGCCTTCGCCGGCATGGTGCTGGTGTGGGCGCTCGTCCAGGGCGACGTCGTCGAGACCTCGCAGCTCAACTGGCTGATGCCGATCCCGTGGCTGGCGGCCGGTGCCGCCGGGCTCGCCGCGACGGTGTGGGGCTCGCGCCGGTGATCAGGTCAGCGAGCAGGCCGGCAGTGCGAACCACCTGAGGTCGTCGAAGCCCTCGTCGAGGTGGCCGGTGTCGGACCAGTCCGGCGGCGACGCGGCGGCCATGATCGCGCGGCCCTCGTCGAGGTGCTCCCGGAGCACCGAGACGGGGGCCGTCTGCGTGTGGGCGGGCCACGTCATCGACCCGTCGGCGGCGTAGGTGACGGCGGCCAGGCGCATCGGCGGCTCGACGGGACCGGTGCGGTGGTGCCACAGGCCGGTGAGCGGGTCGAAGCGGTAGTCGCCGAGCAGCCGCCAGCCCTCGCGGGCGACGAGGCGTACGGCCTCCACGACGTAGGTGAAGACCTCCTCGTCGACGAAGTAGTTGAAGTTGACCCGCACCCAGCCGGGCTTGATGCCCTCGCAGCCGCCGCGGATCTGCGCCTCGAAGGCGTGGCTGCGGTCGAGGTCGATGTCGAGCAGACGGTGGCCGTAGGGGCCGGCGCACGAGCAGCCGCCGCGGGTCTGGATGCCGAAGAGGTCGTTGAGCAGCGCGACCACGAAGTTGTGGTGGAGGTAGGTCCCGTCGGGGGCCTTCACCACGAAGGACACGATCGAGAGCCGCTGGGAGTCGAGGTTGCCGAGGATCTGGATCGTCGGCTCCGCGACCCACGCCTCGACCGCGCGGCGCAGCAGCTCCTCCTCGTGGGCCTGGATCGTCTCGACGCCGACGGCGTCCTTGAGCTGGAATACCAGCCCGGCGCGGATCGACTCGACGATCGCGGGGGTGCCGCCCTCCTCGCGGTGGGCGGGGTCGTCGAGGTAGCGGTGCTCGGTCGGGTTGACGTACATGACCGTGCCGCCGCCCGGCACCACCGGCACCCGGTTGGCCAGCAGCTCGCGGCGGACGACGAGCACGCCCGGGGTGCCCGGGCCGCCGATGAACTTGTGCGGGCTGATGAAGATCGCGTCCTTGCGCGAGCGGCCCGGGCCGTACATCTCGATGTCGACGTAGGGCGCACAGGCGGCGAAGTCCCAGAAGCTCAGCGCGCCGTGCTCGTGGAGCAGGTCGGCGACGCCCTCGGTGTCGGTGACGATGCCGGTGACGTTGGAGGCCGCGGAGAACGAGCCGATCTTCAGCGGCCGGTCGGCGTGGCGCTCGAGCTCCTCGCGGAGGTGGTCGAGGGAGACCCGGCCGTCGGCGTCCTCGTGGATGGTGACGACGTCGGCGATGGTCTCGCGCCAGCTGACCTCGTTGGAGTGGTGCTCGAAGGGCCCGATGAACACGACCGGGCGCTGGTCGGCGGGGATCGCGTCGCTGAGGTGGTAGCGGTCCTCGAGCACGCACGGGATGCGCAGGCCGAGGATGCCGATCAGCTTGTCGATCGCCGCCGTGCTCCCGGAGCCGCAGAAGATCACGACCGTCTCGTCGTCGCCGCCGACCGCGTCGCGGATGATGCGGCGGGCGTCCTCGCGCAGCCGCGTCGTCTGCAGCCCCGTGCCGCTGGCCTCGGTGTGGGTGTTGGCGTAGGCGGGCAGCACCTCGGTGCGGATGAAGTCCTCGATGAAGGTCAGGCTCCGCCCGGAGGCGGTGTAGTCGGCGTAGGTGACCCGGCGCGGGCCGTACGGCCCCTGCATGACCTGGTCGTCGCCGATGACGGACGCGCGGATCCGCTCGAGCAGGGCGGTCGAGGTGGCGGGCTCGATGGGGTCGTGCGTCACAGCCCGAGCGTACGCCGGTGCGAGGCCTGGCCTGTCACCGCTGCACGCACGGCGGCGAGGGCCGCCTCGGGGTGGTCGGTGATGACGCCGTCGACGCCGGCGGCGAGCAGGGCCGTCACCTCGGCGGCCATGTCGCCGAGGCCGTCGGGGGCGTCGCCGCGCCGCAGGTTGGTCGGCAGGTAGCGGTTCTCGCCGCGCACCGTCCACGCGTGCACGGTGAGTCCGCGGCGGTGGGCGTCGCGCACGAGCGTCGACGGTGCGCCGATGGCGCCGGACGCGTCTCGCGGCAGCACGAGTGCGCGGTGCGGGCCGATCCCGTCGGCGTACTCGTCGATGCGGTCCAGGTCGTCGGTCGTCACCGGCTCGCCGGCCTCGATCAGCTGCACGACGGGCAGCCGCGTGCGGGCGGCCAGACGCCGCAGGACCGGCGCCTCGAAGGCCATGAGCGTGACGCGCGCCCACGGGTGGTCGAGGCCGTGGCGGGCGAGGTCGCGCAGCACCGGCACGTCGAGCGGCAGACCGATCCTGTCGTGGTGGGCGGCGTGCTTGAGCTCGAGCATCACGCCGACGGCGCGGCCGCGTCGCGCCGACTCGGCCCCCACCATCGCCAGCACCTCGTTGAGCGTCGGCACCCCCTCGGCCCCGTCGTGTGCCGCGCTGCCGGGCCGGGTGCCCGGCATCCGCTCGCGGGCGGCGAGGGTCTTGAGCTGCGCCAGGGTCAGGTCCTCGGCGAACCAGCCGCGCTGCAGGACCCCGTCGACGACGGCGGTCCGGCGGAGGTGGGCGAGCTCGGGGCGCCGCGCGACGTCGGTGGTGGCGCTGAGCTCGAGGTCGTGACGGGCGACCAGCACGCCGTCCCGGGTGGAGACGAGGTCCAGCTCGATGTCGTCGGCGCCCATCCGGATGGCGGTCCGGTAGGCGTCGAGCGTGTGCTCGGGACGGTGCCCGCTGGCGCCGCGGTGCGCGACCACGGCGGGCGTGAGGACCAACGACGAGGTCCGGCTCACGGCCTCGCGGGTCACCGTCATGGCTCCACCGTGCCGCCCCGACGGGTCCGGCCGGTGGTCGCCCGGTGTTGCCGGGGTGAATGGCGCATGATGACCGCGTGACGCTTCCCTCCTTCCCGACGCTCGAGTCCCTGCCCGCCGCCGACCACCCGTCCCTGGTCGCCGCGCCCGTCGCCACCGCGCTGGCCGCCTGGCCGGGCGCCGCGCAGGTGGCGGTCGTCGACATCGACCCCGGACTCGCCGACACCGCGGCGATGAGCGAGGCGTACGGCATCCCGATGACGGCGAGCGGCAACTGCGTCGTCGTCGCGGGCTCGCGCGCCGGCGACGAGCGGATCGCCGCGTGCGTGGTGCGCGCCGACACCCGCGCCGACGTCAACACGCTGGTGCGCAGGATGCTCGACGTGCGCAAGGCGTCGTTCCTCCCGGTGGAGCGGGCCGTCGAGGAGACCGGGATGGAGTACGGCGGCATCACGCCGCTCGGCCTGCCGCCCGCGTGGCGGGTGCTGGTCCACGAGGCGCTGCTCGACGAGCCGGTCGTCGTGGTCGGGAGCGGCGTACGTCGCTCCAAGCTGCTGGTGCCGGGCGCGCTGCTGGCGGACCTGCCGGGCGCCGAGGTGGTGCCGGACCTGGGGCGCTGAGCGGCCCCTCTGCGACACCTGGGCGATTCGGGCCCGCGCCCGCCCGGGGACGGCGATGATCGCCGCATGGGGAGGTGGTCGGCGCTCGCGCCCTTCGGGCGGATCGGTCGCGCCCTGGGATTCCGGTGGATCTTCCCCGTCGGCACGATGGCCGTGCCGTTCCACCCGGCGTTCCTGCCGCTGGTGCTGGCCGTGCTCGTCGTGTGGACGGGATCGCGGGCCGTCGATCTGGTGGCCGGCGCCGCCGACGGCGCCGGGTGGTCGGTGCTCGGCGTGCTCGTCGGCTTCGCGATCGTCGGCCTGCTGCTCTCGGTGCCGGTGCTGGCGTGGTTCGTCCTGGCGCTCGGCGGGCGCCTGGTCCAGGGACTGCTCGCGCTGGTGGCGATGCTGCTGCTGACCGTCTCCGTCGCGACCGGTCGGGACCCGGCGTGGCTGCTCGTGCTGCCGGCGGCGTACGCCGGCGTGTGGGTCGTGCAGGCCGTCGGCGGACGGGTCGTGCTCGCGCGGCTGCGGTCCGGGGTCGAGCGGTTCGAGCCGGTCGACGCGAAGGGTCGCGCGGTCGTGCTGCCCACGGACGTCGAGCCGGACACGGTCGCCGACCTGCTGACCAGGTGCGGCGCTGGTGCGGTGTGGCAGCCGGACCCGCTGGCGGGCGACGGCTCGGGTGATGGTGGTCGCGGGCACGTCGTGGTGACGGCGGAGCAGGCCGAGCGGCTGCGCGACACCAGCCGCGGCGCGCTGCCCGACGGCGTGCGGCTCGACGAGGCCGGCGGCGAGACGGTCCTGGCCGTCCCTGCCCCCACGCCGGTGCCGCCCGACGCGCTCGTGGTCGCGGTCTCGCGCCAGGCCGACCCGCTCGGACTCCTCGGCGGCGACGTGTGGACCGTGGCGGTGGACGGCCGGACCGTCGCCACCGGGCAGGCCCGGGTCGTGCTGCCCGTGCCGCTGCTCAACGTCTTCCACTGGGTCTCGCTCACCTCGCGCGACGAGTGGGTGGCCGGGTTCGGGCGGGGGCGCGCACACGCACTCGGGCCGGGGCACCGGGCGGTGCACCGGTACGTCGCCGACGGCGAGCCCGTCGACCCGGCGACCTCCGCCCACGCGCTCGACGCCCTCGACCGGGCGTGGCACGAGGTCGCCGATCGCGACGCCCGGGTCGAGCGGCTGCGGGCCGACGCCCTCGCCGGGCCGGTCGCCCTCGACGAGCACCGGCGCACCCTGGGCGACCTCCGCCGTGGCGGCGCGGCCCTGCTCGGGCCGGACGCGGCCATGGTCCTCGCGAGGTGGCTCGAGCGGGCCCGGGACGGCCGGCGGACCGACGAGCCGATCGCGGTCGCCCGGCTCGTGGCGACGCTGCCGGACGCGGACCTCGTGCGGCACGGCGAGCGGCTCCTCGACGCGTTCAACAGCCGCCGGCTCGGGCTGCGGTGGGACCTCGACGAGGTGCGCGACGTGACGCCGCTGCCGCGGGAGCTCCAGCGCTTCGGCCGCCGGGCCGGGTTCGGCCTGGCAGCCGACCTGCCCGAGCTCTACGCGCGGCTCGGTGACCTCGTGCCGGCCTTCCGCGAGCTGGTCGGCGCTCTCGCCGACGAGATGGCCGCAGGGAACGGCGCACCCCCGGTGCCCGAGCCGATCCGGCTGGCGCGCGAGCGGTGGGCAGCCGGCGAAAACGATTCGTGGCAGGCCGGAGCCGAAACCTAGGATCACCCGGTGCGCGTGCTCCCCGTCCCCGACCCCGGCGTGGCGGACCACCGCTCCCCCGGCCGCTTCCTCTGGTGGCTCGCGCGCGGCCAGGCGGTCACCCTGCTCGGCGGGATGGTCTTCGGCATCGTGTGGATGTCGTGCCAGGCGGTCATGCCCGCGGTCCTGGGCCGCGCGATCGACCGCGGCGTCGCGGCGCGCGACCAGGACCAGCTCGTCCTGTGGGCCGGCGTCATGCTGGCGATCGGCCTCGTGCAGGCGGTCAGCGGGATCATGCGGCACCGCTTCGCCGTGACCAACTGGCTCACCGCGTCGTACCGCGTCGTGCAGCTGACGACCCGCCAGTCCGTACGCCTCGGCGGGTCGCTGCCCCGCAAGGTCAGCACCGGCGAGGTCGTCGCCATCGGCACCACCGACCTCGACCACCTCGGCAACGTCATGGACGTGACCGCCCGCTTCTCCGGCGCGATCGTGTCGTTCCTGCTGGTGTCGACGATCCTGCTCACCACCTCGGTCCAGCTCGGCCTCGTCGTGCTGGTCGGGGTGCCGCTGCTGCTGCTCGTGATGGGTCCGCTGCTCAAGCCGCTGCAGGCCCGCAGCGCGACGGAGCGGCAGATGCGCTCCGACCTGTCCAACACCGGCACCGACATCGTCGGCGGCCTCCGGGTGCTGCGCGGGATCGGCGGCGAGGGCGTCTTCCTCGACCGCTACCGCCGCGAGTCGCAGGCCACCCGCACCGCAGCGGTCAACGTCGCGAAGCTCCAGTCGGTGCTCGACGCGTTGCAGGTCTTCCTGCCGGGCATCTTCGTCGTGCTGGTCGTGTGGCTCGGCGCCCGCTCCGCGGTCGCGGGGCAGATCACGGCGGGCGAGCTCGTGGCGTTCTACGGCTACTCGGCGTTCCTGATGATCCCGCTGCGCACCGCGACCGAGTTCGCCAACAAGCTCATCCGCGGCCGCGTCGCGGCCACGCGGGTGTGCCGGGTGCTGGCCCTGGACCCCGACGTCGTCGAGCCCGCCAGCCCCGCCGCCCCGCCGCCGCCCGGCGCGGAGCTGCGCGACGCCCGCACCGGGCTGGTCGTGCGCCCCGGCACGCTGACCGCGATCGTCTCCGAGCAGCCCGACGACTCCGCCCACCTCGCCGACCGCCTCGGCCTCTGCGCGCCCGAGCAGGACGACGAGGTCAGCCTCGGCGGCACGCCCCTCACCGCGCTCGCCCACGCCGTGGTGCGCGAGCGGATCATGGTCTCCGACACCGGCGCGGCCCTCTTCGCGGGCCGGCTGGCCGACCGCCTCGACGAGCGCGGCACCGGCGACGTCGAGCGTGCCCTCCACACCGCGTCCGCGGAGGACGTCCTGGAGGCCCTGCCGGACGGGCTCGACACCGTCGTGACCGAGAAGGGCCGCTCGTTCTCCGGCGGCCAGCGCCAGCGGCTGGTGCTCGCGCGCGCCCTCGCCGCGGACCCCGAGGTCCTCGTCCTCGTCGAGCCGACGAGCGCGGTCGACGCCCACACCGAGGCCCGCATCGCCTCGCGGCTGCGCGCGCACCGCGCGGGGCGTACGACCGTGGTGACCACCGCGAGCCCGCTGCTGCTGGACGCCGTCGACGAGGTCGCCTTCCTCGTCGGGGGTCGCGTCGTCGCGGTCGGCACGCACGAGCAGCTGCTCGAGACGGTCCCTGCCTATCGCGCGGTCGTGGTGCGCGACGTGGACGCGGAGGTGGCCTCGTGAGCGTCACGACCCGGCTGCCGATCGCCGACGGGCGCGCCGTGCGTCGCTACGTCGGCCAGGTCGCGCACCGCCACCCCCGCCTGCTCTGGACGGCCCTCGGGCTGCACGTGCTGGCGGCCGTCACCGCGCTGGCCGCGCCCCGGCTGCTCGGCGACCTGGTGCAGGCCGTCGAGGAGGGCACCACCCGCGCCCACGTCGACCGCATCGTGGTGCTGCTCGCGGTCTTCCTCGTCGCGCAGTCGGTGCTCACCCGCTACGCGCGCTACCGCTCGCAGGTGATGGGCGAGCTGGTGCTGGCCGAGCTGCGCGAGGACTTCGTCGCCAACACCCTCGCCCTCCCGGTCGGGACCGTCGAGGCCGCCGGGTCGGGCGACCTGCTCACGCGTACGGGCTCCGACATCGACCGGCTCGGCTGGTCGGTGCGGTGGGCGCTGCCGGAGTGGACGATCGCGGTGGTCACCGCGGTGCTCACCTTCGCCGCCGCCCTCTCGGTGGGCTGGTGGGTCTTCCTGCCCTGCCTGCTCGCGCTGCCGCCGCTGGTGGTCGGGCTGCGGTGGTACCTCGCGCGCGCCAAGGACGGCTACCTCGCCGAGACCGCGTCGTACTCCCAGATCACCACCACCCTGTCCGAGACCGTCGAGGGCTCACGCACGGTGGAGGCGCTCGGCCTCGGCCCGAAGCGCGTGCAGCAGGGCGACGACGACTGCGCGGCGTCGTACGCCGCCGAGCGCTACACCCTGCACCTGCGCACGGTCTTCTTCCCGAGCATGGAGCTGAGCTACCTCCTGCCGGTGGTCGGCACGCTGCTCTTCGGCGGCTGGCTCTACACCCGTGGCGAGGTCTCGCTCGCCGAGGTCACCACCGCCACCCTGTACGTGCAGATGCTCATCGACCCGGTCGACCGGCTGGTCTCGATCCTCGACGAGCTGCAGCTCGGCGCTGCCGCCCTGTCGCGCCTGCTCGGCGTGGCCCAGGTGCCCGACGACCGCGAGGTCACGGGCCGCGTGCCCACCTCGGAGAAGCTCGACGCCGAGGACGTGCGCTTCGCCTACGTCGAGGGGCGCGACGTGCTGCACGGGGTCGACCTCGACGTGGGCGTCGGCGAGCGGATCGCGATGGTGGGGCCGTCCGGGGCGGGCAAGTCGACCCTCGGCCGGCTGCTCGCGGGGATCCACCCGCCGCGCACCGGTGCGGTGACGGTGGGTGACGTCGGCCTCGTCGAGCTGCCGCTCGGCGACCTCCGCGGCCACGTCGCGCTGGTGACCCAGGAGCACCACGTGTTCGTCGGCACGCTCCGGGAGAACCTCGTCCTCGCCCGGCCCGAGGCCACCGACGACGAGGTGCGCGCCGCACTCGCCGCCGTGGACGCCGACGCCTGGGCCGCGGCGCTGCCCGCCGGCCTCGACACCGTCATCGGCTCCGGCGGCCGCAGCGTCACCGCCGCCCAGGCCCAGCAGATCGCGCTCGCGCGGCTGGTGCTCGCCGACCCCCACACGCTGGTGCTGGACGAGGCGACCTCGCTCATCGACCCCCGCGCCGCTCGCCACCTCGAGCGCTCGCTGGCCGCGGTGCTGGAGGGACGTACGGTCATCGCGATCGCGCACCGTCTCTTCTCCGCCCACGACGCCGACCGCGTCGCGGTCGTCGAGGACGGTGTGATCTCCGAGCTGGGGTCGCACGACGAGCTGGTCGCGGCGGGCGGGTCGTACGCCGCCCTCTGGGACTCCTGGCACGGCAAGGGCTGATCCGGCCGCGCACCGTCACGGTCGTAGCGGAGCCGTGAGGTCACCCGCCGAGCTCACGACTCCACCATCACGGTTCGGTGACGACGCCTTCCGCCGGCGCCCGGATGCCACCATGCTCGGCCCATGCGGGGACGGGGGTTGGTCGCAGGGGTGCTGGCGGCCGTCGTGGTGTTCCTCGTGGCCGCCACCGTCGTGCAGCGCATCGACGACTGGGAGCGCGAGCCGGAGCTCGAGCCCATCTCCGCCGACGAGGCATACGCCATCGACGGCCCGCTCACCTGCCACACCGAGCTGCGGGAGGTGCCAACGCTGCCGCTGGAGGTCGAGCCGGTGGCCCTGCTGGTCTGCGCGGACCCGGACGGCTCGATGCCGTGGACCTCGCCGGCCGACGTGGTGGAGGGGGACCTGTCCGAGCTCCGCGCGGTGCTGGACGGCCTCGAGGAGACACCGGACGAGGACTACGCGTGCACGATGCAGGGTGGGCCGGGCTACGACCTGCTGCTGCGCTTCTCCCGCGACCGGTACGCCCGGATCCACGGCGACACCGGTGGCTGCGGCGTCGTCACCACCGGCGTCGGGGAGTGGTTCGGCGCCGACGAGGTGCTGGACACGGCGCTCGCGCTCGTCGAGGAGCAGCGCGAGCGACGGCCGGAGCCGACGGCGGTCCCGGAGGAGCCGGGCTGCCCCAAGGTCAGCAACCGCGGCCCGGCGTACTCGCTCACCGGCGAGGTCACCGACATGGTCGTGGCGGTGTCGTGCTGGGCGCCGGACGCGCCCGAGCTGCCGCCCTTCGGCGACCCGGTCCGCGTGCCGCGGCGACAGCTGGCGCTGCTGATGGCCGACGCCGAGGCGAACGCCGAACCGCTGCGGAGGACGGGTGACTACGACTGCCCCGGCGGGCTGGACGAGCTCTACTCCCAGGTGCTTGTCGGGCGTACGGCGTGGGGCGACCTGCACGCCCTCCAGGGGTGGTGCCGCGAGTTCTACGTGAACACCTGGTCGCAGCGGGCGGGCGACGAGCCGCCGCGCGTGTGGCGACCCTCGCCGAGGTCGCAGCGGATCCTCGACGCCCTCCGCCGCTGACCACCCTTGCCATCGTGACAGTGAAACTGTCACAGTTGTGGCATGCGCCTCGCCTCCCTCCTGATGTACGACGGCAACCCCCGCAAGGCCGCCGACGACGTGGTCGCGCTGGAGCGGGCCGGGCTCGACAGCGTGTGGGTCGCGGAGGCGTACGGCTTCGACGCACCGACGCTGATGGGCTACCTCGCGGCGAAGACCGAGACGGTGCAGATCGGCTCGGGCATCCTCAACATCTACTCCCGCACCCCCGGCGCGCTGCTGCAGACCGCGGCCGGGCTCGACAACGTCAGCCAGGGGCGGGCGATCCTCGGTCTCGGCGTGAGCGGCCCGCAGGTGATCGAGGGGTTCCACGGCGTGCCCTACAGCAGGCCGATGGCGCGCACCGCGGAGATCGTCGAGATCATCCGCAACGGCCTCCGGCGCGAGCCGCTGGAGGCCGACGGCGAGTTCCACCTGCCGCTGACCAAGGAGCACGGCGCGGTCACCGGGCTCGGCAAGCCGATCAAGCTCCTCACCAAGCCCGAGCGCGACACCATCCCGATCTGGATCGCCGCCCTCGGCCCGAAGAACGTCGAGCAGACGGCCGAGATCGCCGACGGCTGGATCCCCCACCTGTTCCACCCCGAGAAGGCCCACCTCGTCTGGGGCGACGCGCTCGCGAAGGGCACTGCCAAGCGGCTCGACGGCCTCGGTCCGCTGCAGGTGATGGCCGGCGGGATGGTCGCGATCGGCGAGGGCCCGGAGACCAAGGCGCTGCTCGACTTCGCGCGACCGGTCTTCGCCCTCTACGTCGGCGGCATGGGCGCGAAGGGCAGGAACTTCTACAACGACGTCGCCCGCGCCTACGGCTACGAGCAGGAGGCCGAGGAGATCCAGGACCTCTACCTCTCCGGCAAGAAGCGCCAGGCCGAGGCGCTCGTGCCCACCGAGTGGCTCGAGGCGGCCAACCTCGTCGGCCCCGCGTCGTACGTCCGCGAGCGCATCGAGGCCTTCCGCGAGGCCGGCGTCACCGACCTCAACATCACCCCGGTCCCCGCCTCCGAGGACCAGAGCGCCGCCGACGTGGTGGCCCGGCTGAAGGAATGGGTGTCCTGAGCCTGCTGCACGCGCCGGGGCGCTACGACAACCTCCGCCGGATCCGGTCGCTGGACCCGGAGGTCGACCACGACGAGATCCTCCGGCTCACCGCCCGCTTCGAGTTCCCCTGGGACTACGTGCAGGGCACCGGCATCGCCTTCATGCGCGACTACGGCGTGCCCTCGATCGCCGAGCTGCTCGACCGCACCCGCGAGTTCGCCGACCACGGCGTCAAGCGCTACGACGACACCATCCTGATCGGCGAGGAGGCGACGCTCGACGGGATCGACTCGCCGCGCTCGCACGCCGCGCTGCGGCGGCTCAACCGGATCCACGGCCACTACGACATCGCCGCCGAGGACTTCGCCTACGTCCTCGCCACGACCATCGTCGGCCCGGTCCGCTGGATCGAGGCCTACGGCTGGCGCCGGCTCGACCCGGTCGAGCTCGCCGCGATCGCCAGGGTCACCACCCGCTTCGGCGAGCTGATGGGACTCAAGGGCCTGCCCACGACCTACGACGGCTACCTCGCGCTGCTCCTCGACCACGAGCGCCGCCACTTCGCCCACACCCCGGCCGCGACCCGTCTCGCCGAGGCGTCGATCCGCATCGCGCGGGAGGTCTCCCCTCCCCCGCTGCGGCCGCTGCTGCGCCGGGTCACGATCGCGGTGATGGACGAGCCGCTGCGCGAGGCGCTCGGCCTGCCGCGACAGCCGCGGTGGTTCGTGGGAGCCGTACGGGGCGGGCTGCGGCTGCGCGGTCGGCTGCTCCGGCTCGCGCCACCGCGGCGCACGGCGTACGTCCACCGCCCCACGACCTATCCGCACGGCCACCGGCTCGAGGACCTCGGGCCGCTGTCGATGCTCGACCACCTCGACGCCCACCCCCGAGACGCCACCCACGGAGAGAGATCACATGCCTGAGCGCCCCAGCATCCTCGAGCAGGAGCACGAGGACTTCCGCGCGGTCGCGCGCGCGTTCTTCGACAAGGAGGTCGTGCCCCACCACGCCGCGTGGGAGGAGGCCGGCGTCGTGGACCGCGAGGTCTGGCGCAGGGCCGGCGAGCGCGGGCTGCTGTGCTTCGACGTCGACGAGGCGTACGGCGGGCCGGGCATCAAGGACTTCCGCTACAACATGGTGCTCGCCGAGGAGTCCGCGCGGGCCGGTGCCTCAGGCCCCGGCTTCGCGGTGCACACCGACATCATCGTCCCCTACATCTCCTCGCTCGGCACCGAGGAGCAGAAGCAGCGCTGGCTGCCCGGCTGCGTCTCCGGCGACCTCGTCACCGCGATCGCGATGACCGAGCCGGGTGCGGGCTCCGACCTGCAGGGCATCCGCACGACCGCCGTCGACGCCGGCGACCACTACGTCCTCAACGGGTCGAAGACCTTCATCTCCAACGGCATCCTCTCCGACCTGGTGGTCGTGGTGTGCCGGACGAATCCCGACGCCGGGCACCAGGGCATCTCGCTGCTCGTCGTGGAGCGCGGGATGGAGGGCTTCGAGCGCGGGCGCAACCTCGCCAAGATGGGCCTGCACGCCCAGGACACCGCCGAGCTGTCGTTCACCGACGTGCGCGTGCCGAAGGACAACCTGCTCGGCGCCGAGGGCTCAGGATTCGTCTCGCTGATGGAGAACCTGCCGCAGGAGCGCATCTCCATCGGCTGCATCGCGGTCGCCGCGGTCGAGCACGTCCTCGACCTGTGCCTGGCCTACGCGAAGGAGCGCGAGGCCTTCGGAAAGCCGATCGGGAAGTTCCAGCACAACCGCTTCGTGCTGGCCGAGATGGCGACCGAGGCCCACATCGCGCGCGTCTTCATCAACGACTGCGTGCTGCGGCTCAACGCCGGCGAGGTCGACACCGCGCTCGCCTCGATGGCCAAGTGGTGGACGACCGAGCTCCAGAAGCGCGTCGTCGACGCCGGGGTGCAGCTGCACGGCGGGTACGGCTACATGGACGAGTACCCCATCTCCAAGGCCTACACCGACTCGCGGATCCAGACGATCTACGGCGGGACGACCGAGATCCAGAAGGAGATCATCGGGCGCATGCTCGGGCTCTGAGGCGGTTGGCCGGGCTGGCTAGGTTCGGGGGCATGGACCTCTTCGAGATGGACGAGACCCGCACCGTGACCCGCGAGGAGGCCGCCGCCAAGCTGCGCGCCCTCGCCGACTCGCTGGCCAAGCACAACTCGGTGGAGTTCGCCCGCGACGGCGGCCGCGTCACCGTGGCCGTGCCCGACGAGGTGAGCCTCAAGGTCGAGGTCGAGCTGGGCAGCGACAACGAGATCGAGATCGAGCTGACCTGGTGAGGCGATCCGGGCGCTGAACGTCCGCATCCGGCCCTAGCCTGTCGGCCATGACCGACTTCACCGAGCAGGACCTCTCGGACTCCCGCTTCGAGAAGGTGTCGCTCCAGCGGGCGACCTTCCACGACGTCTCCCTGGCCGGGGCGTCCTTCAACGACGTCGACCTGAGCGGCGTACGCATCCACTCGGCCTGGTTCGACAAGGTCAGGATGACCGGCGTCGAGATCCCCGACCTCGAGATCGGCGGCGACATCGGCCGGCTGGTGGTCAACGGCGTCGACGTGGCCCCCCTCGTGGAGGCCGAGCTCGACCGGCGCCACCCCGAGCGCGCGGCGATGCGACCCACCACCGCCGACGGCTTCCGCGAGGCCTTCGCCATCCTCGACCGGCTCTGGGCCGAGACGCTCGACAAGGCCCGGGCGCTGCCGAAGGACCAGCTGCACGAGCAGGTCGACGGCGAGTGGTCCTTCATCCAGACGCTGCGGCACCTCGGTTTCGCGCACGCCTGCTGGGTCAGCGGCGTGGTCTACGGCTTCCCGTCGCCGTGGCACCCCCTCGACCTGCCGTGGGACGAGGCGCCGGTCCACGAGGGCGTCCCGTGGGAGCGTCGCGCGCGCCCGGAGCTCCACGAGGTGCTGGCGCTGCGCCGCCAGCGGCGGGCCACCGTGGCCGAGCTGCTCGAGCGCATGGACGACGCCGGCCTCGCGCGGCACGTCACGTCGGCGACGCCGTTCCTCCGCGACGCCGAGGACCTCACCGTCGGCCACTGCCTGCGCGTCGTGCTCAACGAGGAGTGGCAGCACCGCCTCTTCGCCGAGCGCGACCTGGCGGCGCTGGCTGGTTGACTCACGGCCATGGCCGTCTACCTCGCCTGGACCGCAGCTCCTCCGGACACCCTCGAGGGACCGTGGGTGGAGGCGCGCCCGGTCGCCCCCGGGCTGGTGCTGCTGGAGAGCACCGAGTCGCTCTCGGTGGTCTACCACGCCGTGAAGTGGTCGCTCCCCGACGACGCGGCGCTCCTCGTCACGCCGGTGCCGCAGACGCCGAAGTCGCGCGGCATGGCGCCCGGGACGACGACGTGGCTCCGCGACCGGACGGCCCGCCCGGGGAGCGGGAGCGCGGACTCCCCCGGTGTCAGCGGGCCGTGAGCCGCTCGGCCAGCGCGCGCCCGAGGCGGGTGCCCGAGAGCCACGCCGTCTCGACCTTGGGCGCCTCACCCCACCCGTCGCCGCAGACGCCGACGAGGCGGTCGCCGTCGACGAGGGCGTACGGGTCGGTGCGCTCGCCGACGGGCCGGGCGAAGGTCCACCGGTGCACGTGCACGTCCTCGGGCTCGCCGAGGTCGAGCAACCGGCGCAGCGCCTGCACCGCGGTGGGGGCGACGGCCGACGGGTCGTCGAGGTGGCGGGCCGCGAGCGCGGGCGTCGTGTGGGCGACCAGCACGGGGGCGCCGTCGCCGCGGCGCCGGCCGTCGTCGGCGATCCAGCCGAGGTCGGGGTCGCCGTTGACGAACGCGCCGTCGAGCTCCCAGTCGCGGCTGGCCCAGCGGGCGGCGACGGCGATCACCGGCTCCCACTCACGGTCGAGCAGGGCCGCGACCGGGTGGTCGTCGACGAGGCGCCGTGCCTGCGGGTCCGGCATCGCGAGCACGACGACGTCGGCGTCGACCTCGTCGAGCGACTCGACCTGCCGCCGCTCGACGTCGAGGCCGGTGGCGAGGTCCTCCACGAGCGACCGCAGCCCGTGGGTGGCGCCCCAGCGCACCGGACCGCTCGACGTGTCGCGCTCCTCGTCGCCGAGGACGGCGAAGGTGTCGGTCCACTCGCGCGCCAGCCCGCGGCGCGCCCAGGCGTCGACCACAGCGGCGAACCCCTCGTCGGACCCCGCATCGGACACCGTGAAGTAGGACGCCCCGAGATCGACCCGCCGCTCCCACAGGGTCCGCGACGCCATCCGTCCGCCCGGCACGTGGCCGCGGTCGAGGAGGCGTACGCCGACACCCGCCGCCCGCAGCTCGCGGGCGCAGGCCACGCCCGCGATCCCCGCGCCGACGACCACGACGTCGCTCATGACCGTCCTCCCAGCACGGCGCCGGCGGCGCGCTGGCCGCTGACCAGCGCGCCCTGGATGGACCCGGTGTCGCGGTGGTCGCCGCAGACCAGCACGTCGCCGTGCCGCACCGGACGGGCGGCGCTGTAGGGCGCCGGCTGGGCGGGCAGGGCGTGCGGGACGTCGTGGTGGGCGACGACCTCCCACCCGGTGGTGCTCGTGCCGAGCAGGTCGCCTGCGTGGCGTCGCATCGACGCCTCGTCGGTGTCACGACCCGGCCCGAGCAGGGCCGAGCCCTGGACGAGGTGGCGCCCGGGAGAGGCGTACGACGGCGCGGCGCGCGAGACGACGGCGGCGTTGACCAGCGGGCCGGTCGGGGTCGTCCGCGCGTCGACGTGGAGCAGGTCGGTGTCCGGCGCATCGGGGGTCGACCACCACACGGTGGCGACTCCCTTGGTGGCCGGGGCCTCGACACCCGTCAGCGCGGTCGCCTCGGGTGCGCCCGTGGCGACCACCACGTGGTCGGCGGTCCAGGTGCCGTCGTCGGTCTCCACCGACGTGCCGGCGACCCGGTGCACCCGCTGGTCGAGCCGCACGCGGTCGCCGAGGCCGGCGGCGAGCTGGGCGGGCAGGGCGGCCATCCCGTCGCGCGGCAGGGCGGGCACGCCGCGGGCGAACATCCAGGTCAGCAGCAGCGCGAACCGGTCCGCCGTGCTGCCGTCGTCCTCGAGCAGGACCCCGGCGAAGAACCGGTCGACCACGCGCCGCAGGAACCCGTCGACGCCGGCCCGGTCGAGGGCCGTACGCCGGTCGAGGTCTGCGCGGCGCTCGAGGACCTCGGACAGCGAGCGTCCCGGGCGCGGTCGGGCCAGCGGCGCCGCCCAGCGCGCGAGGGCTGCGACCTCCCGGGGCCGGCGCCCGGCGGACCGCAGCGTGGGCGGCACGAGGCGCGGGCTGCGCAGCGGGTGCCCGAGCACCTCGAGCCCGTCGTCGCCCCGCGCGGCCACGCCCGCCCCGAACGGCTGGAGGCCGAGCGCGTCGACGTCGACCCAGCGGCGTACGGCGGGGTAGGCGGGGTTGAGCAGCTGGAAGCCGTGGTCGATGAGGAAGCCGTCGACGCGGTCGGTGCGGATCCGGCCGCCGACGCGGTCGGAGGCCTCGAGGACCACGACGTCACGGCCCGCCTCCGTCAGCGCCTGCGCGCACCGCAGGCCGGCCAGGCCGGCACCCACGACCACCACGTCGGCTCTCATGCGGTGAATCTAGGGGAGGCGGCCACACCGACCGGGTGGCACGTGCACTCGGCATGCGCTCAGGGGCTGACGAGCGATCAAGGGGTGGACGGGAGTGGCGAGAAGGCACTTCGTACGGTGGTCGCCAACAGCGTCGGCGCATCCTCGGGAGTCATCCGATCGGCCGCGATCTCCTCGGCGGCGGCATGCATGAGCGCGTGCATCACCGCCGCGAGCCACGAGACCGGCACGTCGGCCCGAAACGCGCCGTGGTCCTGCCCACGCTCGATGAGTCGAGCCACGCGCCCCTCCACCTCTTCGTGGAGGTCGCGGATCCGGCCGGGCGCGAGCTCGCGCTGCGCGGCCGCCAGCAGCGCGCGCGAGTCGTCCAGCAACGCCCAGCTGGACCGCACCAGCATCTCCAGCGCCTCCCCCGGATCGCCGTCAAGGTTGAGGTCACCGAGGACCTGGTTGCCGCGCTCGAGAACGTCGACCAGAGCCGCCTCCAACAACACGGCACGGGACTCGAAGTGGCCATAGAGCGTCATCCGGCCCACCCCGGCCGTCGCCGCGATCTGTGAGATCGAGGCGTCCGGGTCCTGTCGCAACGCCTGCACTGTCGCGACGACGATCGCCTCGCGGTTGCGGCGGGCATCCGCGCGCGGGGTGCGGGCTCCTGCCGCTCCATCGGCGCGCTTGGACGCGGCCCTGGCGGAGGTCTTGGCAGCCACGTAACCCAGCTCCTTTTTTCGTACGGGAATGTACGAGTTAGTCTACCGGTTCAGAACTCGTACACATCAGTACAACTTAAGGAGAGATCATGTCGACCCCTACCGGTCGGAACACCGGCCGCGCCCAGCACGACCTGCCCACCCGCCCGGACCCGACATCTCCGGCACCGCCACGTCCTGAGTCTGACGTCGAGTCGGTTCCGCCGGCTCTGGATCCGCGACGCTGGCAGGTCCTCGCGCTACTGGCCATCGCCCAGTTCATGCTCATCCTCGACGTCACCGTGGTCGCGATCGCCCTGCCACAGATGGGGGCAGACCTCGACCTGGGTCGCGAGACCGTGACGTGGGTTGTCAGCGCCTACACCCTCACCTTCGGCGGCCTGATGCTCCTCGGCGGCCGCCTTGCCGACCTGGTCGGCCCCCGCCGCCTGGTCCTGGCCGGCCTGATCGTCTTCACCCTCGCTTCGCTGGCCGCCGGTGCCGCCCAGGGCGGGGTCACCGTCCTCGCCGCCCGGGTCGGGCAGGGCCTGGGTGCGGCCATGCTCTCCCCTGCTGCTCTGTCAGTCGTGGTGCGGATGTTCGACGGCGAGGAGCGCAACCGCGCTCTGGGCATCTGGTCGGCACTCGGCGGTGGTGGCGCAGCCGCCGGCGTCCTGGTCGGCGGCGTCTTGTCCTCCGGGCCCGGCTGGCCGTGGGTCTTCTGGGTCAACGTCCCGATCGGGATCATCGTCGTAGCAGTGCTCACCACGATGCTCCCCGCGCTCCCCCCGGTGCAGACCAGCGCGAAGGGACCCCTGGACGTCCTCGGCGCGCTCCTGGTCACGGGCGCCACCGGCACCGCGATCTACGCCATGATCGACGCCGGCGAGTCCGGCTGGCTCGGGCCGAACACCCTGGGACTGTTTGCCCTCGGCATCGTCGGCTACCTGCTCTTCGGACTGCGCATGCGCACCGCGACCTCACCGCTGATGGACCTCGGACTGCTCTTGCGTCGCCCCGTGTTCGCCGGGGTCTTCGTGATCGGCATCGCCACCGCACTCATGGTCGCGGTGTTCTTCCTCGGCTCCTTCTACCTCCAGCAGTACGCCGACCTCGGCCCCCTGGCCACCGGGCTGCTGTTCCTGCCGGTAGCACTGTTCACGATGGTCGGCGCCAACCTCGGCGGCCGGATCATCGGCCGCACCGGCGGCCGAAGGCTCGGCGTGATGGGCTTGGCGATCGCCGCAATCGGTCTTGCGGTCCCGGCCCTCTGGCCGACCACCGCAGGGGTAGTCATTGGTATCAGCACCGGCGCGGCCGGCATCGGCGGCCTTTTCGTGGTCGCCGCCGCCACCGCACTGGGCAACGTGGCTCCCCACGAGGCTGGCATCGCCTCCGGCGTGCTGTCGACCTTCCACGAGTTCGGCGCCTCCCTCGGAGCTGCCGTCGTCTCCAGCGTCGCGGCCGCCAGCCTCGCCGCGCAGTCGGTCAACGGGTACGCCAACGCGTTCGGCACCGCAGCCGTGGCCGCCGTCGTGGCCGCCGTCGTGGCCGGCGTTGCCATCCCCGGGCGAGCACGCTGACAGCTCACCACTCGGTTGGCGCTGGTCCGTCTCCCCTCGCCGGGGTGACGGACCGGCGCACCGGTCCCGACCGGCGACGCGCACGGACTTCCGAACCGGTGACCGCGAGGCGAAGCGACTGAGGCGACCCTGCAGCCACGGTGACGATCGGCTGGATGGCAGGCACACCCGGACCAGCGAGCTGCTCGGGAGCGGATGAACCGAGCGATGGCCTCCGAGGCCTCGCTCAGCTTGAGTCGGCCTCGGACCCACCCTCCTTGACCGCATCTGCGACGGAATGGGCAGTGTGCTCGTTCAGCATGCCCAGCGCGACCGACGGCAGAGCCTTGGTCATCCCCCCGAGACCTGAGTCAGGACGTCTATGCGGCACTTGTCCTCCTGGAGGATCCGCTGCAGTCCGCGAGCGCGGCCCTCGATGCGACGCAGGCGTTTGAGATGGGCGTCCTTCGCGTGCAACCGAGCAGACTTCCCGTCACGACTTGGCAGAGCCAAGCACTCCGAGCCCTTCGACGACGACGTCGGCCACCAGGCTCGCGTACGAGCCGTCCGGGTCAAGGTCCGGATCGAAGACAGTCACCTGAGCGCCGGCAGCATCGGGCGCGAGAGCAGAGAGCAGCGCCGTGAGCTCGGCGGGACTCAGACCACCGGGGCTGGGACTGTCGACGGCAGGCAGGTGCGACGGATCGAGGACATCGAGGTCGACGTGCAACCAGTAGCCACTGATCCCATGCCGCGTCACGACCTCACGGATCTGCTGGGCCGCCGACTCTGCCCCCACCTCCTGGAGCTCCGAGGCGGGAATGGTGCGGGCGATGGTCTCGCGCACCTCGCGGAGGTGCTCGTCGTCGCTTCGACACCCCACATGCACGACGTCCTTCGCAGCGACGTACGGCGACCGGCGCTCGATGTTGGAGACGGCTGGCCAGTGGAGGCCCACTGCCGCGGCGAGGTCCTCACCGGCCAAGCTTGCACACTCGTCGCTGTTGCCGGGATGCCTGAAGTCCGTGTGCCCGTCGACGTGAACCAGGCCGTAGCGTCCGCGCCGTGACATCGCGAGCCCGGTTCCGACCAGCAGGCTGCAGTCGCCGCCGATGATCAGTGGCGCACGACCGCGCACCTGCACCTCTTCGATCCGGGCAGCCAAGCGCACCGCATGCTCCACGATGCCCACCTGGTTGCGCAGCGTCCCTGGCGGCAGGACTGGATCCGCGACGTAGCGACCGGGCAGCACAGTCCCGTCGTCGACCGCTCCCATGGAGACCAGGCGCCGGTGGAGCCCGGCTTCTCGCAGCGCCTCAGGTGCCTTCGACGCACCCGGGACGCCGCCCGGCACTGGCGGTCGAAGACCAAGGCTGGTCGGGGCGGAGATGAGGCCGATCACGGCTCAACGGGCCCGCTGGTCGTCGGTGGTGAACCCCTCACGTTGCGACCGCTGCTCGAGGGTTTCCAGCTCCTGGAAAAAGGTCACCTGCCATCCGGCGGGGCCTTGCATCCTGGCGTTGATGGTGCGGAACGGCGTCTCGGTCGCGGGAGCAATCCGTGCCGCACCCACGGCAGCGGTGCGCTCGACCGCTTCGGCGGTGCTCTCCACCTCCAGGGCCAACCGCAGGATCGGACCACTGGCGTGTGGAGCAGCCTCTACCTCGTCGATCGCACGAACGTGCTCAGGCGTCGCCAGCTCGATGGTCGCCAGACCGGCGTGAAGGATCGAGACCCGGTCCTCACCTTCGGTGGCGAAGGCTGGCTGCTCGGGCATGCCGAGCACGTCCCGGTAGAAGGTCACAGCCTCATCGAAGTCGTCGGTCTCGATGATCAGCCGGAGCTGGCGGGGAGGTGTCTTCATCGTCATGCATGGAAGTCTGGTCCTTGACATGCGTGTCAGGTGCAAGCCCGAGCCGGGCCTGTACCCGCGCCAGCTGGTCGAGCTCGCGCTCCACCAGCCTCAGTTCACGCCGCAGTCGCCTGCGTGCCGCTTCGAAGTGAGCTGCCAGGAGCCCCGCGTCGGTGTCACGGGGATCGACCACCGTTGGCAGGAGCTCCTGGATCACGGTGCTGCAGAAACCGGCCGAGAAGAGCTCCTGGATCGCCAGGACACGATCAACGTCGTGGTCCTCGAACTGCCGGTGGCCCGAAAGGTCACGTGAGGGTCGTATCAGGCCTTGAGCTTCGTAGTAGCGCAACGAGCGCGCGCTCACCCCCGTCCGCGTGGCCAGGTCACCGATCTTCATTCTGTTCCAATCGTCCACGGATGATCTCTCCCGCCCGATCCCATCGGGTTCGCGTGCATCCGCTGGACCTCGCCTCCTCGCCACGGGGCTTGGAGGTACGACGCCCCTGCGGGCTAATTCGTACACCGCCGTCAATGTTAGACACAGGGTCTCGCGTAGGACCCACAGGATTGGCTAGAGCTCCTTGTACATGTGAACGTCGTCGCGCCCGACGGTGGGAACGGACCTCCAGCGGAAGATCTCCCGGTAGCCAAGACGCTGATAGAAGCCAGGGGCCTGGAAGGTGAAGGACGTGACAAAGATGTGCGAGCAGCCACGGTCGCGGGCCTCGTTCTCGAAGGCGCGGACGAGAGCGGCGCCCAGGCCGGTACCGCGGCTTTCCTCCTCGACCCACATCATGGCGATCGCGGCTGCCTGGCCCCAGGTCCAGCCGGAAAGTCCACCGACGAGACGCCCGTCGTGTTCGGCGCGCGCCGTGAGCTCCTGCGGCGGCGGGACGTCGGAGGTGGCCGACGCGTTGAACCTGTCGAGCTCCTCGTCGAGTCGCTGGTCCAGAGCCTCGTCCGCGTGGGCGACGGTCATGGTCACTCCCGTCATCGCGCACCACCCCTGCCAGTGACCGAGCCAGTCTCACGGCCTGCGAGGAGCTCGGGAAGCCACTTCGCCTCCCCCGCGGGCATCTCCTGCCCTTGCCACGTTGAACGCGTCGGCGCTCGATCCACCACGCGATAGCGACCATCGGAGCGGCACACGTCCATCCGGGCGCGAACAATGCGCTTGAAGTCGCGGTTCTGGGTCACTGTCGTCACCTTCACTGCGCGTCGTCCCCAGTACGCCGCCGCATGCTCGTGATCGACGTGGTCCACAGTTCCACCCGAGGATCTGCTCCCCTTCGCCACCGTGCGGGGACTGGGGCCGTCGCACTGGCTGGGCGCTGGGCAGCGCCACCTCCCGCACGATAGCGCGAACTCGACTCCTCGACGCACACGTGGGCCGTTGTCGTCGATGCTGAGCGAGCAAATGGTCGGTTCGAGCGCCGGCCGGGAACGAGACTGAGGATCGAACGAGAACGACCTTGTCTGCCGCGATGAGCGCGGATCCGCCGACGAGCACGGCCTAGGGTTCGCCCATGGACCCGCTCGATGATCTGCCACCGGAGTCGCGACACGAGGTCGTCTCGGCCGTCGCCACGGCGCTGGACGTACCTGCAGCGGATGCGGAGACCCTCGTACGGGCATCGCAGCCTCTGTGGAACGCGATGGAGGACGTCGGGGGGCTGGTCGACTCGTGGGGCGGCGGGGAGTTCTGTCACCTGTTCCCATCGATGCTCGCAGTCATCAGGCGCGAGGCTCACTGACCTCGCGTGACTCGAACGTGCGCACGTGCGCGACTAGTGCGGGATTTTGCGCCGCTCGTCGCTCTCGGCCCACGGGGCGGGCGTGCAGCCCAGCCCGCGCCTCACCCGGTCGCGGCGCCACGAGCCCTAGCCTGAGCCCATGCCTGCCCGCTCCCGCCGCGCTCGCGCAGCCGTACGCCGCAAGCGCCGGATCGCCGCCGTCGAGCACGACCTGAGCCCCTCCGAGTGGGCGGCGCTGCAGGAGGCGTGGGGCGGCTGCGCCTACTGCGGCACCGCCGGCACCGCCCTGCAGAAGGACTGCGTGCTGCCCATCTCGCGCGGCGGCCGCTACACGCTGCTCAACGTCGTGCCCGCGTGCCGCTCGTGCAACGCGAGCAAGTGCAACGACGAGGTCACCGGGTGGCTGCGGCGCAAGCGGCTCGACGAGCGCGCGTTCCTGGTGCGGCTCGGCGAGGTCCAGCGGGTCGTCACAGCGGCACGTCCTCCGGGATCACCCGCAGCACGCTGACAGCCCCGGCCTCGCGGCCCAGGACCAGCCTGACGCCGTCGAGGCGGCCGAGCGCGGCGCGTACGTCCTCGACCTCGAGGTTGCGTGTCGACGGCGATGTCGGCGTCGCGGAGCGGCACGGCGGTCTCCGGCCACTCGTCGGACGGCACCTCGAACGGGTCGAAGTCGGTCTGGGCCGCGGACCACAGCTGGAGCGCGGACTCGGCGACGACCTCGTCGGTGGTGCGGGCGGGTTCATCTGGTGCCATGGCCGGTCCGTACCCACTTCCCGTGGAGTTCACTGGGCACGTGCCCACCCGACTCCTGCTGCTGGCCGACACCCACCTGCCCAAGCGAGCCAAGGACCTCCCGGACGAGGTCTGGCGAGCGATCGAGGAGGCGGACCTCGTGGTCCACGCCGGCGACTGGGTCGACGTACGCCTGCTCGACGAGCTCGAGGCACGGTCGGCCCGCCTCGTCGCGTGCTGGGGCAACAACGATCACGGCGAGCTGCGCGAACGGCTGCCGGAGGTCGCCCGCGTCGAGGTCGAGGGCCTCACGCTCGGCGTGGTCCACGAGACCGGGCAGGCGACGGGCCGCGAGGAGCGGATGAGCAGGACGTACGCCGACCTCGACGTGCTGGTCTTCGGCCACAGCCACATCCCCTGGGACACCACCACGGCCACCGGCCTGCGGCTGCTCAACCCCGGCTCCCCCACCGACCGCCGGCGCCAGCCGTACTGCACCTACATGACCGCGACGGCCGACGACGGCGCGCTGCGCGACGTCACGCTCCACCCCCTCCCCGGACGCACGTAGGCCTCCCCGGGCGGGCTATGGAATCTCGCGAGCCGTGCCACGATGATGTGACCCCCGCCACATCGAGGAGCAGGCATGACCTACGAGACCCCGGCCGACGTCCTGGCAGTCCGCGAGCAGTACGAGGCCCGCATCCTCGGCCTCCACATGCCGGCGACCGTGCGGCAGGCGGCCGACAAGTACGCCGACCGGCCGGCGTTCTCCGACAAGTTCGACGTGCCGGAGGGCGAGACGTGGTCGACGATCACGTGGGCCGAGACGTGGGAGCTGACCCAGCAGGTCGCAGCGGCGCTGATCGACCTCGGCGTCGAGAAGGGCGACCCGGTGGCGATCATGGCCGCCAACCGCACCGCGCACACGCTCGCCGACTACGGCACGATGACCGCGGCTGCCGTGCCGCTGTCGATCTACAACACCCTCGCCCAGGAGCAGGTCGCCTTCATCGCCGCGGAGTCGCGGCCGGTCGTCGTGGTGCTCGAGGACCACGACCGCTACCAGCGCTGGGAGAAGGCGCTCGACGAGGTCGACTCCATCCGCCACGTGGTGATGCTGGCCGACGCCGACCGCGTCGACGACGCCCGCGTGATGACGTGGGACGACCTGCTCGCCCGCGGCCACGACACGAGCGGCGTCGAGGAGCGGATGGACCGGATCACCCCCGACCTGCCCGCGACCTTCCTCTACACCTCCGGCACGACCGGCAACCCCAAGGGCGTGGTCCTCACCCACCACAACGTGATGTACGAGGCGGTCTCCACCCTCGACGCGGCCGGGCTGCAGGGACCCCAGCGCACGATCAGCTACCTCCCGC
>JAESGW010000567.1_pt1 | contig 25461 bp, 15 predicted proteins | sample 9269791 | NCBI WGS metagenome assembly JAESGW01 (sample SAMN16773120, study PRJNA677053) | algae metagenome | isolation source: Aphanocapsa lilacina HA4352-LM1 and co-occurring heterotrophs from near cave... | place: USA: Maniniholo cave, near Haena, Kauai, HI | collected 2009-07-28 | reverse complement strand
GGGCGCAACGGAACAGCTGTCACCGACATCGGCCTTCAAGCCCCTTCAGCAATCGAACAGGAAACAAAAACGGCCGGAGAACGCATCCCCGGCCGATGAACGGCTCACTTGGCGCCGTCGCGCTCCATGCGCTTGCGCTCCAGCTTGCGCGCGCGGCGGACCGCTGCTGCGCGCTCGCGGGCGCGCTTCTCGCTGGGCTTCTCGTAGTGACGGCGCAGCTTCATTTCGCGATACACGCCCTCGCGCTGCAGCTTCTTCTTGAGCGCGCGAAGGGCCTGGTCGACATTGTTGTCGCGAACCATGATTTGCATAAAGCTGTCGAACTCCGAATCAATAGAATATAGGCGTCGCGAGAGCCTTCCCGCGCCGAACCCGCGCGCCCTACACCGGGATTCGCGGATTTTCAAGCACGAAGGCGGTTTTTCGCCCGCGACCGCCACAAATCAGCGCATTCCCGCAGCGTCGGCAAAATCTGATATGGTGCGGGCGGTCGGGCTCGAACCGACACTCCGATTAAGGAACTGGATTTTGAGTCCAGCGCGTCTACCAATTTCACCACGCCCGCATGCCGATCGGCATGCATCAAGGCACTGATCGACGGAGCTGACGCCTATAAGCGAGCGTCCGGCGGATTTCCAGAAGGGAATTCGGCCTTGATCGCTCATCTGCCCGCTGGCGGGCGAGGTCCGGAACGCCTTGGCTAAGCCATTTCAACGGCGAACAGCGTGGCGCCTTCATATTTCGGGTCGTTTGGATCGAAGACCGGTTCTGGCTGAAAGGGACGCCCTGCGAATTCGAGGTCCGTCAAACCGGCGAGCTTGAACGTGCCGAGCTTGACCTCGCGCGGCGGCTGACCGTTGCGTTCGACCGTAACCGCGTCGATGAACAGCTCATCATGGCGCGTGTACAGGACATGCGGCGCGAGCTTCACCCTCATCCGATTATATGTGGCCGCAACGCATTTCCGGAGAGCGATCGCCTCGAGGAGGAGCTTATTTGTTTCCATGTGCAGCAGTTTGAATGACAACCACGCTTTCTGTCCAGCAATTTGTGCGATGCAGCATACCGACCCGGAAAGGCCGAATTCGGAAAGATCTCCAGCGGTCCAATCCGATCAGTGTTCGCGGAAGGAGGACCAGAAGGCGCCGGTGAGCGGTTCGAGCGCGTATTCGAGCGCGGTGCGCTGGCGCAACGGGATGAGGATCTCGACCGGCATGCCCGCGCGCAACGCGAAATCCTTGCCGCGGACATCGCCGATCAGCGCCAGCTGATCCACCGGCACGGTGACTTCACCGGTGAAATAGGATTGGCCGGTGCGTTCGTCGATGAAGCTGTCGGCGGAGAGGCGGGTCAGCTCGCCCTCCAGATTGGGCAAGGTGCGCTCGTACAGGCTGGAGAAGCGCGCCATCGCCTTCTGCCCGACGACGAGGTCGTCGGCATCGTCGGGCGAGATCCGCGCCTGGATCAAGAGCGGCGCGCGTTCGGGGACGATGTCCATCAGCTTGGCCCCCGGCGCGATCACGCCGTCGCGGGTGAACACCGTCAGGCCGACCACCGCGCCCGTCGCCGGTGCACGGATTTCTGTGCGGGCAAGCTGGTCGCGCGCCGCGCTCAGCCGGGGCAGCACGTCGCCCAGGCTGGTCTCGACCTCGCGCATGTCCGCCGCGGTGCGCTCGCGATAGCTGCGTTCGGCCTCCAGCACCTGGATTTCGCTTTCGCGCGCGGCGCTACGGCTTTGCGCGACGCTGGCGGTGTACTGGCCGCTCTGGCCGATGATCTCGGCGCGCGCGCGTTCGAGCTCGCGCAGCCGCGTCTTGGAGACGAAGCCGCGATCGGCGACCGGTTTGAGCGCGGCCAGCTGTTCATCGATCAGCCGCAGCTGTTCGCGCGACGAGGTGACCTGGCTGCTGAAGCCAACCCCCTGTTCGCCCGACTGGGCGACTCGCTGTCCGAGCGATCCGCGCTGCGCGGCGAGCACCGATGCGCGTGCCGAGAGTTCGGTCTGCTGCAACCGCATCGCGATGGCGGCTTCGGCACGGTCTTCTGGCGGCAGCGAGGCGAATTCGGGCGGCGGCGTGATCGACCCGCGCCCGAGCTGTTCGGCCTGGAGCCGTGCGCGCTGGGCGAGCAGTCGGATCGCCTGCGACGACAGCGCGCGTTCCTGCGCGCGCACCTCGGCGGCGGCGAGGCGGACGAGCAGCTGCCCGCGCTTCACCCGCTGGCCTTCGCGCACCAGGATGTCGCTGACGACGCCGCCGTCGCGGTGCTGCACCGTCTGGCGCTGGCCAGAGACGACCAGGCTGCCCTGCGCATAAGCCGCGGCGTCCAGCCGGGCGAACGCCGCCCAGCCGAGGAACAGGACGAAGAACAACACCGCGATGACGATGCCGATGCGGATGTCGCGCGTCGGATCGGCGGCGCTGCCTGGGGTTGCGGTCGTCGCGGTCATGCCGTCGCCGCCTGCGGCACGACCCGCCGGATATTGGCGGGGGTGACTTTGGGCAGTACCTCGTCACGCGGGCCGAAATGTTCGACACGGCCGTCGCGCAGCACCAGCATCTTGTCCACCACCGGCAGGATGCTGAGCTTGTGCGAGACGATCAGCACCGTCGTGCCGGCCGCCTTCAGCCGTGTCAGCGCGGCGATCAGCTGGCTGTCGCCCTCGGCATCCAGATGCGCGTTGGGCTCGTCGAGGATCAGCAGCGCCGGATCGCCGTACACCGCGCGCGCCAGCGCGATGCGCTGCGCCTGCCCGGCGGACAGGCCGCGGCCGCCCAGCTGCAGCACATGATCATAACCCGCGGGCAGACGCAGGATCAGATCATGCGCGCCGACCTTTTCGGCGGCCGCGATCACCGCCGCGTCGATCCCGGCCGGATCGTCGCCCAGTTCGGTGGCGAAGCGGCAGATGTTCTCCTTGATCGTCCCGGCGAACAGCACCGAATCCTGCGGCAGATAGCCGATATGCCGGGCGAGCTGCTCGGGGTCCCAGTCCTGCTGCGACGCGCCGTCGAAACGGATCGTGCCGCGATCGGCCAGCCGTGCGCCGGCGATGGCGCGCGCCAGCGTCGATTTGCCAGCACCACTGGGGCCGATGATCGCCAGCACCTCGCCCGCCGCAACGCCAAGGCTGATCGCATTCAGGATCGCGCCGTCGCGCGCATCGTTGAGCACGCTGACCTGTTCGAGCTGCAGATTACCGCGCAGCGCGGGCAAGCGGGTGGTCTCACCCTTCGCCCCCGCATGGTTGAGCAACCCGTCGAGATTGCGGTAGCTGCTGCGCGCCTGGAGCAGGTTGCGCCAGTTGCCGATCAGTTGCTCGGTCGGCGCCAGCGCGCGCGCGATCAGGAACGAGGCGGCGAAGATCGCGCCCGCGGAAATCTGGTTGTCGATCGCCAGCAACGCGCCGAGGCCGAGCGCCAGCGACTGCAGCGCCAGCCGGATGAACTTGGTCGCAGTGAGATAGCCCCCGGCGGAGAAATTGGCCTCTGTCTGGAGCAGCATCATCGCCTCGCGCTGGCGCAGCTGGCGGGCGACCATCGCCCGGCGCATGCCGAGCGCGCGCACCGCGTCCGCCGAACCCAGCAGCGAATCCTGGCTGGCATAGGAGCCCGCCGCAGCCGATTGGGCGCGATCGAGCCGTGCACGGCTGGCCTTTTCGTTACGCCACGCGACGATCGGCAGCACCGCGATGCCGATCAGCGCGACCATCCCGATCAGCGGGTGGACGATGAAGCACACCAGCGCATAGATCGGCGTCCACGGCGCATCGAACAGCGCCAGCACGCCGGGCCCGGTCAGCGTCTGGCGCATCACGTCGAATTCGCGCAGCGCCTGGCGCGCGACCGGGAAATCGGGCCGCCCGAGCGTCGCATCGAGGATCACCGGGGCCAGCGCGGCGTCGATCGAGACGCTTGCACGCACCAGCAACCGGCTGCGCACCCCGTCGAGCAGCGATAGCGTGGCGATGGCGAACAGCAGCACCAGCGTTACGAACAACAAGGTCGTCAGCCCCTGGGTGGGTACCACCCGGTCATAGATCTGCAGCATGTAGATCGTCGGCGCGATGTAGAGCAGATTGACCAAGGCGCTGAACGCCGCCGCCGCCACGAAATGGCGGCGGCACAGTGCCAGCGCGTCGCGCATCGGCCCCATGGCCGACGAATCAGTCACGACGGATCCTGCCGTGACGGGTCAATCACCAGACCCCGTGACCAAGATCGAACTTCTGGTAGGCGGCATCGAACAGCCAATCGCCAATCCCATCGAGAATCCCGCCCAGACCGGGCTGATCGTTGGAATAGGCGTTCGGCCCTTCAAAGTGAACCGCCGCAAGATTGCTGACCCCAAGCAGCGTCACCGAGGTGCCGAGGCTGAAGGTGATCGACAGATCCTTGACGCCGTCGCGGTTGGTGTCCTGCACCTTGGTGCGGCTGACCGAGATGCCGTCGTCCAGGACGATACTGTCCTGGGCGGTGTTGAAATCGGTGATCGTGTCGCTTCCGTCGATGCGGCCGAAATGGAAGTGATCCGCCCCGGCGCCGCCGTTCAGCGTGTCGTTGCCCAGGCCGCCGAACAGATCGTCGTCGCCATTGCCGCCGAACAGCTGATCGTTGCCGATCTCGCCATAGAGCTGGTCCCGCCCGTCGCCGCCGTACAGCTTGTCATTGCCGATTCCGCCGATCAGCACGTCATGCCCGCCCAGGCCATTCAGCGTATCGTTGCCGATCAGGCCATAGAGCCGGTCTTCGCCCGCTGTGCCGTTCAGCGTATCGGAGAAGATCGTACCGAACTTGGTGATCCCGTCGGCCTGGCCGGTGATCGTCACGCTGACCGTCGCAGTGCTGGTCAGGCCGTTCGCATCGGTCACGCTATAGTCGAACGTGTCGATCGCCGTCTCGCCCGGCCGGAGCGCATCGAACGCATCATGGTCGGCGACATATTGCAGCGTCCGCGTCGTCGGATCGAAGATCACCCGGCCAAGCGTGTCGCTGGTGTCCACCGCGCTGATCGAGAGCATGTCGCCCGCGTCGGGATCGGAATCGTTGGCGAGCAGGCCGTTCCACAAATTGCCGGTCGTCGCATCCTCGTTGACCGCGACCGCATCGTTGGCGGCGGTAGGCGCTTCGTTGACGTTGCCCACCGCGATGGTGAAACCGCTATCGACGAACAGCCCGCCCTGATCGGTCGCGCGCGCGACGATGGCGAAGCTCGTATCACTCTCATAATCGAAGCTGGCGGTGGTCGTGATCACGCCGGTGATGGCATCGACCACGAACCGTCCATCGGCATCGTCGGGCAGCGTGTAACGCAGCGTATCGCCCGCAGTGTCGCTGGCCGAAAGCGTGCCGACGACCGTACCGGCCGCGCGATTCTCGTCCACGGTGGCATTGCCCAGCACCAGCGCGGTCGGCGCGGTATTGGCGGGGGCGAAGGAGAACAAGGCAAGCTGCGGATCGTGATCGGTCGGCCGATCGCCGCCGAACTGCGAATTGATGTGGACCGCGTCATATTGCGCGTTGGCGTAAAGCCCCGGGGTGACGAGGATGTTGTCGAGCTGCTGAGCGTTGCCCTCGAACATGTAGCTGTAGCGTTCCTCCTCGGGCAGCAACTGGTTAAGGTTGGTGAACACCCCGTCGCCGGTCAGGACCTGCTGTTCGTCCTCGAAATAGAAGCCGTTGAAATCGCCCAGCACCGCGATGTTAAGCGACGGATCGGTCGCCAGCTGATCGTTGACATAGGCCTTGATCGCCTCGGCCTGGTCGATCCGGCGGCCCTCGCCGGCATTGGCCGGGGGCTGGGTATCGCCCCATAGCGGATCGCTGCCGCCGCGCGAGGTGAAGTGGACGTTGATCGTGGTCAGCGTCTCGCCGGCGAAGCCCCAGCTCGCCACCAGCGGCGCGCGCGTCCCGTTATAGGCCGGATCGTCGATCAGTTGCGCGCTGCCGTCGACATAGGTGACGCGGTCGGCATTGTAGAGATAGCCGTTGCGGATATTGCCGCCCGGTTCGCCGCCGGTCGAATTTGGGGTCGTCGGCGCGACCTCGACATAGACATAGGTCGGCCCACCGGCATCCTCGATCGCGTCGATCAGCGCCTGCGCGGTCGCGGCGCCCGAAAGATCGCTGCCGCCGCCCGGTCCATCGGCATCCTGGATCTCCTGCACCGCCAGGATGTCCGGCGCGCGCAGGTTGGTGACGATGTCTTCGGCCAGCAGGGCGAAGCGGGCGCCGTCGCCGGGGTCGAGATTGGCGACATTGTAGGTCGCGACCGAAAGCTTGGTCGCATCGCCGACCAGCGTCGTGACCTCCTGCTCCAGCGTCACATCCTCGGTGACGGTGACCGCCTCGGTCACCACCACCTCGTAATTGTTGAACGCGTAATTGACGATGCCGGTGACGCTGCTCAGCGTGTCGCCGACGCTGTAGCCGGGGGTGAAGCCGGCGAAGACGCCGCTATCGTCGTCGATCTGGATCTTCTCGGGATTGAAATCACCGTCCGAGATGGTGATGCCGCCGCGATCGTTGACCCCGGTCGCGCCCGCGCCCAGCGAGGCCACCACATCGGTTTCGCCGAAGTCGGTGGTGTTCGACACCACCAGCGGCGCATCGATCGTGACGCGCATGCCCTCCAGCGATTCCCAGAAATCGATGCCGTCGGTGGCGGGATCGTAGCTGGTCAGCCCGTCATCGTCGATCGCCTCAGTCGGCGGCAGCACGCCGCCCTGGCCGATCAGCAGCGCGGTAGGGAGCGCGTTGCCGCTGCTCGTCACAGTCACCGTTGGCGCGGTGATTTCGGTCAGCGTCAGGCCACCCGCGCCGCCCTGGAACTCCGCGACATTGCCGCGCACCGATGCCGCATCGCCGACCGCAACGGTCGGTGTGCTGACGGTGAAGACGAAAATGCCGTCCGAGGTGCGCGCATTGCCGTCGCCGGTGGCCGACTGGAGATAGAAGCCGTTTGTATCGACCGCGGTGACGATGCCGGTGGTGATGACGACCTGGCCAGCGAACGCCGAACGATGGTCCTCGCCCTGGATCTGGCCGATCGACAGCGCGACGGGATCGTCGTTGGTGATCGTGCCGGTCGCGGTCGCGTCGACGATCTCGATATTGCCGACCGGGTTGGACAGGCTGAGGTTCAGCGTCTCGTTGGCTTCACCGATCAGATCGCCCTGGACGGGCACGGTGATGGTGGCGGTGCGCTGGCCCTCGGCGAAGCTGACGGTGCCACTGAGCACCGCGCCCGCACCGAGATCGTCCGCAGAGGCGGTGCCCAGCGCGATGGCATAATCGACGGTTGCGCTCGATCCGAGCCCGCCCGCGCGATTGACGGTGAAGACCAGATTGGCCGTCCCCGTATCGCCCTCCACCACGCTTCTGTCGGCGACGCTGATCAGGCCGGTGCCGGTATCGGGAATGATCGTCTGGCCGGCATTGAGCGAGCCGAAGCTGTTGGCCGCGTCGGGCTGCCACGCGAAGTCCGCGCCGCTCGATCCGAAGCCGGTCAGTTGGAGCGAATCGCCCAGCGCCCCGCTGCCGTCCTCGGACACGCCGATATCGGTGCTGGTGACGCCCGCAGCGGGCGTGCCGGGCGCGGCGGTCATCGTACCTTCGTACGACAGGAACTGGATCACGCCGCCATCGGGGCCGATCAGCGCGAAGCCGTCTGCGGCGCCGTTCTGGATGCCGTTGGCGGCGAAGTTGAACGCCAGCGCGCCGTAGCCCTGGCCCTCGTCGTCGATCACGCCCGTCAGGTTGACCGTGGCGTAGGTGGGTGCTGCGCCGGGGGTGTTCGATCCGTTGTAGAGGACCAGCGAATAGCCGGTGAGATCGGTGCCCGCGACGCCCGCGATCTCGATGGCCTCGCCGGCATCGGTGCCGCCATTGTCGTAATGGATTTCGTTGATGAAGACGTTGGCGGGCGGCGCTGGCGGGGCCGCATCGTCGTTCAGGATCGTGCCGGTCGCCTCGGCGTCGCCCAATGTCGCGCCGCCGGTCGGCGCGGTCAGTGTGACGAGGAAGGTTTCGTCAGGCTCGATGCCGGTATCGCCCTCGATCGGCAGCGTGATCGTCGCGCTGGTGGCGCCGTCGTCGAAGGTCACGGTGCCGGTCAGCACAGTGCCCGGGGCGAGATCCCCCACGTTGGCGCCGTTGGTGCCGCCCTGGAAAGTTGCCGTCCAAGTGGCGGAGACCGCGCCGCTGCTACCGCCCCCGCGGGTTACGGTGAAGCTGATGTCCTGATTGCCGCTATCGCCCTCGGCGACGCTGGCATCGGCGATGCTCAGCGTACCGGGCGCGGGGGTGACCGCGCCGAAGCTTTGGCCGGTGTTGACCGCACCGAAATTGCCCGCAGCCGACGGCGCCCAGGTGAAATCGCCATAGTCGGTGCCGTTGCCGGTCAGCTGGAGGGTGAAGCCCAGCGGATCGCTGCCGTTCTGGCTGACGCCGATATCGGTGCTGGTCAGCCCCGCCGCGGGGCCGTTGGCGGCGGTCATCGGGCCTTCGTAAGACAGGAACTGGACGACATTGCCCGCCGCATCGACCAGCGCGAGCCCGTCTGGCGCGCCGTTCTGGATGCCCGCGCGCAGGAAAGACAGCGTGCCAAAGCCGTTCTGCTGATCGCCGATGATGCCGGAGAGCGGAATGGTGTCGTACGACGCGCCGTTGCTGCCGTTGTACAGCACGACCGTCCAGCCGGTCAGATCTACGCCAGCGGTGCCCGCGATCTCGATGCCCTCGCCCGCGTCGGCGCCGACGGTGTCGTAGTTGATCTCGTTGAGGAAGACGACGGGCGCCGCCACCGCGACCGCCTGGCTGGTGACGCGGATGTCGTCGATGCCGACCCATTCGTCGTTGCCGCCAGCATTCGAGGTGAGGATGCGGACCTGAAGCGTGGCGATATCATTGGCGTCGGCGGGCAACGTGATGCTAACCGGCGTCACCTGAGTCGCGAGACTCGGGCCGGTGGTGGCGTCGGCGATATAGGCGGCGGGCAGGTTGACCCAGGCGCCGGTCGGCGAGACGCGATACTGCACCGCGATCTGCTGCGCGGCATTGTCGCCCGAGGCGTCGATATCGCGCGCATTGAAGGTCAGCGCTACATCCTGGCGGCCGGTCGCGTCGAGATAGATCACCAGATTGGGGTTGTCGGCGGTGCCCGATCCCTGCAGCGCGACGGTCGGATCGGCGATCTGGAATTCGGCGACGCCGCCATTGGTGATGCTGGGGTTGGTCGCATTGGCGATGGCATCCACCGTGGTGAAATCGATCGTCACGCCGCCGGCGTTGCGATCGGCGGCGGTGGTCGACGCATCGTCGCCGAGATAGCCGGTGATGCTGCGCACCAGCGACCAGTCGTCGTTGGCCGTGATGAGGCCGGTGTCCGACCAATCCTGGCTCAGATCGCCGTCGCCCAGCCGATAATAATCCGTGCTCATCGCGCATCCCCTCTTGCTTTGAAAGCAATCGCCAGCCCCTCGAACGCCCGAGAGATGGTAATCGCCCCGTTCACCTGCCCATCGACCTGCGTTGCTAGGCGTTCTTCATGACAAGTTTGTGGAACGGCAGATCAACGCAAAGCGGTTCGGGGACTCACCGCCGCGCCGATTTCGCGTCATCGATCAGCAGGCCATCCAGCAGCGCCTTGAACGCCTTCACCGCATGTTTGGAGGTGGCGGCTGGATCGTCGGAATTGGCGATCCACTGCGCGGCGTGCAGCGAGGCCCCGCTCAGCAGCCGGGCGGCGGCTTCCGGGTCAACATCGACGATGAGCCCTGCTCTGCGAAGCTTTTCCAGGCTCTCGGTCATCGAGCGGACGCACCCGCTCTGGCTGGGCCAGGTCGAGGGATCACCCAGCACCGCGGGGCCGTCGCGCAGGACAATGCGCTGAATCTCGGGTTCGAGGGCCATTTCGATATAGGCGATGTTTTCGTCTATGAAGCCGCGCCAAGGGTCGCTCGCCCTGGCGGAAACCTCGCAAAGGCGCTCCGACATCTCGGCATCGATCTGCGCGATGACCGCCTGGAGCAAACCCTTCTTGTCGCCGAAATGGTGATAGAGGGCCCCGCGGGTCAAACCGGCGGTGGCGGTGAAGTCGTCCATCGAGGCGTCCGCAAAGCCGACCGATCCGAACGCCTGGCGCGCCGCGTCGATCAGCTTTGCGCGCGTTTCGGCGATCATCTCGTTACGTGGTCTGTGCGCCATCCGGGTCCGTCCTTCACATACGCAACGCATGTTAATTGACATACGCAACGTATGTACCTATCTGCAATTTACATACGCTGCGTATATAATCGTTGTCCATTCCAATTTCGAGGCGTTTCCATGTCCAATCCCTATGCCGAGATATTCAGGGCTCACGGGGCAAAGGGTTTTGCGGCCGCCGGCTTCCTGGCTCGCCTGCCAATCGCCATGGCGACGATCGGCATCGTCGCCATGCTATCGCAGACACACGGTAAATTTGGGCTGGCGGGGGCGGTAGCCGCGACTTTCGCGCTCACCAACGCGCTTGTCTCACCGCAGATCTCCCGGCTCGTGGACCGGTTTGGCCAGAGCCGGATCCTGACACCGGCGACCATCCTATCGCTGGGCGGGTTTCTGGGCCTGCTGGCCGCGACCCATTATGGCTGGCCGAACTGGGCGCTGTTCACCTTCGCACTCATCGCCGCGGCAATGCCCAGCATGCCCGCAATGGTCAGGGCGCGGTGGACCGAACTTTACCGTGACACGCCGAAGCTGAACACGGCGTTCGCCTTCGAATCGGTCGCCGACGAGCTCGTATACATCGCGGGATCGTCCCTGGCCGTGGGTCTCAGCGTCACGCTCTTCCCAGAGGCTGGGCTATTTGCCTCGACCCTCTTCCTCGCCCTCGGCGCCGCGGCGTTCATCATGCAGAAGGCCACCGAGCCGAAGGTTCAGCCAGCCGCCGGGCACGGCGGCGGGTCGGCCATGGCGCTGCGGCCGATCCAGATCCTGACCCTGGCGATGGTCGGGGTGGGCGCGATCTTCGGCACCGCAGAGGTCACCGTCATCGCGCTCACCAAGGCGTTGGGCAGTCCTGCCGCCGCCACTCTGGTGCTGGGCGGCTATGCGGTCGGATCGCTGTTCGTCGGCCTGGTGTTCGGCGTCCTGAAACCGAAACTGGCCTTGTCGCACCAGTTCGCCATCGCCGTCGCCGTGGCTGCGGTGATGACGATCCCGCTGCTGTTCGCGACCAGCATCCCGATGCTCGCCCTTGCCCTGTTCATCAGTGGCATGGCCATCTCACCCACCTTCATTACCGCCTTCGGCCTGGTCGAGCGGCTGGTCCTGCCCGCCCAGCTCACCGAGGGAATCACCTGGGTCATGACCGGCATCGGCATCGGCATGGCCGCCGGTTCATTCGCGTCCGGCTGGGTCATCGACATGTTCGGCGCAAGCAACGGGTTCTGGGTCTCGGTCGCAGCCGGCGCGGTCGCGTTTCTCATTGCGGTTCTGGGCCAGCACAGCCTCGCGCAGCGCCGCGGCGTGCCGGTCCCGGCCATCTCCTGACCCCGGAGATTCAGCCGACATTTACGGTGCGGAATCCTTGACGAACCCGATCTTGTCGAGCGCCGGCTGGATCTCGGGGTTCGCCATGAAGAGCTTCCATAGCAGCCCGGTGCGGTGGTTCTCGATCATCACCACGGTCTGCGCCTGGTTGAGCCCCATATACACCTCGTCGTGCCAGTTCTCCGACTGGTTGAACGAATCGACGAAGCCATAGACGCCCCAGGTCTTCGCGCCGAGATCGCGATAATAATGGCGCAGCGCCTTCATCGATGCCTCGGGGGTGAAGGGCATCATGCCCAGCGATGCGTGGACCACCAGCGTGCCGTTGTCGTCCGCCGGCCGCGCCCGGCCGCCGCCGGCCTTGATGCCGGCCGACTGGCCCCAGGCGTCCGCGCCGTAGCCGACATGCTTTTCGGGATTATCGATCGCATAGGCCTGGCTGATCAGGCCGATGTTGCGGTTGTTCTTGAAATAATTGGTGTATTTATCGCGAATGCCGCGCGGATCGAAGCCCAGGAAGGAGAATTGCGCGAAGAACAGCTCGGCGCCGTTGCCCTCTCCGACGTCCAGCTTGATGCCGTAATAGCTGTTGCCGTTGACGAAATGATCGCCCGCGGTGGTCCGGCTCCAGTTGCGGCGATAGGTGACCGCGGTCGGCGAGGTGCCGGCCCAGCCGCTGTGCCACATGCTGGCGGGCACGCCGTGCGTCGGCGAAGCGATCGCCAGCAGATAGGCGATCGCCGATTCGTTCCAGCCGATCAACGGATGGCTGATGTGGAAGGCGTGGTTGGGCGACCAGTGCCAATAGAGGAAATCGCTGTCGGGGGTCTTGCGATACCAGTCCCATTCGGTGGTCCGCCAGAATCGGGTGATGGTGTCGCGCAGCTCGCGTTCGCCCGCCGTATCCCCGGTGAAATATTGCCGCGCCGCGAGCAGCCCCTGGATCATGAAGGCGGTCTCGATCAGATCGCCGCCGTCGTCGTACTTGCCGAAATAGGCCATCGCCTTGCCGGTGCGGCCATCGATGAAGTGCGGCCACATGCCGTGGAAGCGATCGGTCTTGTCGAGGAAGCGGGTGATCTTGAGCATCCGCTCGACCCCCGCCTCGCGGGTGACGAAGCCGCGATCGATCCCGACGAGGATCGCCATCACGCCGAACCCGGACGCCCCCAGCGCGACCTGGTTGGGGTCGCCGGGCATCACCTCGATCGCCATGCCGGACTGGGGATTGGCGCCGTCCCAGTAAAATTTGAACTGCGCTTCCTGCACCATCGTCATCAGTTCATCGTCGGTCATCGCCCGCGTCGCGGCGCGCGCCTCGCCGGACAGCGGCGATTCATTGCCGGCGGTGTCGACCGCGGCGATCTTGTAGCGCAGCGACTGGCCGGGCGCGCCGACCCAGTCCATGAACCGCGTCACGTTCACCCGCTGCGTCGCCACCGGAACGAAGCGCCGGCCGCCGGTCGACCGGTAGATGCGGTAGCTTTCGGTATCGGCCGCCGGGCTCGCCCGCCACGACAGCTCGACATGGCGTTCATAGCCCCTGGCGGTCAGCGCAGCCGGCCTTGGCGGCGCGGTGCGGTCACGGCTGGCCGCATCGGCGATGCGGATGTCGTCGATATACAGGGTGTGGGGGCGGCCATCGTCCAGCCCCTGGAGGATCAGAATCCGGCCGATCCGGCGCGGATCGAAGGTCGGATCGGCGGTGCCGCTGAACAGCGCGCCGAATGCTTCGAACGGCAGGGTGATCTCGGTCCAGGTCTTGGCGCGAAGCTTGGACCGTTTGCCGATCAGGTTGATCGTCGTCGATTCACCCCCGGCCAGATCGTAGAGCAGGATGCGCGGTGACGAGATTTCGTCGATCTCGTCCTCCGAATAGATCCAGAATTTGAGCGAATCCCCGGCCCAGTCGACCAGTCCGCGCTCCTTCTTCGCGTCGATCGACACGCGCCAGTCGCCGCCCTCGCGAGAGGTGTAGCGGATGCGCAGCGCGTTGGGGGGCGAATGCACCATCGATTGCTCGATCGGCGCCATGCCCTTGATCAGCTCCAGCTCGCTCGGCCCGGTCGCCGATCCCTTGCCGTAATAATAGCCGCCATCGGTGCGGGCGTTGTCGAACACGACATGCCGCTCATAGGTCGACTGGCCATAATTCTCCTGCGCCAGAACCGGTGCGGCGGCGCACGACAGCAGGATGGTCAACGGAAGATGCGTGCGCATGGTCGCTCCTAATGGCCCTGGATGAAGATGTTCGCGGTCAGCCGCCCGCGGCGGGGATCGGGGCTGAAATCCATGTGCGGCGGGATGATGCCCGAATGCAGCAGCTGCCCGCGATAGAGGACGAGGCGGTCCGGCACGCCATCGACCGAACCGATCTGCTCATAATGCGCGTCGGACCCGTTAACGTAGCCGGGCGCCGCGTCCTGGGCCTTTGCCGTCGCGATGAAGGCCGCGATGTTGGCGTCGTCGACCGTCTCGATCCCCGTCGCGCGCTGGCGATAGAAGGCCGTGCCGGTGCGCGGCGTGTCGCTCAGATAGAGCATCATCGCGATATGCCTGGGATCGGTCGAATCGAAATGCGGCGCGCGCTGTTCGGGCGCCAGCGTTGCCGGCGCGGCGGTCACCATCGAGAAGCTGGCCTCGACCAGATCGAACCCGTCGAGATCGAACGCCCCGCCGATGAACGGCGCGGCATCGCGCAGCATCTGCGCCATCCGGTCATAGGCGACGCCGTCCGCCTCGGTGACGACGCGGCGAAGGCCGGGATAGGCGTTGTCCGTCTTGCGCGGAAACGGCGCCATCGCCACCGCCGATGCGACCAGCGAGCCCACGTCCCCGGTAAAGTCGTCGACCACCACGACCGGGCTCTGGCTGACGCCGACACGGTGCAGCTGCGGCGTCATCGCTCCTTATGCCCGATTCAAGCCGTCAGCTCGAAGGTCGCGGACGTGCCGCCGGTCGCCGATGGCGCGATCCACACATCGAATGTGCCTGCCTCCGCGAACGTCTTCAGGTTCTGGTGGACAAAGGCGAGATCGGCGCGGGTCAGCGTGAATTCCACCGTCGCGCTCTGGCCCGGTTCCAGATCGAGGTGCCTGATCCCCTTCAGCGCGCGCACCGGCTGGGTAAGGCTGGCGACCTTGTCGTTGATGTAAAGCTGCGCGACTTCGTGCGCGCGGCGCTGGCCGGTGTTGGTGACGGTCGCGGTCACCTTCAGCGAAGCGCTCATGCGCGGTGCGCTCACCCGCGTCGGCGAATAGCCGATCGCCGAATAGGTCAGGCCGTGCCCGAACGGATAGAGCGCCTCGTTGGTGACCTCGCGATAGCGCGCCTTCCAGTTGGCGTCGGTAAGCTGCGGGCGCCCGGTGCGGCGATGGTTGTAGTAGAAGGGCTGCTGCCCCGACGCCTGCGGAAAGCTCACCGGCAACCGCCCCTGCGGCGCATGGTCGCCGAACACGACGTCCGCCAGCGCATTGCCGGTCTCGGACCCCAGGAACCACGTCGCCATGATCGCCGGCGCATCCCTGACCACGCCCGACAGCGCCAGCGCGCGGCCGTGGCGGAGCAGTATGACGACGGGCTTTCCAACCGCGACGACCGCCTCGGCCAGCGCCATCTGCGGTGCCGGAATGCCGATATCGACCCGCGATTGCGCCTCGCCGGACATGTTCGACGCCTCGCCGATCATCAGCACGACGACATCGGCGCGCTTCGCCGCGGCGACGGCTGCCTGGATGCCGCCCTCCAGCGGCTTCTCATAATCGGACCCGCGCGTGACGCTGAGCCGCGCCTTCTCGCCAAGCGCGGCGCGGAAACCCTCCTCGGGCGTCACGCAGGTCGCGATATCGGGGAAGCTCGCCCACGGCCCGGGCTGGTCGCCCTTGTCCGACACGCACGGCCCGATCAGCGCGATCCTGGCGCGCTTGTCGAGCGGCAGCAGATTGCCTTCGTTCTTGAGCAGGACCACCGATTTGCGCGCGGATTCGCGGGCCAGCGCGATCGCCGACGGCAGCCGGACGTCGCGCGCCTCGCGCACCGGATCGAGCGAGCGATAGGGATTGTCGAACAGCCCCAGCGCCTTCTTGACGTAGAGCACGCGGCGCACCGATTCATCGACCACCGCCATCCGCACCCTGCCCGCCTTCACCAGCGTCGGCAGATGCTTGTTGTAGAGGTTGCTCTGCATCGAGATGTCGCAGCCGGCGTTGATCGACTTGACCACCGCATCAGGGCCGTCGGCGGCATAGCCGTGGAGGATCAGCTCCTCCTCCGACGTGTAATCGGACACGACCAGCCCCCTGAAGCCCCATTCGCCGCGCAGGATATCGGTCAGCAGATGGCGGTTGGCGGTCGCCGGCACCCCGGCGATGTCGTTGAAGCTCGACATCGTCGACAGCGCACCGGCGTCGAATCCGGCCTTGAACGGCGGCAGGTGGATTTCGCGCAGCGTCGTCTCGGGGATGTCGGCGGTGTTATAGTCCATGCCGCCCTGCACCGCGCCGTACGCCGCGAAATGCTTGGGGCACGCCAACATCGACGTGTCGTCCTTCAGGCTGGCGCCCTGGAACCCCTTCACCCGCGCCCTGGCGAACTGGATGCCCAGCCACGTATCCTCGCCCGCGCCCTCGGCGACGCGGCCCCAGCGCTGGTCGCGCGCGACATCGACCATCGGCGCGAAGGTCCACTGGATGCCCTTGGCCGACGCCTCCACCGCCGAGGCGCGCGCGGTGCGTTCGGCCAGCGACATGTCGAAGCTGGCGGATTCGCCGAGCGGAATCGGGAAACAGGTCTTCATCCCGTGGATGACGTCGCCGGCGAAAATGAGCGGGATCTTCGACCGCGACTGCTCGATCGCGACCTTCTGCAGTTCGCGCCCGGCGACCGTGCCGATGCCGTTGAACACGCCGGTCAGCTCGCCGCGCGCGATCCGCGCCTTGAGCTGGTCGATGCTCTGGGCGCTCAGGCCGGGGTTGACCGGCGGCCCGTCGGTTCGCGCCGGATCGGAGAAGATGCTGAGCTGGCCCGCCTTTTCCTCGATGCTCATCCGGGCGATCAGGCGTTCGATGAAAGGATCGGCGATCGTCTTCGCATAGGCTGCGGCCGGCAGCGCGAACGAAGCGATAGCGCTGGCCGCGGCCCCTTTCAGAAGCTCGCGGCGGCTGGAATGAAAGTTCAATTGGGCGATCCTTGTTGCGATGGGAAGGAACGGCCGAGCTAGAATTCGTACTTCAGGCCGACCTGGAAGCTGCGTGCGTTGCCGACCGTGCCATCACCGTCATTCTGGAAGGGCGGCTTCACGGTGCCGTTGCCCGCGTTGCCCGAACCCCATGATGTGTAGTTGCGGTTGATCGTGTCGAAGACGTTGAACGCGGCGGCGTTAACCGTCACCTCATGATCGCCCCAGAGCTTGAACGTCTTGGCCAGTCGCACATCTACGTTCGAATAGGCGAAGAGCTCCCTCGGATAGAAGACGCCGCCGAGATTGGCGATGCAGCATGCATTCTCCGGCACCCGCGAAGGGAAGATCACGGTGCCGAACGCCGGGCCCGATGAGAAGATGCCGGTCGCCGACATCGTGATGTCCCACGGCAGGCCGACGATGCCCGTCGCGACGAAGCGATAGCGCTCCGCACTGTTGACGCGCTGCCACCCATATTGGGTCATGTCGGGACCGGAGAAGAACTCGTCTGAATTGACCAGTTCGGTGCCGACGTTGGTCCTGGGATCGGACAGCGTCGCGGTGAAGGTGAAGCCGTAGCCCGATTCCTTGCTATAGGGCTTGTCCACGGTCAGATAGACCGCGGTATAGGTCGCCTTGCCGTTGTTCGCGCCGATGTTGAGCTTGCCGCTGAACGCGTTCGCCGTGCCGAACCCGAGTTGTCCCTCCGGCGGGAACTGGTCGATCACCCAGCTATTGCCGCACGGCGTGAAGCTGGTCACCGCGCCTGCCCCGTCCCGCACGACGTCGCACCAGCTATACGAACCGTCAGGCATCCGGTTGCCGCGAACATAGCGGAAGATGTTGTGCGAGCGGACATGCGACAGCGCGATCATCGTCCGGATGTCGCCGAATTGCTTGCGCAGACCGATGTTGAACATGTCCGAATAAGGGACCTTGGTCTCATCCTGCATCAGCCAGACGTTGCCGCGCAGCGACGAGCTTTGGGCGACCTGGCGCAGTGCCTCGGGATCGTTGAACTCGGGCGTGAACGCCGGGACACCTGCTTGCCCGAACCTCAGAAAGACATCCGAGCGTGCGACGCTGACCTGTTCCTCGATCGCCGCCTGCAGAAAGATGTTGCGGTCATAGTAGCGGCCGGCGCCGACGAAGAACACAAGATCGCGGTCGCCATAGACGTCGTAGGAGATGCCGAGGCGCGGCTGGAACGCACCGTAGAACGGCTTACGCTCGTTGCCGTCGCTGATGTAGTTTTCCGGATCGATCCCGGCCGCCTGCCACCCCGGATAATTCCGCAACGCGTCCGCGATTACCGCCGGCGTCACGTATTTGTTGTTGAACATGTTGGATTCATAGTCCCACCGCAGGCCGGCGTTGACCGTCCAATGGTCGTCGATCTCCCAATCGTCCTGGACGTACAGGCCGACCTGCCAGTTGTCTGCCTCGGTCGGCGAGCTGGGCAGGGTCGAGATGCGCGCCGCCCACGGCGCGCTCGACTCCATGCCGGTATACTCACTCGCAACGTAGTAATAGCTGCCGCGCGTATACCAGTTCTCGAACCGGTTGAACTTGGCGAGCGCGATCTTGGCGCCGACCTTGACCGTGTGCTCCGACATCGTGAACGTCGAGTCGTTCTTGAACGTGTACAGTTCCTGCGAACTGTCCTGCTGGAAGAAGTGACCGCCGAGGCTGGCCAGCGCGTCGGTGTTGCCCGCCGACGGGGTCAGCACGATTTCGGGGCCGTCGGTGACGTTGGGCGATGCCATCGTCGCCTTGAGGTAGGAGAATTTCGCTTCGTTCAGCCAATTGTCGCCGCTGTGCCGCCATGAGCCGAGAATCATGCGCGTGTTGTTCTCGCCGTAGCGGCCATGTTCGCGCGTGTTGCGGTCGCCGACATCCTGCAGATTCTGCTCGCGGCGTTCGAAGCCGCTGATATCGATCGTATCGCGATCGCTGGCGAACAAGGTCAGCTTGGCAAAGAACAGGTCCTGCTTGAAATCGGTCCCGACGCTGCCGTTCTCCGCGCCGCGGATCGTCTCGGGCACGCCGACGGGAAGGTTGACTGCGGTCGACGGATTGGTCTGCGTCGTACCTTCATAGGCAACGTAGAAGTGCAGCAGATCCTTGATGATCGGCCCGCCGAGGTCGCCGCCATACTGAAAACGCTTGTAATCCGGCTTCTCGCGCGTCCCGTCCCGATTGTTCGCATTGCCGGGACGATCGAAATAGGGCCGGCCAAAGAACGACTTCGGCATGAATTCGACGAACGCGCTGCCGTGGAATTCGGTGCCGCCGGTCTTGGTCGCCGCGTTGATGATCGCCGAACCGGCCTGCTCATACTCGGCCTTGAAATTCTGCGTCTCGACGCGGAATTCCTGGATCGCAACCTGCGGGAACGGGTTGCCCTGGCTGCTGTCCTGACCGGCGACGCCGCCGTGACCGACCTGCGACTTGTAGCTGACGCCGTCGATGAACACGTTGACTGCGTCGGGCGTGACCGCGCCCGCCTGGATGCGCTTGGCGGTCGAGCTGGTCGAGGTCTGCACGCCCGGCGCGAGCGCCGCGAAGTTGAGGAAGTTGCGGTCGTTCTGCGGCAGCAGGCTGATCTGCGCCTGCGACACGTTGGTGCCGATCGTCGCGGTGCGCACTTCACTGACCCCGCCCCCGCGGGCGCCCGTGACGACGATGTCCGCCTCGCTGCCCGCCGCGGCAAAATCGGCCGCGACGGTCTGTCCGACCGGCACGACCACCGTGCGCGGCTCGTTGCCGCTCACCTCGACCGAATAGGTACCCGGCCGCAGGCCGACGATGATGTAATTGCCGTTGGCGTCCGTCCGTCCGGTCGCGCGCTGGCCGGTGTTCGCGTCGATCGCCGTTACCGCCGTGCCGGCCGACGCGCCCTCGACATTGCCGCGCAGGGTGGAGGTGGTTTGGCCAAAAGCCGGAGAAGCAGCGGTCAGCGCGACGCTGATCGCCACCGCCGAAATGCCCAGTGCGAAACGCGATCGCGCTTTGGTGAATCTGTTCATGATGGTCCTCCCCTCGACCCGGTTCTGTAACCGGTTTCATCCCACGCCGGCCATGTAACCGGTTACATTTCATTCCGGCTTATGTAACCGGTTCCATTTTTTGTCGTCGGTCACGCAGTTTTTGTCAATCCTGTTCATGCGGCGTTTATGTTGCGCCGGTTCGTTGGTCGATAATCCCGGCTAACCCTGGATTGGCGGGGCCTGGCAGTGGCGCCGGATGAACGCGGCATGGTCCGGCATGGCGTTGGCGCAATCCTCGATCACGTCCTCGATATCCTTCAGAAAGGCCACGATTTGCGCCTCCGGAAGGATATCGACCATCGGGTCGTACCGCATGTTCAGCCCCTGCCCCAGCAGCACCTGGACCCAGCTTTCCTCGCGGAACAATTCGGCCTTGCCGTGAACGAAGAAGCGGCCCGACGACCGGAACAGGTCCAGCCGCTCGGCCAGCGTCTCCGGTATCTCCATGTTCTTCAGGTAGCGCCAGAATTCGGTGTCCTCGCGGTCGGTGACCTTGTAATGCGCGATGATGAAGTCGCGCACGTCGCGAAACTCGAAATCGGTCTGACGATTATATTCGTCGATATCGGGCTGATCGAAATCCCGCCCCGGAAACAGTGCGACAAGGCGGAGTATCGCGGTCTGGATCAGATGAATGCTGGTCGATTCGAGCGGCTCGAGAAAGCCGCTCGACAGCCCGATCGCGACGACATTCTTCTCCCATGCCCGGTGCCGCTTGCCCGGCGCGAAACGCAGCGGCCGCGGATCGGCGAGCGGCCTGCCGTCCAGGTTCGCCATCAGCACCGATGCCGCTTCATCGTCGCTCACATGGTTGCTCGAATAGACATGGCCGTTGCCCATCCGGTGCTGGAGGGGAATGCGCCACTGCCACCCGGCATCACGCGCGGTAGAGCGGGTATAGGGCGTCAGCACGGGGGCGTTCTCGCACGGCACCGCCATCGCCCGGTCGCACAGCAGCCAGTGGCTCCAGTCTTCATAACCGACGCCCATCGCGTCCCCGATCAGCAGCGCGCGCATGCCGGAGCAGTCGATGAACAGATCGCCCTCGATCGCCCGGCCATCGGCGAGGACGACATGATCGACGAACCCGTCATGCGGACGCAGCTTCACATCAACGATACGGCCTTCGATCCGCTCGACACCGCGCGCCTCGCTCTGCCCGCGCAGGAACCGGGCATAAAGCGAGGCGTCGAAATGAAACGCATAGTCGATGTCGGCCATCGGCGATGCCGGATTGCGCGGATCAGGCAGGGCAAAACGGTTCTTGCGCGCCGCCAGCGTGTTCAGCGCATAATGGTCGAAATGCTTCACCGCGCCCTTCGCCGCCATTTTCAGCCACAATTGATGCGGATGAAACCACATCAGATCCTGGCCGATCTTGCCGAAGCCGTGGATGTAACGACGGCCGCGTTCGCCCCAGTCGATGAACTCGATGCCCAGCTTGAAGGTGGCCTGCGTCGCGCGAACGAACTCGATCTGGTCGATGCCCGCCAGATTGTTGAAGTTGCGGATGGGTGGGATCGTCGCCTCGCCGACCCCGATGATCCCGATCTCGTCGGATTCGATCAGCCGGATGCGGTAGCCGTCGATGAACAGCTTCGAAAGCATCGCTGCCGTCATCCAGCCCGCGGTGCCTCCCCCGACAATCGTGATTGTCTTCGTTGGCGCATCGGCGCGCGCGCTATCGGTCATTCGCTCTCCCCAGCCGCACCTGGCCCGCTGCTGCTCGCGAGATAGCCCGCCAAGACAAGCGCGGTAAACGGGCTGGATCATTTTTCATCCGCTCATCTCTGGCGGAACATCCCCTCGAAGAACCGGCCCTCCTCTGTTGCAAATACCTCGCAATAACCCTAGCGGATATGCGAATGATTCTTAGTAAGGGGGTGCAATGCTGGGGTATCGGATTGGGCGCGTGAGCGCGATGGCCTTGGCGATTGGCTTGAGTGCGACCGCATCGGCCCAAACAGTGCCGCCGCGCGACGAAACACCGCCGGATGACGACATCATCGTGGTGGCCGAGAATGCGATTACCGCCACCAAAACCGATACGCCGCTCATCGAGACGCCCCAGGCGATCAGCGTTATCCCGAATGAACTCTATCTCGATCGCGGTGCGCGCAACGTGCAGGAAACACTGCGCTATTCGGCCGGCGTCACCGCCGAGGCGTTCGGGTTGGATACCCGCAGCGAAGTATCGGTGGTGCGCGGGCTGACCCCGGTCGAATATCTCGACGGGATGCGCCGCATCTACAATTTCATCGTGCTGCCACGGATCGAGGTCGAGACGCTCGACCGCGTCGAGGTGCTGCGCGGGCCGGCGTCGGTGCTGTACGGCCAGGGCGCCAATGGCGGCATCGTCAACATGGTCAGCAAGCGCCCCGAGTTCGGCGCGCTGAACGGTAAGGTGAAGCTCCAGTACGGCAATTACGATCGCAAACAGGCTTCGATCGATATCGGCGGGCAGCTGGATTCGGGCGGCCAGTTCGCCGGACGGCTGGTTGCGCTGGTGCGCGACGCGGATACGCAGACCAATTTCGTGCCCGACGACCGCGTGGTGATCGCGCCGTCCTTCGCCTGGCGGCCGGGTCCCGATACCGAAATCGCGCTGCTCGGCACCTATCAGCGCGACGAAACCGCATCGACCCAGCAATTCCTGCCGGTGGCGGCGACATTGCGGGCGCCGCCGGGCCGGCGGATCGACAATTCGACCTTCCTGGGCGATCCGGACAAAGACCAGCTGAACGCGGAGCAGTATACGGTGACGCTGCTCGGCCAGCACCGTTTCTCGGATGCCGTCACGCTGCGCGCCAATCTGCGATACCTGACCGGCGACACCTTCTTCCAGGAAATCTATCCGGACGTCTATTCGAACCCGGCTGAACCGTTCATCGATGAAGACGACCGGGTGGTGAACCGCAGCATCTACGCCATCGACCAGCATGTCGAGACGCTGACCAGCGATACCAGCCTGCAGGTCGATTTCGCCACCGGACCGTTCGTGCACAAGCTGCTGGCCGGTGTCGATTACACCGATTTCCGCCAGCGTTCACGCTCCGGCTTCGGCGCGACCACACCGATCGACATCTACGATCCGGTCTCGACCGGTGTCATCGATGCGGAACTGTTCGACGATCCGCGGCAGGTGAACACCCAGCTTGGTTTCTACGTCCAGGACCAGATCCGCTACGCCGACCGCATCACCCTGGTGATCGGCGCGCGGCGCGACCGGGCGGTGTCGCGGACCGGGACCGATCCCGAACAGGTCGATACCGCGACGACCTTTCGCGCCGGCCTGATCGGGGATCTGGGCGGCGGCCTATCGCCCTATGTCAGCTATTCGGAAGCCTTCCTGCCGGTGGCGGGGCTCGATGTTACCGACACGCCGTTCGTGCCCCAGCGCGGGCGGCAATATGAGGCGGGGATCAAGTTCCAGCCGATGCGTGGCGTGCTGCTGACGGCGAGCGTCTATGATATCGAGGAGACCAACCGGCCGACCAACGATCCCGAGGATGTGCTGCGCGTGGTCCAGACCGGCCGCATCAAATCCCGCGGCATCGAGCTGGAGGGCAGCTATGTCGTCCCCGGCGACCTGACCGTCACCGCCGCCTACAGCTACAACGAAGCGGAGGCGACCGAGAGCGGCCTGGCCGCGGAGATCGGCGTGCAGCTGAGCGACACGCCCAGGCATCTCGCTTCGATCTGGGCGGCCAAGACCTTCGCGCTGGCACCCGGCACGGCGCTCGAACTGGGCGGCGGCGTGCGGCATGTCGGCGAGACGCTCTCCACCGGCACCGACAGTGCGCTGACCACGCCGTCCTACACGCTGGCGGACGCGCTGGCATCGGTCGCGTGGAAGAACTGGGCGCTGTCGATCAACGCCACCAACCTGTTCGACAAGGACTATTACGCGCCCTGCCGCGCCTTCGGTGATTGCTTCACGGGCAATGGCAGAACCGTTATCGGCACCCTGGCGTATAAATTCTGACGGAGCCAAGGGCATGACGCGGCGGTCGATCAAGGCCTGGTATCTGGTCCATAAATGGACCAGCCTGGTATGCACGGCGTTCCTTCTGCTGCTGTGCGTGACCGGCCTGCCGCTCATCTTCTGGGAAGAGATCGACCACGCGACATCGACCATGGCAGAGCCCGCAGGGGTGGCGCCGGGCACGCAGCCGGCCAGTCTCGACACCCTGATGGCGACCGCGCTGGCGCAACATCCCGGCGACGTGCCGCTGTTCCTGGGCTGGGACGATCATGCGCCGATCGTCTATGTGAACAGCGGCGCGCGGCCTGACGTGCCGGTCGAGGAGATGAACTACACGCTGCTCGACGCACATACCGGCGCGGTGTTGGGCAAGGCGGGGCTGGACGAGGGGGTGATGATGTTCATCTTCCGCCTCCATACCGACCTGTTTCTGGGCCTGGGCGGCATGCTGTTCCTCGGCGCGATGGCGCTGTTGTTCGCCGCCGCAATCATCTCCGGCATCGTCGTCTACGGCCCGTTCATGCGGAAGCTCGATTTCGGAACGGTGCGCAAAACCGGCAGCACGCGGCTGAAATGGCTGGATCTGCACAATGCGATCGGCGCGATCACGCTGGCCTGGGCGCTGGTCGTCGGGCTGACGGGGGCGATCAACACGCTGGCGACGCCGCTGCAATCGCAGTGGCAGGCGGCGGCGGTGGCGCAGTTCGCCGCACAATATCAGGGCCAGCCGCGGCCCGAGCGCTTTGCCTCGCTCGATGCCGCGGTGACGGCGGCGAAGGCGGCGGCGCCCGGCACCACGCCCGCTTATGTCAGCTATCCGGGCACCGGCTATAGCGGCCAGCATCATTTCGGCGTATTCCTCCACGGCGATACGCCGGTGACCGAACGACTGGTCACCCCGGTGCTGATCGACGCGGCGAACGGCGCGGTGACCGCCACGCCCGACGTACCTTGGTACATCACCACGCTGCTGCTGTCGCAACCCCTGCATTTCGGCGATTATGGCGGCCTGCCGCTCAAGATCATCTGGGGCCTGCTCGACCTCGCGACCATCCTCGTGCTGGGCAGCGGACTGTATCTGTGGCTGCGCCGCGCGGCCGGTCCGGCCGATCGGCGGGTGAGCGAGATACTCGAGGCGGGCCGCACGGCATGACACCGACGCGTATCTACCGGATGCCGCTGCTGCTTGCCGCCGGGAGCATATTGGGGCTGCTGGCCGCATTGCTCGGCGATGGGATGCTGGACATCCTGTCCTGGCTGGCTCTGGGCGCGATCGTGCTGCTGATCTGCAGGATTCTTGGCGGACGAAGCAATAGCGGCGGCTGATCTCTTCAGAAGCTCTCCACCCGCCGTCCGCGCGCGGCGGCGAGCGGGGGCAGCCGCTCCGCCAGGAAATCGAGCACCGTGCGGATGCGCGGCGTATGGCGCAGGCGTTCGTGGGTGAGCAGCCAGATGCCGCGCGTCTCTCCCGCGGCGGGCGGCAGGCAGAGCAGGAGATCGGGATCGTTGTCCGCGACGATGCACGGCAGCACAGCCAGTCCCATGCCGGCCCGGACCGCGGCGAGCAGACCGAGCGCACTATTGTGATGGATCGTCACCGCGCGCTCCAGATCATTGTCGCGCAGCCATTGCTGGTAGATCTGCCAGACGCCGTCGCCGCCGCCGCCGACAAAGGGGTGGCCGCGCAGTTCCACCCGGCGCGTCGGCCGGCCATGC
>JAESGW010000566.1_pt1 | contig 25485 bp, 20 predicted proteins | sample 9269791 | NCBI WGS metagenome assembly JAESGW01 (sample SAMN16773120, study PRJNA677053) | algae metagenome | isolation source: Aphanocapsa lilacina HA4352-LM1 and co-occurring heterotrophs from near cave... | place: USA: Maniniholo cave, near Haena, Kauai, HI | collected 2009-07-28 | reverse complement strand
GCTCGGTTGTTGAATCTGATGGACGAGATCCAGCCGGTCAAATGGCCCATATAGTTGCGGCCGAGGACGCCATCGGCGCCACCGAAATGGTCTGGCCAGTACCTTTGCGTCGCAAGCAGAAGCTGTGCGGTTCGGAGACCGCCGCCGGCGAGAGCGACACGCGGCGGGCGTAGGGTTATGGCGCGGCCGCCGCTATTGACGACAATGGCCTCGACGCGCCGGCCATCGGTGCCGAGATCCAGCCCGACGACCGGGGTGTTGAGACAAACGGAGATGGCTTTCGACTTGGCGAAGTGATCCCAGTGGCTTTCTCCGAGCCGCGGCTGCTGGGATGTGTAGAGGCGATTGTCGAGCTCGACGCCATCGAGCCCTCGCCACGCTTCGTCAATCGGCAGGACATGGTCCATGCGGCAATTCAGGATGCTCGCGGCCCGTTCGTAGTGGCGTGCAAGCTCGCTGTGCGGGAAGGGCCATCCGGATTCCGGAACGTATTCGCGCTCTTCGAAATCGATATCGTCGAACCGCGTACAAAGCCCGGACCAGCCCCAGGATGTTCCACCGAACGCACTTCGTGTCGTCGTGCGGAGTGGCGCATGATGCGCGGGGGAAAGGATCTCCGCCTCCGACTTGGGAAGCCGCCCCTCGCTCTTTCCGCCCGCCTCCAGTGCCAGGACCTTCAAGCCAAGGCGCTCGCACTCGAGGGCTAGTGCAATCCCTGCAGGGCCTGTTCCGACAATGCAGATGTCGCAGTCGATTTCTTCGGGCGGCACCTCAGACAGCACGGTCATGGACGGGCTCCGCCAAACGGTCCATTCCCGATGAAACCGTCGTCTCGCAATTGGTTGTGAATGGAATGCAGCCGATAATTTATGTTGTTGCTCTTATTCTCTTTTTTCATCCGGAGTACTCGGGTAGCACTTGATCGCCGTTGATCGGCGCTCCGTCCTAGCTGAATTGCGATCGTCACGAAATTGCTAAGTTACGGCAGTCCAACCGACGAAGGGTCCGCCGCTCGTCATGCCAGCCGCACAGATCGACGTTTTGATCCCAGCCTATAACGCTGTCGCGACTCTCGACGCCGCGCTCGCGAGCATGGCCGCGCAGAGCGTTGCGGATATCCGCATTCTCGTGGTGGACGACGGTTCGACCGATGGGACGCCTGACCTGCTTGCGAGCTGGGCCTCGCGCGATCCTCGCGTAGAGGTGATGCGCAAGGCCAATGGCGGCATTGTCGAAGCGCTCAACCATGGCCTTGCGCAATGCACGGCCGAGTTCGTCGCACGCTTCGATGCCGACGATATTGCCTATCCGCAGCGGCTTGGCGCGCAGCTCGACTTTCTGTGCGTCAATCCCGATCATGTCGGGGTTGGTTGCGACGTCGATCATATCGATGAGCAGGGAGCACCCCTCTCGGGCCTGCCGCGGCCCGGCTCACCGGAAGACGCGGACCCCCGCTGGTTTCCCGCGCGCGAGCCCTATCTCATTCATCCCTATGTCATGATGCGGCGTGCGGCGGTGGTCGAGGCCGGTGGGTATCGGCCCTCGCCCAATTCCGAGGACAGTGATCTTTACTGGCGGCTCGAGGAGCGTGGGCGGCTGCACAATCTTCAGGAGCGGCTTGGCCAGTATCGTGTGCATGGCGGGAGCATTTCCAGCGCCTCCGTCATCAATGGGCGGGTCATGGCCGTCGGGTCGCAATTGAGCGCGCTCTCGGCGGTGCGGCGGCGCGAGGGCGCACCCGCGCTCGACTTTGCTCCGACGGATGCCGCCAACCTCAAATCCGCCGGGACGCTCGCTGCGATGATCGACGTCGTCACAAGCCGCCTCGACGCCGCCGAGTTGCCGCGCTTGCGTCTTGGGGCGGCGATCAAGCTCCTGGAGCTGGCGCACTACCGTCCCTACGAGATCGACGTGGGGGATGCCGCCTTCATCCGTTCCGCGCTGGCCGATTGGGAGATCGCTCGGCCCGAGAACCGCGGCCACATCCGCTGGCACGTCACTCAGACATCGGCTCGGCTTCTCCGCAAGGGCAGGTTTCGCGAAGCTTTGACGCTGGCGCCGACGGCCTTCCTGCCGCGCGTTGCTGCGCGGGCCGTGCTCGGGTGATCAGGTGGTCGGCTTCACGCCTTCGAGGGCGAACGCTTCGGTTGCATCGTTCTCCGCGCCCATGAAGCCAGGGTGGCCTTCCGCGCCGATGAAGATCTCGCGTTGCGGATGAGCGGCCCGGCTTTCCGTGATGTTGGTGAATCCGGCCACTGTCATGGCCTCTCGCAGGCGGTCGACGGTGTAGATGTGACGATGACCGTACTCATAGAAAATATAGTTGAGCGCATCCGACGGTACGATCGAGCCGCGTCCATGCAACTTGGCCACGAAATCGAGATAGCGCTGCTCGGCCTCACCGGTCCCGTTCACGCACATACGGACGAGCGACATGAGATCGGGTGTCACGACGCGGATTGCGCCTCCTGGCTTCAGGACGCGATGTGCTTCCTTGAGCAGGAATTGCCCACCTTCGACCGGCAGATGCTCAATTAGATGCTCGCACAGGATGGCGTCGAGCGCATTGTCGGGTAGGGGATACGGGCGCAGCGCGTCCATGTAGGTCGTCCCATGCCGTCCACCTTCGAGATCGACATTCAGCCATCCCGGCAGGGCATTGTGCCCACAACCGATGTTGAGGCGGAGCGGTCCCGGCTGAGCCAGGAAGGCGCGGATCTGCGAGGGCGCGGCCAATGGGCCATAGATTTTCCGTGCAAGCGCCTTGACGTATGCGATCGCCATTTGTCGTCCATTGTGGAGGTGGAGGAGCCTATTTGGCTGCGGGACATGATTATGAAGTGGGCCGGCCCATATCATCTTTAAAGTAGGTCTTGCATGGGGCGCTGTCGACTACGAGGAAGATGCGTGCACCCTCTTCCATTCCTCAATCTTAATGAGATTTGCGCTACGATTTGCTCGTAAACCGGCGAAGGTCGCGGTTAAGGTGGGCACGCGCGGAGCCGGCGTATTGTCCGAAGTGCGTATGAACGGGAGTTCCAGGTGACGGCGCCAAGTCGCCCCTTCGTCAGCATCGTGATGCCGGCGCTCAACGAGGAGCGTTACATTGCCGATGCTATCTCGTCGATCCTCCCAAAGCCGGGCTCGTTGGACTATGAGCTGCTCGTGCTCGATGGTGGCAGCAGCGACCGGACGCGCGAGATCGTGCAGGGGCTAGCGGCACGACATTCCGAGATCAGGCTGCTGCATAACGAGCGCCGCATTCAGTCGGCGGCCCTGAACATTGCCGCAGAGGCTTGCGATCCGCGCTCTGCGATCCTCGTGCGCGCGGACTGCCACGCCAAGTATCCCGCCAACTTCGCCGCACGCTGCGCCGATACTATGCATGGAACCGACAGCGCCTCCGTTGTCGTTCCCATGCACGCCGTAGGCCGTCCGCCGGTCCAGAGGGGGATCGCGGCGGCACAGAACAGTCGCCTCGGCAATGGCGGATCGCAGCATCGCATGTCCGGTCGATCGGGCTATGTCGATCATGGCCATCATGCAGCGTTCGACCGCGCGGTATTCCGCTCCCTCGGGGGTTATGATGAGACCGCGCCCTACAACGAGGATGCCGAGTTCGATGCCCGCCTTACTGCGTCGGGACGTCGCATATACCTCGATGGCTCTCTGACCATCGACTACTTTCCGAGAGCGAGCCTCCGCGCGCTGGCGCGTCAGTATTTCCGGCATGGCTGGGGACGCGCTAATACCCTCCTCAAGCATGCCAAGACGCCGAAACTGCGCCAGATACTGCCCGTGTTGGTATTTGCCGTCATCGTCGCGGGGGTGCTGCTGTGGCCCTTCGCGGGGCTCATCGCGCTGTTGCCGGTGCTCCTTTACGCAGCGGCCTGCCTCCTGTGGGCGACGCTCCTGGCCGGACAGTCGCGGGATGCTGCCGTTCTGCTGGCGGCCCCTGCGGCCATCGTCATGCACATGAGCTGGGCTTGCGGGTTCGTGGTCCGCGTGGCCGAGCGCAGGCTGCCCGGTCTGGTCGCACGCCTGCGCGGCTTTGCCGGCGGAGCCCCCAAACGCGATGCCGGCAACAAGGCTTAAGAATGTTAACGCCTGGGCCGGCCACACCCGCAGGCGGGCTGCCGTATCCCGGAATGGCGCGGGCCTTGCATGAAAACCCTGCCTGTACGGGCCGCCCTCGGAGCAGGGCGGCCAAGGCGGTTTCCCGGTCGCTTGCAGGTTCGGCTAGGAATTGTTGATGACTAAGAGCTGGATGGGTTTGACACTATCGTGTTGTAACGTATCGACATGAAGCTGTCGGGCTGACGTTCGACGCACCTGCATTTGGTATTGAAGTTAATGAACGAGCCGGCAAGGCGCATGGATTTATCTGTCGCGGATCGTGCCTCGGGGAGTGGAGCGGGGGGAGCGCGCATGTCAGCAGTCGACCAGCCGGGCACCGGGCAGGTCGCCTCAACCCCGGTTCCATTACTGATCGACCTGGATCATTCCCTGATCCGTACCGACCTGCTCATGGAGACAGCGCTGGCCTATGCTGGCGCCAACCCTCTTCGCGTCTTCCATCTCGCCGCATGGCTTCTGCGTGGGCGCGCTTTCCTCAAGAGGAAGCTCGCCGAGGCCGTCGATCTCGAGCCGGAGCTGATCCCGGTCAACGAGAAGGTGGTCGAGCTCGCTACAGAGGCAAAGAGTGAGGGGCGGCCCGTCTACCTGGTCACGGCCAGCGACGCGCTCATCGCCCAGAAGATCGCCGCTCGCTTCGCCTTCTTCGACGGCGTCATCTCGAGCGATGGCATCACCAACCTGAAGGGGAGCCGAAAGGCGGATTTCGTCACAGAGCATTTCCCCCACGGCTATGACTATGTCGGCGACAGCGCCGCCGACCTTCACGTCTGGCGCAAGGCGAGGAAGGTTATCGCCGTCGCTCCCGGCGCGGCCACGCTGCGTAAGGTGCAGGCGCTCGGCAAGCCCACGACCGTCATTGAAGGAAACTCGCGCATCCGCGCGCTGATCAAGGCTGCCCGTTTTCATCAGTGGGCAAAGAACACGCTGATCTTCGTGCCCGCTGTCCTGAGTGGCACGATCCTCGATCCCGTGACGGTGATCAATTGCGGGCTCGCCTTTCTGGCGCTCGGGTTCGTCGCCCTCGGCACCTACCTCGTCAATGATCTTCTCGACATCAATCATGATCGTCGTCATTGGTCGAAGCGTTTCCGGCCGATTGCGGCCGGCGATCTACCCATAGGCATGGCCATTGCGGCCGCTGTCGTCTCGATTGCGGGAGGCCTCGCGATTGGCGCGGCCGTGAGCCTGGGCGTGCTCGGGGCGCTGGTGTCTTACTTGGTGCTGACGCTCGCCTACTCGATGCACATCAAGCGCGTGGCGATCCTCGACGTGGTCGTGCTCGCGACGCTGTTCACGCTCCGACTCGCGATCGGCATCGCGGCCGCTGACGTGTTCGCATCGCCATGGCTCCTGGTCTTCTCCATGGCGCTGTTCGCGTCGCTTTCGATTGCCAAGCGCTATACGGAAATCCAGCGCACGGCAGCCAAGGGCGATACGACCGTCTCTGGCCGCGGCTACATCACGGCGGATGCACCGCTCGTGCTCGGCCTCGGGCTCGCGACCGGAACAGCCTCAGTGCTTATCCTGGTGCTCTTCCTGATTTTCGATGCCTTCCAGCGCGACATCTACACCAATCCCCATTGGCTGTGGTTGTTCCCGATTGTCATCTTCCTCTGGATCGGACGGATCTGGCTGATCAGTCAGCGCGGCGAGCTGAACGATGACCCCGTCGTCTTCGCCCTCAAGGATCGCCAGAGCCTCGTTCTCGGTGTGGTGATGGCGGCGGCGTTCGGGCTCGCATGGCTTGGGGTGCCCCTGTGAACGCCTCTCCTGCCCATAGCCGGCTGATGAGGATGCCTCAGGGTGCCCGGTTTATTCTCGCGGGCGGCGGCGCGGCGCTGGTGAACTGGCTTGTGCGCTTTCCGCTGTCCTACATCATGCCCTTTGCCGGCGCGGTGGCAGTTGCAAACATCATCGGCATGGCTTGCGGCTTCGCGGCCTACCGTTTTTTCGTCTTTCCGGGTTCGAACCGGCAGGTTGCCCATCAGGTGCGCGACTTCATCGTCGTCAACCTCGTGGGCATGGTCGTCGTCGTGTTGGTATCCGTAGTGTTTGCCGACTACGTTCTGCCCCTGCTCGGCTGGCGCTGGCAGATCGAGGCCATATCGCACGCAATGGGCATCGCCGTCGGCGCCGTGAGCAATTTCTTCGGCCACCGGCAGTTCAGCTTTGCCCGGCATTGATGGCAGGAACCGATTGGCGCACGAAAGACGCCCCTGAGGACGAGACAGTTCGGTTTGACGACAGAGATCACGCTCCCGAAAGTCAATGCCGAGGCCGATCCGGCGACGCCGGCCGTCGCCGCCTTGTGCATCCGTTGCGTGCTCGCCGTCATCCTGATCGTTATCGGCTCGGTACTCGTGGCGAGCATCGCGGATCATGTGGCGTGGTCGGCGAAGGGCTATGAGCCCTCGCCCTATCACGGCAGCACCTTGCGGTCGCTGCGGGAGACGGCGCGTCCCGGTGTCTCTACGGCCGACTCCTGGAATCCTATGAACGAAGCGCTGCTGGTCGCGCGGTCCGCGGACGGCGATCGCCTGTATCAAAAGCTCTTCTTCGAGGCGAGGATCAAGTTCCAGTACCCGCCGACCAGTCTCGTCTATTTCGCCGTGCTCGAGCCGTTCGGGCTGACAACTCCGAACACGCTCGATCTGATTAACTTCGCCGTTTTCGCAGTCGGGTGCGTCTCGTTTGCGTGGCTGGTCCTGCTACTGCTCTCACCATCGGTGCATTCGGCGGCGCCGCGGCATTGGATGCTGGCGGCGCTGCTAGTGCTGGCGGCGGTGCTTTACTACCCATCGGTTCAGGCGCTCAAACTTGGCCAGATTCAAGTCTGGATTAACACCCTCTTCGTAGGGGCGTGCCTTGCGTGGCTCAGAGGGGCAAAGGGCACGGCAGGCGCGATGCTAGCCCTCGCAGCGACGATCAAGCCTCAGCTCGGCATTTTCCTGATATGGGCCGTGCTGTGGCGCGAATGGCGATTTCTCAAAGGGTTTCTCGCGGCCGGCCTCCCGGTCGGTGTCATTTCGCTATTGTTGTTCGGCGTCCCCAACCACGTTGCCTACCTTGAGGTTCTCTCGTTTCTTTCGAGGCATGGCGAAGCCTACTTCGCCAATCAATCCGTTAACGGCCTCGTCCATCGTGCGCTCGGCAACGGTATCAATCTCAGGTCCGACAACACCCTCTTTGCGCCTGTCGATGCCCGCGTCATCGCAGCGACCTACGTCACGAGCTTCATCCTTCTGGCGATCGCACTCGCGCCGGCATTGAAGGCAGTCCCGCGCCGGCCCGGTATCGTGGACCTGGCGATCATGAGCCTTTGCGCGACTATTGCCTCGCCAATTGCCTGGGAGCACCACTATGGCGTGCTGCTGCCCCTGGCTGGCATCGCGCTGGCGCTGCTGTGCACGTCGGCCGCCCACCGCGTTGCGCTCGGGGTGCTTACCGTCAGCTGGGTGCTGACGGCGAACTACTTGCCAGTAGTGAACCACCTGAGCGGCACGTGGCTCAATTTCATACAGTCATATCTCTTCTTCGCCGCTCTAATGTTGCTCGGGGTGCTTGTCTATCTGCGCAGGCAGATCGAGGGGTCGGATCGACCGCATGGCATGATGCTGGCCAGCACTTAGATGCGTTTACGACTTAATCAATTTAGGTGCTTCTCTATGCAACTCCGCCATTCTGCAAGTTTGCGGCTGGCCCCAAAATTGCGTAGGTTTTGTTCATGCTGACCACGTCCAGGCCGAGATTGTCCGTCGTGACGCCGTGCTTTAACGAGCAGGGCAACTTGAGCGAGCTTTATCGCCGCGTCACCGACGCGTGCAGGGCGTCGGTGGGCGACGACTACGAGATCGTCCTGATCGACGACGGATCCTCGGATGCGACGCGGCCGATCATCAGGGATCTGTCGGAGAAGGACCCCCACGTCGTCGGCGTGCTTCTGTCCCGCAATCACGGTCACCAACTCGCCCTTTCCGCGGGCCTTCACGTTTGTCGTGGCCAGCGCGTTCTTATCATCGATGGCGATCTCCAGGATCCGCCTGAGCTGCTCTCGGACATGATGGCGCTCATGGATCGAGAGAAGGCCGACGTTGTCTATGGGCAGCGCGACGAACGCCAAGGCGAGTCCGCCTTCAAGAAGTTCACGGCGAGCATGTTCTATCGCCTTCTGAACAGCCTGACGGACACAAAGATACCGGTCGATACGGGTGACTTCCGGCTCATGAGCCGCAGGACGCTCGATGAGCTCAACCGGATGCCGGAGCAGCACCGTTTCATCCGGGGCATGGTGAGCTGGATCGGCTTTCGCCAAATCCCGCTCCGCTATGATCGCAAGGAGCGCTTCAGCGGCGAGACGAAGTACCCCCTCAAGAAGATGCTGCGGTTCGCGATCGACGCCATATCCGGGTTCTCGATCCTTCCGCTGCGCTTTGCGACCTACCTCGGGTTCGTCTTCTCGATCGTGGGCATGATCTTCTTCCTTTACACGGCCTACAGCTACTTCTCGGGTATCGCTATCCAGGGCTGGACGACGCTCATGACCGTGGTGCTCATTCTCGGCAGCGGTCAGCTTTTCGTCCTCGGCGTCATAGGCGAGTACCTGGGCCGCCTGTATGTCCAATCCAAGAACCGGCCCCTCTTCATCATCGAGGAGGTCGTGCGCGCCGGCGATGCGGATGCGGGACACGAGCCCTCGCGCGAGCGCTCCTCGGCCGCCCACTAACCTCAGATCTGCTGCGCTTCAGAACGCCGTCGCGGCCACGCGGACGGCGTTCGCCATGAGCGTGAAGGTCAGGTTCTTGGCCGGCAGGAACGGCATCACCGACCCGTCGACGATGAACAGATTCTCGATGTCATGAGACTGGCAGGTCGGCGAAACGCTCCAGGCGCGCCGCTCGGCCGACATGGGAAGAGTGCCCGAGTAGTGCACGCTCGAACCCATCGGCCTGACGTGTGCCATGCCCGGAATGAGGGGCGCACCGAGGTCCCAGAAGAAGCCCCGCGCCGTCGCGCAGGCGGCCCGGATGGTCTCGTTCTCGCCTGGTGGCGGCCGGTAGCGGGCGGAGAGAGCAGGCCAGCCGTGGGCATCGACATGCTCGGGCGAGAGGGTGAGATAGTTCGTCTCCCGCCGCCAGTCGCAGAAGTTCAGATTGAGCACCGCGAGGCTCGACCGCAGCGCCTTGAAAACGCCGATGGACGACTTGAGGTCGAGCGGCAGTGAACGAAGGATCGGATGGGCGGTCGCCGTCTTCAAGGTGGTGATCTGCCCGTGGACGTAGCGATCCGGCGCGCTCGCTTCGATGCCGAAGGCGAGCTGGTGGTACTGGTAGGAGCGAGGATTGAAGCTGCGGCCGAGCATCGAAAGATTACAGAACGGCGCGAGCACCTGCCGATTGTCCATGAGCCCCGTGAGCCGGACGATCTCTTTCCTAGACCGGTAGATCGAGCGCAAAACGAGGTTCGACGTGGAGAGCGTGCCGCAGGCGAGGACATAGGCGTCCGCCATGCGCCGCGTTTCTGCGCCGCCATCGAGATCATAGCTTACCACGTGCTCGATCGCGCCTGACGGTGCGAGCTCGAGATGGCTCGCAAAGACGTTCGGCACGTACTCGAAGTTCGGGTAGCTGCGGCACTCCCTGAGCGTGAGAGACGGCGTATAGAAGGCACCGTTCGGACACCCCCAAAGGCATCGGCCGCAGTACGCGCAGGACTGCCGCGAACCCTTAGGCGCGGAGAGGACGGCTTGCCGCGATCGCCCGAGGCGCGCCTTGTACTTCGCGCTCAGCCGTTCGCGCCGACGCTCATAAGCCGCCAGAAGGCGGGCGCCGCTCTCGTCGAGGTCGAGCATCGGCTGGAGATGATCGTGGGGTGGAAAGCAGACCGAGAGATCATCCTGGCCGCCCGCGATGCCGATGCGTTCTGCGACCTCGCCGTAGTGAGGTGCCATGGCCTCATAGCCGAACGGGAAGGCGGAAAGCTCGTCGTCATTCAGCGGATAGCTGCCGCCGGTCCAGCTCTCCGCGAGACCTCCGGCGGCAAAGGATACGAGCGGAGAAAACCCGTCGAGCCGCATGGCGAACGGCTCGGGCCGGTCGAACACGTAGTCCTTGGATGGCGGAAGTCCGTAGTACTCCTTGTCATTGCCAGGCTCGGAGGCGGGCAGGCTGATGGACTCGAAATCAGGCCCCAGGAAGTATCCGGCGGGATCGTCGAGCTGCAGCTTAAGGCCGAGAAAGTCTGCGTCGGGCAGCGCGATGGCAGGGCGCGCGCGCCCGACATCAAGCATCACCACCTGATGGTTCTTGCGCAGGGCGGTCAGGGCGAAATGCACGCCGCTCGGACCGGAGCCAACGACGAGGATTCTCACTGTGCCGACCTCGCGCGGGGAGCGGAGCGCGCCGTCAGAGCGCAGTAAAGCTTGGTCGGCAGCAGGACCGCGGCACCCAGCAACAGCGAGAGCCCGGAGACCATACCGTGGCCGGCGAGCGCGAGCAGCATGGCCGCGACGGAGCGCGTCTCGACGCGATCGAACGCCGCGTACGTCGGTGCGACGTGCTCGAGGATTGCCGTCAGAACGATGAGCTTCCTACGCAGGATCCCGCGCCGATGAAGAAGACCACAATAGGCGTCGGCCGCGCGCGCGGTGATGCGGCTGCCGCGCGCAAGCCGAACCGTCGTGCGGTCGAAACAGGAGAAATCCTCATCGAACGCGAGGCCGTGGACATGTGCCGCCCTCGCATACTGCGCCTCGATGTAGGCGTTCGGCGCTGCGCCCAAGAGATAGGTCGTCAGCGCCCGGCACTCGTCCTGGAGCGTGCGCTGGGCCTGATCCGTCAACGGACGCGTCTCGCGCCGCACCTGCTCTTTGCCAATCCCGAGGCCGTCGTCACCCGAACGCCCCTGATCCACGAGTGTCGTGATCAGCTCCTCGGTGCTTGGCATGGTCTCCTGCAGCTCGGTCTGCAGCCAGTTCGGGGCCGCGATGCTGTCATTGGCGAACACGGCGAGCTGCCCGGCCGTCACCGGCATCAGCGGTCGCGCGACGGGCTCCATGGCAGCCAGCATCAGGCGAACCGGCCCGAGTGGGATGCGGAGCAGCTTGCCGGGCTTGTCGCGCACGGCCTGCTGCGTGAGTGCGAGGAAAGCGCGAAATGTGAGCGGTTGAGGCCCGCCGAGTTCCAGGACTTCGCCCTTGAAGTTCTCCCTCTCGACGAGCCTGACAAGCCCGCGCACGACGTCATCGACGTGGATCGGCTGGACCCACACCGGCCGCGCTCCCTCGAATAGCGGGACCACCGGCAACTTCGTGATCTTGAGCAGCGTATTCCAGATCGGCGATTTCTCGCCAAGCACCAGGGTCGGTCGGACGATCACGAACTCGAGGCCGCTCTCGCGCACGAGCCGCTCGGCCTCGGCTTTCGTCTTGGCATAGGAGTAGTAGCTCTGGTCGGCATAGCCGGCCGCGATCGTGCTCACGTGCAGGAACCGGCGCACGCCCGCGGCCTTGCACGCTTCGATTAGCACGCGTGTGCCTTCGACGTTGACGCGCTCATAGTCCTTGGGTGTGGCACGGCCCGTGGCAGCGGCAAGATGGACGACGGTTTCGCAACCCCGGAGCGCATCCCGATAGGTAGCCGGCTCGAGAAGATCGCCCATGATCTCCTGAGGGCCACCCACTTGGGAGGTTGCGCCGAGGCGTGGGCGTCGCGTGAGGACCTTGAGAGAATAGTTGGCTGAGGGCGCCAACTTTCGAACCAGACCTTGACCGATGAAACCACCGGCTCCCGTGACAAAGATCGATTGCGGCATGAACCCTTCTCTCGGCCGGCCGGTGCGTCGTTGACACTGTCGCGCCGATAAAGCCGTACCCCTTTTATTTCGTTGACTGTGAAATACGTGTGAACTTGATCCCAGTACGCCGGCAGGCAATGGAGAGACGCCACAGCCGCGCATGGGCGCCGCCGAAGCATATGCTACACTACGATTGGCGTTGTCGGGAGCAAGAGAGCGGGGCATCCGTGCAAAAAGCTAATGCGGATGAAGGCAATGCAACGTCGGGAGGACAGCCCCCGGTGGAGGACGGCCCGCCTGTTGCTGGCACGCGCGCCGGACTCGAAGTCCTAGGCCGGCAGTTCTCGCGTTTTCTGGCTGTTGGCGTCGTAACGACGGCCGTGCACTACGGCGTTCTGATCGCGTTGGTCGAGGCCTTCGACATCAATCCGGTGCTCGGCACGACCGCAGGGTTCGTAGCGGCAGTTTTCGTAAGCTATATCCTGAACCGCCGTTACACCTTTGATGCGCGCCCGACCTTTGGTCCGGGTCTGCTCAAGTACTATGCCTCCGTATCCATGGGGCTCGTGATCAATGCCGGGCTCATGGCCCTGCTTACGGGCTGGAGTGTGAACTATCTGCTGGCGCAGGTCGTCGCGAGTGGTGCGGCGCTCATCTGGAACTTCTTTGCCGCCCGCTTTCTTGTCTTCCGGGGCTGAAGAACGCGGGGCTTTCGTCCCGCGCTACCAGATGGGCCAGTGCTACCAGATGGGTAAGGGCTTCAGGTACTCGAAATCGTTCATCAGCAGGATGATGCGCCAGACATTCCAGGCGATGGCGATGGCGATGAGCCCGCCGAGCAGGGATCTCGCAGGCCCCTTCAGCGAGGCCCAGTAGATTGCAGCCAGCATGACAAGCGGGGGGAGGATGTGGGCCAGATGCTTGGTCTGGCGCCAATCCACCAGACTGAAGCCGACGATCCCGACCACGGCCCAGATCAGTAGCAGGCCATACGCCTCACGCACGCGTGGAACGGCATAGAGAAGTCCCAGGATCATCGGTGGAACGAGCAGCCATCCTGTGTGATGGGCGAATTGCTGCCACAGCGCGAGCACGGAGGGATAGACGAAGCCGCCCTGCTCTACGCGCGTCAGGTTCACGTCGGTGACCTTGTTGAGCCGCCACCAGATGTGGGACTTGAGATGATCCTGAATGAAATCCCCTGGCGCCACCAAGAGGCCATACGCGGCGAACGTCATCCATCCCGCGACGAAGCCGGTGCCGATCAGCAATCCGGCAATGACGTACGGTCGCGCCAGGAGTGTCCGCACGAAATGCTGCAGCCCGCCGCTGACGAGGGACGGCAGATCGAGCAACGCCTTGATCCCCGCGTGGAGCGGCGCGGCCATGGGCAGGAGCAGGAACTTCTGGTCCGTCCAGCCGCCGAGGAAGGCCGCCGCCCAGGTCGATCGCCTAATGGATGCGTGCGTCCCGATCATCCCGCGTTGTGGCAGCAGTCCGCTGGTCAGGAGATAGAAATAGGCGCCGCTGAGCAGGAAAAAGTTCGTCACCGCTAGATAGCCGCCGTATGAGGTGCGCACGTAGATCTCGGGTAGCGTCATATACATGACGCAGGCTCCGAGCGCGGCGGAACGCGAGCCAGTCAGGAGAAAGACCAGAAAGCCCATGGGAAAGAGCGTCAGCGCGCCAAGGAAGATGTTCGGCGTGCGTGTCGGCAGCAGGACCGGGTCCTTCTCGAATTGCGCGTAAGCCTTTTTCCATTGCGCTTCGATCGTGCTGACGGTCGGGTCGCCACGCACGGCAAGAGAGGCCTCGTCGTGGTACTTCAGGCGGCCGAGCTCATCGGAAATGAGGGCGGATTCCCCGATCCAGACGTGCAGAAGAAGGGGATGCGCGAAGAAATAGCTCGTCTGCCGGTTGGTCACCATCGTTGGCGCGAGTTCGTGCATCAGCCCATAGGCCGTGCCCTGCGTCTCCATGTCCTGGTCTTCGAGCGCAGGTACGAAATACGCCGCGCCGAGATAGCTCTGGAGCAGGAATAGCGCCGCGATCGCAGAGATGAGGCGCGGCATCGGGTCGGCGAAGGGATTGGCGTCGAACCATCCTTTGCGGTGACCGAGCAGGATGCCGGCATTCGTCATCAGGGCGAGGATGATCAGGAACGCCGGCCGATTGGCCGGCGCCCCGACCAGAATCAGGAGCAGGATGACTGCCAAGGCCGCCACGAGCGATGCTAGGGCCGCGCGAAACAGTACTATGGCCGCGTCGCCCCGGCGATGATCGGTCCAGGCAAGCCCCGGGCTGAGGAACATGACGCTGCCGACGACCAGCGTCTCGATGGGTGAGGGCAGCCAGCCGTCCAGCAGCAGGGCGGCAAGAATTGGGAGGTTCGAGAGAACGATCCTGAGGATTATGCCGGAGGACCAGAATGTCTCGACGGTGGCCCCAGCCTCGCCGAGGCTCTTCTCGCTGCTCATGCCTCGGACTGTCCTTCGCAAATGCCGGGATATCGGCCGGCAGGAGCCATCACGCCATTATAGAACAATGAATGACACCTTGCGGCTCATTCATGCACACTTTCGTCACAACCGGATGGCCCGTATCTGTCACCTGCAACGCGGGGGCCGGGAAGTCCGCAACCATCCGACGGCCCTCGGTTTGCTAGTGATGCAATGCGTTGGTAGAGCACATTTTATCGTACATACTGCAGTGCATGGCTTCGGAAAGGTGAACGATTGTGCTTCCTTCTCGTCGATTGATGCTGAAAGCCCTGCTCGGGACCATTCCTTTGTCACTTTATTTCTGGAGGTCCGAGACCACTTCCGGCCTCCCTTCGGACGCCTCCGACGTGGTCATGATCGATGGGTGGATCCTTCGTCGTGATGACCTGAAGAAGGCCCGTGTCGATGCTGCTTGACGCGGAGCAACGGCAGGACGACTGGTTCAGGGACATCGTATTCGACGTTTGTGTCTGTGGTTCCGGACCCGCAGGGATCACGCTTGCCCGGAAATTGGCGGCGAAGGGGTGGACCGTCGGCCTCTTCGAGAGCGGCGATCTCGAGTTGAAGCTCGATTCCCAGGAGCTTGCGGAAGGCCGGAACGTCGGCCTCGACTACTTCACCCTCGACAGTGTCCGACTGCGTAAGCTCGGGGGGACATCCGGCCATTGGACGGGTGTAACGCACCCCTTCGAGACATACGATTTCGATTCTCTCCCCCATCATCCGCTCAGCGGCTGGCCCATGGCCCGCACGGACATCGATCCCTTTGCCGACGAGGCTGCTCGCATCCTCGACCTCGGGGCTTGGGAGCCGGTCGCCGACATGTTCGAGGGAGCATCGGGCAGGCTCAAGCCGATCTCGTTCCGTTCGAGCACGCCGATTACGCGCTTCGGCGAGAAGTACCGAGAAGAGCTCACATCATCCAAGATTCGCACGTATCTCAACGCCACGCTGGTCGACCTCGAGCTTGATCCGAGCCTCGGTTCCGTCTCGAGCCTGACCTTCCGGTCCTATGAGAACGACAAGCCCTTCTCCGTTCGCTCGAAGTATGTGGCGCTCTGCCTCGGTGCGGTCGAGAACGCTCGCTTCCTTCTCAATGCGAACCGGCAAATCAGCGCCGGCATCGGGAACCAGCACGATCTGGTGGGCCGTTACTTCTCGGAGCATCCCGTTTTCCAGGTCGGCTCCATCGTGCTGCGGAGCGTCCCACGGCACGGCCCGGTCCTGCACTACATTCCCTCTCGGGACATGATGCTCAAGGAACAGTGTCTGAACTTCGTACTGTCGATCCCGAGCACTGTGGAGGCGACGCACAAGAGATGGATCCGAGAGGCCGTATGCACGACCGGCGTGACGCAACGCCTCGTGCAGTCGGTCATCGGGCGACCGTTCCAGTGCTACGATCAGAATGTATGGGTGGGTTTCGAGCAGTCGCTCAACCGGGACAGCCGCGTGATGTTGTCCAATAAAGCCGACCGGTTTGGCCAGCGCCGCGCCGTGCTCGACTGGCGATTCAATGAGCTCGACTTCCACACCATGCGAACGTCATTCATCGAGTTCGGCCGTCAGTTGGCCGCAAGCGATCTCGGCCGGGCCCGCATGGTGGACTGGTTGCAGGCCGAAAAGCCGCAACCGCCTGGTATCGACAAAGATGTCGTCGGCTCCTTTCACAACATGTGCACGACGAGGATGAGCGAGAATCCACGTGAGGGCGTGGTGGATCGCAACTGCCGTGTGCATGACCTTCAGAACCTCTATATTGGTGGCAGTAGCGTTTTCGCGACGGGCAGCTACGCGCATCCGACGTTCACGATTGTCCAGCTCGCGCTTCGCTTGGCAGAGCACCTCGATGGGAAATTACGCTCATGAGTGGCTTCAGCGCTCCGATGGGGCTCGGTCTCGATACGGGTGACGCGGCAACTCTCGTGGCGCGAGGGACCGAAAGTTGGTCACGCGCGGAGGTGCGCGCGCAATCCGATGCGCTCGTCGAGATCTTCAAGAATATGGATGTGACCCAGGCGATGGTGTGCAGCGACAGTCCGCTCGACATCATTCGTGCGATCGACGCAAGTGCGCGAGCCGGCGTCGATCTCTATATCGCCCATACGACGATACCGGCCGAGCAGGTCGCCGATATCGTCGCCACCTACGGTATCACGTACCGCATCGGTGAGGCCGACGAGCATCTCGCCAAGACGCGCCCAGCCACATCGGCGTCGGGGCGCATTCATCTCATGACATCCGGGACGTCCGGCACGCCGAAGATCGCGGCGCATACTCTCGATTCGCTCGTCAGCCGCGCTCGCGCGACGGCCGATCACCCAGCCAACCGTGCGGCGAGATGGCTGCTCACGTACCAGCCGACGGGCTTCGCCGGTGTCCAGGTCATTCTAACTGCGACTGTCACAAAGGGCATGGTCGCGGCGCCTGTCGAGCGCACGCCGCGCGGCTTCTACGACGCGGCCCTGCACTGGAATGTTACGCAAATCAGCGGCACGCCGACGTTCTGGCGCTCCTTCCTCATGGCTGGCAAGACGGCATCGCTGTCACTGCGCCAGATCACGATGGGCGGTGAAGCGGCGGACCAGGCGACGCTGGACCGCGTCAAGGCGGCGTTCCCCTCTGCGCGTATCACACACACGTATGCATCGACCGAAGCCGGCGTCGTATTTGCCGTGCACGACGGTCTCGAGGGCTTTCCGAGCTCCTATCTCGGCCAGACGGCGCATGGCATTGAGCTCAGGATCCGCGATGGATACCTTGAGATACGCACGCCAAACCGGATGCAGGCCTATGTTTCCGAGAAGGCGCAGCCCTTGCAGGACGATGGCTGGCTCTCGACGACGGATCAGTGCGAGATCGTCGGGGAGCGTGTCTACATCCTGGGGCGGGCGGACAAGACGATCAATGTCGGCGGCTACAAGGTCTATCCGCTCGCCATCGAGAAGCTGATCTTGAGCCAGCCGGGCGTTGCCGAAGCTCGTGTCTATGGCGTGTCCAATCCCATCAGCGGCGCGTTGGTTGCTGCGGATGTGGTCTTGTCGGCAGGCGAGGATCCTGCCGCGGCACGACCGCGCATCCTCGCTGCGTGTCGCGCACAACTGGCGTCGTTTCAGGTACCGCGGGTTCTGAAAATCGTGGACAGCATTGCGACGGGTGCATCGGGAAAGAAGGCCTAGCGGAATGGGAAGCCGGCATATCATGGTCACGGGCGGCAGCCGCGGTCTCGGCGCTGCATTTGTCGAAGCGCTGCTCGCCGACGGATACCGGGTGTCCACCTGCAGCCGCTCGAAGCCTGCCCGGCTCGCGGCACTTCTCGATCGTCCCGAGTATGCATCGCGCTTCTATTGGGCGCCGTGCGAGGTAGGCAATGCCGATGACGCCAATCGCTTCGTCACGGACGCGATGCAGTGGGCCGGTGAGGATGGCATCTACGGGCTCGTCAACAACGCGGGCGTGGCCCAGGCCGGCATCCTGACGTCTTTCCCGAATGTCGAGAGCGAGCGGCTGATCCAGGTCAACCTGATCGGCGCTATTCACTTTGCCCGTGCTGTTTCCGAGCACATGATCCGCCAGAATACCGGCGGACGGATCATCAACATCAGCTCGATTATCGGAAGTCGCGGTTACAACGGACTTGCCGCCTATAGCGCGTCCAAAGCCGGCATGGATGGCTTGACGCGTGCGCTCGCCCGTGAGCTCGGGCGCCGGCGTATTACGGTCAACAGCATCGGCCCCGGTTACGTGAAGACGGAGATGTCGGCGACGCTGACGCCGCCCCAGCTCGCTCAGATCGTCAATCGTACGCCACTCGGGCGGCTTGCGTCCGAAGACGACATCACAGCCCTTCTTCGCTTCCTGCTGAGTGACGGCGCCGGCATGATCACCGGCCAAGTCATCCTCGTCGACGGGGGCGTAAGCTGCTGAGGCGCAAAGTTGGCCGTCGCGACGGTGGCCGCGCTACTTGATGTAGAGCTTCGCAAGCTCACCTGCCGTTTGAAATTCGATGAAGCCATCGGCAAACGGATCATGGCCGGCGACGTCCTCGAGCTCGCGCACGAGCACAGCCAGGTCCAGCGAGTCGATCCCGACCGTACCATCGAGAAGAGCCGTATCGGCAGTTATGGGGCGCGCGTCGAGCCCTTTGTCGGCCAGGATACGCTGGACGATCTCGCTGATCTGCCCAAGAATCTGCTGTTCGTTCATTAGGTAGTCTCTCCAATCCGTCGAAGTTCTAGGGACAGCGCACGCGCGCGCCCAATGTGGCTTGCAGGTCGTCGATCATCTTCTGCGTTCTCAAGGGCCGACCGCGTCCATTCAAATGATACACGGTATCGAAGAACAGGCTCTGGTCATAAGTGAAGTCCAAAGGACGGCTCGGCGCGATCAGCGGCGGACTTGATTTGATCATGGCATCGAACTGGACCAGAACATTTTGCAGCTTGTCGTACGCTTCACGGATGAATGGCGTATAGGAGACGATAACCGGCACGCCGCGCTTCTGCATCTCCTCGGCGAAGCCGCGCATCTGCGCAATCATCTCCGGATTGATCGAGGCGCCTTCGGGCACGACCGCACCCTCGCGGGAAAAAGGCCAAACGACGCCGAGGTGGCCGATGATATCGCCCTCCGGCGTGAAGCTTTTCAGCGACTCGATCTCATTCATGTCGGCCGGGCCTGTGACCTCATAGGACTTGCCCGTCAGAGGCTCCTTGACTGTCTCAATGGCCTCCGAGATCAGCCGCATGAGCTTTGCCTGCGCAACTGTCGGAATGGCGCTGATGGCCTGCAGCTTCTGTTCGAATGACAGGTACGAGAAGATCTTGGGATAGGCCTTCGTGATGGCCAAGTGGCTGGCTGGCGTGCCGTCGACGGACTTGAAGAGGTTGTCGTACTCGAAGGAGAGCACGACGATGTCGGAAGGGTTGATGTGAGCCTTCACCTCTTCGATCAAGTAGCGGACGCCGAAGTATCCGTTCATGCCCATGTTGACGACGGGGCATCCCGTCGCCTGTTGGATCATCTTGCTGTCGACGCCGTAGGAGAGGTTCGAGCCGCCGACGAGCACGATCTTTCGCGTATCGAGCTGCTCGAGGCGTTCGTGCTTCAGCCCAATGCCAAGGCTGTAGTCGTTCTTCTCGGGAACGAGAAAGACGATCGCCGCTGCGGTCGCGAGCACCGCGGTAGCCAGGATGACGAGCTGCACGCCGAGACGCAGGGGACCGTTCAGCCCACCACTGTCCGGTGCGGCCGCTGATGTGGTCTCTTTGGTCACGATTGTGGGCGGCGCATCCATGTCAGAATCTGAAGTAGAGGAATGGCTGATCCGCGTGAAGGACGCCGAGGAGCAGAACGGACGTTGCCCCCGCATAATATAGGCCCCAGCGGAGCCAGGAGCGATCGGCCAGAAGCGCGCGGACCCTGTCCTTGTTGCCGAGCAGCACATCCGCCGCAATGACGATAGCGATGCCGATCAGGGCCAGGAGGAAGCCTGGCTGGTTCGGGCCGACCAGTTCCTTCAGTCGTTCGATGGGGGCCGTCCAGCCGGTGTGAAGATTGGTCGTGATATAGACCGCGTCAGCCACGCTGTTCGCGCGGAACCAGATATAGGCGAAGCACACGAGCAGGAAGGTCGTTGCGATCTTGACCGTCCGGTGAAGTGCTGGGTACTTCGTGAGGCCGATCGCGCGGACGAAGTTGTTGCGCTGCTTCTGCAGCAGGAGAGATGTGACGATGTAGGTGCCGTGCAGCACCCCCCAGATAACGAATGTCCACTGGGCGCCATGCCAGATGCCGCTCACGACGAACGTCACGAAAAGGCCGGCCAGCATCATCGTATAAAACTTGATCTTGAACCGCTTCTGTCGCGTGAGCGGCGTGTAGACGTAGTCGGTCAGCCAGAACGTCAGTGAGATGTGCCACCGCTTCCAGAAATCCTGGATCGATGTCGCCATGTATGGCCGGTCGAAATTGCGCACCAGATTGAAGCCGAGGAACGCCGCGGTGCCGAGGGCGATATCAGTGTAGCCGCTGAAATCGCAGTAGAGTTGGAAGGCGTACATGAAGGTCGCGAGCGTGAGCGCAACGCCGTCCGCAGCATGCGGCGCGTTGTAGACTGCGTCCACATGTGGTGCGATCCGGTCTGCGACGACGGCCTTCTTGAAGACTCCCCAGAGTATGAGCTGAAGGCCGAAGACCGCCTGCTCGTACTTGAAGTCAGGCGGTGCGTGAAGTTGCGGCAGGAGGTTCTTCGTCCGCTCGATAGGCCCAGCGATCAGCTTGGGAAAGAAGAGGACGTAGAGCGAGAAGATGCCGATGTGGCGCTCGGCCTGTGTTCCCCTGAAGACGTCGATCAGGTAGCCGATCAGGAGAAAAGTGTAGAAGGAGATCCCGATCGGAAGAAGAATGCTGACGCTCGGGATCGGGTAGCTCAGACCCAGAAAGTCGAACGCCTGGCGGAAGGATTCATTCAAGAAGCCCGTGTACTTGAAGACCGCCAGATTGGCGACGAGGAGGCAGACGCCGACCGTCAGCAGAGATTTTTTCCTGCCTTGGTCAGGCGCGTTCTGAATACGCAGGCCGAAGTAGTACGTGACGAAGGCTGCGGCGAGGATCTGGACGACAAAGAGCGGCTCGGCAGCGCCGTAAAAGTACAGGCTGGCCGCCAGCAGCCACATCCAGCGCACGTGTTTCGGCAGCAGGTAGTAGACGACTGCGACGATCGTAAAAAAGATCGCGAACTCTCGGGAAATGAACGCCATTGCGTTATCGTCTCATGGACGTGGCGCTTCCGACTCAATCCGCCTTGCTGCAAATTGGTACACGGTCGCCTCGAGAGTTCGGAATTGCTACAAATGCCGCCAGCTGCTGACCGCGCGGCCGTCACCATAGTACTGCTGCACATCCCGAAAACGAACTGCCCTAACGGTAAAGGGTAAAGCAGGCTTCGGATCCAAGTCAATGAGCTGATCGCATTGAAATTTAGGGGCAATCTCCGATCGTCGCGAGCTGCATTCCGTCAAGGTGGACCAATAATTTGGATCTGCTGCCGGCTCGATTTGATCGCTCCAGTCTGCTGGACATCATCAAGAAGTGTGCCGCCGTGCCTCGCACATACCGAGCGCGTGCGAAGGGGCAGTGACATACGGTGCTCTACGAATGAATGCTTACCCTCTCGGACGCGACCTCACACTCGCATGGCGTTGATGCGAAGAGTCGCAGTGAAGCAGAGTTCTTAGAGCGCACTGTAGCGACTCGTCTCTCGGAAGAGCGTCTTGTCCTCCCGACACGTCCCCCGCAGCACTGGAGGCCCAGTGCTCTAGTCCAATAGGCTTAAGCAGATCTGCCACATCGCCCACTTGGTACGCCCTTTGCGGAGATTGTGGAAGTGCAGTGCAATATTGGACAACTGACCTCACCGTGACTCACCCGGTCATTGAGGTTGCGGGATAAGAGAGCTATTCAATGTCAATGGTTTCTCCGCGCGATCTCGTGGCGATCGCGCGAACAGGTAATGCTGTCTCGGAATTCATAAAGGTCGTTCGTCCCGTTGTGGGACGGTCGATCACCAAAGCCCATTATGAAACGGCTTTCTCGGTCAGCCACAAGGCGGTCGTGGAAGCCGATGAGACACAGCACGTTGCCCAAGTCCCAAAGCGTTCATCCGGTGGCTTCGGTTTCAATGAGCCCACGGACGAGTTCGGAATGACGCCCGTCGGCGGCCGGCGCAAGCGGGCCGTGGATCTTGCGGTTGCTCTCGTGCTCACGTTCCTTCTGTCGCCTTTACTACTTTTGACAGCGATTGCCGTAAAGCTCTGCATGGGCGGCGAAGTTATCTACCGGCATCGCCGGGTCGGCTTCGCGGGACGGTCGTTCGATTGTCTGAAGTTCAGGACCATGATCGCAAATGGGGACGAGGTTCTTGAGCGATACCTGTTGGACAACCCTGCTGCGGCGGAGGAATGGTGCCAGACCCGCAAGCTTGCCAATGATCCGCGCGTGACCCGGCTCGGCCACTTCCTGAGGAAGACGAGCCTCGACGAGCTTCCGCAGCTACTCAATATTCTGCGTGGCGAGATGAGCTGCGTCGGGCCGAGGCCGATCGTCACTGAAGAGCTCGAGCGCTATGGCATTCATGCTCACGAGTATCTGAGGGCTCGGCCTGGCGTGACGGGCTCTTGGCAGGTGAGTGGCCGGAGCAGCGTCAGCTACGGCGAGCGGGTCATGCTTGACGCCGAGTACGTCCGCAAGTGGTCGATCGCTTCTGATCTGATGATCCTTGCGAGAACCGTTCCCGCTGTACTCAAGGTCGATCAGGCAGCTTAGTTCGTTGCGGGCATGTCGAAGTGGTACAATTGTGTATTACTTTCGAGGTGCGTGCGCGCCCTTTGATCGACGCATTGCTCCCTTCGGAGCTTTCCCTGTTCTTTGCTCTGAGACGGGCAATCGGAGAACTTGCCGGCGCTATATTGGACACGCGCCGTAGAGCTGCCCAGGGCCTGCTTGAGCACGACTGGAGACGATCGGCGCAACGGCTATCAGCGGAATGGACTCTTCAAACGCGACGGCGAGACCTGTGCCGAGATCGTTGTGTCGCACTTTTCATCACCTTTTGGCTGCTGTCTGGCCTCAAGTTGTGACAACCATAGATGCTGCTGCTGATCGGCGACTCGATTGGGCACCTGCAGACGCAAGGCAATCGTGCTCACCTCATCCGCTGCCACGGTCTCCCGTGGCGCGCATCTATGCCACAAGGCGTAGCCGGAATTACCACTTTTGATGCGGTCTCTGTTGCATCGCACCCGGACGGCTACGACGTGGTGTCCTTATAGTGAGGTGGGGCGGATCAGTGCCCGTGCTATTGTCTGCACTGGAGTCGACCTCTCTATTTTGTTTGTATGCTGAGGTGCGGCGGGCGAAAACAGGGTTTCGAGTGCTTGGCTGACTGCGAAGCGGCAAATGGCACGGAACTCGCATTCGTAAACGTTGAGACGCGAATTGTTATAGCGAAGCGCTGGACTAAGCGGGAAAGTCCTGAGCCATGTCAGATTATCTTGAGAATCGAAGCTGGCCTTCAAAAGGCATCGGTATCGCCAAGCCAACAAGCATAGACGCCTGCGGGCGTCGGACAGGGGCGCATCAGATGCGTGTTCTAGCGTACAGCGCAAGCGCTGCAATGATCGGCCTGTGCTTGGCCACAGCACCGGCGCCCACGTTCGCCAGCGAAGCGCAGAAGACTGAGACGACCGACGCTGGAGCGGTTGGTGACGCCTACCGCCTCGGCGTCAGCGACAAGCTGCGCATTCAGGTCTTCGAGTGGCGGCCGGCGCGCGACGAGTTGTTCACGTGGACGGCTCTCAATCAGGTTTACTCGATCGATACCGCGGGGACGCTGTCGCTGCCGCTGCTTGGGCAGGTCAAGGCCGCCGGCTATACGACGACCGAGCTCGCTACGCTGATCTCGCACAAACTCGCGAAGCGGCTGAACCTTGGCGCTGTCCCCCACGCGACAGTCGAGGTGACGGAGTTCCGTCCGATCTTCGTCACGGGGCATGTCGAAAAGTCTGGCGAGTATCCGTTTGCCCCCGGCATGACGGTACTGCAGGGCGTCAGCCGCGGTGGCGGTCTGGCCAAGGCCGGCGCCAACGGTTTGCGGTTGGAGCGCGAGTTCCTGACCGTGTCCGGCACGTATGATCAGCTGCTGCAGGAGCGTGAGAGGCTGACAGTGCGCAAGGCGCGGCTCGAGGCTGAGTTGGCGCTTGCTGACCGCATTGCATTCCCGGCCGAACTGCGCATGACGCGCCGCCCGTACAAGGTCGAGTTCACCGCATCGCTGATGGCGAAGGAGCAGAGCGTATTCGAGCTTCGTCGCAAGGCGTACGAAACGCAGACCACCGCACTCCATCAGCTTCAGAGCTTCCTCGAGCAGGAAGTTGATACGCTCGCCAAGCGTCTTGACGCGCATCAGACTCAGATTGATCTGATGAAGTCCGAGCTCAGCGGCATCGAGCATCTGACGGACAGGGGTCTCGCAACGCAGCCGCGCCTGCTCTCCATGAAGCGCAGTCTTGCTCAGCTCGAGGGTGACAAGCTTCGCATGGAAAGCGAGCGCACGCGTGCCCGTCAGGAAGTCAGCCGGGTCGTACTTTCCAAGATCGAGTTCGACAACAAGCGCGCGAATGATCTGACCGTTGAGTTGCAGCAGACTGAGACGCGGCTTCAGCAGGTCAGCCAGGAAGCCTCCGTCAGCGAGCAGCTTCTCGTCGAGACGCGGAGTCAGGCTGCAGCGTCTCCCGGCATGCGCCTCGTATCGAACGGCGCGGACACTGGTGGCCCCGAAGTTTCGTACACGATTGCGCGCCAGGTTAGAGGTGGCGTGATCGAGATCGAGGCGACGGAATCCACGCAGCTCCAGCCCGGCGACACGATCAAGGTCAACATCTCGGCGGCGCCTCTTGGCGCCGGCGGTGGGCTTGAGATTGGCATTCCTGGCGGAGTTCCAAGGGGCGCTCGTCAGATCCCGGCCGGCACGACAGCCGAGCCGCCAAAGTCTCCCAACCGCGCGTCTGTGGAGCAGATCAGCACCGGCAGCACCGTGCCGCGCTAACGTTCAAGTCATCCTCGGCGTTGTCTTGTGTGGGGCTCTCCGATCGGAGAGCCCTTCGCCTTTTGGGGTCGTCGCGTCGTGCATCGCTCGGCCGCGTGGTGCCGAAGCGTTAGCGCTTCTTTCTGACAGTTGCCTCTCACTTCGCAATTCCTCGCCGCCGCGTAACAACTCGCGGCCTGAGCCTTTGTGTGAGTACCTCGGCTTGCGAGGAGAGCCGACGCGCCTTGCAGCAAACAGCTCCTTGCGCCCATACATCGCAGCTTTGGCCTCACGCAGTACCGCCTTCGCGCCCGTATTGTCTCGCGCGAAACAGTGCTGGTGTCTGCGGCACTCCGTGTGGCACGGATTTCGAATTGGTTGGTGTGCGTGCGTTCGCGGTGCCGTAGCGACGGCGTCGGTGGGCTGTCATCGCATCATGTCAGAGTGCGTCGGCGATCCTCGCGGGACGGG
>JAESGW010000565.1_pt1 | contig 25698 bp, 22 predicted proteins | sample 9269791 | NCBI WGS metagenome assembly JAESGW01 (sample SAMN16773120, study PRJNA677053) | algae metagenome | isolation source: Aphanocapsa lilacina HA4352-LM1 and co-occurring heterotrophs from near cave... | place: USA: Maniniholo cave, near Haena, Kauai, HI | collected 2009-07-28 | reverse complement strand
AAGCGTCGCGGGCCATCACACGACCTCCCGCAGCACGCCGTTATGTTGCGTAGAAATTGCCAATCGGCTGCGGGACAGCGCCTCCGCGTCGGGCCGCAACATAATCTTCGCCGCAACATAGTCGGTCCATTTGCCGGCGACGCGTTTGCCGGATGCATCGCGGCTCAGGCGTACGAACATCGAGCGGCCAGAAGCGTTCCTGACATCGCCGACCTGCCAATAGTTTCCGACCCGCCGCCCGTTGGAGAGATAGTGACGGCACACCGCCTCGGCCTCCCGCGCCAAGCGATGCGCCAATTCGGTTGCATCGCGGGGCATGTCACGCCGCCGCAGATTCGGAGATGCGCGAGAGCGGATAGCGCTCCAGCACTTTGCCCAGGATTGCCGGCCCGGAAGCGTCCGTCGGCACGAACATGCGCAGCTTCCACGAGATGATTTCGTGGAACAGGCCATAGGCCCGCAGCCGGTCCCGGATGGCATCGGTAAAACCGGACAGTTCGATGCGGTTCACGCCCATGACGCGGACGCGACGAAGTTGCAGGCCTTCGGCGAGATCGAGCACGGTCTTGCCATCCATCAGCGCCGTAAAGGCCCCGTCCGGCGTCAACGTCGCCATACCGGTTGAAAGTGCGCCCGCGACCCATGCTGGCGAGACCTTGCGGCCAATGATGCGCTCGCCGGTATCCAGTTGGAGCCGGTAGACCCGCGTCGACTCGTTGGGCAGGCGCTTCCAGATCGGTAACAACAATCCAGACACGATGTGGATCTCGCTGTCGGTGAATTCCGGTACCTCGGCAACCTCCGCGGTCCAGACACGCGAAAAGGTCTCGCGGTCGGTCTCCTGCCAGTGGGTCTGTGGCATCATCGCCAACGCGACAGTTGGATGCTCCATCGGTCGAATGAGACGCACCCGGCGTTCGACCTCACCGTCGTCAGTCATCAGACTGCGAGCCGGTACCTGCACTGCCGCTCGTCTCGATTGGCTGTTGACCAGGAGCACGGCGCGCGGATCGGCGAGACGATTGAGCGCGTCGTCGAGGGTAACAGGTCTGTTGCGATCACGTTGGGTGATCGTCAGCAGACGGGTTTCGGCCGACGTGCCGGGATGGGTGTAGATGGTCCGCCGATCGGCGATGGCAAAGGACTCTGCCGTGAGCGTTTCCAATCCGGCATCATAGGTACCGCTTGCGATCGCCCCCTCGATGCGAGAGGTCAGCAATTGTTCGAAAGCCGTGAACAGGATGCTCTGCAGATCGATAGTCATCGCCAGCAGACGGTTGAGGAAGGTCGTGATCGGCGGCAATTCGTCCCTGATGCCGTTGGCATCCATAAGCTTGAGCCCTGTGGTATCCTCAAAAGTCTGGAGTGAACAATCCTCGACCTTGCCCATGACAAGGAGAACGTAGAGCTGCCGCAGCGCGTCGCGCGCATAATGGCTCTCCAAATTGTCCTCGGATCTGAACAGCCCCTGCCCGCCGGTCTGGCGCTGGCCTTTGGTGATGGCGCCGAGGGTGTCGAGACGCCGCGCGATGGTCGAGAGAAAGCGCTTCTCGGCCTTCACGTTGGTCGCGATCGGGCGGAACAGCGGCGGCTGCACCTGGTTGGTGCGGTTGGTACGGCCAAGGCCCTGAATGGCGGCATCGGCCTTCCATCCGGCCTCGAGAAGGTAGTGAACCCGAAGGCGGCGGTTTTTGGCTGATAGCTCCGCATGATAGCTGCGTCCGGTACCGCCTGCTTCGGAGAAAGCGAGGATGCGCTTGTCGTCATCCATGAACGCCTGGGTTTCGGCGAGATTCGCCGAACCCGCGCGGTTCTCGACCACGAGCCGATCGATGCGATCGGCGCCCCGCTTGCGAACGATCCGGCGCGAACGGCCGGTGACTTCGGCCACCATGTCGGTGCCGAAGCGCTGAACGATCTGATCGAGCGCGCCGTGGACAGGCGTTAACGAGGCGAGTTTTTCGATCAGCCGGTCGCGGCGCGCGACGGCGTCCCGACACTGCACTGGCTGGCCGTCACGGTATACCGGCCGTGACGACAAATTGCCCTCGCTATCGGTGAAGGGCTCGTAGAGCTGGGTCGGGAACGAATGCGCGAGATAATCCAGCACGTATTCGCGCGGGGTAATGTCGACCTGGACGTCGCCCCATTCCTCGGTCGGAATTTCGGCGAGCCGCCGTTCCATCAGCGCCTCGCCGGTCGAAACAATCTGGATCACGGCGGCATGGCCCGCCGCAAGATCGCGATCAATGGCTGCGATCAGCGACGGCGTCTTCATCGCAGTTATGAGGTGGTTGAAGAAACGCTGCTTGGCGCTCTCAAAGGCGGAGCGCGCGGCGGACTTCGCCTGCGCGTTCAAAGTGCCGGTGGAGCCGGTGATGTTGGCCGCCTGCATCGCCGCATCGAGATTGTTATGGATGACGCTGAACGCGCCCGCATAAGCGTCATAGATGCGAATCTGCTCGTCGGTGAGCGTATGCTCAACCAGCTCGTATTCGACGCCCTCATATGACAGCGATCTGGCGGCATAGAGACCGAGCGCCTTGAGATCGCGCGCCAGCACTTCCATCGCCGCGACACCGCCGGCCTCAATCGCCTCAACGAACTCCGCGCGGGAGGCGAATGGGAACTCTTCGCCGCCCCACAGTCCAAGCCGCTGCGCATAGGCGAGATTGTGGACCGTAGTGGCGCCGGTCGCCGAGACGTAGACGATGCGCGCGTTCGGCAAGGCATGTTGCAGGCGAAGCCCCGCGCGGCCTTGTTGTGAAGCGGCCGCGCCGCCACGTTCACCTTTCCCGCCCGCCGCATTCTGCATCGCGTGAGACTCGTCGAAAATGATCACGCCGTCGAAATTCCTGCTCAACCATTCAACGATTTGCCGGACCCGAGAAACCTTCTCGTCACGCGCGTCGGAACGTAGCGTGGCGTAGGTCGTGAAAAGGATGCCCTGCTCCAGACGGATCGGTGTGCCCTGACGGAAACGCGAGAGCGGTGTCACCAGCAGGCGTTCCTGGCCGAGTGCGGACCAGTCACGCTGGGCGTCCTCGATCAGCTTGTCGGATTTGCTGACCCACACTGCACGGCGGCGACCCTTGAGCCAGTTGTCGAGCAGGATACCGGCGACCTGACGGCCCTTGCCGGCGCCAGTTCCATCACCAAGAAACCAGCCACGCCGAAACTGGACGGCGTTCTCGGCGTCCGCGGGCGCGGCCGAGACGAAATCGAGCGTCTCGTCGACCGTCCATGATCCCTGGAGAGTCCCGCCATGGGCTTCGCCGGCATAGATCACGGATTCAAGCTGTGCATCCGACAGCAAGCCGTCCGACACCACATTCGCGGGAAGATGCGGCCGATAAGAGGGAATGGGTGGTGCGACCGACGCCATCGCCGTTGATTGCACGAGCATGGTGGGATGGGCTTGGGAGCAGGGAATACGGGTCGACTGTAAGCCGTACTGTTCGTAGAGGGCTTCGGTGATGCGGCCGTGCTCGACGGGGTGCCACGCCAGGGTTTCGTAGGCGAGTTCGGTCGCGGCAGGCTCCATCGCCGGAGCTGGGGTGGAGGACGGGCGCATGGCGCAGGCCCGCACCGTTTTGGGAATGACCGGACGCGGGGTCGCTACATTGGCGACAGTCGATCCGATCGGAGACCGAGGTGGCACCTGCTGTATCACCCAGCCGAGCAATGTCGCTACATCCGGCGCCATGCCCGGAGACAGCGGAAACACCGTCGTATCTTCAGCGGGTTCCTTGTCGATCACGGTCAGGCGCGTATCGATACTGGTGCCGTGTTTGGCGTAGACCGCGCCGTCGATGGCGGCCGAGAACACGACGCGCCCGCGTTCCTGCAAGGCGATGAAGGCGTCCCTCCATGCGGGATTGTCGGGCGCGCAGCTCGCGCCTGATATCGCGACCAGACGACCGCCTTCGGCCAGGCGTGCCAATGCCGAGGAAATATGACGGAGCGCTGCATCGGCCATGCGGCGGTCGACGTTGGCGACGGCCGAGAACGGCGGGTTCATCAGCACGACGCTGGGGACGATGGCCGTGTCGAGATGATCGTCGATGTGGGCGGCATCGAACGAGGTCACCGCGATGCCGGGAAAGAGGAGCGACAGAAGTCCCGCGCGGGTTTCGGCCAACTCGTTGAGGGCAAGCGATCCCCCGGCGAGTTCGGCGAGGATCGCAAGCAGCCCGGTGCCGGCCGACGGCTCCAGGACAACGTCAGCCGGCGTGATCGCGGCGGCCAGGCTCGCAACAAAACTGAGCGGAATGGGCGTACTGAACTGTTGGAACGTCTCGCTCTCTTCGGAGCGGCGGGAATGGGTAGGAAGAAGGCTGGTGATTTTGGCCAGCATCGGCAGCATGGCGACCGGCGATGCGGCGCGTGCGCGCATCGCCGGGCCGAACTTGCGCAGGAACAGCACCGTCGCCGCTTCACAGGCGTCGTAGCCGGTCTTCCAGGCCCAGGCTCCCGAAGCGTCGGTGCCGCCAAAAGCGGCGTCCATGGCGACGCGCAGGAGCACTGCATCGATGCGACGACCACTTTCGAGATGAGGAAGTAGAAGTTGCGCGGCCCGGCCAATCGCGGCAGATCGGCCTGCGATATCGGAAGCGGCGTCAAAGCACGCGGATGCGGCGGCGGAAGCGGGGATGTATGTCATGGAAGTAACCTCGAAAGAGCGGAGACGGGTCGAGCCGCAGGCGCTCTCTCTCGACCTCGCCGGCTCAAACCCGTCCCGGCCGCGCTCTTCCTTTGACCCGTCCACGAACAAAGGGTCCGACGCATCAGCGTCGGACCCTCGAGTTGCCCGCGATCAAGCCGGTTGCGCCTCAGGCTCGATCAGCCGCCTGGTGTGCTTCCTGACGCTGCAGGCACGATTGATCGGCCCCAGCCCGCTACACGGAACCGCGCGATGGCCGGGAGCCCTACGAGTGAACGGGTACAGTGGATCGCACCGAAGGTCAGGCGGCCCGACCCTCGACGACATCAGCGCCGACCTCATCCTCGGTGACCTCGTTCAGGCGCACGTTGGAATAGCGATGTTGCGTCAACCAGCGCTCGGCCGCTTCGTGGCTTTCGGCCAGATGAAGCAGCTCGGCATTGTCGCCATATTCCTGGAGGATGCGTACCGCGCCGATGGCAGGGCGTTCGACGATCTCGAAGCGGAGATCGCTGTCGAGGGAGTATGTACGCCTGACCGTCAGCATCACGACGCCACCGCTCCCGAAATCGCCCTCGTGGAGTGTGAAGCTGGCAGGCGAGATCCAGTTCGGCCGCTCTCTGGCCGGTTCTTTCCTGACGAGGCGCCCGGCGCCGTTGCGGTTTTCCCACGCCGCGAGCTTCTTTTTGAAGCGCGCAGGCGGCCTCGGCGTGCCGTCGGAATAGCGAATGAGTGAACCGAGTGGTGCATTTTCGTAGACGGTGCGAGCAGACATGATCGTTCTCCTGAAACGGTGAAAGCCCGGCATGTCCCTGTCATTGGGGGGAGCCGGGCTTGGGATGGGTGTGAGGCTGGGAAGGTGCGAAGCGGCCGCAGCCGCCTCGCGTTCACTCAACTATTCAGCTGCGATGATTTGGGGCCGGTCTTCGTCTGCGTCGGCGGCGACTTCGTCGTCCTCCGCGAGGAATTCCGGAAGCGCCTCGACGTCCGCGGCCGGACCTTGCTGCGCGTCGTCGATGTCAGGGAGACGTAGCGGCTCGGGCAGCCAGCCCGTGCCATCGAGCAAACGCTCGGCCTCCCGCGCCATGTCGCCTTTCTTCAGGTGGTCGATGAGCTGCACCGACGGCTCACCCTTGGCCTCGCGCACCGCCTGGAGAATGCGGGGCTTGGTGACGCGGCCAAGGTAGTTATCGGCAGTCGGCTTCCAGCCTGCGGTCACCATGTCGAGCCCGACAACGCGAGCCAGGGCATCGGCCTGATCGAGCCGGCGTCGGACGCCGTGGGCGGAGACGCGCCCCTCGTTGTACCGGTTGGCGGGTTCGTGAAGTGCGTTGACCGCGGACGAGGCGCAGTGCGCGAACAGGGCCGCCTGCGCGGTCCCGTCGAGCGCTGCAAGCGCGTCCCACAGGCCGCCCACCTCCTTGGGCAACCGCGCCTTCCATCCATCGTGGCGTGCGTCGATGGCGACAGCCGACGCGCTTTCCTTCAGGCCGGCAGCCTGGACGGGGAACGTCGGCGTTCGGATCGAGATCTCCAGGCAGCCGCTCGACGATGCGAAACGATAGAAGGTCGCCAGCACGAAATTGTGCAGCACCGCCTGGAAGGCGACGGCGGGGTTGTTGGCCAGTGCATCGCGCAGCGCCAGCGTGCGATGCGCGCTCAACTCGGTGACGAGCCGGTCCGGCAGCGGCTTCGCGGCATCGTCATCATCCTCGTCGACTGGCTCGGTCGGCGCACCACCGACCGTGATGACGGCACGCCTGATCGTACCGGGCTCCCGGCTGTCGACTGTCTCTCCCCCTTCGTCGGCGTCGCTATCGGGGACGTGGGGCACCTCGTCCTCAGCACGAACGTAACCGCGGTCGATCGAGAGTAGACCTTCGGCGTCGATGCTGACGAAGGTGCCGGCACGGGCGATGTCGGCCGGATCGTACATGAGCGATCGGGCTTCAAATGCCGAACGCGCCGCTTCGATCTCGCCGAGACGCTGGTCGATCTCGTCGGGGAGTTCGTCGGCGTCCTGATAGTCGGTCTCGATCCTGGCGTACTCGGCATTCAAGGCGTCGAGCGTCGCCCGCTCCTCCTCCGTTAGTTCAGCCGGCTGACCGTCGAGTTGGCGCAGCCCGTTGGACTGACCGTAGGGGAAGTCGACGGCAACTGTGATCCACTTCCAGCCCTCGGACGCGATCGCCTCGGCCTCGATCCTGAGCTTCTCCGTGACCATACGATCGAGCAACGGCACGTCCTGCAGCCACCCCCCGTCATCGTGCTGAAACAAGTCGCGCAGCACGACGCCACCCGCCTGCTCGTACGCGTCGAGCCCGACGAATTGGGCGCGGCGGTCGGAGGCGCGGACGGTGTGTTCCGTGAGCATCCGGCGGATCTGGTACGGCTCGTCGTTCTGAGAGCGGCTCACATGGTCCCAAACCTGTTCCTGACGCGCATGGTCGCGGGTCACGGAAAAGGCCATGAGCTGCTCCAGCGTCATGCCATCCTCGGCATAGACGTCGTGCAGCTTCGGCGACACCGAAGCCAGGCGCAGGCGCTGCTTGACGATAGCCGGCGTCACGAAATGCCGTGCGGCGATCTCCTCTTCGCTCATGCCGCCATCGCGGAGGATTTGGAACGCACGGAACTGATCGAGCGGATGCAGGCCGACGCGTTCGTCGTTTTCCGCAAGCGAGTCGTCTTCGGCAATACCGCCGTCCCTGACCACGCAGGGGACCGGTTGCGTCTTCGCCATGCGCTTCTGCTTCACCAGAAGCTCGAGGGCGCGGTACCGCCGCCCACCCGCAGGCACCTCGAACATGCCGGTCTCCGTGCCGTCGGCGTCGACGACGGCACGGACGCTGAGGCTTTGCAGCAAGGTGCGCTGCGCGATGCTCTCGGCCAATTGCTCAATCGAGATGCCCGCCTTGACGCGGCGAACATTCGACTGGCTCAAGACCAGCTTGTTGAAAGGAATGTCGCGGGACGGACTGAGTTTGATCTTCTGAACGGCGGTTGCCATGTCGGATTCTCCGCGACGGGCGGCCGAAAGACTCTCTCTCGACCTCCGACCCGTCACGAACTGCACCGCCCGCCTCTCACTCTCTGAGGTATCCCCGCCACCGCCAACCTAAGCGGTCGGCCGATGCACTACGCGGCCTCCTCGCTGCCATCATCGGCAGAGGCAACCGGCTGTTGCAGAAAGCCGAGCAGGAAATCGGCAGCCTTCGATGCTGCGCTCGCCGCCCGCACGACGGCGCGGTTGTCCTCGCGCAGCACCTCAAGCCAGGAGCCGATATAGTCGGCGTGGCGCACGGTCGGCACGATGCCAAGGGTGGCGCAGACGAATGCCCCCGCCATCTCGGCGACCAGTTCCTCGCGCGCGTAGGATTTGGAGCCGAACGAGCCCGAGAGATCCCGACCGAGCCGGGCAGCCGCTCCGCTCCAATGCGAAAGTTCGTGGAACGCGGTCCGGTGCCAGTTGATCGGCTCGAAATACGCGGCCGGCGGCGGCACCTGCACGAAGTCGCCGGTCTTGTTGTAGTAGGCCTGTGCGCCGCCGATGCGGAAGTCGGCGCCGGTGGCGGCAATCAAGGCTTCGGCCTGCGGCTCGATCTGATCCGGTGGCGGCGGGACAACCGAGGCGGCGACGTCCTCGGGCAAATCGCATTGGTCGGTGTTGAAGAGAGTGAAACGCTTGAGGAACGGGATCGTGCCCGGCTCTTCCCCGGTCTCCGCGGCATGCTGGCGCTCACCCTGGGGAACGAAGCGATCGGCATAGCCGACGGTGGTTCCCCGCTCTCCCTTCCTGACATGGCCGCCGAGCCCGAGCGCCTGGCGAAACGTCAGCCAGCTCTGGCCGGAGAAGCCGTGTTCAATCACGGCGCCCCACAGAATCAGCACGTTAATTCCAGAGTAGCCGCGCTGCGTCGAAGCATTGCGCGGCATGGCGAGCGGCGCCTTGATCGCCACCGTCCCCCATGGCTGCACCCATGGGATGCGGCCGGCCTCCAGTTCGGCGATGATCTTGTCGGTGATTTCGGTGTAAAGGCTGGCCCGATCCTGACCGGCGCGCGCGTATGATTTCTGGCTGAACATCGCGGTTCTCCGCGACGGGCGCCGGAAGCCTCTCTCCCGACCACTCGACCCGTCACGACGAACCCGGTCTGCCCTCTCACTCTCAATCTCGATGACGGGCGCACTGCGCCGGAAAAGAAGCTGAAGGCTCGGTAGATTTCGAACCGGATGCACCAAGGTATCTCGGTCGGTCTGGACGCGCTGCTGCTCCAAATGCCGATGGTTGTGACGGCGCGCCCAAGCTCGCGCGAGGGCTCACGCGTGTGATTAACGGGGCTGATGTGGCGGGTCGGGTCAGGAAGCTCTGAGCGCGAGGTGCGGAGGTCCCGTCATCAACATAGAAGAGAAGTGTATGGGCGGCGCGAAAGCGGAGACCACTCACGGGTCGCGAGACCCGGCTAAAAGAGGCACCCGAGCGCGGGGCCGTGATAGCGACGCCGGAATGAAATGACGGCGGGACCCGAGAGCGAGTGCCTCCGGCGAGCGACTCGTTATTCTGCGCGAGGGATCGAAGCCGCATGGCGTGCGCCGTTGAGGCGTGGAGAAGAAGGGAGTGTTCGAAAGAATGGAGCCTACTGGTTGGGCTCTTACTTACCCGGCTTACCGGTGTCGGAAACGACTGAGACCTCGAAAGAGGAACGGGACCAGAGCATGCCGGGAAACGTCTCGAAATCGGGCGCCGCAGCCCGGTGGAGAGCACAAAGTAAGGTGTGCATGGTGAAAGCTGTATTGCCTGAATCCCAGTTTCCAGTCGCCAAAGGGCTGGCAGTAGCGAACGCGGCTGACACGCTACGCCACGCGGGGCGGATCGCACCGGCCAGTGCGAACTGCCACCAGTCCGCGTGGGACGACCACCATCCGTGGATCAAGGAGATGAATGGGACACCTAAACACACCGCAACTCCCCGCACACGTAACTACGGGATCGCCTGCAACAGGTTCTTTCGAGAACCTGTATGGCGACGGAGCCGTTATAGTACCCAAATGCCCAGCGTAATGGCCGGGACAGCCGCCGTGAGGCAGACGATCATGCGTATAAGGCCGGGCGACCGGACCGAAAGCGCCTCCGATCGGGGGAAGGACGATGCCGCCAATAACGGCATGTGCAGTATGCGAAGAGAAGATTCTTCGACGGAGAGGTTCTGCTGATGCAGGCCGTCACCATCCAGAGGAGAATTGAATCACTGCCGACTTTGTCGCGGTCGGGCAAGCGTGTAAATGGCCTTCACCGCCTGATGAGATGTCCGCATCTCTTCGAGCGGGCTTACGAAAAGGTCTCCCGCAACAAGGGAGCCCTGACGCCCGGGGTAGATGGCAAGACCTTCGACGGCATGTCGCTGGAGAAGCTCGCCGACATCGCCAGGCGCGTGGCAGATGGCAGTTATCGCTTCCGGCCGGTCCGGCGGGTTTATATCCCGAAGGACAACGGCAAGACACGACCGCTGGGTATCCCCACGGTGGAAGACCGGCTCGTTCAGGAGGCGGTCAGGATTCTGCTCGAAGCGATCTATGAACCTGTGTTCCTCAATGAATCACATGGGTTCCGCCCGGGGCGATCCTGTCATACCGCGCTCAAGCTCATCAAGAAGAGTTGGACGGGCTGCAAGTGGCTGGTCGAAGTGGATGTGCGTGGGTTCTTCGATAACATCGACCATGACATCCTGCTTGGGCTTCTAAGGAAGCGGATCGATGACAATAAGTTCATCGGTCTGATCGAAGGAATGCTCAAAGCAGGTTACATGGAAGATTGGGTCTACGGACGCACTTACAGTGGCACGCCACAGGGCGGCGTTGTCTCGCCCTTGCTCGCCAACATCTATCTGCACGAGCTGGACCAGCACATGCAGAGGATGAAGGCGGACTTCGACAAAGGCCGTGAGCGACGCCCATTCCCGCGCTATACGGCGTTGGAACGGCGCGTTCTCAGTCTTCGCCGGAAAATTGAACGGCTCCGCGCCGAAGGCGCGGATCGGGCCGAGATCGACGCTGCTTTCGCGGAGATCAAGGCCATTAACAAGGATAGACGGAGAGTGCCTTCCGTCGATCCGATGGACCCCAACTTCAAAAGGCTCCGCTACTGCCGCTACGCCGACGACTTCCTCATCGGCGTGATCGGGAGCAAGCGGGAAGCGTGTGAGGTCATGGCCTGCGTCGAACGATTCCTGACGGAGTCCTTGAAGCTCGCCGTGTCGCCCGAGAAAAGTGGGGTTCACGCCGCTTCAAAGGGAGTGACCTTCCTTAGCTACCGCATCTCGACATATACCGCCTACGGGGCTGGACGAAAATCTAGCCGCAAGGGACCGGCTGGACGGACATGGCGCGTGATGCGTCGGCCGACCACCGGCAATGTCAGCCTGCGTGTGCCGCGCAAGGAAGTCACGAAGTTCTGCAAGCAACACGGCTATGGCGATCTCGCCAAGAAGACCGGCAGTCCGCGCGAGCAGTTCCTGGTCACCAGCGACGTTGCAACCGTCCTCGCCTATAACTCAGAGTTCCGTGGGTTTGCCAACTACCATTCGTTTGCCGACGACATCAAGAGCGCCTTGGGATTGCTGGAGCTTGTCGTGTTCCGCAGTCTTGTGAAGACGCTGGCGATGCGACATCGGACGACGAGAGCAAAAACCATGGCGCGTCTGTGGAAAGGCACGGACTACGAGGTTAGCTCCGTGGTCCGTGGTAAGCTTCGCAGCATCAAGCTGTGGAGACTGAAGCATCTCACCCGAGCCTACTGGACAAGTCCGACTATCGACAACGTCACGGCAGGTGCGTGGTGGGTCAAAAGCCCAAATGATCTGATCGATCGACTTAACGCTCGCAAGTGCGAAGCGTGCAGCGATACGATGGGACCATTCGAGATGCATCATCTCCGCCGCCTAGGTGACCTGCGAAGCGGATCGCTGACGGTCTGGAAACGGTCCGGTTGGCGGCGCAAGACCATTGTCCTGTGCCCGTCTTGCCGTGCAGCCGTCTCCGGTCGAGAGCATGCGCGTACGGAAAGCCGTGTGCATTGAAAAGTGCCCGCACGGTTTGGGGGGAGGCGTAGGGATATCCTCTTCGAGGTGTCCCGCGCCTACCCTACCGAGACGCTGCGCGGCTCGGTTCACGAGAGCCCGGTGCGGCGACAGCCGCACGCGCAAAGACGAGAAGCAGCAACCACGTGAGGTCGGGAAATGCGGATATCCTCACGAGCGCTTTTTAGCGGGAGATAGATCCGGATCTGACCATCGGAAACGCTTCTTCAGTTCTCCGCCTACTCAAGCACCCTTGCCGGGAGGCAAATTCGGCCTTCGAACAACCACAAGTGTGTTTCGGCGTGGGGTTTGGACGCCTATCGGCGCCGGGGTCACCGTTCCACATCAATAAAGTCAGACTTTAGATCCGCGCGTGCGGCGATTGAGGGGTCAACTTCGATCAGCATTCACACTATGGGGCACCTGGGGTGTTTCCAGGAGAATGTAACGCCCGACCAATGTTCCGAGTTCGTCGAGATTTCGAGCTCAATGGCGATTTCAGGAGAAACTACGGCAAGGTCTTGGGCGCGATTCTCTATCTGCGTTCCGTCAGCGCCGCGCGTGGACGTTCCTGGTTTTGGGCCGGCTTGGTTTCCTTCGCTTGTTCCGTCGCGTTAGCTTGGCTGCGCGGCTGCAAAGCCGTCCGTCATCAAGGAAGCGGCTAAATGCATCCCAGCGGCTGAGGCAGTAATTGATCGCTTTGGTCGTATCGTTGTTCCTGGAGAGCTTGGTGCGCTGCTCGCGCAACCACACCTCCAGTTCGACGATCAGGTGGCGGCTACGGTCTTGGCGCACACGTAGGCGCTCCTCGGGAGCAAGGCCGTTGATCTCACGTTCGATGGCGAACAGCACATCGATGCGCTTGACCGCCTCGGCCGCGATCGGCGCCTTGGTGAGCCGTGCCAGATCAAAGAACTTGCGTCTGCCGTGCGCCCAGCACGCGGCCTCGATGATCGGGCCGCCCTTACGATTGGCCTCGTAGAGCCTGCCAAAGCCGGCATAGGCGTCGGCCTGCATCAGTCCGGCATAGCCCGCCAGATGCTGCTCCGGATGCGCACCGCCACGATCGGGCGAGTAGAATAACACGGCCGCCGGCGGATCTGGGCCGGCAAACGGACGGTCGTCGCGCACATAGATCCAGAACCGGCCGATCCGGGTCTTGCCCTTGGCCAGGACCGGCACCGTGGTGTCATCCGCGTGGATGCGCTCGGCTGCGAAGACGTGGCTCCGGATCGCATCGACCAAAGGCATCAGGGTTGCCGCGGAGGCACCTACCCAGTCCGCGAGCGTCGATACATCGAGGTCGATGCCTTCACGCTGGTTAGACGTCGCTCTGACGATGAAGCGGCAGGTGCAGGCCGTACTTGGCGAACAGGACATGGGCCAGCAGCTTGGGCCCTGCACGCCCGCGCGCAATCGGATGCGAGGGGGCCGGCGGCTGGCTGATCGCTTCGCAGGCCCGGCAGACGAGCTTCTCGCGCACGTGCTGGATCACCTTCCACTGGCGCGGAACGAGCTCCAGCGTCTCGGTCACGTCCTCGCCAATCTTGCGCAATCGGCTGTCGCCGCAGCATGGGCAGGTGGCAGGCACCGGATAGACAACGCGCTCCCGCGGCAAATGCTCCGGCAGCGGCCGGCGGGCTGGCTTGCGGCGCTCGAACGATGGCACCGTAATCTTCTCGGCTGCTATCTGCGCCGCCGTCTCTGCGTGCGCCGCGTTCTCCTCCAGGTCGGCGAGCTGTAGCTCGAGCTGGTCCAGCAAAACGCCTCGCTCGGAGGACTGTCCGAACTGCTCATGCCGGAGCTTCTTGATCGTGAGCTTGAGCTTCTCGATCAGCAAGGTCCCCGCCTGGGCCTCGGCTTCTGCGGCCAACCGGGGCCGCTCGCTCGGCGCGCAGCATCGCCTGCAGCGTGGTCACATCGTCCGGAAGAGAATCATCGGCGCCCATCGCGGACCAGAGAATCACAAGACGCGGTGTCTGTCCGAACCGCTGATCGTGTCATCGATTCAAATCCCAGCGATCAGCCCGCCGCCTGCGGTCGCCAGGTATGTTGCGGCAACCGCCAGTCGATGCACTCCAGCAGGTAGCCAAGCTGGGCTGGGTGATTGTCACCACGCCATCGGCCGACGACGGCCAAAGGAAGCGGCCGCGCTCAAGCCGCTTGGCATAAAGCGACATGCCCAGTCCATCGTGCCAAAGGATCTTGATCAGCTTGCCGCTCTTGCCACGGAACACATAGAGGTCGCCGCCGTGCAGGTCTCGCTTGAAGGCTTCCTGCACCAGCAAGCCCAGCGAGTTCATGCCGCGACGCATATCGGTGTGGCCGGTCGCAATCCACACCCGCACGCCCGACGCAATGGGGATCACCAAAGGCGTCCATCTGCCAGCGCCGCCACGGCAGCCTTCAGCGTCGCCGCGTCAACCGTACCCGTGATCCGCATCCGAGCCCCGGCAACAAACTCGATCTCGATCGACCCGCCGCCAGCCGGCCCAACTGGACAAGACGTCGGCCCTGATTCCGCGACCACCATCGCCGGTACGAAGCCAGGTTGCGCGGTAGCCTTCGGTTCAGGCCGAAACGAGCGTCGCCATCGCAGCAGCAATGAGCGCGAAACGCCATACCGCCGCGCTGTTGCCGCGACTTGGCGCGGCGCCTGTAAGCTCTCCAGGACGATCTTGAGCTTCTCATCTTCGGACCACCGCCGTCGCCGGCCTGTGTCCACCACCTCAAGCCGCTCGACTTGGGCACTGCGCCTATCACTGTCCATAAGGACAGTATCGGCAAGGCGGCCTTCACCGGACGGATACCTTTGATGTTCCGAAGAAGTTCGTTCACAGTGTCTACGCGAACGGCCTTGCGGGCCAATGCGCCATCTTGTGGTTACCGAGATTGTCCATCACGACGATGTAATCCGCGCTTCCATCTCCGAGGCCGCCTGATCAGAAGAAATGGCGCGGGACCGAAGCCGCGCCGTGCGGCCCCGTACCGGCGAGTTCGGCCGCTGACTATCCCACCGGCACATTTCAAAGCCGCGGCGGTTATCTCGGCTTATGCAACGCGGATCTCAGCGAAAATTTCATCGCAATATTCGCTCAGCCTCCTAGCTCTTTACTGTTCCGGGCAAGATTTAGCGATCAATGCCGCAGTATCTGCTCGTCCAGAGGGCTGCAACTTCGTCAAGCAACAGAAGGGCGTCTAGGGTTACGCGTTCAAGACCGCACTCCATTTTACACCTCCACGTCGGTTCTTATTCCTTTCATTGATTGGACGTCTGACGTCGTAGTTGAGGCGCTTCTTAGAGCATTCATGGTTAAACAGGCCGAGACTAAGGCCGCCGAGCGTTTCGGGCGATGCACTAGGCGCCCCACATAAAGAACGCGGGGTCTCGCCCCCGTCCTTGACCCCGTTCTATCGCTTGAGCCGGCGGCGATGGGCCACCAGCCGCTGCCATAAGACCCCGCCGCAGTGTTTATTCCAAGCGCAAACACCGCAGCGGGAACTATTCAGAGCTACTCCTGTTTTCCGCGGAAGAGGATGAGGATGAGCGCCCGAAACAATCGAAACTGGCAGGACAAAATGCTGGGAGGAGCTATCCTGACTGGATTCGTCGTGATCGCAGCTATCGCCGCTCTGTTCGCTTTGGCTACCTTAAACAATGATGAGCGGATAGCTGACACGCCGGCACTATCCACTCACGCGTCACGACCGCCAAAACTCGAACATAGCCATCCATTAACTGTGTGCCTTTACTGCTGCACACATGGTCACGATCGTGTTCGATGAACGGATTGGCGGGATACGTGCAGCAAATCGAAACTAATGACCCTATCAAAGCTCGGGGCAGTCGCTACGCTCTGTATCGAGGTCTAGTCGCCACCTTGACATTTGGCTGCTCAACGGTGCGAAACATGGTTCGATCGGTTAAGGAAGACAACTCCTGTTCACCTGTTCGCTGGTTGATCACCATCGCCCCGCAAAAGCCGAGAGCAAATTGGTAAATCGACCGACCTCTGACTAATACCGGTCGCGTAAGCAGACGCGCAGCGGGGGAGGATCAACAGCTTTCCGCCCTACCAGCGCAGAATTGCTCAGCATCGCCAAGTGAAATGGGACGCCCAGAAATGGGGTCACGAAATGTCATTAAACGTCTTACGCAGTCCCGGATCATTTCTTGTCGGCAAGCTTTCTGTGTCCCACCGCTTCGGACGGCGACAGGGATAACCACGAACATCAATCCAGCAGCCGCAACTATCGACACAAGTTTCATGGTTCAATGCCACTATTTGCAATGCGCGAACTCAATGCTCGGTGCGCTGGTACAGTGACCGACGACCGAACGACCCATGTCCAATATCTCCCGATTTGCTATTAGCGAGCTTCAATTGCTCGCTACGCGCTCTGTCCTCCGGTGTAGACTACGGGCTACAGCCTTGGCTGAATCAAAACAATCGAATGCCAGCCGATCCCGAGCCGCGGCGGTAAAGGTAACGTGACGATGATGCTTTGCCGTCAAGGTACGGGTTGGCATGGTGAGATAATCGAGAACAGCGTCGTTTCTATCTCCGAGCCTGATCGCGACGATCCACCGATGAGCCTCCCGTGGCCGAAAAACGCGCCAGAGTGTAAGGCCTTTTGTCGCTTGAGCGCGGGCGACGCGGAACCCAACGCCGATCTTCCCGTCGATGTAAATGTGATCACCTGCAGAAGACATAACGACCCGATGGTCAAGCTTTCTTAGAATGGCCGCTACCTCTTGCGCGAAGTTGTCTCTCACTTCCGCCCAGGCCTGCTTCGAATCCAGGTACGACCAGTCCCGCTCAGCGTCGGTATAGCCGATTAATCGGTAGGCATTTCTAAGAGAACCGAAATGTTTGATAAAGGTATCCGTGTGGGGGAGGCCACTTGTGCTGTTAATGACGGTTTGGGATAGGCGGCCCTTTCTGTGAAGGGTTCGCCGCAATCGCGACAGCATCTCTGCTTCGTCGATCTCGATTCGCCTGTCACTTACAATGCGCTGGGCGCGCTCAAAGACGTCAGGCTCGACTATCGGTGCTAAACATCCTTCAGTACGTATCCATGCTCCGGCAGGGTTTGGTACCTTGCGCGTTCCTAACTTATGCGACTGGCGATTGTAGACGATGCTGCCGATGTAGTTCTCGTTTCGCAGTATGTGGGTTACGAAGGGACCTCTCCAGGGGCGACCCGTGCCGGTCGGTATTTTCTGCTGATTGAGCTCCCGAGCTATTTGCACATAGGAATCGCCCTCAAGGCACCGTTCGAATATCCGCCTGACAACGGCAAGCTCATCCGGGTTACCGGCGCGCAGTCTCACCCTATCAGTCCGCAAGTGCTTCTGTTCGCCATTCTTAAGCAGTCCTTTTGAGTTCTGGTTTACGTCAAATAGCTCCCGACGCAGTCCGTAACCGAGCGGACCGCCATGACGAAATCCCAGCTGGACGATGCGGCATTGACCGGCATGCACTTTAGTCGATAGCTCACGACTGAACTCCGCAGCCATCACCCTCTTAAGGTTCTTAACAATGCTGGATAGCATGCTCCCGTCGTTCTCAAACTGCTCAGCACAATAACAGACTGTAATGCCGGCCTGTTTGCAGATGAACTCGTAGTGAGCGCTTTCGTCTGGGTTCTGAAAGCGCCCCCATCTGCTAACGTCATAGACCAGGATATGATCGAAATCAGCTTGATCGGATTGAACATCGTCTAGCAGCTGACGCAGACCAGCTCGGTTCCTGAGCCTAAGCCCGCTTTCACCTTCATCACGATATGTACGAACAATCGTCAGACCGCGAGCCTCAGCGTACGCACGGATCACAATCGCTTGGTTCTCCATCGAGTACTGCTGATGGTCGGTTGACATGCGAACGTACTGAGCCGCTCGAGTGCTGCTTTGCGATGGCGGCAAACGCGACCTTCGAACCACGAGCGCATTTGCCATGCTCGTTGCTCCTGACAGCCTGGTCGAGACCTTATTCCTCGACGAGCTACAATCCTACATCAAATCGGCGTGCGGAGCGAAGGGCAGACTGTCCCACAGAACGTTGTGGCGATTATCTAGTACACCCTTGTTTCTCCAGAACTATCGGGAGAACAACCGATCAAGTCCGAGCCAATTGGTCCTCTCCGACCTTGCTGTTACCTTCAAACTGCTGAGACCCGCTTCTTGGAGAGCTCCCAGAGAGTGCTTCCCTGATCGGGCGCAGCGGATAATCTCCTCTGCTATTTGCTTTCTCAGGTGAGTGCTGTCCTTCTCTGTTGGCATTTTCTTGCAGACATAGTCCAGAGCAGCCGTCATGTTCGCACTATTGCTTTGATCAAATTCGGTGAGCATTTTGAATCAACGCCAGTGGCTAAAACTTAATCGATGGCCTTCGGTCAAACGACAGAAGCTCGTTGCGCTGCGCAGGACCATAACGCCGGCCCTCCGAGTCTCTGACGTGCACGTCCCATCCTGCCTTTTTTAGGCTATTCGCCTTGGCAACTGTTAACGTGGGACTGGTGAATTGCGTTTCAACCCAAACGCCATCCTTTGATGCGTGGACTGTAAACGTATCCATCTTACCTCGATTAGAATTATGAAATCTCTTTGTCGGTGTTGATGTCGCTCTTGATCGTGTTCGCAATCTCTGCAAGCGCCATTACCGATGAAAACTCGACGATAGAATAGCTTCTCGTGCCGTCGCATATCGAGACGTCCGCGAGCCCTCCCACGATCCGCCACTCTATCGCTTTCGCAAATGCATCCTTCGGCGTTTTGGCGGTAGCGTTGAGGTCGTGACCATCAACATGTGCATGAACCGAAAATTGCAGCGGGACCGCATCTTTAATGCCACGGTGCTCCGCCAACTGAATTACTTGGAATGGCATTTCCTGGCGCTCAAATATCGCCAAGTCATGGTACCTTTGCTCGAACTCTGCCATCGCGAGCCTCAACGGAATGTTTTTAGCTCAACGCTAAGTGCTTACAGTCACGGCCTTACGGCTTCTTCTTGCTGCCCGCTTTGAGGAAATAGACGCCCACCTGATCGCCATTGACCCAGGCTAGTTGGCAACGTCGATATGCTTTGCCTATCGTCGAAAGTAGCAGAAAGAATTCCTTTAAGTTCAAACCCTCGATCGAACCGCCAACAGTCAGCCTGGCGCCCGTATCCGACACATCCTCCATCGTGCAGGGACGGCGCCATGTGCCGTCAATCGCCATCATGTTAGCGGCGTAACCCCGCTCGAACACGACACGATGGGCCTTGCGATTTTCCATCTAACGATAGTCGCAATATGAAAAGGGGAAGAGGAAACCCGCCGGGTCTGCGACGGGTTTCCCTACGCAACACTCTCGCGTCATTCCTTGGGGGATAAGACCGCGATAAGCAAACCTTACTCGTGAGTGGTTAATACTTGTGCAAAGTCACTGAGAACGTGATGAATCTGATTTGCCGAAAACCGATAGAGCTCTCCGCATTTTGTGTCGCCTTTGATCATCGCCGCCGCTGTAACCTCTTGGGATGCCTTCTTGACGACCGTGTAAGCAATGCGCAGCCGCCCTGGAGAAGCTTAAGGTAAGCGGGCATTTTGCTGCCCGCTATATGCCATCTGTTTTTGGACTGCCTCAGCAAGGCCGCTCTCTGCTGCTCCTCCTGGCTGTGCTCGCTCGTTCGACAATCCGAAATTCCGTCTTACATTTTGGACATCGATAGGACCGTATCTCATAGTCGCGCGTCGCTCGTTCTGAGTGAATCAATTCCCTCACGACGCCGCACGCAAGACACACCGGGATCGATAGCAGGTGCGCACGCGAGGTTGTCGACATCACACCTCGTGTGTATCTTGATCCGAATCAGCTTCGCCAGGCAGTTCCGGAAAGACCTTCTCTACGAATTGAACACCCATCTCGTCGCCATTCATCCAGCTGAGTTCGCATAGTCGAAATGCGCTTCCTGTAGTCGAGAGCACTAGAAAGAACTCACTCAAACGCAGCGATCCCACCGATTCCTCGAGCAATAGCTTCGCTCCATCATCCGCGACGTCTAACATCAAGCATTTTCGGCTCCATGTGCCGTCAATCGCCTGTATGCGGACTGGCACCTCGCGCGTGAAGGCCACTCGGTGGCTGCTTTTCTTCTCAGGACCGTCCGACATGTCCCGCTTCCAGATTTCGATTGCGGGTAGGTTGTACGGTTGTCCGATTTTTGGCAAGCATTGCCCTACCCAATTCGGGTAGCAGTGCGTCGACAGATAGAGCTAATCATTGTGCCAAGCAGGAAACAAAGCCGATCAGAGCACAGAAAGCGAGCAGTGTCTCGACATATTCTATCGTAAATTTTGTGCTCAATCAGCAAACTGTTCCGGCACTATAATTTCAACCCGCTTGATCTCCTTATTATTCATGCCGTTCTCAACGCAAATGTCGTTCAAGTCATGAAAAGCCCCGACCTCGATCAGAAGTATAGCAGCGTTGCGACGGTCGAACCGGACGCAATAAAGCAGGGAATTTCTCGCGCAGCCATTTCGCGGTTCTTGAGCTTGCCTCTCGAGACAGTTAGGCGCCGAGTCGATCGCTTGAAGAGAAAGAAGATCTTGCTTGAGGGAAAGGAGGGATTGATCGTAAGCGAGAGCAATCAGTTTAAGTTCGGCAATAATCACGAACTGCAGTCCATCAACATCGTCTTAGTGAAGAAGCTCTTGCCCGATCTGAGCCAGGCGGGCGTTACCGGTCCAGGCGACTTATGAGCAAGTTAACGCTCTGACAACGACGGCGTACGATCTGTGAAAGCCCACGGCAATAAGGCATGACTCGGGCAGATCAAACAGGCAGGTTATCGGTCATCCTGGTGGCAATTCGCCCGGTTCGGATGATCTTTCTCTCAGCAATTGTTCTTCTGCCTGATACCAGAATGCATCGGACTTGCCGTCGGGTTCGCCAGCCTCCTTCCATAGCTGATATGCCCTCTGACGAATCTCTTCCGTAGTCGGCTTTGCCATTGATCCCTCTCAAAGAGAAGGGGCCTTGCTTGCGCAAAGCCCCGATGATTGGTCACCAAGTCTGGCGACCGTACCAATCACTTACTTCTCGCTGCGCCTGGTCCTTTGCATAGCCATAGCGTTCTTGAAGGCGGCCTTCCAACTGGTCTTGTTTGCCGGCAATTACGTCGAGATCATCGTCGGTCAACTTACCCCACTGTTCCTTGACCTTGCCCTTCACTTGCTTCCAATTGCCTTCGACACGGTTCCAATCCATCGTTGGCCTCCCTTGATTGATGACGATGCAACTGCAGTCAATATCGTTCGTTCCATGACTAAGTGCGGCACATTGGTAACGAGGGCGTCATACGATGGTTCATTGATTTGCTCAGCGTTCACTTTGTAACATAGTTGTCTATCGTCTCCCTAATCGTTGAATTCGTCGCGGCACATTGCTGGCGACTTCGCTTTCGGCACTCAGCTTTCCATTCAATTGTCCGCTCATCCATTGGAGTACAGTTAGCTATTAAAGCGACTCCACACGGAGACACGTTCTGCGTAACATGAACGATTGGTGTTGCCTGAAAAGGAGACTTTACTCAGCAATGTGGCAGTTGAGCCAATCTATGGAGTCAAGCAGCGACGTTTTCTGACGCTGTTTGAGAATGTAATCCGTCCAGCCGGCGTCGGACTGGTCCTGGACATCGACCTGGTGATACCCGAAGTCGGTTTTCCACCACCACTGCTCGCGGATTATTGCCGCGAATTTGGGTACTGAGTAGTGGCATGGTCTGTCGATGATGCAGTGAAAGTGGAATCGATGATCGGCGCTGATCTCCAGCACTACGACCATCGTTAGCCGGGCACCGTACCGCTTGGCACGACTGCCAAGTACGGCATGATTAAGCCGATTGCGGAAGTGACGGAAGTTCTCCGAGGCGATGATCGAATCCGCGTCTCTGGCTCCCGCACGCTTTTTCATCGTGAGCGTAACCGCTGTCGGATTCTGAAACTGCACCGATTTGATGAACCGCTCCACCGCCTCAATATTAGCGTTTGAAGGAACGATCATTAATTGCGGATCGGCGGCCAACCATTCCTGCGGCGTAGTCGACACAAATTTCGTAGGAGGAAATGGCGTGCTTTGTCGCTGAGAAGCAGCAGCGGATCGGCTGGGCCAACAACGACGTACCTTTCCTCGCCCATCATCGTTTGACCGCGACGGCTGATTTGGTACTGCCCCTTCGTCTGACGGCTGTAGAGCGCCAGCCGCAGGTCCATTAGTTCTTCGAATGTATTGGGCTCGTTTTGCCTCAGCCAGACCAGGATATCGGTCGGCAGTTGGCTCGCTAGTTGACGCTTCTTCTTATACTTGGGCTTAGGAGCTGGCGGCAGGTCTTCCGGTAGCGGGTCTCCCCACAGGACGTTCGTCTTCGACATTTATATCTCCATTCGTAATTGGAAGATCGAACTGGCTGCATCGTTCGCCAGTTTCGGTGGAGATATTTAGAGGCGGCGAGCGGTTACCTTCCCTGGGGCGCCGACATTTTCTGTCCCTTAGCTGCTGGAATCCGCAGTAATGCTGCACCGCGCTCAAAAGACCGATCGATCTGTTTTCGCTTTTTGTGGGAACTTATCGTTGATTCCGGCCTAGCGAACCTCATAACTTAGGAGAACCGTCATCGGCGACACTCTCGGAATTTTGGTTGTCGACGATGGCAGCTCGGTCCGAGACGTAATCGAGGAGGTCCTTAGCAATGGAGGCTTTATGCCCAAAACAGCTTCGACCGGCGAGGAGGCTGTAACGCTATTGAACGCCAACCGATATCGCGCAGTCATTATCGATATTGCTTTTGGACGGGATCACGTGAAGCACTGGGGGATGCGAGACGAGCTAGGGCATTCGACCCGGACATGCCCGTAATCTACATCACAGGCGGAAACGCGGTCGAATGGGCAATTCAGTGCCGAATAGCGTCCTGATTATCAAACCAATTGCGTCGATATAGTCGCTTACTGCAGTGTCCCAGCTTCTCACTACAGGAATCCCGTCCGCACCTGAACCTCGGTAGCAAGAGCCGTCGGCTCCCAAGATCAGGAAGATTGGATTCAGGACTCCAGCCAAGTTGCGTCCGCCTCACTTCCAGTCCCGGACAATCACATATCGCGATGACCATGTCGGCTATGGGGCCACAAATCGACACGACTTGCTGTTAATCAAGGCTGGCACGCCTCATCGGCACAACGATGGCACAGTGATTCAATATGACAGCTAACCTGTCGCTGAAATGCGCATTTCGCCGAGGAACTCTGCTAACTTAGAGTGTACCAGCCTATCGGCGGCTTCCACAGCAGCCGGCAGTTGCGTAATGGAAACGGGCTTCGCGATTAAATAGCCCTGCCCCTTAGCGCAGCCAGCCTCGGCAAGGAATTGCCATTGAGCGTGTGTCTCGATGCCTTCGGCGAGCACGGGCATCTGGAGGCTGTCGCCGAGCGCGAGCACGGTGCGCACGATCGCGGCCGCGGCGACGTCGTCCGGCAAGCGGCGCACGAAGGACTGGTCGAGCTTGATCTTGTCGAAGGGAAAGGCATGCAGGCTCGCAAGCGACGAATAGCCGGTGCCGAAATCGTCCATTGCCACGGAGATGCCCATAGCCTTGAGTTTGCGCAGGATGTGCAGGCCGCGCGACTGGTCCGACATGACTGTGGATTCCGTCACCTCGACTTCGAGCCGCTGCGGCGACAATCCTGTCTCCAGGAGGATCGCGTGGATGGTTTCCGCGAGATCCTCGCGAGCAAACTGTACCGGCGAAAGATTTACCGCAACCTTACCAGGAATCCGGCCCTCGGCGGCATCGCGGCACGCCGTGCGCAGGGCCCATTCGCCCATGCCGACGATCGCCTTGGTCTCTTCGGCAAGCGGAATGAATTCGGCCGGCGAAACCATGCCGAGCTTTGGATGCCGCCAGCGCATCAGCGCTTCGGCTCCAAAGATCCGGCCGTCATGGAGCGTCGCCTGCAGCTGATAATGAAGCTCGAGCTGGCCATGGTCGGCAGCTGATTGCAGATCGCGCGACAGCGCCCGGCGCGCGCGCTCCTTGTCGTCCATGGCCCGATGATATTGCGTGATTGATCCACGCTGCCTGCTCTTGCCGCGATACATCGCAAGCTTGGCATTGCTGAGCACGTGATCGCGATCGGGATTGTCGGTCGGAAAGATCGAATAGCCGATCGAGGCCGTCAGCGTCACCGGCTGGCCGGCCACCTCGAACGGGGGTGCGAAGATGGCGGAGATTCGTTGTGCGAAAGCCTGCGCATCTACGGGATGGTTACCCGACATCTTGAGTCCGAGGAATTCGTCGCCGCTCTGGCGCGCCAGGAATTCGCCTGGTCCGATTATAGCGCGCATCCGCCTTGCGACCTCGATCAGCAGCAGATCGCCAGCGGCATGGCCAAACACGTCGTTGACGTCCTTGAAGCCGTCGACATCGATGGAGAAGGCGGCAACCTTGTTCGCCACCTCGTGCGCTGCGGCGGCGTCGAAGGCGAGGCGCTCGTTGAAGGCGATGCGGTTCGGCAGTCCCGTCATCGTGTCGTTGAACGAGAGCTGATGGATGCGGTCGGCCGATTCCGTGCGAGAGCGCAGGTCGATGATGTAGGTGGAGAAGCCGCTGCCCATGACCAGCAGCACCGCGCCGACTACGGCAAAGCCGAGCATCCCGGCTGGTATTAGATGAGACGGCAGCACCACGGACGGATCGAGGACAGTTGTCTCCGACGCCGCCAGGGCGTAGTGCATTACGCAAACCATGAAGGCGAGGACGATAGCCGCGCCGTGACGGCACCAACGTGTCACCGGCCGGTTGGCGCGGTTGACAGCGAGCGCACTCAAGGAGAGACCGAGCGCGAAGGTGACGGCAACGCCATAGGCGTTCCAGTGGACAGCGCCGGCTATGTGCCAGCCGTGGAGTGCGACAGCATGCATGGCGAGGATGCCGATGCCCATGACGAGTCCGCCAGCTTCCGGCGCAAGAGTGAAATGACGGCTGCCGATTTCGAACCCGACCAGGCATGAGATGATGGCGATCGCCAGCACTGCGGCGGTGGCGATTGGCTCGAATCCGCTGGCAAGCTGCGGATCAAGCGCGAGGATCGAGATGAAGGTCGAGGCCCAGAGCGCGGCACCCGTACCGACAGAGGCCATGAACAGCCAGCCGCGCCGCGTCGATCCCGCAGTGGCGCGGGCGCGCGCAAAATGCCGCATGCCGACCCAGGTGCCGAACAGGCACACGCCGCCTGCGAGCAACACCAAAAACTGGTGATAGAAAAACAGAGCGTCAGTCATTCGTGTCATGTCGCATGTCCCTAACTCGGGAATGCTAACCAAGCCAGGTTAAGCGGCCTCGTAAACCGCCGCGCACTCTCCCAATATACGAATTAGGGTTGAAATTCGGTTGAAAGTCCGGCGACAGAGGGCATTTGCGCGCCAGAAGCGCGCCAACCAAGAATTCGTCATTGCCTCCAGAGCATGAAACCTTATCCGCCGACGACCGTATCTAAATTGCCAGAGGCAAAACTTGCCGCATGTACTTGGGCGCAAACTCCGGCGCGGCAGCACATCAAGAGACAGGGGCTCAATGAAACAAGTCAAGCGAGATGACCAAGAGCAAAAGTGCCTTGCGTGTAACGGCACCGGTTTTCCGATCACCAAGCCAACGCAGGCCGGTCGGAAAGTCTATCGCTCGCCCTGCGAGGCATGCGACGGCAAAGGACGAGTAAAAACGACCACCAAGTGAGGAACTCCAATGAAGGTGCTCGGTGTCCGCGGCGGAGTCACGTTTGCGTTGGGTCAAATTGACCTGCCACTGAGTATTTCCTCCAGATGGAGTTAGAGTCCGGCCTGAAGAGGACGGACCGATGAAGCGAGCAAGGTTTACGGAAGAGCAGATTATCGCTGTGTTGAAGGAGCATGAGGCCGGG
>JAESGW010000564.1_pt1 | contig 26065 bp, 24 predicted proteins | sample 9269791 | NCBI WGS metagenome assembly JAESGW01 (sample SAMN16773120, study PRJNA677053) | algae metagenome | isolation source: Aphanocapsa lilacina HA4352-LM1 and co-occurring heterotrophs from near cave... | place: USA: Maniniholo cave, near Haena, Kauai, HI | collected 2009-07-28 | reverse complement strand
GCGAAAAGGCCGAGCCGACACCACCGAACACCGTCGACACCAGGATCTTCGGCCGCGCGGCGAGCTCCGCGCTTGCCATATCTGCATCAGTCGACCCGCGATGCAGCGCCCGGATGTCCATGATAACCACGTCGCCGGCCCTAACGTCGATGCGAACGATGTCCGCGGCCGACGCTTCCGCAAGGGCTTCGAGCCGTGTGTCATCGAGCGGTGTGGGCGTAAGATGCGAGCCTGGCAGGATTCGAAGGCTGGCGCCGTCCTGCAGATAGACCAGTGCCTTGAGGCATCCGGCCGTCTCCGCCCAGGGATCGCAATCCTTGAGGAAACCGCTGTAGCGGCCACGCAGCAGATCGGTGTGCCAGTGTTGGGAACGATTGACCGTAATGTCGCTCAAGCCAAGGGCGAAATACGGGATGTCCTGGTAATAGGCCTGCAGGAACCGGTTGATCGTCTCGTCGGCGGCGATCCTGGCGTGGACTGCCGCCAGGGCTGGAAAGCGATGAAAGCCGGCGAGATGGTAGGAGTGGGCGACGTTACGTGTCTGTCCCATGCTGCCGAGATTGTCGACGGCAGCTTGGCGAAATGCCTCGATTTCGGCTTTGTCGAAGACTTGCGGCAGAACCCAATAACCGTCTCTCAGGCTCAGGTTCGTCAGTTTCGGATCCATGCACCCCAGCTCAGCCCTGCTTCAGCGATCGGCGCTTGCGCACCCGCTTCGCCTTGAGATCGGAGCGCAGCCGCTCGATCAGGCCACGCGTGTCCGACTCGCCCCAGATGCGCCGTTCGCTCCACAATCGGTTGTAGTTGTTTCCGCCTGATGGCACCAGATCGCTGAACTCGCCTTCCGCTGTCTTGTTGCGGATGGCCACGATTTCTCCGGATGGCATCATCTTGACGATGTTGACCCTGCCGGTTCGGTCGGTGTTCAGCCGCGGCGAGTCGCCGAAGGTGATCGAGCGCCAGTCGGACGTCTCGGCCAGGACGCGGCCGAACAAATAGGGTCCGGTCGGTTCCAGCGACGAGTGGCCATAGAAGCGGGCGTTGAAATGCGTGACGATGCGGTCGATCGCCCGCGCCAGAACCGGATTGCCGGCTTCGGCATAGATGAGCGCGTTGCTCGCCGCCCAGGACGGATGGCCTGATATGTCGCGAAAAACCACCATCTTGCAGCGGCTCCCGATCGCGATCGGGCGCAGGTGGAGATAGGACAGGTCGGAATAGAGCCCACCATAGCTATGCAGCAGGCAGTAGCGCGCCAGGTCCGCCTTGAAAGCGTAAGGCGTCAACGCTTGATAAGCCTGCAGTACCGGTTCGGGATAGCTGGCGGCGAGAAATGCGGTCAGTTCTTCGTTGTCGTAGCGCCGGTACTCAGCGTCGGGATAGGTCGACCTGAACGACTCGACGTTGCGCGCGAAGCTGTCCGTTGTCGCTGGCGACGGCTGCGCGCCGTCGGTGATCATGATCTGGAAAAGCCGCAGCGGCGGTTTTGTCATTCCATTCGTCCCCGATTGCGACCGTGTTATCAGCCCGAGCGTGGGCGTGAGAAGGGGCTGTCTGGTCTGGCAGGGGGGACGTTGCGGCTATACAGCTCAAAATCGCGGCTAGAACAGCTCAAAATCGCCCGATGGCGCGGCGTTCGGCTGCTCGGAGGTCTGGCCGGCCAGGTGTGCTGCGAGGTCTGAAAGGGTGATCGCTGCGAGGGCCGCTTGCGGATCGATCTGCCAGACCGGGCTCATGCCCGTGCCGATCTCGTCGAGATAGCCGGCTAAGCAGCGGAGTTTCTGCTCGATGTGATCGAAGCTCTGCAGCGCCTGCGCATAATGCGGGTCGCTGCCGGCGAGCTGGCTGCTCTGGGCGGAAACCAGCGGATGCAGCCTTTCCACTTGCGCGGCGATGTCATTCAACTCGCTGCTCACCCGTCCGAGCAATTCGGAAACGGGCACAAGCGTCTCATGGCAAAGTGCAGTGGCACGCGATGGCATGTCGGAACGGCCTTTCAGAAGATCAGAAGAACTCGACGGAACCGCCCGAAGGCGCGACCAACGGCTGTTTGGGCGGAACAGGCGCAACAAAACCCTTGTCGCCGGAGAGCATGACCTGGCGGGCGCGCCCCGACAATGGCCAGTATTCGACCCGGCGGCCGCGATCGCCGCCGAGGTCGCCGCCGACGATGCTGATGCCTTCATTGCGCAAGAACGTCTCGGCAAACTCGCCGTTCATCGCGCCGATGTCCGAAAGACCTTCGATGGTCCGGGCCCCCCCGAACAGCTTGGCTTCCAGCCGGTGGCGATGGGCGCCACGCTGCAGCAGGCCGTTGACGAGCAACTCCATCAGGTGGACGCCGTAACTCTGGGCATCGAGCGACGAGCGGCCATTGTTGCCGGGCAGCAGGAAGTGGTTCATGCCGCCGGTCCGGGCAAAGGGATCGCGAATGCAGGCGGCGACACAGGAGCCGAGAATGGTCGTCAGCACGACGTCCTCCCGGTCGACCACGTGGTATTCGCCGCGCATGACGGTAATGCGCTGGTTTACAAGGGTCACTTAAGGATCCCGACGATTGCTTCGATAGCCTTCTTGAGCGCCGGCGTGGTGAACGGCTTGGTCAGGAAGTTGTTGACGCCAAGTGCCACGGCGGCTTCCAGGAGCTGGCGGTCGCCCTTGCCGGTCAGGAGGATGAACGGCGTCGCCCGGGTCGGGCCGTAGGAGCGGATCGCCTTCAGCAGCTGCAGCCCGTCGAGCTTCGGCATGTTGAAGTCGGAGATGACCATGTGCGAGGGCTGCTCCATCATCATGCGCAGCGCCTGCTCGCCGTCCTTGGCGATGGCGATCTTCCGGATGCCCATCTCCTGCAGCGCATCGGTGATGAGCATGCGGCTGGTCGTCGTATCGTCGACCACGAGGACCTTAAAGTGTTCGAGGAAGGACATTTTTAGCTCCGTTGGAATTCGAGCGCGTCAGCGCGAGGATATGGGAGGCGATCTTGTCCAGCGGCGCCTGCCGCTCGACCGCGCCGACTTCGAAAGCGACCCTGGGCATGCCGTAGACAAGGCTGGTGGCCTCGTCCTGACCGATCGTGCCGGCGCCTGCCTGGCGCATGTGCAGCAGTCCGGCAGCACCGTCGCGACCCATGCCGGTCAGGATCGCGCCGACTGATTTCGACCCTGTCGCCTTGGCGACCGAGGCAAACAGCACGTCGACCGACGGCCGATGGCCATTGACAGGATCGGTGCTGCGCAGCCGGCAGCGCAACTGGCCGGGCCCCGAAATCTCGAGATGCGTGGCACCACCGGGGGCGAGATAGATGTGCCCGGTCGTCAGCGGCGCGCCATCGACGGCCTCGCTGACACGTGGCCGCGACATGCGGTTGAGGCGCTCGGCGAAGCTCTTGGTAAAGGCTGCCGGCATATGCTGGGTGATCACGGTGGGCGGGCAGTTCTCCGGAAACTGCGACAGCACGGTGATCAGCGCCTCGACGCCGCCCGTCGACGAGCCGATCGCCACGACCTTGCCGTTGGGCACATAGTCGGCGTTGGCAGCAGGCTGCTCGCGCGCGTCGCTCGGCTGGTTCGTCGCCAGCGGGCGGATCTGGGCACGTGCTGCTGCCTTCACCGTCGCTTGCAGCGTGCCGAAGGCGCGGTCGTCGCTGAACGACGCCTTGGAAATGCAGTCGAAGGCGCCAATCTCAAGGGCCGTGATCGTGGCCGTAGCATCCCTTGATGTCAGGCTCGACACCATGATGACGGGCATCGGCCTCAGCCGCATGATCTTCTCGAGGAATTCGAGCCCGTTCATGTTCGGCATCTCGACGTCGAGCGTGATGACGTCGGGATTGAGTTCCTTGATCTTGGCGCGGGCCTCCAGCGGGTCGGCGGCATGGCCGACGACCTCGATGGCCGGGTCGAGGCGCAGCACTGCGGAAAGCAGTGTGCGCATGGTGGCGGAATCGTCGACGATGAGAACGCGAACCGGCTTCATGCGGCGCCCTCGCGCAGCTTGTAGGTGGTGATCCCTTCGGGCTGGAAATCCGCCGTCGCAGGCCCTGAGACGCGCTCGGAATGGCCGATATAGAGTGTGCCGCCCGCCGTCAGCAGCGGAACGAAGCGGCTCCAGATCCGCGACTGCGTCGCTTCCTCGAAATAGATGACGACGTTGCGGCAGTAGATCGCCTGGAACTGACCCTTCATCGGCCATGCGCCGATCAGGTTGAGCTCGCGGAAAGCCACGATCGTACGCATTTCGTCGGCAGCACTGAACGAGTTGCCGTCGCCTGAGCGGACTGGCGTGAACCAGCGCCGGCGCAAATCAGGCGGCACCGGGCGAAGGGCTGCCTCGCTGTAGATTCCCTCGCGACCGAACGCGACCATGTTGGGGTCGATGTCGGTCGCCAGAACCCGGATGTCGTGGTTGGCGGCTTCCGGCATCAGCGACAGGATCGTCAGGGCGATCGAATAGGGTTCGGCGCCATTGGAGCATGCCGCAGACCAGATCCTGACGCGGCCGCCGCGCCTCGCCGCTTCGAGCAGCGGTGGCAGGACCTGCTTGGCCAGATGTTCGAAGTGATGCGGCTCACGGTAGAAATTGGTGACGTTTGTGGTCAACGCCGCCAGCATCCTCTGGCGCTCGTCGAGACCCTCGCGCGAGGCGATGAGCGCGCAGTAGTCGCGGAAGCTTTCCAGTCCGAGCGCCCGCAGGCGCTTGGACAGCCGGGAGTAGACGAGTGCTGCCTTCGCCTCGGTCAGATGGATGCCGGCGTCGGCATGGAGCATCGCCGCGATCTGCCGCATGTCCTCGCCGGTGAGCACGAACTCACCGGCGACCAGGCTCTGGCGCTGATTGTGCGGCTTGTCGATGTTTTGCAGAGTGGTCATGCCGCGATCGGCTCAAGCGCCGGCAGGACGTTGTCCAGTGCGATCAGGCTGATCATGCGGCCTTCGATGGCCAGCACGCCGCGTACGAAGGTCTTGGCCATGTCCGAGGCGACGTCGGGCGTCGGCTTGATGGCGTCGTCGGTGACCGACAATATGTCGGACACGGCGTCGACCAGTAGGCCCACCACCTGGGTGCCGACCTGAGCCACCATGATGACATGGCGAACGGTAGGCTCCGGCGGCTGGAAGCCGAGGCGGGCAGCGAGATCGACGATCGGCAGGATCGCGCCGCGCAGGTTGATGACACCGCGGACGTAGGGGGGTGACTTCGGCAGCACAGTCGCCGGTGCCCAGCCTCTGATCTCTCGCACCGACATGATGTCGACGCAGAATTCCTGCTCGCCGATACGGAACGCGATGAGTTCGCGGCTGCTGTTGTCGTGTTTGGTGGTCTCGATCATGGCATCACCCTGCTGCTGCAAGAACGGGTTCAAGAATGGTCGCGTCGGACTGCGAATTGGCGATCACGGTGTCGACATCGATGATGAGGGCGACGCGGCCATCGCCGAGGATGGTTGCGGCGGCGATGCCCGGCACATGCCTGTAGTTGGACTCCAGGCTCTTGATGACGACCTGGCGCTGGCCCTGGATCGTGTCGACGAGCAGGGCGCTGCGGCGGCCGCCTTCGGTCTCGACGAGGATTGCCACGCCTGCCAGCGGATCGGTGGCGGTGTTGCGGAAGCCGAGCTCGCGGCCGACGTCGATCAGCGGCGTAAACGCATCGCGGATCGCAATGACCCTGGAGCCGCCGCCGAGGCCGTGCACGTCGGCTGCTTTGGGCTGCAAGGTCTCGATGATCGCCGTCAGCGGCACGACCAGCGTCTGGTCGGCCACCGTCACCACCATGCCGTCGAGCACGGCGAGCGTGAGTGGCAGGCTCATGGTGAAGGTCGAGCCCTTGCCGGGGCGCGAGGTGATCGACAACCGACCGCCAAGACCCTGGATCGAGCGCTTGACCACGTCCATGCCGACGCCGCGGCCGGAGATGTTCGACACTTCCGATGCCGTGGAGAAGCCAGGCAGGAAGATCAGATTGTCGATCTCCTCGTCGGACAGCACAGCGTCGGCTGCGATCAGTCCCTTCTCCACAGCGATCGCCTTGACCCGCGAGCGGTTGATGCCGGCGCCGTCGTCGGCAACCTCAATGACGATGCGGCCCGAGCGGTGCATCGCCGAAAGACGCACAACGCCTTCGGCCGGCTTGCCGGCGGCGATACGCACCTCGGGCTTTTCCAGCCCATGGTCGATGGCGTTGCGGATCATGTGCGTCAATGGGTCGTTCAGGCGGTCGATCACCGTCTTGTCGACTTCGGTGCCTTCGCCGTCAGTGATCAAGCGGACCTGCTTGCCGGTCATGCTGGCGACTTCGCGCACCAGGCGCGGAATGCGCTGGAACACCGACTTCACCGCCTGGGCGCGAATCGCCATGACGCAGTCCTGGATCTCGCGCGTCAGGTGCTCGAGCTCGTCGAGGCCAAGGGCCACGGCGGATCCCGGTACGTGTCCGGCTTCCATGACGCGCTGCGACAGCATCGCCTGGTTGATGACGAGCTCGCCGACGAGGTCGATAAGTCGGTCGACACGCTCGAGATCGGCGCGGATGGTCTGCGGGGCACCCGCATTGGCATTGGCGCCGCCTTCGCTGTTGCGCGCCGCGGCAGCCTTGGTCGGCTGGGCCTCGACTTCGGCAACAGCCTCGCGTTCCTCGGCTGATGGCAGCGGGATGATCTCCGCCGTCGTTGCCGGCTGAGCCGCCTCGTCGCCCTGGATGGAGCGGAGCAGGGCAGCGAATGCGTCTTCGGTCGAGTCGGCGCCGGGTTCGGCATCGGAGGAACCGGCGTCGGCTGCCTGGATGGTCAGGCTGGAATCCCATTCCACGAATTCGAAGACTTCGCGGATCGCGTCCTCACCCTTTTCGGTGGTGAGCTTGATGGTCCATTCAAGATAGGCGCCTTCCGGATCGAGTTCGGCGAGAGACGGCAAGCCGCTTGCGTCGCAGTTGATTTCCAGCTCGCCGAGCCGTTCCAGTTCGCGCAGCACCAGCACCGTCTCGTTGCCCTTGGAATAGAGTTCGGGCCTGGGCTTGAAAGTGATCGTGTAGCTGCGCCCGATATCGACAGGTGCGTCCGAGAAATCGAACGCCACGGTGACGGGCGTGAAGGAGAAGTCGCTCATGTCGTCTTCTTCTTCGGCTTCCGCCTCCGCCCCGCCGGGGCTCAGTGCGGTGAGCTCGCCGACAAGCACTTCGCTGCGGCCGCTGTCGACCGTGTGGCCATCGCGTGCCGCCGCCACGAGATCTGCCAGAAGGTCGGCGGCGCGCAGCATGACTGCCATGACGTCGGCCGTCGGTTCCAGCGCGCCGTTGCGGACGTGGTCGAGCGTGGTTTCGAAGACATGGGCGAACTGCACAAGGCCTTCTAGGCTGAAGGCGCCAGCGCCGCCCTTGATCGAATGCACCGCGCGGAAAACCGCGTTCACGGTGTCGGATTCGGCTTCCCCGCGTTCCATCGCGAGAAGGCCGGTTTCCAGTTCGGCGAGTTGTTCCTCGCACTCCTGGAAGAAGGTCTGCTTGACCGCTGCCATTGCGTCCACGGACATGTCTCCCGGTTCAGGCCGACACGCGGCGGATGGCGTCGATCAGCTTGGCAGGATCGAATGGCTTGATGATCCAGCCGGTCGCACCTGCACGGCGGGCGCGATCCTTCTTCTCGGCATCGCTCTCGGTGGTCAGCACCAGGATCGGAATGCCGCGATAGGAGTCGTCTGCACGCACATGCTCGATGAAGCCGAAGCCATCCATGCGGGGCATGTTGATGTCGGTGATGATGACCCGCGGGGTCTCTGTCTTCAGCACCTCGAGGCCATGGACGCCGTCCTCGGCTTGAATGACCCTGTAGCCGGCTTGCGTCAGCGCCAGTTTCAGCATCTCGCGCATGGTGCGAGAATCATCGACGGTCAAAATGGTCGCGCTCATTCCGGCATCTCCTCCCTGGTGAAATCCGCTTCCGAGAAGCCCAGGAGCCGCAGGCCTTCGACGAAGCCGGGCGTCAGGTTGGTGAAGGAGAGCGCGGTGTCATCCGCGCTCCAGGTTTGTTGCGCCGACAGGAGAACCTGAAGGCATTGACCGCCGATCCGCTCCACGCGCGAGGCATCGATGGTCAGCGCGGTTCCGCGCATTGCGAGCAGGCTTTCGGTCAGAGGCGCTGCCGCCCTGAAGTCCAGCGCTGCCGCAAGCTCGAGTATCCGTTGTGAAGGATCGGACACGGTGGTCATGGCTCGATCAGAACTCCTGCCAGTCGTCGGCCGCCGGGGCGACCGCACGGGCTGCGGAAGAACCGAAGCTCGACGATGCGACCTTCAGTTCCGGCCGTGGCGCGCGCGCCGGAGCCTTGGGGCTCGCCGGGCGGCTGCCTTCGACGACCGAGAGTTTGCCCAGCCGGAACGTGCTGATCTGGCGCGACAGCTCTTCGGTTTCCTGCGACAGCGAGTGGCTTGCCGCAGTCGATTCCTCGACCATCGCGGCGTTCTGCTGTGTGACCTGGTCCATCTGGTTGACCGCCGAGTTGACCTGGTCGAGACCGGTCGACTGCTCATGCGCGCTGGCCGCGATGTTGGTGACGACGGCATTGATCTCGGCCACCTGGAGAACGATGCGCTCCAGTGCCTTGCCGGTCTCGGCGACCAGCTTGACGCCTTCGCCGACCTGGGTCGTCGAAGCGGAGATCAGGCTCTTGATCTCGCGGGCGGCTTCCGCCGAACGCTGGGCCAGTGCGCGCACCTCCGAGGCAACCACGGCGAAGCCGCGTCCAGCGTCGCCGGCGCGAGCCGCTTCGACACCGGCGTTGAGCGCCAGGAGGTTGGTCTGGAAGGCGATCTCGTCGATCACGCCGATGATGCGGCTGATCTGCTCGGACGACTTCTCGATCGTGCCCATGGCATCGATGGCCTTGCGCACCACCACGCCGCTGGTCTCGGCATCGGTCTTGGCCGTCGAGACGACATCACGAGCATGCACTGCACCTTCGGCCGTCTTCTTGACGGTCGCGGTGATCTCGTCGAGCGCAGCTGCGGTCTCTTCGAGGCTTGCGGCCTGCTGTTCGGTGCGGCGCGACAGGTCGTCGGCGGCGGTGTAGATCTCGCCGGTGCCGGCGTGGATCGCCTTCACCGAGGAGGTGATGCTGAGCATCGTCTGCTGCAGCTTCTCAACGGATTCGTTGAAGTCCTGGCGCAGCTTGACCAGCTTGTCGGGGAACGGCGCGTCGATGCGGTGCATCAGGTCGCCCTTCGACAGCGCGTCGAGGCCGTGGCCCAGCGCCGAGATCGCAACCATGTCCTGGCGATCTTCCTCGGCCTTCTGCGCGGCGCGCAGTGCGGCCTCGTCCTCGGCGCGGCGGCGCGTCTCGGCGGCTTCTGCCTCGAGACGAACCTTCTCGATCGCGGCTTCCTTGAAAGTCTGCACGGCGGACGCCATCTGGCCGACTTCGTCGCGGCGGCCGATGGCCGGAACGACGACCTTGAGGTCACCGGAAGCCAGGCTGCGCATCGCCTGCGTCATGTTGTTGACCGGCGTTGCGATCTGGCTGGAGAGCCACAGCGCGATCACGACGAGGATGGCGATGGTCAGGCCGGCGCTGCCGAGCTGCAGATACTGTGCAGTGGCGATCGCGTCGTTCTTGAGAACGGCGGTTTCGGTCTCCCACCGGGTGATCTCGGCCTGCATCTCTGCAACCGCCTTGCGAACGGTGGCCTGCACCTCAGATGCCCGAACCGAGGACCCGCGCTCGCGGCCCTCTGCGTAGGTAGCTTGATTGCCGGCCAGCTGGACCATCGGGTCGCCGACCTCATTGCGCCAATTCTCCGTCATTGCCCTAAAGTTCTCGACGGCGGCGATGACAGCCTTGTCGTCGATTGGCAGGTTCACAGCTTCGGTGATCGTCTTGTCGACGTTCTTCGAGGTCTCGTGATAGCGCTTGGCTACGTCTTCCCTGAGATTGAGCAAGTAGGTTCGAGCAATGTTGGATCGATCGAGGTGGAGCGCTTCCGCCTTGCCGACGGTGGAAAGCACGCGGCTGGCCACCTCGAGTTCCGCACTGGCAGCTTCAAGCTGGCTGAGGGCGCGCATCATCATCCCGCCGACGACGAGGCTGACGATGACGATCGCCGAGAAGGCAAGCACCAGCTTGCGCGTGATGCTGAGATTGGTTGTGGAGAAGCCCCCTCTCTGCGGCGGAGCGCCGTAATGGGTGGCTGTTGGATCGAAGGTGGAACTCATTGGGCGTTTCCTTGCCGTAGAGGTAGAACGTGGTTGCCTGGCCCCGACAGGTCTTCTTCGCCGGCAAAGTAAGGCCGATCGCTGGGAAGCATTTCGCTTCGCACCGCCTGAAGACATGCAGGAATGTGAGTAGGGGATGGCGCCGGCGGCGTCGCCAGCGCGTGTTTTGCTTCGAAAAGGAGGAGATCTAAGAGAGGTTTCTCAAACGTCGCTTATTAGAAAATGCTCATGTCTTGCCTGCTACTTCATTCCCCGAGAGCGCCGACAGGAACCCCTCCCTGTACTTAAAAATTTAGCAATCTCGTTGACTCGACGTATTCAGAAGAAATTACCCAAGTGTAAATGCCGGCAACACTGCCAAGGATCCGAGTCATCAGTACTTGTACGGCAAGAGTCATTCGCGCCGCGCAAGCAATGTGTGAAAGATAAGCCGTCGGTATTGAGAATGATGCGCTTAAGATAAACCAGTACTCTTGCAAGATCACTGGTCAGTTGAATCCGGCTCGATCCTAGTCGGCACCGATCCATGTAAGCCGCCGCTGACAGTCGAATCCGCTGCATTTTCGGCTTTTTCGCACGGTTGCTGCCCGGTGACTCAAGGGAAAGGCGGCTATCGATCTGCCTCATTCTTGCCACAGGTGGCGGTCGACTTGTTGGAGTTCAGAGGTCGATGCGCTGCGAAATTCCGCTGAGTCGTGCAAATTTTTTTGCGGTTTGACGCCGAAGTTGACCTTGAGTCACGCGATCGGCGTTGGTGTCTGCGCGCGTCGGTTGTGAGCCAGTTTTGCAATTCGCCGAACAAGGGGAATCATCGCTTGCTGCACTTGACGCCGGTCGCGCGCGGGCTGCTTCCCTTAGTTGAATCCGCGCGCGTTTTACTTCCTGTCTAGTTGCAGAACGCATCGTCGCTGGCCGCCGAGGACGCTTTGTGCACAAATGAAATTGCCGCCTGGACCGTTCCCACACCAATGAATGGCGTCGTTGAAAGTTTGTACACAAACGAAAAAGGCGCCGACTTTGGCCGACGCCTTCACAAGATGGATGCTGGTGGTACCAGCTCGCGGCTAGCTTATCCGATGCGCTGGCCGCTTTTCGGATTGAATACATGCAAGTCGGCAGCACTTACCGACAGCCGGACGGTGTCGTCAGGCTTCACCGCGACCCGCCCCATGGCAAAGACACACGCCTGCTGGCCGGCAAGCCTGGCATAAAATTGCGTCGACAGGCCGAGAGGCTCGACCACCTCGACCCGCACGGCGATGCCGCCATCGCCGGCGACGCGCATATGCTCGGGCCGCAACCCTATCGTCACCTCGTCACCGTCGGCAACCGGCAGGCTGGCCAGTACGGGCAGGCGCTGGCCGTCGCTCAGGACGGCCGCTGCATCATCGCCCGTCCGCCTGACAGTCGCCGGCAGGAAGTTCATGCCCGGCGAGCCGATGAAGCCGGCAACGAAAGCGTTGGCGGGCCGGTCGTAGAGGTCGAGCGGCGCGCCGACCTGCTGGACGACGCCATCATGCATGACGACGATACGGTCGGCCATCGTCATTGCCTCGACCTGGTCGTGGGTGACATAGACCGATGTCGTCTTGAGCTGCTGGTGCAGTGCCTTGATCTCGGTGCGCATATGCACGCGCAGCTTGGCATCCAGGTTGCTGAGCGGCTCGTCGAACAGGAACACCTTAGGGTCGCGCACGATGGCGCGGCCCATGGCGACGCGCTGGCGCTGGCCGCCGGAGAGCTGGCGCGGCAGACGCGCCAACAGCTTGTCGAGCCCGAGCCGGTTCGCCGCGCCATTGACCCTGGTGTCGATCGAGCCCTTCTCGGCCTTCCGAAGCGCCAGGCTGAAGCCCATGTTCGAAGCGACGTTCATGTGCGGATAGAGCGCATAGGACTGGAACACCATGGCGATGTCGCGGTCCTTGGGCGCGACGTCGTTGACGACGCGCTCGCCAATGCGGATCTCGCCCGCCGAAACCTCTTCCAGACCGGCGATCATCCTCAGCAAGGTCGACTTGCCGCAACCGGAGGGGCCGACGAGCACCACGAACTCGCCGTCTGAAATCTCGAGGTCAACGGCCTGGAGCACGTTGAGCGAACCGTAATCCTTCTGGACCTTGTTGAGTGTAACCGAAGCCATGGTCCTACCCTTTGACGGCGCCGGCGGTCAGGCCGGTCACAAGATAGCGTTGCAGGAATGCGAAGAAGATGCAGACCGGGATGAGCGCCAGGATCGACGCCGCCATCATCTGTCCCCAGTCGACGGCGAATTTGCCGATGAAGGTGAGCAGTCCAACGGCGAAGGTCTTCTGGCCCTCGCTGGAGATCAGCATCAGCGCGAACAGAAGTTCGCTCCACGCCGCGGTGAAGACGAAGCCGAGCGTCGCCCCCATGCCGGGCAGCGTCAGCGGGATGATGATGCGGCGCAAAGCCTCGAAGCGGGTGCAGCCGTCGATCATCGCCGCTTCCTCCAGGTCTTTCGGTATGCCGTCGAAGAAGGATTGCATCAGGAAGGTCGCGAAGGCGGTGTTGAAGGCGGTGTAGATGATGATCAGCCCGGTCAGGCTGTTGGTCAGGCCGATCTCACCCATGATGCGGTAGATCGGCGGGATGACCATCACCAGCGGGAAGGTCTGCGTCAGCAAAAGGGCTATCGCCACCGTCGTCTTGCCACGGAAGGAGAAGCGCGACATGGCGTAGCCGGCGCCCGAGGCGATGACGGTCACCAGGATGGCCGTGGTCACGGAGACAAGCACGCTGTTGAAGAAGTAGAGTGGAAAATCGCTGGCCTTCAGCACCGTGGCATAGTTCTCGAAGGTCGTCGCCGACGGCCACAGCGTGATGCCTTCGGAATAGAGCAGCGACTGCGGCGTCACCGAGATCTTCAGCGTCCAGTAGATCGGAAACAGCGCGAAGATGACGTAGGCGGCAATGGCGCCGTAGAGCCCGGTACCGCCGAGCAGGCGCACGGAATTGGAGCGTCCGGCAATCATCACGAGTACCTCGCGAGCGAGCGGCGGATGCCGATCAGCACCACCGCATAGACGATGAGAAGGATCAGCAGCAGCACTGCCACCGCCGAGGCGTAACCCTTGTCGAGCGACTTGAAGGCGCTGACATAGATGTAGGTGGCGACCGTGTTGGTCGAGCCGGCCGGTCCGCCCGAGGTCATGACGAAGATCAGGTCGGCGAAGGTCGCGATCCAGATCGTGCGCAGCATGACGGTGATGGCGATTGTCGGCGCCAGGAACGGCAGCGTCACTTTGGAAAAGCGCTGCCATGGCGAGGCGCCGTCGATGGCCGCGGCCTCGTGCAGCTCGGACGGGATCGACTTCAGTGCCGCCAGAAGCGTGATGGCGAAGAATGGGATGCCGAACCAGACATTGGCGATGATCGGCCCCCACATGGCGATCTTGGGGTCGGCCAGGATGTTGCTCGGCTCGGCCATGATGCCCATGGCGTAGAGCCAATGCGGCAGCGGCCCGACGATCGGGTTGAACAGCCAGGCCCAGGTGAGGCCGGACAGGAAGGATGGTACCGCCCAGGGCAGGAACACCACCGCCTGCACCATCTTGCGGCCCCAGAACGGCCGGTCGAGCAGGAGCGCCAGGCCGAGTCCGAGGAAGAACTGGAAGAACAGGCTGCCGACGGTCCACCACAGCGTGTTGACCAGCGCTTGGGCAAGCAGCGGATCGGAAAACAGTGCCTGGTACTGGCCGAGGCCCACATATTCGGACTTGAAGGCCGAGAATTTACGAAACGAATAGCTGATGCCGATGATCAGCGGCACGAGCAGCACCGTGACCAGCAGGATCAGGGCTGGGCTGAGATAAAGCCACGGCTCGAAGCCGGGCAGGACGGAACCCCTGCGCCCCGCCTTGCGGGGCGAATTCGATTCGGCGACTGCAGTGGTCATGGCGACGCTTTCGGGCGATGCTTTCGGCATGGCGAAAAGATCGCCCCCTCGCGCGCGACCTCGTCTCCAAGGGGAGAAAGGGCTTGGCGGCGATGCCGGCATGACCGCGAAACGCGGTCGCGAGGGGGCAGCAAAGGAGCCCTGGCGACAGGGCAGGGTTGGCGGGACATCGCTGCCCCGCCATGGCCGTTACTTCTTGTTTTTGGCCATCCAGTCCTGCTGTTCCTTGGTCAGGAACGCAGCCCACTCGTCGGCGATGTCCTTGGCCGTGCGCTGGCCGAGGAGCACCTCCTGGACATTCTTGACCGAGACCTGGTCATAGAAGTTGCCGAGGTTTTCGAGATGCACCGGCGGCGTCACGAACTCGAACTTGTCGGGATTGTTCAGCTCCTCGAACCAGCCCTTGAACTGCTCGGTCTTGAAGTGCGGATCGTCGGCGGCGCTGTTGTGGATCGGCAGCACGCCGACTTCCTTGGCCCAGCCGATATTGTTTGCCGGCGAAAGCAGCGTCGACATCAGCTTCCAGGCGTCGTCCTTGACCTTGGAACTGGCGAACATCGACCACCCGGCATAGCCGAGCGTCGGATAGGATTTTCCAGACGGACCGGCCGGCGTCGGGGCCACGGCGAAGTCTTCCGCCTTCATCTTTTCGGCGATGCCGATCAGCGCGTCCGGGTCCTGGTCGAGCATGGCGCACGTGCCGGAGTAGAAGCCGGTGACGATCTCGTTGAAGCCCCAGCTGACGCTGTCCTTGGGCGCGTAGCCTTCCTTGTAGATGTCGGCCAGCATCTGCAGGCCCTTGACCGAGCCTTCCTCGTTGATGGTCGAGGTGCCGTCCTCGTTGAAGTAGCCGCCCTTGCCGTTGGCGATGTTCATGAACATCTGCACGCCGTTGAAGCCGCCGGGGCCGCCGCGCATGCAGTAGCCATACTTGCCTGGAATGGCTGAGATCTTCTTGTTGGCGTCCATGAACTCGTCGAGCGTCGTCGGCGCATGGTCGAGGCCGGCTTCCTTGAACAGCTTCTTGTTCCAGAACATGGCGCGCAGGTAGTAGCCGTAGGGAAGCATGTACTGCTTGCCGTCGACGACGGAACCGAACTGCTTGGCGCGGTCGCCGAGCGTTGCGGCGTCACCCCACTTGGCCATGTAGGGCGTGAGATCCTCGAGCTGGCCGTTGGTGCCGTAGAGGCCGAGCCAGCGCTCGGGCATCTCGACGATGTCGGGCGTGTCGCCGGCCTGGACCATGGTCAGGAATTTTTCGAAGGCCTGACCCCAGGGCAGCGAGACGAGCTCGACCTTGATGCCCGGATTGGCGGTCTCGAATTCGGCGATCTGCTTTTTCAGGAATTCGGTGCGCGGCGGGCTGGTGATGACCTCCACCATCTTGATTGTCGAGTCGGCGAGCGCCGACCCCGCCGACAATGCGAGGCCCATGGCCGCCGCGAACAACACTCCGTACTTCTTCATTCCAGTCACTCCCATTCTTGGATCTTGAAGTTATTTTCTTGTTGCACTCTCGAAGGCCCGACTGACGTCGGCCCAGAGATCCTCCACGTTTTCCAGCCCGATATTCAGCCTGATGGTTCGCGGGCTGACCCCGAACCGGCCGATCGAATTGGCATCCGGCGTCTGCTGCAGCGAGGCGAGCGCCGGCACCACGAGGCTTTCGTGACCGCCCCAGCTGACGCCGATGCGGAACAGTTTCAGCGCGTCGGTGAAGGCAGGCACGTCGATGTCGTCGGTCACCTCGAAGGAGAACAGGCCGGAATAGCCAGTGAGCGTCTTCTTGCCCGGATGGTTGGAGAAGGCGGGGTGGTTGACGCGCTCGACATGGCCGTGGCCCTTCAGCCGTTCGGCAATCGTCAGCGCGCTCTTCATGTGGTGCGGCAGGCGCAAAGGCAGCGTGCGCAGTCCGCGCAGCAAGAGCCACGCCTCGAAAGGCGACAGCTTGGCGCCGAGATAGGGATAGGTGCGCTCGTTGATGCGGCGAATGTGCTCGGCCGAGCCGGCGACGACGCCGGCAACCGTGTCGCTGTGGCCGCCGAGATATTTCGATGCCGAATGCATGACCACGTCGACGCCGTGCAGGATCGGCTTCTGGAACAGCGGCGTCGCCCACGAATTGTCGATGACGGTGACGATGCCTTGCGCCTTGGCGAGTGCCGTCAATACCTCGAGGTCCTGCAGCTCGAACATCATCGAGGTCGGGCTTTCGAGATAGAGCATCGCCGCGCCCGGCAGTGCTGCCTTCACCGCGTCCGGGTCGGAGCCGTCGACATAATCGACCTTGATGCCGAGATGCGGCAACAGCCGCTCGAACAGGCGGTAGGCGTCGCCGTAGCAGTTGCGGATGGCGACGATGCGCTGACCCGCGCCGACAAAGGCAAGCACGGTCGAGCTGATTGCCGCCATGCCGCTGGAAAATCCGCGCGCCGCGTCGGCCCCTTCAAGGGCGGCGATCTTGCTCTCGAATTCCATGACCGTCGGGTTGTTGCCGCGCGAATAGATCGGCTTGGTGCTGCGCCCGGCAAACACGTCCGCCATCTCGGCATAGCTGTCGAAAGTGAACAGCGATGTCTGGTAGATCGGCGGAACCACAGCGCCGCCGGGGAACGGCTCGTCATGGGCCAGCAAGGTCGCCGCCTCGGCTATGAAATCGCGCTCGAACTCGCTGTTCATTTGTATCCCGCACGTTTGAGATTGGCGTCGCCGCGGCGTAGGTCGGCCTCGACGGTGGCGATCAGTTTCAGCGCTTCGCCGCGCGCTCCTTCGGCGTCGCCAGCCGCAATCCGCTCGTAGACCGTGCGGTGATAGGGAAAGCTGGCGTGGCCGAAATCGCGGACGCCCAGCGGATGCTCCCAGAAACGGTGGAACAGCTCATGCATTGCCGAGATGATCTGTTCGAACAGCGGATTGCCCGACACGCGGTAGATCGCCTGATGGAAATCCCAGTCTTCGTCCGAGGACATGCCGGCGCGGCTGTGGAAGGCTTCTTCCATGACCTCGAGCTTCTGGCGGATGATCTCGACTTCGGCCGGACCGGCGCGCAGGGCGCACAGGGCGGCGGCTTCGGCCTCGAGGCCACGGCGGATTTCCAGCGTGTGCATCAGGCTTTCGAAGTCGTTGCCCGAGGCAAATGTCAGCGGCAGATGCAGCATGTCGCGCGATACCGCCGCCTTGAGATAGGTGCCGCTGCCCTGGCGGCGTTCCACCAAGCCAAGTCCTTCCCAGCGCGTCAGCGCCTCGCGCACCGTGGTGCGGCTGACCTTCAGCCGCTGCGACAGGACGCGCTCGGTCGGCAACCGGTCGCCGGGCTTGAGCTCTTCGTGGATGACGAAGTCTGCCAGCACGTTGAGGACTGCATCATCGCGCGCAGTGGCTTGGAGGGGAGGCAGGTCGAGCACGTCGCGGCCTTCAAATGGTACAATGGTCAGACCAATTTCTGCATGGCCAGTTGCGGCTGTCAATCGCGAATGTCAGGACAGTTCAGGAGCGACTGACCGGACACCGGTCGTGGGCAACTGATACGAGGCGTCTGGCGATGCTGGATGCCGCGTCGAGATGAGTGTTGTTGACGGTCGTGGTCAACTGGTCGGCAGGGTCATCTTTGCAATGGTTTCAAAGCCTTGCGGACAATGCGATGCACAATAGGCCGCCTCCGAGGTCGGAGGGCGGCCTATTGCGACAAGACAGTCAGCTGGGCGACGAGGGTCGTAGCATCGGAAAACGCAGGCACGGCCTGGCGCCCGCGCGACAGCTGATGTTTTCAGGCGTAGCGCGACAGAGCGAGGTCGGAGACGTCGATCTCGGGACGGACGCCGCCGATCATGTCGGCCAGCACCCGGCCCGAACCGCAGGCCATGGTCCAGCCCAGCGTGCCGTGGCCGGTGTTGAGGTAGAAGTTGTCGAACTTGGTGCGTCCGATGACCGGCGTGCCATCCGGCGTCATCGGCCTCAGCCCGCTCCAGAAGGTGGCGCGGCTCTGGTCGGCGGCGCCGCCGAACAGGTCCTCGACCGAGAACTGCAGCGTTGCCTTGCGCGACGGCGACAGGTCGGTGTTGAAGCCGGCGATCTCGGCCATGCCGCCGACGCGGATACGGTCGCCGAGGCGGGTAATGGCGATCTTGTAGGTATCGTCCATGATCGTCGACACCGGCGCCTTGCTCTCGTCGACGATAGGCACGGTGATCGAATAGCCCTTGACCGGATAGACCGGGACCCGGAGGCCCAGCGGCTTGACGAAGGACGGCGTGAAGCTGCCGAGTGCGCCGACGAACATGTCGGCCTCGACATCGCCTTCCGAGGTGCGGACGGCGACGATGCGCTTGCCTTCCTGGCGCAGGCTTTCCAGCTTCACATTGTAGCGGAACTCGACGCCGAGCTGTTCCGCGAGTTTGGCCAGCTCGTTGGTGAACTTGAAGCAGTCGCCGGTCTCGTCATTCGGCAGGCGCAGGCCGCCGGCGATCTTTTCGCGCACCGGCGCCAAGCCCGGTTCGGCACCGACGCAGCCGGCGGGATCGAGCACTTCGTAAGGCACGCCGTCGCTCTGAAGCACCTCGATGTCCTTGGCAATGCCGTCGAGCTGCTTCTGGTAGCGGAACAGCTGCAGCGTGCCCTGCGTGCGGTGGTCATACTGGATGCCGGTATCGTCGCGCAGCGCAATCAGCTGGTCGCGGCTGTATTCGGCGAGGCGGACCATGCGGCTCTTGTTGAGCGCGTAGCGGGCCGAGGTGCAATTGCGCAGCATTGCCGTCACCCAGCGCCAGGTCGAGACGTCGAGCATCGGCTGGATGATCAGCGGCGCGTGCTTCATGAACAGCCACTTCATCGCCTTTTGCGGAATGCCGGGAGCGGCCCAGGGCGAGGCATAGCCGGGCGAGATTTCGCCGGCATTGGCAAAGCTGGTTTCCAGCGCCGGACCGGCCTGGCGGTCGAGCACGGTCACCTTGTGACCCTGCTTGGCCAGGTAGTAGGCAGAGGTGACGCCGATGACACCGGCACCGAGAATGACTATGCGCATGATTGCCCCTGTGGTTTAGCGCGCTGCCGGGCTGAGGTAGCGGCGTCTGTAGCGCCGGCCCAGGCTGGTCAGGATTTCGTAGGAAATGGTGCCGGCATCCGACGCGATCATTTCGAGCGTCTGGTGCGGGCCGATCAGTTCGACCATGTCGCCAAGCTTCAATGTTCCGGTCGGCAAGCCGGTGACGTCGAGAATGATGCTGTCCATCGACACGCGCCCGACGATCGGCAGGCGCACGTCACCGAACCAGGCAGCGCCTGAATTGCTGAGATGGCGCGGCAGGCCGTCGGCATAACCTGCGGCGATGGTGGCGAGCCGCATTTCGGACCTGGCGACGAAGCTTGCCCCATAGCCCACCTCGGCACCCGCCGTCACGGTGCGGGTCTGGACGACGCCGACGTCGAGGCGGACCACCTGCTGCATCGGATTGACGCCCTCGCCGAGCGGCGCGCCGCCATAGAGCGCTATGCCCGGCCGGGCGAGATCGCCATGAAAATCGTCGCCCAGGAAGATGCCGGCGGAATTGGCAAAGGACAGCTTGGCATCGGGGAAGCGTGCGCGCACGTCCCGCATCCGTCCGAGCTGGCGGGCGTTGGCATCATGCGCCGGCTCGTCGCCGCAGGCGAGATGGCTCATCACGATGTCGATGTGGATGCCGTCGAGCCGGTGTGGTTCGGCGATCAGCGTTTCCAGCTCCTGCGGCTCGAGCCCGAGCCGCGACATGCCGGTGTCGGCCTGGAGTGCTGCCGGCAACGTCACGTTGCGCGCCCTCGACGTGGCCGACCAGTTGGCGACCTGTTCGAGCGAGTTCAGCACCGGCACCACGCCGAGGTCGGCGCAATCGGCCTCGCTGCCCGGCATCAGACCGTTGAGCACCAGGATGCGTGCGTCAGCAGTGAGATGCGGCTTCAGCCTGACCGCTTCGATGAAATGGGCGACGAAGAAGTCGCGGCACCCGGCGGCGTATAGAACCGGGGCAACCTCGGCCACGCCGAGCCCATAGGCATCGGCCTTGACCACCGCCGCGGTCCTTTCAGGCGCGTTGCGCTGGCTCAGCTGCCGATAGTTCTCGACCAGAGCGTCGAGATCGATGGTCAGCACGCCGCATGCCGCACGGCTCTCAATGTCGCTTTGCACGCCCATTGTCATATCAGGAAATTGTCCTCACCTTCGCCAAAGAATATCGCAATGATCGGCGAAAATCTTGCCAATGTGATGATGATCATGCGAACTGTGCGTAATCTGTGCAATTTTCGAAGCGTTGTTGAAAGGAACAGCGATGCCCTCTCTGGACGCCATCGACCGCGGCATCATCCGGGCATTGCGCGCCAATGCGCGCGTCAGCAATGCCAGCCTCGCGGCCGAGGTTGGCCTGTCGCCATCAGCCTGTCTCAGACGGGTGCAGTTGCTGGAGCAGGAAGGGGTCATCAGGGGCTACACCGCGATCATCGGCAATGCCGCGGCCGACGAGGGCATCGCCGTCATCGTCCAGATCACGCTGGAGCGGCAGACCGAGGAGTATTTCAACCGCTTCGAGCTCGCGGTGCGGCGCTACCCCGAGATCAAGGAGTGCTACCTGATGACCGGCGATTCCGACTATTTCCTGCGTGTCGAAGTGGCCAGTGCCGGCGATTTCGAGCGCGTGCACAAGGAGATCCTGTCAGCGCTGCCGGGCCTCGCCCGGATCCATTCGAGCTTCTCGATCCGCAACATCCTGCAGTCGAAACGGCCGAAGACGTCTTGAAGAAAAGCCGGCGCCCTGGTGGTACGCCGGCTTTGTTGTCAGTGTCAGACGGCTGACTGGGTCACGAATTTGGTGACCAGATAGGCTTCGAGCGCTTCGGTGCCGCCTTCCGAACCGTAACCGCTGTCCTTGACGCCGCCGAACGGCGTTTCGGGCAATGCCAGGCCGAGATGGTTGATCGTCAGCATGCCGGTTTCGATCTCGGCGCCGAGGTCGGTGACCGTCTTGTTCGACTTGGTGAAGGCATAGGCCGCGAGGCCGTAGGGCAGGCGGTTGGCCTCGGTGACGACGTCCTCGAAGGTCCTGAACGGCATCACCAGCGCCACCGGGCCGAAGGGCTCCTCGTTCATGATGCGCATGTCGGTGCGCACGCCCGACAGCACCGTCGGCTCGAAATAGGAGCCCTTGTTGCCGATGCGCTTGCCGCCAGTCTCGAGTCTGGCGCCGTCGGCCACCGCCTCGGTGATCAGCTTTTCGACCGCTTCCAGCCGGCGTTCATTGACCAGCGGGCCCATGCGGCTGCTGGCCTCCAGGCCGTCGCCGACCTTCACGCCCTTGGCATGCTCGACGAACTTGCCGAGGAAGCGGTCGTAGGCGCCTTCCTGGATCAGGAAGCGCGTCGGCGACACGCAGACCTGGCCGCCATTTCGGAACTTCGACGCGGCGAGCGTCGCTGCGGCTGCGTCGACATCGGCGTCGTCGAACACCATCGCCGGTGCATGGCCGCCAAGCTCCATCGTCGCGCGCTTCATGTGGGTGCCGGCCAGCGCCGCCAGATGCTTGCCGACCGGTACAGAGCCGGTGAACGACACCTTGCGGATGACCGGATGCGGCACGAGGTAGCCGGAGATTTCGGGCGGGTTGCCATAGACGAGGTTGAGCACGCCGTCGGGCAGGCCGGCATCCCTGAACACGTCGGCAAGGCAGGCCGGCGACGCGGGCGTCTCTTCCGGCGGCTTGACGATGATCGAGCAGCCGGTGGCAAGGGCTGCGCCGATCTTGCGCGCCGCCTGCGAAATCGGGAAGTTCCAAGGCGTGAACGCTGCAACCGGACCGACCGGCTCCTTGACGACGATCTGCTGGATGCCGGGCGCACGGGCCGGAATGACGCGGCCATAGGTGCGGCGGCCTTCCTCGGCGAACCAGTCGAACAGGTCGGCTGAGGAGAGCACTTCCATCTTGGCTTCGCCGACCGGCTTGCCCTGTTCCTGCGTCAGCAGTGTCGCGATCGCATCGGCGCGTTCGCGTAAGATGTCGGCGGCGCGGCGCAGCACCTTGGATCGGTCGTAGGGCGACACCTTGCGCCAGATCTTGAAGCCGCGCTCGGCGGCGGCGAGTGCCCGGTCGAGGTCGCCCTTGCCGGCCGAGGCGACCTTGCCGATCACCTCGTTGGTGGCGGGGTTGTAGACGTCGATGGTCCTGCCGCCTTCGGCCGCCGTCCATTTGCCATCGATGAACAATTTCACTTCGGGGTACATGCTGTGTCCTTGCTGGGTCGTTCGTGAGCGGATGAAGATGGGGCAGGCGTCGCCGGGCGGCGGGTCACGCCTCGAATGGTGCGCTAGACATAGGTTCGCTTCAGCTTCCGTGCCACCAGTTCTGCGATTGCCAGCGACGAGGTCAGCCCCGGGCTTTCGATGCCGAACAGATTGACCAGTCCACTGACGCCGTGGACCTCCGGGCCTTGGATGACGAAATCGGCAGCCGGCTCGCCGGGCCCGACAAGTTTGGGGCGGATGCCGCAGTAGGTCGCACTCAGGCTGTCGTCGGCGAGGCCGGGCCAATATTTCCGGATCTCGCCATAGAAGTGGTCGGCCCGTCGCGGATCGACCGTGTAGTCCTTGGTCTCGATCCACTCGACATCGGGGCCGAAGCGCATGCCGCCATTGAGGTCGAGCGTCAGATGCACGCCGAGCCCGCCCGGTTCAGGCACCGGATAGATCAGCCGTGAAAACGCCGGCTTGCCTGACACCGAGAAATAATTGCCCCGGGCATAAAGCAGCGCGGGCACGAATTTCGGGGAGAGCCCCGCCAGCGATGCGGCGAGCCTGTTCGCGCCAAGACCGGCGGCGTTGACGACATGCCGTGCTGCGATCTCGAAACCTGCGCCGCTCGAGCTGTCCAGTGTCTGCAGCACGAAACGGCCCGCTTCGATACGACCGGAAACGATCTCGGTGTTGAGGCTGAGAAAGGCGCCATGCTCCTCGGACTCACCGAGCAGTGACAGCATCAGTGCATGGCTGTCGACGATGCCGGTCGATGGCGACAGCACGGCGGCGTGGCAGGCAAGAGACGGCTCCATCGCTTGCGCTTCGGTGGCGTCGAGCAGCACGAGGTCGTCGACGCCGTTGGCCCGAGCCTTGTCGATGATGCCTTTCAACGTCGGCACCTGCTCCGGCAGCGTTGCCACGATCAGCTTGCCGCAGCGCTTGTGCGGAACGCCGCGCTCTGCGGCATAGGCGTAGAGCATGTCGCGGCCTTTGACGCACAGCTCGGCCTTCAGGCTGCCCTCGGGATAGTAGATGCCGGCGTGGATCACTTCCGAGTTGCGCGAACTGGTTTCGGTGCCGATGGCATCAGCCGCTTCGACGACGATCGTCTCCATGCCGCGCCGGCTGAGTTCCCGCGCCACGGCGAGACCAATGACGCCGGCGCCGGCGATGATGCAGTCGACCGTCTCCATGGTCAGCCGGCACTCCCGGTCGGCTTCAGCGCCGCGAGCTGCTCGATGATGGCCGAGCTTGCGCCGCGGATGTCGTCGACGATGGCGCGCTCGGCCCGGTCGGCGTCGCGGGCCTCGATGGCTAACAGGATCATGTGGTGATAGTCGATCATCGCCCGCCCGCCATGCTGGTAGGACGCCGCGATCATCGGCCCCATCTGCAGCCACAGCCGGTTGAGGATGCCGCGCAGCACGGTCATGCCGGCGATCTCGGCCAGCGCAAAATGGAAGGTCTGGTTCAGTTCCAGCGCCGCCGGCCAGTCCGCCGCGGCAATGGCCTGCTCGTTGCGCGTGACGAGTTCGCGCAGCCGCTCGATGTCCCTGGCCTCGGCCTTCAGCGCTGTCTCGCGCGCGGCAAGCCCCTCCAGCTTCATCCTGATCTGACGGATTTCGAGATAACGCTCCAGCGTCATGACAGGCACGCGTACTTCGCGCGCCGACTTCTGCACCAGCGCCTCGTCCTGGATCAGGCGCAGTATGGCATCGCGCACCGGTGTCACCGACGTACCCAGCGACTGCGCCAGGTCGCGGATGGTCAGGCGCGCGTCGGGCGCGAAGCGTCCCTTGATCAGCGCGTCGGACAGCTGGCCGTAGACAATCTCGCCGAGATTGTCGTGCTCAACCATCTGCAAGGCGAAGCCTTCGGTCATCGGTTTCCTTCGCTCATCTGCTCATTGTCCGGGCTCGCATGGCGCCGGGGGCAGGTCGCGTGCCCCTTTGTCGGTACTGGGCAGCTGCGGCACCCTGGCCTTATCTGGCCTGCCCGTGCCGCTTCTCTGGCCCTTGACATTGGTCCACGCGAAAAACATGATGCATCAAACAACAATTTACGGATTTTGCAAGCGGTCGCTGACCGCGAACGCAAGATCATCGACATCGTCGCCCTGCCGGCGACGCTTCATCCAGTGAGGAACGACAATGGACAGCCAGCCGAATTCGCCCGAGGCGCGCGACAAGAAATTCCACATGCACGCCTACACCAATGCCCGCCGCCACCAGGAGGTCGGCCCGCTGATCATCGAAAAGGGCGACGGCATCTATGTCGAGGACATCTCGGGCAAGCGCTACATCGAGGCGATGTCGGGACTGTGGAGCGTCGGCGTCGGCTTCTCCGAGAAGCGCCTCGTCGATGCCGCAACGAAGCAGATGGCCAAGCTGCCCTACTACCACAGCTTCACCCATAAAGGGCACTCGCCGCTGATCGACCTCGCCGAGAAGCTGGTGACGATGGCGCCGGTGCCGATGAGCAAGGCGTTCTTCACCAATTCCGGATCCGAGGCCAATGACACGGCCATGAAGATGATCTGGTTTCGCTCCAATGCGCTCGGCCAGCCCGAGCGCAAGAAGATAATCTCGCGCAAGCGTGCATATCACGGCGTCACCATCGCTTCCGCCAGCCTCACCGGCCTGCCCAACAACCATCTGTCCTTCGACCTGCCGATCGCCAATGTGCTGCACACATCGTCGCCACACCACTGGCGTGAGGCGCTGCCTGGCGAGACCGAGCAGCAGTTCTCGACCCGTCTCGCCGACGATCTGGAAAAGCTGATCCTCGCCGAGGGCCCCGAAACCATCGCCGCCATGTTCGGCGAGCCGGTCATGGGTGCCGGCGGCGTCGTCGTCCCGCCGGCCGGCTATTGGGAGAAGATCCAGGTCGTTCTCAAGAAGTACGACATCCTGCTCGTCGCCGACGAAGTCATCTGCGGCTTCGGCCGCACCGGTAACATGTTCGGCTCAGAAACCTACGCCATGCAGCCCGACATCATGGTCATGTCGAAGCAGATCTCGTCGTCCTATCTGCCGATCTCGGCGCTGATGATCAACGACAAGGTGTTCGAGCCGATCGCCGACGAAAGCAACCGCATCGGCACCTTCGGTCACGGCTTCACCGCCGGCGGTCATCCGGTCGCCGCCGCCGTTGCGCTCGAAAATCTCAAGATCATCGAAGAACGCAATCTGGTCGCCAACGCCCGCGAGGTCGGCGCCCACATGCAGAAGCGCCTGGCGAAAATCGCCGCGCACGATCTCGTCGGCGAGGTCCGCGGTGTCGCCCTCATCGGCGCCATGGAGCTGGTCGCCGACAAGGCAACCAAGGCGCCATGGGGCTCCGCTGGCGCACTTGGCGGCCTGGTCAACGGCCTGCTGCAGCAGAATGGCATCATCTCCCGCAACATGGGTGACGCGCTTGCCTTCTGCCCGCCGCTGATCATCAACGACAAGCAGGTCGACGACATCTTCGACGCCGTCGAGAGGTCGCTCGACGAGGCAGCGAAGCACGTCAAGGCCTGATCGTCGATTCAACCAGGCAACAGCAAAAAGCCCGCCATCCGGCGGGCTCAGACTGCTGACAAACCCCGTCGAATTTCGGCGGGGTTTTGTTTTGTGGGTTGATTGAGCTTTTGGATTGATTTCGGGGAGCAGATGCCAGTGCCGTTGCGAGCCCGCTTTGGCCTCATGCGAGGC
>JAESGW010000563.1_pt1 | contig 26080 bp, 21 predicted proteins | sample 9269791 | NCBI WGS metagenome assembly JAESGW01 (sample SAMN16773120, study PRJNA677053) | algae metagenome | isolation source: Aphanocapsa lilacina HA4352-LM1 and co-occurring heterotrophs from near cave... | place: USA: Maniniholo cave, near Haena, Kauai, HI | collected 2009-07-28 | reverse complement strand
GTACCGTTCCTCGACGGGATCGATCTGGCAGGCCTGCATCCCGACATCGAACAAGCCCGAAAGACCGCGCTTGCCCTGGTCCCCCTTGCCAACAAGGAGCTGGAGAAGTTCGGCAGCCAGATCGTCGCGGTCTACCCCTTCCCGGCGCAGGTGATCTGGTGTCGCCAGCCGGTGTCCAGCCTGGCCGACCTCAAGGGACGAAAGGTCCGCACCTTCGGCGCCTCGCTCAATGACTTCGTGACTGCCATCGGCGCACAGCCCGTGTCGATAGGGTTTCCCGAGGTCTACAGCGCGCTTGAGCGCGGCGTTGCCGACTGCGCCGTGACGGGCACCGGCTCGGGCAACGCGGCGAAGTGGTACGAGGTAACGACCAGCATCTACAACCTTTCGGTCGGATGGGCGATTGCCGCCTACTACGTCAACACGGCATGGTGGAAGAAGCTCGACCAGCCGACGCGCGACCTGATCTCCGCGACGATGAAGGAGGTCGAGCTTGCACAATGGAAGCTCGGCGCCGAAGCGACCCAGGACGGACTCGACTGCAACGCCGGAAAGGCTGAGGGCTGCAAGATCCATACACTCGTCAAGGACAAGGCGATGAAGGTCGTGGATGCGACCGCCGAGGATAAGGCCACCCTCAAGAAGATCGTGGAAACCACCGTTATTCCCGGGTGGGTAAAGCGCTGTGGGGCGTGGTGTGGCGAGATCTACAACGAATCCGTCGCTCCGATCACGGGGTTGAAATTCACGGCGAACTGATGAGCCCCCTGGAAGCTCACCCGCGGCTCGTGATGCTGGTCATCGGGTCAAGGTAACCAAACAAGGCAGGAAAACCCGATGCCTAATGCCGCGAATGAGCGCGGATCTCCCTCCACCATGCGTGGAACGGGATTTCCGCGGACGATACGGAAAGCCGCCAGCGCCGTGGCGGCGTTCATGAACTTAGTAGCGGGCTGGAATTTCATTTTCTGCGCCGTGTTCATCACGATCGATGTCGTCTGCCGCAACTTTGGCGGCTTCTCCTCGAGCGCTACCACCGAAATCACAAGCTACATGCTCGCTTTCGGCCTCGCGTGGGGGCTCGCCCATGCGCTGGCGACGCGTTCCCATATTCGTATCGACGTCCTGGTCAATCGCCTGCCCACTGGCGTTCGCCAGTATCTTCACGCATTTGCGCTGGTTCTTCTGACCGGATTGTCCTTGTTTTTCGCCTGGTGCGCCTGGAGCCTTGTCGGCGAGAGCATGCTTTTCAACGCCAAGGACACGAGCGCGTTAGCCATCCCGCTCGTGATACCCCAGGGCCTGTGGGCCGTCGGCATCACGATGCTCGCGGTTTTTGCGGTTGTCCTGCTGCTGGAGATCTCTTGCCTGCTCGTCGCAGGCGACGCCGCCGAGATCGACAAGCTGCTTGGTCCCCGCGGCTATCAGGAAGAGACGCAGGAAGCACTGGAGGCGGTCGGTCTGGCCCCCGCGCGAAGCGCGGATGGAAGGGGCGCGTAACCGTGATTGCCATTGTTTTCCTGCTCGTCATGCTCGCTATCGCCATTTTCGCGGCGAGCCAGGGTGCGGCGGCGCTGCCGATCGGCGAAATAATGATGCTGGTCGGCCTGTTTCTCGTGTTCTTTGGATCGGGTGTCTATATCGCCGTGGTGCTCGGCGCACTGGCGTTGCTGTCAGGGTTCGTCTTCTCCGACCGGCCGTTCTGGCTATTTCTGGGCCAAGTCATCTGGGCACCTTCATCGAGCTTCGTGCTTGTGGCCGTGCCGCTCTTCCTGCTGATGGGCGAGATCCTGTTGCGATCGGGGCTATCAGAGCAACTCTATCGCGCGCTCAATATCTGGATGCGTCGCTGGCCGGGCGGCCTGTTGCATACGAACATAGCCTCTTGCGCCGTATTCTCTGCCATCTCGGGATCGAGCGTGGCCACCGCGGCCACCATGGGCTCGGTCGCACTGCCCTACTTCGAGAAAAAGTCCTACGATCCGCGCATGGTGTTGGGCTCGCTGGCCGCCGGCGGCGCCCTCGGCAACTTGATACCACCCGGCATCACGTTCATTGTCTATGGGCTCATGACCGAGACATCGGTCGGCAAACTGTATATTGCCGCCATCGTTCCCAGTGTGCTCGTCTGCCTGTTGTTTTTCGCCGTCATCTTCATCCATGGCCTGCGGCTTCCGAACAAGGAAAAGCCTCCAGCGGCTACCGCGCACGAAAAATGGCGAAGCCTCGTCGATCTCATGCCGACGACGCTCCTGATCCTGATCGTTCTCGGGACGATCTATGGCGGCATCGCGACGCCGACCGAAGCCGCGGCACTGGGCGTGGTCGCCTCGCTTGTATTCGCCCTCGTCGCCCGCAAGCTCAGTTTCCGGCTCTTGCACGAGTCGGCGGAAGCAACCGCGCGCAACACCTCGATGCTCGGCCTGATCCTGTTCGGTGCGTACACGCTGAACTTCATCATGACGCAACTGCGCGTTCCGCAGACGCTGGCGGAAATGGTCAGCGCCCTGCCGCTGCCGGCCTGGGCGATCATGCTGGTCATCATTGGGTTCTACCTGGCGCTCGGCACCTTCATGGAAGGCTTCTCCATGATCATCACGACGATTCCGGTGGTCTTTCCGGTTGTGAAGAGCCTCGGTTATGACCCGATCTGGTTCGGCGTCATCGTCACCATGCTGATCGAGATCGCCATGATCAGCCCGCCGGACGGAACCGTCATGTATGTCCTGCAGGGCATGCGGCGGACGCCCGGGCCCATCACGGACGTCTTCAGCGGAGTGCTGCCCTTCGTCGGCGTCTACATGCTGGCCGTTCTGATTCTGCTGTTGTTCCCAAGCCTCGCACTCGTGCTCGTGCCTCGCTAGGCTCGCTCGATAGCTGGCTCCGTGTACGACTACGTCAAGCTCGGCAGATCGAGTCCGCTGGAATGGGCGCATGCGATCGCGCTTTCGTAGCCGGCGTCGGCATGACGCATGACTCCGGACGCCGGATCGTTCCACAGCACCCTCTCGATGCGGCGCGCCGCTTCCGGAGTTCCGTCGGCGACAATGACCATGCCGGCGTGCTGCGAATAGCCGATCCCCACGCCTCCGCCATGATGCAGCGACACCCAGGTGGCACCGCTGGCACAATTGAGCAGCGCATTGAGCAGCGGCCAGTCTGAAACGGCATCCGAGCCGTCGCGCATCGCTTCTGTTTCGCGGTTCGGGCTCGCCACCGAACCGCTGTCAAGGTGATCGCGACCAATCACGATCGGTGCCTTCAGTTCGCCCTTCGCCACCATTTCATTGAACGCCATGCCCAGCCTGTGGCGGTCGCCAAGGCCGACCCAGCAGATCCGGGCCGGCAGCCCCTGGAACTTGATCCGCGCTTTGGCCATGTCGAGCCAGTTGTGAAGATGCTTGTCGTCGGGCATCAGTTCCTTGACCTTGGCGTCGGTGCGGAAGATATCCTCGGGATCACCCGAGAGCGCAGCCCAGCGGAACGGCCCGATACCGCGACAGAACAGCGGCCGGATGTAGGCCGGAACGAATCCCGGGAAATCGAACGCATTCTTCAGCCCCATATCCTTCGCCATCTGGCGGATGTTGTTGCCATAGTCGAGGGTCGGAATGCCCTGGGCGTGGAAATCCAGCATGGCCTGAACATGGCCGACCATCGAGGTCTTGGCTGCCGCTTCGACCGCTTTCGGGTCACCCTGACGTCGCGCCTCCCATTCCGCGAGCGTCCATCCCTTTGGCAGGTAGCCATTGATAGGATCGTGTGCACTGGTCTGGTCGGTGACGATGTCGGGTCTCACACCACGGCGCACCAGTTCGGGGAATATATCGGCGGCATTGCCGAGCAGGCCGACCGAGACTGGCTTCTTGCTCTCCGCCGCCTGCGCCATGATCGCGAGCGCCTCATCCAGCGTACTTGCCTGCCGGTCGAGATAGCCCGTGCGCAAGCGCATCTCGATACGGCTCGGCTGACACTCGATCGCGAGCATCGACGCTCCCGCCATCGTGGCGGCAAGCGGCTGCGCGCCACCCATGCCGCCGAGGCCCGCCGTCAATATCCACTTGCCCGCCAGATCGCCGCCGTAGTGACGCCGGCCCACCTCGACAAAGGTTTCATAAGTACCCTGCACGATGCCCTGGCTGCCGATGTAGATCCATGATCCCGCGGTCATCTGGCCGAACATCATCAGCCCGGCCCTGTCGAGCTCATTGAAGTGATCGAGCGTCGCCCAATGCGGCACCAGGTTCGAGTTGGCAATCAGGACGCGCGGCGCATCGGCATGGGTGCGAAAGATTCCGACCGGCTTGCCCGACTGCACGACCAGGGTCTGGTCCCCCTCGAGCTTGCGCAGCGAGGCGACGATCCGATCAAAACAGTCCCAGTCGCGGGCCGCACGGCCAATCCCGCCATAGACGACCAGTTCGCTCGGCCGCTCGGCAACGTCAGGATCGAGATTGTTCATCAGCATGCGCAGCGGCGCCTCCGTCAGCCAGCTCTTGGCGCTGAGCTCAGACCCGTGGGGCGCGCGGATGGTGCGATCGTTGTCCAGTCGGCGGTTCATGACGGAAGGCCTCTCTCGGCAAGGTTTGGAAACGGGTCGTTCTCAAGCACCGAAATCGCAGCCGCCGGCAATGCGCCGGCTTCGACCAGCACGGCTGCCCTGGCGAGATCGTCGGCCAGGTATCGGTCGCTACCGAGCGCCGGCACCTGCTCGCGCAACCGCGCAATGACTGCCGCAAGCGCAAGGCTGGTCGTATGCGGTGCGCGCAGCTCAATGCCCTGCGCCGCCACCAGCAGCTCGATGCCGAGAATGGTAGCAAGATTATCGACCATGTCGGACAGACGGCGCGCCGCGTGCGCAGCCATCGACACGTGATCTTCCTGGTTGGCGCTGGTCGGCGTCGAGTCGATGGAGCACGCCGTGGCGCGCTGCTTGTTCTCGGCATAAAGTGCAGCCGCCGTCACTTCGGCGATCATGAAGCCGGAATTGACGCCGGGCTCGGGAGTGAGAAACGGCGGTAGGCCGAAGTTCAGCGCGGGATCGACCAGGGTTGCGATCCGCCGCTCGCTGATCGCACCGATCTCCGACAGGGCCAGCGCAATCTGGTCGGCGGCAAAGGCGACCGGCTCGGCGTGAAAATTTCCACCCGAGACGATCTCTCCGGTCTCGACCAGCACCAGCGGATTGTCCGTGACCGCATTGGCCTCGATCGTCAGGGTGCGGGCAGCTTGCATCAGGAGATCAAGCGCGGCACCGGCCACCTGCGGCTGACAACGCAGGCAATAGGGATCCTGCACACGCTCGTCGCCTTCGAGATGCGACATGCGAATATCGCTGCCATCGAGCAACGCCGTCAGAGCCGCGCCGGAGGCGATCTGCCCGGCCTGCCCCCGCAATTGCTGGATTTCAGGACGGAACGGGGCGGTCGAGGCCATCGCCGCATCGACCGACAACGCGCCCGTCACCAGCGCCGCGCGCACCAAACCGTAGGCGCGCAACAGACCGGAAATGGCATAGGCAGTCGAGAACTGTGTTCCGTTGATCAGGGCGAGGCCTTCCTTCGGTCCAAGCGTAATCGCTTCGAGCCCGGCGGCGGCGAGCGCATCGCGGCCCGGCACAATCTTTCCGTCGATGAGCGCCTGCCCCTCGCCGATCATGACGGCCGTCATATGCGCGAGCGGCGCCAAATCGCCGGAGGCTCCCACCGACCCCTGCTGCGGCACCAGCGGATAAACGCCGCGCGCGAGCATGGCCTGCAGTTGCTCGATGATTTCGCGGCGCACACCCGACGCACCCCGCCCCAGCGAAACGATCTTCAGCGCGATCATCAGACGCACGATCGGTTCCGGCGTGGGTGCCCCTACCCCGCAGCAATGTGAAACGATCAGGTTGCGCTGGAGCAGCGCGGTCTGGTCCGGCGGAATGCGTTTCGACGCCAGTTTTCCAAACCCGGTATTGATGCCGTAAACCGGAACGCTCGAACGCGCGGCTTCCGCGACGATGGCCGATGCCGCTTCGACGCGCGGCCAGAAGGACGGTTCGAGCACAACGGCTGCGCCTGCGAGCACCTGCGCGAGATCATCAAGGCTTACCCTGCCGGGCGAAACGACAATGGATGCCATCGGGTCGCTCATTGCCCCCTCCACACCCTGCGATGCAGGGGGTTGAAGCCGATCCGGTAGACAAGCTCGGCCGGCCGCTCGATGTCCCAGATCGCGAGATCGCAATTTTTGCCAGCCTCGAGCGTTCCTGCCTCGCCGAGAACGCCGAGCGCGCGTGCCGCTTCGCGCGTCGTTCCAGCAAGGCATTCAGCAACGTTCATCCGGAACAGCGTCGCGCCCATATTCATGGCCAGCAACAGCGACGTCAGCGGCGAGCTGCCCGGGTTGCAATCGGTTGCAAGCGCCATGCGCACGCCATGCGCCCGGAACAGTTCGACCGGAGGCTTCGCCGTTTCGCGGATGAAATAGAAAGCGCCCGGCAGGAGCACTGCCACCGTATTGGCCCGCGCCATGGCTGCGACACCAGCCTCATCGGCGTGTTCCAGGTGATCGGCGGACAGAGCCGAAAATTCCGCAGCCAGCGCCGCGCCGCCGAGGTTCGACAATTGATCGGCGTGCAGTTTCACCGGCAACCCGAGCGCCTCTGCCGCACGGAACACACGCGCCGTCTGTTCTCGCGAGAATGCGATGCCTTCCATGAACGCATCGACCGCATCGGCAAGCCCGGCCTGCGCCACCGCCGGCAGCATCTCACGGCAAACCAGATCGATGTACTGGTCCTTGTCGCCATCGGCTTCAGGAGGCAGCGCGTGCGCGCCCAGGAACGATGTCCGGATGCTGACCGAACGACTGCGGCCGAGTGCGCGCGCAGCCGAGAGCTGGCGCATCTCGGTTTCCGTGTTGAGCCCGTAGCCGGATTTGATCTCCAGCGTCGTCACGCCCTCGCTGATCAATGCATCGAGCCTCGGCAGCGCGCTGGCAACGAGTTGAGCCTCGCTGGCTGCGCGCGTCGCTGCGACCGTCGAGACGATGCCACCGCCCGCGCGAGCGATCTCTTCGTAGCTTGCGCCCTGCAGCCGCAACTCGAATTCATGCGCGCGGTTGCCGCCGAAGACCAGATGGGTGTGACAATCCACCAGTCCGGGCGTGATCCATCGCCCCGCGCAATCGATCCGCTCGGCCGCATCGGCGTCAGATGGAAGATCGGAACGACTGCCTGCAAAGGCGATACGGCCGTCACGTGCTGCGATCACGCCGTGCTCGATAATTCCCAGATCGGGCTGGTCCTCGCGCAGCGAGGCCAGCCTGGCGTTGTGCCAGATGCGATCAAAGCGCTCGGCCATGGAATTTCCCTCAACGGCAGCAGCTTGACGGGATGTTCAATATGTCTATACATATAGCCACATTGGCATCCTGTCCATCCGGTTTGGAAACATGTCCACTTTGCATTTTGCATCGGCATTGCTTCCCTCGGGGTGGGCCGATGACGTGCAGGTGTCGGTGACGGACGGTTCGATCACGAAGGTTGAGGTCGACATCGCGCCCGGAGCCGGCGACGAGCGCCATCATCTCGCCATACCCGGCATAGCAAGCCTGCATAGTCACGCTTTTCAGCGCGGCATGGCGGGGCTCGCTGAAACGCGCGGCAATACCGCAGATACGTTCTGGACGTGGCGCGAGACGATGTATCGTTTCGCGCTGGAGATGACACCGGAAGACGCGGAAGCCGTTGCGACGCTGCTCTATGTCGAAATGCTCGAGCAGGGCTACACGCGCGTCGGCGAGTTCCACTATCTCCACCATGACCGCGATGGTTCGCCCTACGCCAATTCAGCGGAAATGGCGACGCGGATCGCGCGAGCTGCCGAGACGACGGGTATCGGGCTCACGCTGCTGCCGAGCTTTTACGCACACGACTCCTTTGGTGGAACGGCACCGCATGCCGGCCAGCGCCGGTTCATCTGCTCGGTCGATCAGTTCGCAAAGCTGCTTGACGCCACGCGGACGGCCGTTCGCACCCTGCCCGGCGCCAATGTCGGCGTCGCGCCACACAGCCTGAGGGCCGTGACGCCAGACGAACTGACGGCGATCTTCGCGCTGGCCGAGGGCGCGCCGGTGCATATCCACGCCGCCGAACAGGTCAGGGAAGTCGAGGAATGCGTTGCATGGTCCGGCAGGCGGCCGGTCGAGTGGCTGCTCGAACATGCGCCGGTCGATACGCGCTGCTGTCTCATCCATGCAACCCACATGACTGCGGAGGAGACCGTGTCGCTGGCGCGAAGCGGCGCGATCGCCGGGCTCTGTCCGGTCACGGAAGCGAGCCTCGGCGACGGCATTTTTCCGGCACGCGAGTTTCTCGACGCCGGCGGCCGGTTCGGCGTCGGCACGGATTCCAATGTGTTGATCGGTGTCGCCGACGAACTGCGTCAGCTTGAATATGGTCAGCGGTTGAAGCACCGCGAACGCAACGTGCTGTCCGGCGGTTCCGGCATTTCGACCGGCCGCACATTGTTCGACGGCGCGCTCGCCGGCGGCGCCCAGGCGCTGGCACAGCCGGTCGCAGGCCTCCAGCCTGGCGCACGCGCCGACATCGTCACCCTCGACGCCACACACCCCTCGCTCGCCGGCCGCCACGGGGATGCCATCCTCGATGGCTGGATTTTCGCCGCACGCGCGGGCGTCATCGACTGCGTGTGGGCGGGCGGCAACAAGGTTATCGAGAACGGGCGCCACCAGCTTTGTGAGAGCGCGCGTGATAAATTCAACGCTGCTGTGAGGAGGCTCGTGGCATGAGCCTCGCAATAGATCGCAGCAAACCCCAGCCGACCGACAAGCCGACGCTTTACAAGCAGATCCGGCTCGACATCGAACGGCGCATCCTGTCCGGTGAATGGCCACCAGGTCATCGCATTCCCTTCGAGCACGAGCTGATGGCAGACTATCGCTGCTCGCGAATGACGGTCAGCAAGGCATTGTCGGAACTGGCGCAAGCCGACCTGATCGAGCGGCGGCGGCGGGCCGGCACCTTTGTGCGCCGTCCGAAATTCCTGTCGGCAGTCCTGACGATTTCCGATATCCGCGCCGAAATCACCGCGCTCGGCCGAAGCTACGGCTATCAGTTGACCAGGTGTTCACGCCGCCCCGCCAACGCCACCGACCGCACCCGGCTTGGGGTGAGAAAGACCGGCAAGGTCATCGCGATTGCCTGCCGCCACAGCGCCGACGGCGTCCCCTTCGCGATCGAGGACAGGTTGATCGATCTCGACGCGGTGCCCGAAGCCGCCACGGCGGATTTCGCAACGGAACCGCCGGGATCATGGTTGCTACATCATGTTCCATGGACAGAAGCCGAGCATGCGATCAGCGCTATATCGGCCGATGACGAGGCCGCCACGGCGCTGGACATCCCGATGGGCGCGCCCTGCCTCGTGATCGACCGGCACACCTGGCGCGGCGGACGGCCGCTGACGGCAGTGCGGCTGATATATCCGGGCGAGTCCCACAAGCTGGTGGCCCGCTTCAAGGGCGGCTGAAAGTGACGCATGAGGTCCGGCACAATTTATGCAGCAACGCGATGCAGAGAAGCGCCCCACGCGGGGTGAACAGACGAGCAGGACTTAATCCATAAACCGGCAGAAGGAAGACGATCATGCCTAGTTTTAGAGTATTCGCCGCAAGCGCCGCTCTCCTGGTGTCCGCACCAGCGGTCGCACAGGACGTCAAGGTCGGTATCGGAATTTCGGGGTGGACAGGGTTCGCCCCGCTCACGCTCGCCAATCAGGCCGGCATCTTCAAGAAGAACGGCCTCGATGTAACGATCAAGAAGATCCCGCAGAAGGACCGGCATCTGGCGATTGCCTCGGGCGACATTCAGTGTGCGGCGACCACGGTCGAAACCTGGATTTCCTGGAATGCCAACGGCGTCGCCACCAAGCAGATCTTCCAGCTCGACAAGAGCTACGGCGCCGACGGCATGGCGACGCGAAACGATGTTGCATCGATCAAGGATCTGAAGGGCAAGACGGTGGCCGCGTCCGCGCCGGGCACCGCGCCGTATTTCACGCTGGCGTGGATGCTGAGGAAGAACGGCCTCTCGGTCAAGGACGTAACCGTGGTGAACCTGGAGCCGGCGGCAGCCGCGCAGGCATTCGTGGCGGGGCAGAACGATGCAGCCATGACGTATGAGCCCTACCTCTCGACCGTGCGCGCGGCGCCGGACAAGGGCAAGATCATCGCCACCACGCTCGACTACCCGATGATCATGGACACGTTCGGCTGCACGCCGAAATTCCTGACTGACAATCCGAAAGCCGCGCAGGCGTTGGCGGACAGCTATTTCGAGGCAGTCGCCCTGATCGAAAAGGATAAGGCAAAATCCTACGAGATCATGGGCTCCGACGTGAAGCAGTCCGGCGAGCAGTTCGGCAATTCGGCAAAATACCTGCGCTGGCAGGACAAGGCCGCGAACCAGAAGTTCTTCGCAGGCGAGTTCCAGGCCTTCACCAAGGAAGCTGCGGACCTGCTTCTCGAGATCGGTATCATCAAGTCGATTCCGAAGATCGACGACCTCGTTGACACGAGCTTCATCAAGTAAGTTCGCGAGGCACCGCGCCTGCCCCGCTTCCACACTTCTTGAGGCGGGGCTGTCGCGATCATTGCACTATTTCGAGGAACATGCCGCTTGATGCGTCCCCTGGATCCCGTGACGTCGAAGCAACGTGCGGCTTATGGCCTAGCATTCTTCGTCTTGTTCGTTGCCCTGTGGGCGTGGGCGACGTTCGGCGGCTACGTGTCAAAGACGTTTCTCGCCAATCCCCTGACGATGCTGCAGGAAGGCTGGGAACTGCTGACCAAGCACGGCTTCCTGTTCGACATCGGAATGACGATATGGCGCGTCGTCGGCGGCTTTCTGCTGGCGGCAATCCTCGCGGTTCCGCTCGGCGTCTTGATGGGGGCTTACAAGCCGATCGAGGCCTTCCTGGAGCCGTTCGTCTCCTTTGCCCGCTACCTGCCTGCCTCGGCCTTTATCCCGCTGTTGATCCTGTGGGCCGGCATCGGCGAATTGCAGAAGCTTCTGGTCATCTTCATCGGCTCGGTCTTCCAGATCATCCTGATGATCGCCGTGAACGTCGGGAGCACGCGGCGCGACCTCGTCGAAGCGGCCTACACGCTCGGCGCCAGCGATAGCGGCATCATCCGGCGCGTGCTGCTGCCCTCCTCCGCTCCCGAGATCGCGGAAATTCTCCGTCTCGTTCTGGGGTGGGCATGGACCTATGTCATCGTCGCCGAACTGATCGGCTCATCGTCCGGCATCGGCCATATGATCACCGATAGCCAGGCCCTGCTCAATACCGGCCAGATCATCTTCGGCATCATCGTCATCGGCCTGATCGGCCTCGTGTCCGACTTCCTGTTCAAGGCTTTCAACGCCTGGCTGTTCCCGTGGAGACTAGCGTGACCGAGTTGAGGATCGATCAGGTTTCGCGCACCTTCCCGGCGCGCCAGGGCAGCGCGCCGACAAAGGCGCTGGAACCTACCGATCTCACCGTCGGCAACAATGACTTCGTCACCATCCTCGGTCCGTCCGGCTGCGGAAAGTCCACGCTACTGCGGATCATCGCCGGACTCGACCGGCCGACCAGCGGCCGCGTCCTACTCGATGGGAACCCGGTCACGGGACCGGGCGCGGATCGTGGCATGGTATTTCAATCCTACACACTCTTCCCGTGGCTGACCGTGCGCGAGAACATCGCATTTGGCCTGCGTGAACGCGGGATATCGGCAGAGGATCGCAGCAAAATCGCCGATGGTTTCATCCATCGTGTCGGCCTGTCAGGCTTCGAGAATCATTGGCCCAAGCAACTCTCCGGCGGCATGCAGCAACGCACCGCGATCGCGCGCGCGCTCGCCAACGACCCCAAGATCCTGCTGCTGGATGAGCCGTTCGGCGCACTCGACAACCAGACACGCGTGTTGATGCAGGAAATGCTGCTCGGCATCTGGGAACGCGACCAGAAAACCGTCCTGTTCGTCACTCATGATATCGAAGAGGCGATCTTCCTCGGCAACCGCGTTATCGTCATGAGCGCTCGTCCCGGCCGCATCAAGACCGAGATCCTGGTAGACCTCCCCCACCCGCGATCCTACAAGATCAAGACCACACCCGACTTCATACAACTGAAGGAAAGGCTCGTCGAAGAGATCCGCGCCGAGGCGTTGAAGGTCGCGATTCATGCCTGATGTCCACGGCATGATTGGATAGGCCGCGCCCGCTGGATCCGTCAGATACCGTTGAACCTATGCGCTAGACCGCAATTGTGATTTGCGGAAATGCCCGAATGTGGATCAATCGTTCGGAACGAGACAGCGAGGCACGCCATGGCTAAACCGTTTCCGTCGAAGACCCATATCGGCAACCACGCGCTGCATCCCGAAACCCTGATGCTGAACTACGGCTACGACCCGCAACTGTCGGAAGGTGCCGTCAAGCCGCCGGTCTTCCTCACCTCGACCTTTGTTTTCAGGACCGCCGAAGACGGACAGGACTTCTTCGACTTCGTCTCCGGTCGACGTGAGCCTCCCGAGGGGATGGGCGCGGGCCTGGTCTATTCGCGCTTCAACCATCCCAACAGCGAGATCGTCGAGGACAGGCTGGCCGTCTACGAGCGCACCGAGAAATGCGCGCTGTTCTCTTCGGGCATGTCCGCGATCTCGACCACGATCCTGGCCTTCGTTCGCCCCGGTGACGTCATTCTGCACTCTCAGCCGCTGTATGGCGGAACGGAAACTTTGTTTGCAAAGACGCTTGCCGGCCTCAATATCGGGGCGATCGGCTTTGCCGACGGCATCGACGAAACAGCGGTGACACTGGCTGCAGAGGACGCCATGCGCAAGGGCCGGGTTGCGATGATCTTCATCGAGACCCCGGCAAATCCCACCAACGGCCTCGTCGATGTTGCGATGATCCGTCGCATCGCCGATCTGATCGGTCAAGCACAGGGACACACGCCGATCGTCGCGTGCGACAATACGCTACTGGGGCCGGTGTTTCAGCGGCCGATCGAGCATGGCGCGGATCTTTCACTCTATTCGCTCACCAAGTATATCGGCGGCCATTCCGACCTGATCGCAGGGGCCGCGCTCGGTTCGAAGGCGCTCATGAAGGACGTCAAGGCCCTGCGCGGCGCCATCGGGACTCAACTGGACCCGCATTCCTGCTGGATGATCAGCCGGTCGCTCGAGACACTGAGCATCCGCATGGAGAAGGCTGATACAAACGCTCGGCTCGTGGCCGATTATCTGCGCGAGCACGACAAGGTGGCGGCCGTCCACTACCTTGCTCACCACGACGAGGCCTCGCCCGCCGGCCGGTTGTTCGCCAGGCAATGCACCGGGGCAGGTTCCACGTTCTCGTTCGACATCGTCGGCGGCCAGGCCGCCGCGTTCAAATTTCTCAACGCGCTGCAGATCTTCAAACTGGCGGTTAGCCTGGGCGGGACTGAGTCGCTTGCGAGCCTGCCGGCGAGCATGACCCACTCCGGCGTTCCGGCCGACATCCGTCAAAAAATAGGCGTTCTCGACTCTACAATCCGGCTGTCCATCGGCATTGAGCATCCCTCCGACCTGATCGCCGACATTGCGCAGGCTCTGAACGCGGCATAGCCGAACGGCTTCCATATCACCCGAACGTCGAGAGGATCATCATGCAGGATTCTGTTGCAGAAGTTGGCGCCGTTGCACCGCCGAGGCATCCGCTGGACCCGTTGACGCCGGTTGAAATCCGTCGCGCCGCTGCGGCCGTGCGTGCAGCGCACGATCTCGGAGCGGGGATGATGTTCGAGACCGTCAGCTTGCAGGAACCCGACAAGGACGCGGTGCATGACGCCAAGCCGGGGGTAGCCTTTGCGCGCGAGGCTTTCGTGTGCGCCTTCGACCGAACCAACGGCAAGGTTTTTGAAGCCCGGGTTGATCTCGTCGCGGATCGGGTCGTCGATTGGCGGCATGTGCCCGGCGTGCGGCCGCGTATCCTGATCGACGACATAACCCTGGTGGGCGAAGTGGCCCGGGCCGATCCGCGCTTTCGAGCCGCACTGGCCAGGCGCGGCATTACCGACATTGAAAAGGTTCAGGTCGACCCCTGGTCTGCAGGCAATTACGGGCTGCCGGACGAGGAAGGCCGCAGGCTCTCGCATACCTTCTGCTGGTATCGCAACGAGAAGCACGACAACGGCTACGCCCACCCGATCGAGGGGCTTTGCGCCGTGATCGATCTCGACCGGGCCGAGGTTCTGCGCGTCGACGATTATGGCGAGGCCGACGTCCCGATGCAGAGCCGCAACTATGCCGCGCGCTACCGCACCACTTTCCGTGATGACGTAAAGCCGCTGGAAATCGTGCAGCCGGCCGGCCCGAGTTTCACTGTCGACGGCAACGAGGTCCGCTGGCAGAAGTGGCGATTTCGCGTGGGCTTCAATGCGCGCGAGGGACTGGTGCTGCATACGGTCGGCTACGAGGATGGCGGCAGGCTGCGGCCCGTGCTGCACCGCGCGGCTTTGTCCGAAATGGTCGTGCCTTACGGACATCCCGGCGGCGGGCATTTCCGCAAGAACGCCTTCGATGTCGGCGAGTACGGCATCGGCGTGCTGGCGAACTCCCTGACGCTGGGCTGCGACTGCCTCGGCGCCATCCGCTATTTCGACGCATGGCTGGCCGACAGCAAGGGCGATCCCTATTGCATCGAGAGCGCAGTGTGCCTGCACGAGGAGGATTTCGGCATCCTTTGGAAGCATACCGACCTGTTCACGGGCGAGGTCGACGTGCGGCGTGCCCGCCGCCTGGTGGTGTCATCAATCTCGACCGTCGGTAACTACGAATACGGCGCGTTCTGGTACTTTCATCAGGACGGCTCGATTCATTTCGAGATGAAGGCGACCGGCATTCTCAATACCGCCGGGTTAAGGCCAGGCGAGTCGCCCGATTACGGCACGATCGTTTCACCCGGAGTCTACGCGCACTATCACCAGCACATCTTCAACATGCGCCTCGACATGGCGGTTGACGGCGAGCGCAACCGGGTCGTCGAGGTCGATACCGTGGCGCTTCCTGTCGGTCCCGACAATCCGTACGGCAACGCCTTCACCATTCGCGAGACTGTCCTGGAAACCGAGCAGAAGGCGCAGCGCAACGTCGACTTCAACGCGGCCCGCTTCTGGAAGATCGAAAGTGCCGAGGCCCGCAACGGGCTAGGACGGCCCACCGCCTACAAGCTGCTGCCGCTCAGTCCGGTACCGACATTCTCCGACCCGCAATCCATGGTGGCCCGGCGCGCGACCTTCATGATGCGGCAGTTATGGGTGACGGCCTATCATCCCGACGAGATTTTTGCGGCCGGCCGCTATCCCAACCAGAGCAGCGGCGGCGACGGGTTGCCGGCATGGACTGCCGCGGATCGTCCGCTGGTCGATACGGATATCGTCGTCTGGCACTCTTTCGGCCTGCACCATATTCCACGCCCCGAGGATTTCCCGGTCCAACCGGTGATCACGGCAGGCTTCGCGCTTCACCCCACCGGATTCTTCGACGAGAATCCCGCTCTCGATGTCCCGCCTGCCGGGAGCAGCATGAGTTGTTGCGTCGATTGATATGCTGAAACACGCCTGCCCCTGTCCGATGGTTCAAGGCCAGATAGTTCGAGGTCAACCACCCTGGAGACCAGGATGGTCAGCGCAACAGTGCTTTCTCGCGAATGATCAAGCCCTTCGATGGCCTAATGCCAGCGAAGTCTTCGTACTCTGCATTCAGTTACCACGCCCGGTTCCCTCGATCGCTTCGCAGCAGGGACTGATCCAGTTTGACGCCAAATGTTTGCAATTCGATCGAAGCGACCCAGCAAATATTTACCCTGCTCCGCGCCGAGCAGCGCGGACCCGCCCGCATTAATGATGTGCTTGGAATTCCCATGCAACCTCCCCGAGCACTTCCCCGGGGATCCGCATGCCTTCCGACAACGACGAACCGCAACTCGAACTTTCGTCGCCGCTCGCTGCCCGGCAGCCGTCACGCCTCGCGCCGGCGTTGCTGCTGCTGGCGCTGATCGGCGGTGGCGTTTATGCGGCAACGGATGCGGACACCAAACCCACCACAAGAATTCCTTCGCAGCCTGAAGACCTCTCGGCCAATGTCGTTACCTTCGTGTCCCCGGACGATCGCGCGGCGGTCGCCTCGGCGGTCGCCGCCCTGAAGGTCGCGCCGCCGCAACGGGCCGAGATCGAGCGGGGCGTGGTTGATCGTCGCCAGCGGCTTGGCTGGATCGTCTTTACCGACAGCATGGATCCGGATGGCGACACCGTTGCGGTCGAGGCCTCCGGGCTGACCCAGCAGATCGTGCTGAACAAGAGCTGGACGCCGGTCGCAGTGGCGCTCGCCGACGACGGGCCGATCGGCGTCACCGCGCTTCGCGACGGGCAAGGCGGCGGCATTACCGTGGCGTTTGCGACGAGCAGCGGCACGGTGCCGATACGCATCCTGCGGCCCGGCGAACGGATCGAGGTTGTGCCATGAGCCCGTGGTTGGTCCGGCTGATTGTGCTGCTCGCCGTCATTTCTATCTACGGTGCTTCGCCCGCGCTGGCGGTCACGCTGGTGATCGGTGCAGCGGGCGGGGCCGTTGCCATCTTTCTCTATCGCGGTTCTTACCTGCCGAGGTTCGTCATGGATATTCTGGATCGGCTTTCCAACAAGACCAGTCTGCAGGAAGCATACGAAAGGCGCAGCCAGAGCCTGGTCACTATCGACGCCGAGGATCTCGCGGCGCGCATCAGCGCGCGCGTGGTCGGCCAGGACGAGGCCATCAGGGCGATCGCCGGGCAATTGCGGCGACGCATCGCAGCGAGGCGGCTCGACAAGCCGGTCGCCGTGTTCTGCCTCGCCGGCGCACCCGGCGTCGGCAAGACGCATTTCGCGAAGATCCTCGCCGAGGAACTCTATGGCGGGCGCAGCCATCTGCACTTCTTCGACATGAGCCAGTTCGGCCAGCCGCACGCCGCCGCCAGCCTGTTCGGCCAGGCGCGCGGCTATGTCGGCTCCAACAGCTACGGCTCGATGACGGCGGCGCTACGCGACGTGCCGAACGCCATCGTGCTGCTGGACGAGTTCGAGAAGGCGCATTCGGAAGTCCACAAGCGCTTCCTGACGGCATGGAACGACGGCTTCATTACCGAGGTCAGTGACGGCGCACGCGTCGCGACCAACGAAGCCATCTTCATTCTCACCACCAACGCCGCCTCGCGCCGCATCGGCGAGATCGCCGAGCAAACCAACGAGACCGCCGATGAACAGGGGCGGTTGGCCAAGGCGGCGCTGGCGGATGCCCAGTTTGCGCCCGAAGTGCTGTCGCGGATCGACGAAGTCTTCGCATTCCGGCCGCTCAGGGGATTGGACATCGCGCGGGTCGTTGCGCTGGAGATCGAAGCCATCGCCCTGCAGTTCAACCTCAGGATTGCCGGCGGCGGCATCGACCCGCAAATCCTGATGCAGGCCATCGACGCTCTCTCCGGCCGCATGCAGGGCGGCGTCCGCGATATGACGCGCGCCATCGAACGGCAGATCACCGATAGCTTGATCGATGCGCGCGCCGCAGGCGCAGCTGAAATCCGGCTGGTGCAGGATGGCGAGCGCGTCAGGGTCGAAACCGTTCGCGGCAGCCGCGAAGCGGCTCTGCCGGACCCTCAGCGCGCGACCGTTGGCTGACGATGGCCGATCAGTCACACATCCTGCGAAGCGAGAGGAAGAGCGCTTTCCGCCTCCTCCTCGACCTCTATGCGACTAGCGCCACCTTTCGCCGCTTCAGCGAGTTCGCCGTCATCGGCGCCATCGTGCTGCTGTTCGTCCACGGATTGCAGTCGTTCTCGATGATCGGCAATGCGGCGCGCAACGCCGTCACGCCGCCGAAGCTGACCGATCACGACATCAAGACGCCGGGCGACTTTGCCAAGCTCGCGCGCCGCGACAGCAGCATGATGCCGAAGCTTTCAGACCTCGGTCTCGATGAACAATATTTTTCCGCTGACCCGGAGCCGCAAAGGACCATGCTGACGGAGGCCTGGCGCGCCTACCGAAGCAAGAACTCGCACAAGGCGCTGGAATTGCTCGGGGCGGCCGGATCGGATGATCCTCACGTGCTGCTGGTTCGTGGCCTGGCGCTGATGGCCCAGCCGGACGGGGCGACGCTCCGCAGCGGCGTTCTCAACGTACAGCAGGCAGCGGATAAGGGCGACGGCAAGTCGATGGCAGTGCTCGCCGTGCTGCACATCATCGGCGTACCGGGCATCCAGCACGATATCGAAAAGGGCCAGAAGCTCATCTTGAACGCAACCGCCAAAGGCGATGTCAATGCCTCTCGTGTCGTTGGCGAGGGATATCTCTCAGGCTGGATGGGCAGCATCGATCCCGCACGCGCCGCAAAGTATTTCAGGCTGGCGGCCGACCGGGATGATCCGAAGGCCGCGTTCTTTCTTGCCGTGCTCCATTCCCTGGGTCGGGGCGTGCCGAAGGATGATCTCGAGGCCGACCGTTTAATGGAAAGGGCTGCCGCGCGCGGCCATCGCGAGGCACTAACTCACCTCGGCGTCCGCCGGATGCAGGCCTATGCGCAGGGGATTTCCGACGATCCGTCCGATGCGCTCAAGTGGCTGGAGCGCGCCGCCGAACTGAACGAACCAACGGGGATGCTGGCGCTCTCGACGTACTATACCGATTTTGCCGCCCGCTCCGGCCAGGCTGACATCGAGAAGGGAGTCGGGCTCATGAAAAAGTGCGTCGAGCGCACCGAGCACCCCGCCTGTGCGATGGCATATGCCACCATCCTGGACAACGGATTTGGCCAGCGCGACGTCAAGCAGATCTACGCGCTGTATCGGATCGCGAATCGGGGAGCCGGGAACGAAAAGGCCCGGAATCGCCTCGCCGAACTCACCAAGGAGCTGTCGAGCGAGGATCTGATCCGAATCCAGTTGGAAACAAGCGCACGTCCGATGCAGCCGAGTTCCGACATGCCACGATTCCGGGAGATAGCACCGCGATGATCACCCGGGCCGAAAAAATCGCCTCGCTGCTGTTCGCGCTCTTTTTCGCTTACTTCCTCAAGAGTACGATCCTGGGCTACGCGACAGAACCGAAGGTCATCGGGGGCATCGATTTCGACCAGCCCATTCCGCAAGTCATGCCCTGGACGCCTGTCTATTTCCCCTTGCTGCTGTCCGCAGCCTTCGGCTACTGGATCTGGCCGACGAAGTCGTATCCCAGCCTGCCGCGGAAGATGGCCGCCGGGTCCATCGCCTTGGTACAGGTGACATTCGTAACGCTGTTCATTTCACTTTTGTGCGCTGGAATTGGGGCATTCTATCTCACATTTCCGCAGTTGATGAAGAGCGAGATACTGCCGGCGCTCGCAACCACCTTTTTTGCAGCGTTCCAGGGCACGGCGATCATGGGCCTGTTTCACGGGATCGCCTTTGTTGCGTTCGGCGTCTTCTTCGGATGTCTGATCGTCCTTGTTGCGCATGGCGTAGCGTCGACGGCGCCTTCGGTCGCGCGAGCAGGACTGGATTCTGCTTCGCCTTCAAGGTTGCTCAGTTCCTCAAGTCAATGGCCTTGGCCGAGCCTGCTTGCAGGTCTCGTGGCCACGGCGATCGCGCTGGCCGGCTTTGGCGCGGGCGGGCCATTCATTATCGTAGTGTGGGCCTTCTTCTTGTTGCCGTGGGGGATACTTTGGCTCGCAATGGGCGCCGCGATAGGATCTGTGAGCAAGCACTGGGCCTGGTGTGTCGCGGTCAGCCTGCCGATCGGCTACCTTTCCTCGATGATGCAAGCGACGCCTCCCGGCGTCCTCGCGTCCCAGTTGATCGGTTTTCCGCCGATACTGTTTGCGATGTTGCTCGGCTTCGCCCTCTCGCGAAAGTTGCTGCGCCGGCATGCGCCGCAGACTGCTGCGGGCTGATCGCGGATTCATAACCTCTTTGCAGTCGGTCGCTTTCCTTTAGTCCTGTACGTTTCAAGGACCAGGTCGCGATTGACGTCTGGGCCAATCACGAATCGGCCTCAATGGCGGAATCAAAATCCGCACCCTTACCGCTTGACTACGCCCCAACTGGCGCCATCGACGGCGGGAGCAAAGGCGGGCTCCGAACGCCGTTTCGGCACCGCCGGTCCATAGAGAGCGGTGCGGCATTTCAACAGGCCAGGTGGCGGATTTGGCTCGCGGCTGGAGCTTTCATCCGCGGCAAAATTGGTGCTTAGTCCCGTCATGGCCTTTACGATCAGACAGCTCCAGTTCTTTGTCGCGGTGGCCGAGGCCGGCACGGTTTCCCATGCCGCGCAAGCGCTGTCGATCTCGCAATCGTCCGTCACCGAGGCAATCAAGGAGCTGGAGGCCGATCTCAACGTCAAGCTGTTTGAGCGTCATCCGCGCGGCCTGTCCATTACCCACAAGGGCCATCAACTGCTGCGCCACGCGACGCGCATCCTGTCGGATATCTCCGATGCACGCAGGAGCTTCTCCGAGCAGGCTTCGAACCGTGGTGGCCGCCTGCAACTCGGCGTTACCTCGCTCGTCGCCGGTTACGTTCTCTCTGATCTTCTGACGCGCTATCGCCGTGCGTTTCCGTCGGTTGAGGTCCACGCCATCGAAGACAACGGCGACTACCTCGAGCACCTCTTGATCGGCGGCGAGCTGGATGTTGCCGTCATGGTGGTATCCAACCTGCGCGACCGCCTCGCCATCGACGCCGAGATCGTCGAAGTCTCGCCCTATCGTTTGTGGCTGCCGCTCGGACATCCACTTGCAAGCGCCGACAGCATCGCGCTTGCAGACATTCTCTCCGAGCCCCTTATCATGCTGACAATCGACGAGGTGGAGGAGAATACGGGCAAACTGCTCGCCGCATTCGGCACCCGCCCCAAGGTTGCTTTCCGCACCCGATCGGTCGAGGCGGTGCGCAGCCTGGTCGCCACGGGCGCCGGACTCGCCCTGCTGCCCGATCTTGTCTACCGGCCATGGTCCCTGGAGGGCGATCGGATCGAGTCGCGCGACGTCTCCGGCTCACTGCCGGTTGTTCAAATCGGTATGACGTGGCGGCGCGGGTCAGGTCTCACGCAAAACGCACGCGATTTCATAGGTATAGCGCAGGGCCAGCGCGGCGCCCGGCAGCGACCATGACGGCGCGTTATCGGAAAAAGCGAAACCCGCCCCCTGATAAATGGTTTTGCGAAAGGTTCCATTTACCGACACGGTAGGTGCGAGGACCGTGCTGCCTCGAAAATGCAGCCGCCTGGACCTGGGAGGTGTTGATGAAGTCGAAACTCGCATTGCTGAGTGGCGTGACGTTGGCGCTGGCGTTTGCGAATCCATCCGCGGCGCAAATCAAGGAAATTGGGAAGGCCGAAGGGCAGCTCACCATCGTCGCCTGGCCGGGCTATATCGAGCGCGGCGAGACCGACAAGAAGTTCGATTGGGTCACAAAGTTCGAACAAGCTTCCGGTTGCAAGGTCAATGTAAAGACCGCCAACACCTCCGACGAGATGGTGGCGTTGATGAATGAAGGCGGCTTCGACCTCGTGACCGCATCCGGCGACGCCTCATTAAGGCTCGTTGCCGGCAAGCGAGTGCAACCGATCAATATCAGCCTCATCAAGAGCTGGGGAACAATCGACGATCGCCTCAAGAAGGCGCCCTGGCATACGGTCGACGGCGTGCATTACGGCGTTCCCTACATGTGGGGGCCGAACATTCTGATGTACAACACCAAAGTCTTCAAGGACCCGCCGAAGAGCTGGAAGGTGGTATTCGAGGAGATGGCGCTGCCGGATGGCAAACCGAACAAGGGTCGCGTCCAGGCTTATGACGGCCCCATCCACATTGCAGACGCAGCGCTCTATCTCATGACGCACAAGCCCGATCTTGGCATCAAGAGCCCCTATGAGCTGACTGAAGCGCAGTACAAGGCCTCGCTCGAGCTCTTGCGCGCACAGCGCAAGCTGGTCGGCCGTTATTGGCACGATGCCTTCATCCAGATCGACGATTTCAAGAACGAAGGCGTTGTCGCGTCGGGCTCGTGGCCATTCCAGGTCAACCTGCTCAAGAGCCAGAATCAACCGATCGCATCGGTGGTCCCGGACGAGGGTGTCACCGGGTGGGCCGACACGACCATGATGCACGTCGACTCACGCAATCCGAACTGCTCATACATGTGGATGGAGCATTCGCTTGCATCCAACCTGCAGAGCGACCTCTCGGCCTGGTTCGGAGCCAATCCGGCGGTTCCGGCGGCGTGCACCGACGGACGCGGAATGCAGACCAAAGAGGGTTGCACGACAAACGGCTTCGACAACTTCTCGAAGGTCCGCTTCTGGACGACGCCAACAACGAAATGCGCGACGCAGGGCGACAAGTGCGTGCCCTACTACCGCTGGGTGTCGGACTATATCGGCGTCATCGGCGGGCGTTGAAGCCTGACGCCGCGGTGCAATCCGCGGCAAAGATGGCCGGGCGCGACGAACCCTTAAGGGTTGCCGCGACTGGCCACGAGATCTCAAGCGCGTGCTGGCCAACGACGGGCGCCGTGCGCCGAGCGCCGGATCATACAAGCAACGCGGGCAAAGGCATGATAGCCGCCGTTTCATTCGAGAACGTATCGCGCCATTTCGGCAGCGTCAAAGCGGTCGACTCGGTCGACCTGGAGGTGCAGCCCGGTGAGTTCTTCGCCATGCTCGGGCCATCCGGGTCCGGCAAAACCACCTGCCTTCGCCTCATCGCCGGTTTCGAACAGCCAACCGCGGGCGCCATTTCGATCTTCGGCGAACGCGCCGAGGGCGTTCCGCCGTACCGGCGCAACGTCAACACCGTGTTCCAGGACTACGCACTGTTCCCGCATATGAATGTGCTGGACAATGTGGCCTACGGACTGAAGGTGAAAGGTGTCTCCAGGACAGAGCGGATACGGACTGCGGAGGACGCGCTGGCGCTCGTCCGCCTGCCGGGCTACGGCACGCGCAAGCCTGGGCAGCTCTCCGGTGGGCAACGCCAGCGTGTTGCGCTCGCGCGTGCGCTCGTCAACCGGCCCAAGGTCCTGCTGCTGGACGAACCGCTTGGCGCGCTCGACCTGAAGCTGCGCGAGAACATGCAGGAAGAGCTGAAGGCGCTGCAGAAATCGCTCGGGATTACTTTCATCTTCGTGACGCATGACCAGGGCGAAGCGCTGTCGATGGCGGATCGCGTCGCCGTCTTCAACGATGGCCGCATCATGCAAGTGGGCACGCCGCAGGACATCTACGCTCGCCCGGCTTCCCGGTTCGTGGCCGATTTCGTCGGCTCCTCCAATGTTGTGCCGCCGGATTTCGTCAAACGCCATTGCCAGCGTGACGGCTGGGGAAGCCTGAGGCCGGAGGCGATCCGCGTGAGCACCGAGACCAGCAGCACGGGCATCCCGGCGCGCGTGGTGTCGGTGAGCTATATCGGCGCGGCGACGCGCCTCGGATTGGACGCCGAGGGATTGCGGCTGCATGCGACGGTACCGGTCGGCGTGGCCGTGCCGGAGCAGGGAGCGGACGTTGTCCTTTCCTTTGGCGCCAGCGCGCTGCATGTGATGGAGGTCGACGCATGAGCGATACGGTTGCGCTGAGCAATCGGAGCGCGCCGGCGGTTCTCACGGCGCGCAACGGCGCGCTGGGCGCCCTGTCCGATCTGTTCTGGCGCAAGCCGAAGCTGCTGCTGTTTCTCATGCTGCTGCCGCCGGTTCTGTGGCTCGGCATTGTCTACCTCGGCTCGCTGTTTGCGCTTCTGCTGCAGAGCTTCTTCTCGATCGACGAATATTCGGGGATGATCAAGCGTGAGTTCACGCTGAAAACCTACGGCGAACTGCTGCAGCCCTCCAACCTGGACATCATGATTCGTACCGTCGTGATGGCCACGCTGGTGACGATCGCGTCCGCCGTCGTCGCGTTTCCAATCGCCTACTATGCGGCCCGGTATGCCCGCGGCAAGTGGAAGGCGTTGTTCTATCTCGCAATCATGCTGCCGCTGTGGTCGAGCTATCTGGTCAAGGTCTATGCCTGGAAGCTCATCCTCGCCAAAGAAGGCATTTTCAACTGGGCGCTTGCAAAGCTGCACCTTACGGGCCTGCTTGAGGCTTGGCTTGCGCTGCCGATCGTCGGCGGCAACTCGTTGTCGGTATCGTCCACGGGCACGTTCATCGTTTTCGTCTATGTCTGGCTGCCGTTTATGATCCTGCCAATCCAGGCGTCACTTGAGCGCATTCCCGTGAGCCTCATCGAGGCGTCGGCCGATCTGGGAGCCTCGCCAAGGCGTAGTTTCTGGAACGTGATCTTCCCGCTGGCGTTGCCGGGTGTCGCCGCAGGATCGATCTTTACGTTCTCTCTGACGCTTGGCGACTACATCATTCCGAAAATCATAGGCACCTCGCACCTGTTCATCGGGCAGGCTGTCTACGCTCATCAGGGAACAGCCGGAAACATACCGCTCGCCGCCGCATTCACTGTCGTGCCGATCGTGGTCATGGGACTCTATCTATGGATGGCCAAGCGCATGGGGGCGTTCGATGCGATCTGATCGCGAAGCATCCGCGCCGTTCGGACTGAAACTGGCGACCGCCTGTGGCCTTTTGTTCCTGCACGTACCGATTCTCCTGATCTTTGTGTACGCGTTCACCACCGAAGACAAAACCTACCAATGGCCGCCGCCCGGCTTTACGACACAGTGGCTCGCGGTAACCTGGAATCGGCCCGACGTTTGGGAGGCGCTGACGGTGTCCGTGAAAGTCGCGGCGATCGCAACGCTGATCGCGCTCGTGCTCGGAACATTGTGCGCCGCCGCGGTGAGCGGTTCGCGCTTCTTCGGCCGCGAGGTCATATCGCTCCTCATCATCCTGCCCATCGCATTGCCCGGCATCATCACCGGCATCTCGTTGCGGTCCGCCTTCTCGCTGATGGATATTCCGTTCTCAACGTGGACCATCGTGCTCGGCCACGCTACGTTCTGCGTTGTCGTCGTCTACAACAACGCGGTCGCGCGCTTCCGCCGCACGTCCGGCTCGCTCATCGAGGCATCCTACGATCTCGGTGCCGACGGCTTTCAGACCTTCCGCCATGTCGTTCTGCCGAATATCGGCACGGCGCTGCTCGCGGGCGGGATGCTGGCCTTTGCGCTGTCCTTTGACGAGGTGATCGTCACCACCTTCACGGCTGGGCAGCAACAGACACTGCCGATATGGATGCTGGAAGAACTCGTGCGGCCGCGTCAGCGGCCGGTCACGAATGTGGTGGCGATGGTTGTGGTGCTCGTGACGCTGTTCCCGATCATCGCCGCCTACTATCTGACGCGCGAGGGCGATCAAGTCTCGGGCGCAGGCAAATAGAAAATGCAGGAAGGAGACTGGGCTATGGATATGGCGATGCTGATCGGCTCGAAGCTCGAAAAGGGAACTGAAACCGAGGAGCCGATCTTCAATCCGCGCACTGGAGAAACCGTGCTGCAGATGCCCGAGGCGTCGCTGGCGCAGATCGAGGCAGCAATACATTCCGCCGAGAAAGCGTTTGCGACCTGGTCGCGCACCACACCTGCACAGCGCTCGGCCTATCTCTTGCGCATCGCCGACCGTATCGAGGCGGAGGCCAACGAGTTTGCCAAGCTCGAGGCGCTCAACTGCGGCAAGCCCATCAACGCCGTGCTCAACGACGAACTGCCCGCGATCGTCGACTGCTACCGGTTCTTCGCTGGCGCAGTCCGTACCATGCCCGGGGCAATCGCCGGAGAATATCTCGCAGGTTTCACGTCGATGATCCGCCGCGACCCGATCGGGATCGTCGCATCCATCGCGCCGTGGAACTATCCGCTGATGATGATGGCCTGGAAGCTCGCGCCAGCTATCGCCGGAGGCAACACGGTGGTGTTCAAACCATCCGAGCAGACGCCGCTGACGGCGCTCAAACTGGCCAAAGTCCTGGCAGACATCTTGCCCGAAGGAGTGGTCAACGTCGTGCTCGGGCGCGGCGACACGGTCGGCAAC
>JAESGW010000562.1_pt1 | contig 26232 bp, 17 predicted proteins | sample 9269791 | NCBI WGS metagenome assembly JAESGW01 (sample SAMN16773120, study PRJNA677053) | algae metagenome | isolation source: Aphanocapsa lilacina HA4352-LM1 and co-occurring heterotrophs from near cave... | place: USA: Maniniholo cave, near Haena, Kauai, HI | collected 2009-07-28 | reverse complement strand
GCGGGATCAAGGACCTGGTCTGGGTCCACCCCAGCGGCCGCGAGATGACCGTGGCCGACTGGAACGACGACGCGATCCGCACGATCGGCATGTTCCTCAACGGGGCGCCGCTGCGCTCCCCCGGACCGCGGGGCGAGCAGGTCCGCGACCAGTCCTTCATGATCTGGCTCAACTCCGGGGCGCACGACGTCGACCTCGTGCTGCCGGAGAACCAGTGGGTCCACCACGGCGAGGTGGTGCTCTCGACCAACGCCGAGCTCGCAGTGGGCACGCCGGTCGTCGCCGGTGGGACCCTGGTGCTGCAGGCCCGCTCGGTGCTCGTCCTGCGCCAGACCTGAGGGAGTCGCGGAGGGCGGGCCGTCAGGACGCCGGTCCGGCCACCCACTCCATGGGGTCGCCGGCGTCGAGGTCGGTGATCCCGAGGTTCTCGAACGCCCCGAGCACGACGAGGCGGCGCACGGCCGCGAACGTCAGCACGTGCGCGACCATCCCGCCGTAGGTGAAGACCCGCGGGGGGTCGCACGTGACATCGACGAAGGTGTCGTCGAGCCGCCCCTCCTCGATCGTGGAGCGCACCTGTGCCAGGAACGCCGGGCCCTCCTCGGCCAGCTCGCGTCGCAGGGTGCTGACCGACTTGCCGCGCTCCTGGTCCCAGTCGTACGACCGCTGGGCAACCGCGGCGTTCCACTGGGCGAGCTGGCCGACGAGCCGGCCGAGCACCGAGCGGATCGACATGTCGTCGTCGATCGTGCCGATGGGCACCTCGATCGGGGCGTCGAGCTGCTCGTCGGTGAGTCGGCCGGCCCGGTCGAGCATCTCCGCGGTCAGCCAGACGTGGTGCTCGATCATGCGCGTCATCAGGTCCATCGGTGTCACCTTTCGCGAGGTCGGCAGCCGGAGGCTCCCGGGCGGGTGGAAGTGCACCCCGCTCGGACCGTCGATCCGGGTCCGGGTCGGGTGCTGACGCCAGCGGCTCGGCGCGGCGCCGTACTCCCGCGTGAAGGCGCGGGTGAACGCCTCGTGGGAGCCGAAGCCTGCCTCGAAGGCCACGTCGACCACCTGCGCGTCGCTCGTCACGAGCCGGTACGCCGCGCGCTCCAGCAGCAGGCGGCGCCGCATCCGTTCGGGCGGCTCACCGCCAGCCGCCGACACCACGCGGGCGAGGTGGAAGCGGGAGAGGTGGAGGCGCCGTGCCCGCTCCTCGGCGCCCAGGTCGAGGGTCTCGGCCAGGACGTCGAGGAACGCGGCGAAGGTGTCGGCCGCTGTCGTCATGGCCACCAGCCTCGCCCCGACGGGCCTGCCCCGCTTGATCGCACGTGCTGAGTGTCCACCCCGTTCGGCGATCGCCCGTACCTCTGGGAGGATGTCCCCATGCCCAGCAGCGTCCCCGCGCGACGTACCGAGAAGGGCCGCGGCCACCTCCTCGACATGAGTGCGCCGCGTCGCGTCGTGGCGGACCCCGAGAAGGACGCGCGCGACCTCGCCCGCGTCCAGCGCTGGGTGATGTCGACGCTCGCCGTGACGACGATCCTGCACCTCGTGGTCGGTCTCGTCGTCGCCGCCGTCATGCTCGACGCCCCCGACAGCTCCAGGATCGGGCTCAACGTCATCGCAGGGGTCTTCGGCGCCATCGCGGTCGCGACGGGGCTCGCGATCCACGGTCGCCGCATCCTCTCGCCCTGGCTGCTGCTGGGCGTCGTCCCGACCGCGATCGGCCTCTGGCTGACCTTCGGCTGACGGAGCCGCGGCACCGGTCGCCGAACATGTCAGGCCGTGCACCGGCCGACAACGTCAGGGATCAGGCGGGCTCGGCCACCAGCCCCAGCTCGGCCGCGGACGCGAGCGCCTCGTTGCGGGGCAGCGCACGCACCGTGTAGCCGAAGGGGCCGGACACCGCGAGCGGCACGGCGGCGTCGAACCGGTGACGGTTGCCGTCGTACGACTCCCCCACGGTCATCGGCGTGACGGTGGTGGCCGTGAGCTCGTCGTCAGATCCGATCCGGCCGTGGACGACCTGGACCTCCACGTCGGACGGCGACAGCGAGCCAAGGGCGACCCAGGCACGGACGGCCAGGGTGGCGCCCACCTCTGCCTGGTCGCCGACGCCCTCGGAGTCCACGTGCTCGACGCGCACGCCGGGCCAGGCGGCGCGGACGGACTGCTTCCACTCCGAGAGCGAACGCGCGCCGGCGTAGTCGGAGTTGAGCGACCGGGCGGTGTGCGCGGCAGGCGCGTAGAGCTCGCGGACGTAGTCGCGGACCTGGCGGGTGGCCAGCACCTTGGGACCGAGCGACTTCAGCGTGTGACGCACCATCTCCAGCCAGCGCGGCGGCACGCCCTCGTCGTTGGTCTCGTAGAACCGGGGCACGACCTCGGTCTCGAGGAGGTCGTAGAGCGCGTTGGCCTCGAGGTCGTCACGACGGTCGGGGTCGTCGATGCCGTCGGCCGACGGGATCGCCCAGCCGTTGTTGCCGTCGTACCACTCGTCCCACCAGCCGTCGAGGATCGACAGGTTGAGCCCGCCGTTGAGCGCGGCCTTCATGCCGGAGGTGCCGCAGGCCTCGTAGGGGCGCAGGGGGTTGTTGAGCCACACGTCGCAGCCGGGGTAGAGCGGCTGCGCCATTGCGATGTCGTAGTTGGGCAGGAACGCGATGCGGTGGCGGATCTCGGGGTCGTCGGCGAAGCGCACCATCTCCTGGATGAGCCGCTTGCCGGTCTCGTCGGCCGGGTGGGCCTTGCCGGCGATCACGAGCTGGATCGGGCGCTCGGGGTCGAGGAGGAGCTTCCTGAGCCGGGCGGGGTCGCGCAGCATCAGCGTGAGTCGCTTGTACGTCGGGACGCGCCGCGCGAAGCCGATGGTCAGCACGTCGGGGTCGAGGGCGGTGTCGATCCACGTGGTCTCGGCGGCGGCGAAGCCGCGCTTGGCCGCCGAGCGGCGCATCCGGTCGCGGGCGTCCTCGACGAAGCGGGTGCGCAGGGTGCGCTTGAGGTCCCAGATCTGGCGGTCGTCGATGTCGTCGACCATCGGCCAGAGGGCGTCGGTGTCGTCGCCGTCGACGTCCGCGCCGCGGCTCGCCGCGAGCTCGATGACCTCTCGGGCGATCCAGGTCGGGCCGTGCACGCCGTTGGTGATCGAGGTGATCGGGACCTCGGCCTCGTCGAAGGCCGGCCAGAGACCGTTGAACATGCCGCGCGAGACGTGGCCGTGCAGCTCGGACACGCCGTTGGCGCGCTGCGCGAGGCGGAAGCCCATGACGGCCATGTTGAACACTCCGGCGTCGCCGCCGTCGTAGTCCTCGGCGCCGAGGGCCAGGATCCGGTCGACCGGCACGCCGGGGGTGGGGCTGTTGCCGCCGAAGTACTGGGAGACCAGCTCGCGCGGGAAGCGGTCGATACCGGCCGGGACGGGCGTGTGGGTGGTGAAGACGGTGCCGGCGCGGGAGACCTCGAGCGCGGTGTCGAAGTCGAGGTGCGGACCGTCCTCGGCGACGGTGAGCTCGCGGATGCGCTCGATGCCGAGGAAGCCGGCGTGGCCCTCGTTGGCGTGGAAGACCTCCGGCGCCGGGGCACCGGTGATGCGCGACCACACCCGCAGCGCACGTACGCCGCCGATGCCGAGCAGCAGCTCCTGGCGCAGCCGGTGCTCGGAGTTGCCGCCGTAGAGACGGTCGGTGACGTCGCGGTAGTGAGCGCTGTTCTCCTCGATGTCGGTGTCGAGCAGCAGGAGCGGCACGCGGCCCACGTGCGCCACGAGGATCCGGGCGACGAGGTCGGGCCCGTCGGGCAGCGCGATCGACACGGTCGCGCGGGACCCGTCGGCCTCGCGGAGGACGGTCAGCGGCAGCTCGTCGGGGTCGAGGACGGGGTAGCTCTCCTGCTGCCAGCCGTCGCGGTCGAGCGCCTGCTTGAAGTAGCCGTGGCGGTAGAAGAGCCCGATGCCGACCAGCGGGATGCCGAGGTCGGAGGAGGCCTTGAGGTGGTCGCCGGCGAGGATGCCGAGGCCGCCGGAGTACTGCGGGAGCACCGAGGTGATGCCGTACTCGGAGGAGAAGTACGCGATCGCGCGGGGTGCGTCGGCGCCGGCCTTCCTGGCGTACCAGCGGTCCTCGGTGAGGTAGCGCTGGAGGTCGGCGTGGGCCGCGTCGAGGCGGGACCGGAACTCGTGGTCGCCTGCCAGCTCGTCGAGCCGCTCTCGGCCCACGGCACCGAGGAAGCGCACCGGGTCGCACTTGACCTGGCGCCACAGCGCCGGGTCGATCGAGGAGAACACGTCCTGCGTGGGCGGGTGCCACGACCAGCGGAGGTTGCCGGCCAGGACGGACAGCGCACCCAGGGGCTCGGGCAGGACAGGACGGACGGTGAATCGTCGGAACGCTCGCACGGTCCTGCACGCTAGGGCATTTCTTGGAACGATCCAAGCACTCACGTGCGACCGGTGAGTAACCTCACGGCTCGTCCCAGCGTTGTCGCGGCATGACGTCGCCCCGCCACCGCCTCGGCCGCACCAGCCTCGCCGTCGCGGCACTCCTCGCGATCTCCACCCTCACCACGATCGCCACCCCGGCCACCCCGGCCACTGCCGAGGCCGAGCGCGTGACGCCCGGCCCGACTCCGCGTGACGTCCGCACGCTCGGCGACCCGGTGGCCGGCCCGGCCGACGTCGACTCCCGCGGCATCGCGCTCCCCTCACCCGCGCAGCGCCAGGCCGTGGCCGCCCTCGGCGACGTCACCGCCCGGTGGAACTCGCTCGGCACTCCCGCGTCGATCCTCCCGAGCGGAGGGAGCCTCGGTCCCGCGCCGGGCGCACCCGCGGCCGGCGCCCGGGCCTGGCTGCGGGAGCACGCCGCCGCGTTCGCCCTGACGCCCGAGGCCGTCGACGCCCTCGAGCTGGTGAGCGCGCAGGAGCTGGCGCAGTCCGAGGCACGGGCGGTGCTGTTCCGCCAGCAGTTCGACGGCGTCGCCCCGGCACTGGGCGGCCTGGTCACCGTGGGCGTCGCCGACGGCGAGGTCGCGTACGCCTCGTCCTCGCTCGCCCGGACGACGGGATCGATGCCGGCGGCCACCCTGACCCCGCTCGAGGGCTGGCTCGCGGCAGCGAGCGACCTGTCGGTCGGGGTGCCGGCCGCCCGGGTCGCGGACATCGCGCGCAAGGTGAGCGGCGGCTGGACGCGGCTCACCGTGCCCGGCTTCGCCCAGGAGCAGCAGGTGCGGCGGCGCGCCCTGCCGATGGCGGACGGCTCGGTGCGGCCGGTGCTCGAGGCCAATGTGGTCGACGTCGCTGGTGGCGCGACGCTGGCCTTCACCTCGCTCGTCGACGGGGTGACGGGCGAGGTCCTGGCCCGGCACAACAAGACCGAGAACTTCGCCTACAACGACGTCTTCACGGGTGCGGTCGACCTCGCGACCGGCTGCGGTCCCAAGCACCCGTTCGACCTCGACGACGACCTGACGCGATCGATCAGCGCGGTCGCCACAGGGTCGCCCACCGACGACTTCGTCCTCAAGCTCTTCCAGGGCTCGACCCTGCTCGCCTCGCAGGACCTCGCCACCAACCCGGAGGTCCTCCAGTACTCGGCCGCCGGAATCCCGGCCGGCACGTACGCCCTCCAGGTGTGCGAGTTCGAGCCCGGCACGGTCGTGCTGGGCCAGTACGCCCTGGCGGTCACCACGAGCGACACCGCCGCCCCCGGCACCGGAGACCTCGCGGCGAACCCGCGCTGGCGACTCTTCACCGCCAACCCGACCCTCGACTCCCCGGACGAGACGCCGACCAACTCGGTGGTCGCCTGCTGGAGGTCCGGCGCCGACGGGTGCGCCGGCGCCCCCACCCCGCTCGCCAACGTCGCGGCCTTCGGTCCCTGGGACACGATCGGCGCGCTGCCGACCTTCACCACAGTCGGCAACAACGCCAACACCCACGAGGCGTGGGCGAGCCCGCTGACGCCCGGCGGCCTGTTCCAGGCGCCGGTCTCCCCGGAGCGGCACTACACCGCGGACTTCGAGGACCGCTGGAACAACAGCCGGTGCGACGTGGCCCAGCTCGTGCCCGGCGGCAACGACATCGACGCCTCGGTCGGCAACCTGTTCGCCGCGCACAACCGGATGCACGACTACTCCTACTACCTCGGCTTCACCGAGGAGAACTACAACCTGCAGCTCGACAACGGCAGCCGCGGCGGCGTCGCGGGCGACCAGGAGGTCGGCAACGCACAGGCGGGCGCGATCACCGGCGGCAGCCCGAGCTTCCTCGGCCGTGACAACGCCAACCAGGTCACCCTGCAGGACGGCACGCCCGGCATCACCAACCAGTACCTCTTCGAGCCGATCGCCGGCGCGTTCTACGCCCCCTGCACCGACGGGGGGCTCGACATGGGCATCGTGGGCCACGAGTACACCCACGCCATCAGCAACCGCATGGTCGCCGGTCCCGACGAGGGCCTGACCTCCGAGCACGGCGGCGCGATGGGTGAGTCCTGGAGCGACCTGGTCGCCGGCGAGTACCAGTTCGCGCACGGCTACAGCAACGGCGGCAACGTGTGGGCGGTCGGCGCCTACGCCACCGGCAACACCGAGACCGCGATCCGCGACTACTCGATCGACGACAACCCGCTGAACTTCTCCGACTACGGCTTCGACCTCACCGGGCCCGAGGTCCACGCCGACGGCGAGATCTGGAACGCGACGATGTGGGAGGTCCGGCAGGCGCTCGTCGAGGCCCACGACGCCCAGTTCCCGTACGACGACGCGGCGCTGCAGCTTGCCTGCGCGCAGGCGACGCCGACCGCCACGCCGCGCTCGGTGGACACCTGCCCGGGCAACCGCCGCTGGGTCCAGCTGATGTTCGATTCGTTTCTGCTCCAGCAGGGCGCCACGTCGATGCTCGACGCCCGCGACGCGCTGATCGCGGCGGACCGGATGCGGTTCGGCGGCGTGAACGAGGACGTCCTGTGGGCAGCCTTCGCCCGCCGCGGCATGGGGGTGGACGCCTCGGTCTCCGACGGCGACGACCACGAGCCGGTCCCGAGCTTCGCCACCCCGACCGGTCCGGTCTCGACGATCACCTTCGCCACCACCGGCGCGGCCCGGATCTACGTCGGCGACTACGAGGCCCGCGTGACCCCGGTCGCCGACACCGACCCGACCACCGGGCTCGACGCCGCCGCCCGCTTCACCCCCGGCACGTACGAGATGCTCGCGGTCTCGCCCGATCGCGGGTTCACCCGCTGGACGATGACCGTCCCCGAGGACGGCGCAAACCGCACCGAGACCGTCGGCGACGTCGTCAACCTGGCCGGCGCCGCGGCCGGGGCGTCGGTCATCGACGCGACCGAGGGATCGCTGAACGCCGACGCGCTCATCGACGGCACCGAGGCCACCAACTGGGGCGGGGTCACCGCGGCGCAGGTCGACGAGTCCCGCCCGTCGGTCGCGGTCGACCTCGCGGGCGAGGTGAGCACCGTCCGGAGGGTGCAGGTCAGCGCCTACCTCACCCCGGCTCCCGCGTCGGGAACCGAGCTGCCGCTGGCGCAGGAGGACCCCGACTCCGGCTCGCGCTTCACGGCGCTGCGCCAGTTCGCCCTCGAGGCGTGCACGGCCGACTGCGCGTCGGACGGTGCGACGTGGACGGAGTTCTACACCTCCCCCGCGGACGCCTTCCCGAGCGAGCTGCCCAGGCCTGTCGCGCCGACGCTCACGATGCGCGCGTTCGACGTGCCCGACACGCAGGCAGCCGCCGTCCGCCTGGTCACCCTCGAGAACCAGTGCACCGGCCAGCAGGCGTACGCCGGCCAGCAGACCGCGAGCACGACCGTGCTGACGGACTGCAAGGAGGGCTCCGACCGCGGCACCATCGTGCACGCCGCCGAGCTCCAGGTCTTCGGCGAGGACGCCACGCTCCCGCAGCAGCCGGACCCGGCCGGTCCCGGCGGCGCGACGGGCGGCACCGGCACGACGCAGCCGTCCCAGACCGGCCAGAGCGCCACCACTCCGGCCACCACCCCGGCCACCACCCCGGCCACCACCCCGGCCACCACCAGGGTGCGACCCACGGTCTCGCTCACGGTGCGGCGGAAGGTCCAGACCGCCCGAAACCGGGCCCCCCGGCTGTTCGTCGAGGTCCGCTCCCCCGCCGCGAGGCCTGCCGCGGGACGGCTCGTGGTCGTGGTCGACGGCGAGAGGTGGAGGACCGTCTCCACCCGGACCGGCAAGCGGGCGGTGCTGGTGACCAAGCGCCTGCTGCGCGGGCGGCACACCGTGCGGGTGCGCTTCCGCCCCGCCGATCCGGCCGCGCTCGCCCCTGCCCGCAGCCGCCTGCAGCGGATCGTGGTCACCGGGCGGTGACGTGGCGGCGGGGCGGCCCCGGTGCGTCGTCGCCGACGCACAGGGGCAGCGTCGTGTCAAAGGGGTGAGACCGTCCCCCGTCCGGCTTGCGCCGCGACCCCGACGTTCGCAAGTGTGGGGCCATGGTTGGACGGATACCCGTGATGGACGTCTCTCCCGTGGTCGACCTGGGTCGCCAGTCGGCCAAGGCCACGGTGGGCGAGCCGATGCCCGTACGCGCGTCGGTCTTCCGCGAGGGCCACGACCAGCTCGCCGCGGAGGTGGTGGCCACCGATCCGGCGGGCCGTACGCGTGACCCGGTGCGGATGCGTCCCGACGGCGACGCGCCCAACCGCTACGTCGCCGACGTGGTGCCCGACGTGCCGGGCGAGTGGACCTTCGAGATCCACTCGTGGTCCGACCCGGTGGCGACCTGGCAGCACGACGCCGGCATCAAGATCCCGGCCGGCGTCGACGTCGAGCTGATGTTCACCGAGGCACGCCTGCTGCTCGAGCGGGTGGCGGCCGGGACCGGCGCCGCCGCCCTCGACATGGACGCCGCGGACCACGTCATCGGCGCGATCGCCGCGGCGTCCGACACCAGCCGCCCCGTCGGCGCGCGCCTCGCCGCCCTGCAGGACCCCGACCTCGACGCCGTGCTGCTCGGCCACCCCCTGCGCGAGCTGCTGACCGTGACCGGCCCCTTCCGGTTCCGCGCGGACCGCACCCGGGCCCTGTTCGGCAGCTGGTACGAGTTCTTCCCGCGCTCCGAGGGCGCGACGCGCGACGAGAAGACCGGCAAGGTCACCTCCGGCACGCTCCGCACGGCCGCGAAGCGCCTCGACCGGGTCGCCGAGATGGGCTTCGACGTCATCTACCTCCCCCCGATCCACCCGATCGGCGAGGTCAACCGCAAGGGCCCCAACAACACCCTCACGCCCGGCCCCGACGACACCGGCTCCCCGTGGGCGATCGGCAGCAAGGACGGCGGCCACGACGCCATCCACCCCGACCTCGGCACCTTCGCCGACTTCGACGCCTTCGTCGCGCGTGCCGCGGAGCTCGACCTCGAGGTCGCCCTCGACCTCGCCCTCCAGGCGGCGCCGGACCACCCGTGGGTGACCACGCACCCGCAGTTCTTCACCACGCGGGCCGACGGCTCCATCGCGTACGCCGAGAACCCGCCCAAGAAGTACCAGGACATCTACCCGATCAACTTCGACAACGACCCGTCCGGCATCTGCCGCGAGGTGCTGCGGATCGTGAAGCTCTGGATCTCGCACGGCGTGCGGATCTTCCGCGTCGACAACCCCCACACCAAGCCGCTCGCGTTCTGGGAGTGGCTGCTCGCGGAGGTCAGGCGCACCGATCCCGACGTGATCTTCCTGTCCGAGGCGTTCACGAAGCCGGCGATGATGCACGGCCTCGGCGCCGTGGGCTACCACCAGAGCTACACCTACTTCACCTGGCGCACCGGCAAGCGCGAGATCGAGGACTACCTCGTCGAGGTGTCGCGGGAGTCCGACCACCTGATGCGGCCCAACTTCTTCGTCAACACCCCCGACATCCTCCACGCCTACCTGCAGTACGGCGGGCCGGCGGCGTTCAAGGTCCGCGCAGCGCTGGCCGCCACCGGGTCGCCGAGCTGGGGCGTGTACGCCGGCTACGAGCTGTTCGAGCACGTCGCGGTCAAGCCCGGCTCGGAGGAGTACCTCGACTCCGAGAAGTACCAGATCCGCATCCGCGACTGGGAGCGGCACGACGCCGAGGGCACCACCCTCGCCCCGTACCTCACCCGGCTCAACGAGATCCGGCGCCACCACCCGGCGCTGCAGCTGCTGCGCAACGTGAGCATCCACCACAGCGACGACGACCACGTGCTGGTGTTCAGCAAGCGGCATGGTGACGACGTCGTCATCTCCGTCATCAACCTCGACCCCCACGGCACCCGGGAGACGATGGTCCACCTCGACATGCCGGCCCTCGGCCTCGACTGGCACGACTCCTTCGTCGCGCACGACGAGATCACCGGCGCCGACTGGAGCTGGACGGCCCACAACTACGTCCGCCTCGACCCCGGCTGGGAACCCGCCCACATCATCAGCGTCAGGAGCACCCGTTGACCGACCACCCCACGTCAGCCGAGATGCCGACGGACGCAGGTGCGGCCACGGCGGTGCTCAACGCGGAGCCGGAGTGGTTCAAGACGGCGGTCTTCTACGAGGTCCTGGTGCGGTCGTTCCGCGACTCCAACGGGGACGGCACCGGCGACTTCAAGGGCCTCATCGAGAAGCTCGACTACCTCGAGTGGCTCGGCGTCGACTGCCTGTGGGTGCCGCCGTTCTTCACCTCGCCGCTGCGCGACGGCGGCTACGACGTCGCCGACTACAACAACATCCTCCCCGAGTGCGGCACGGTGGAGGACTTCCACGAGTTCATCGACGCCTGCCACCAGCGCGGCATCCGCGTGATCATCGACTTCGTCATGAACCACACGAGCGACGCGCACCCGTGGTTCCAGGCCAGCCGCAGCGACCCGGACGGGCCGTACGGCGACTTCTACGTCTGGTCCGACACCGACGAGCTCTACCAGGACGCGCGCGTCATCTTCGTCGACACCGAGCCGTCGAACTGGACGTGGGACCCGGTGCGCCAGCAGTACTTCTGGCACCGGTTCTTCCACCACCAGCCCGACCTCAACTTCGACAACCCCAAGGTCCACGACGCGATGCTGGACGCGATGGCGTTCTGGCTCGACATGGGCCTCGACGGCTTCCGGCTCGACGCGGTGCCGTACCTCTACGAGCGCCCGGGCACCAACGGCGAGAACCTGCCCGAGACGCACGACTTCCTCAAGAAGTGCCGCCGCTTCGTCGACGAGCACTACCCGGGACGCGTCCTGCTGTGCGAGGCCAACCAGTGGCCCGCCGACGTCGTGGAGTACTTCGGCCCCGAGCAGACCGAGGACGGGCGCTGGGTGGGCACCGAGTGCCACATGGCGTTCCACTTCCCGGTGATGCCGCGCATCTTCATGGCGGTGCGCCGCGAGTCGCGCTTCCCGATCTCGGAGATCCTCGAGCAGACGCCGTCGATCCCCGACGGCTGCCAGTGGGGCATCTTCCTGCGCAACCACGACGAGCTCACCCTCGAGATGGTCACCGACGAGGACCGCGACTACATGTGGTCCGAGTACGCCCACGACCCGCGGATGAAGGCCAACATCGGCATCCGCCGCCGGCTCGCGCCGCTGCTCGACAACGACGTCAACCGGATGGAGCTGTTCACCGCGCTCCTGCTGTCGCTGCCCGGGTCCCCCGTCCTCTACTACGGCGACGAGATCGGGATGGGCGACAACATCTGGCTCGGCGACCGCGACGGCGTGCGTACGCCGATGCAGTGGACGCCCGACCGCAACGCCGGCTTCTCCGCCGCCACGCCGGGCAAGCTCCACCTGCCCGCCATCCAGGACCCGGTCTACGGCTACCAGTCGGTCAACGTCGAGGCGCAGCTGGAGAACACGTCCTCGCTGCTGCACTGGACCCGACGGTTGGTGCACGCGCGGCGTCGCCACCCGGCATTCGGCCTCGGCGAGTTCACCGACCTCGGCGGCTCCAACCCGAGCGTGCTGTCCTACGTCCGCGAGCACGACCCGGGCGACGGGCGCGAGCGCGACGTGATCCTGTGCGTCAACAACCTCTCGCGCTTCCCGCAGCCGGTGGAGCTCGACCTGCGGCACTGGGAGGGCATGGTCCCGGTCGAGCTGCTCGGCGGGGTGCCGTTCCCGGCCATCGGCGAGCTGCCCTACCTGCTGACGCTGGGGGGCTACGGCTTCCTGTGGCTGCGCCTGACCGAGGCGGAGCCCGCCGGGACGGGCATGGGCTCGGGCATGGGGGTGGAGCAGTGAACGACGAGCTGAGGAGCTGGATCGCGGAGGCCCGGTGGTTCGGCGGCAAGGGCCGCGACTGGGAGCTGACCGGCGTGCGCCGCGTGGGCGAGCTGCCCGACGCACCGGACGGCCTGCGCGTCACCATCGAGCTCGCGGAGGTGACGTACGGCGGGGACGCCTCCGACACCGAGCTCTACCAGGTGCCCCTCGCCTACTACCGCGAGCCGCAGGACCGGCTCGCCCACGCGCTGCTCGGCGAGTGGCACGACGACGAGCTCGGGCACGCGTACGTCTACGACGCGGTGCACGACCGCGAGTCGATGGCGCTGTGGCTGAAGGCCTTCGCGGCTTCCCCCACCAGCACGGCGCGCGGGCTGCTCGCCTTCCACAGCCTCGCCGGCCACGACCTCGACCTCGAGGCCCACTCGACGCTGTTCTCCGGCGAGCAGTCCAACTCCTCGGTCGCCTTCGGTGAGGACGCGCTGATGAAGGTCTTCCGCAAGGTGACCCCCGGCGTGAACCCCGACATCGCCATCCACCAGGTGCTCACCGAGGCCGGCTCGACCCACGTCGCCGCCCTCTACGGCTGGCTCGACCTGGTCGACGAGGAGACCAACACCACCATCCAGCTGGCGATGCTGCAGCAGTTCCTCCGCACCGCCAGCGACGGCTGGGACCTCGCGCTGGCGAGCGTGCGCAACCTGTTCGCCGAGGCCGACCTGCACGCCGACGAGGTCGGCGGCGACTTCGCGGGCGAGGCCGCCCGGCTCGGGGTCGCGCTGGCCGAGGTGCACGACGACCTCGCCGAGCACTTCCCCCTCGAGCAGCGCGACGCCTCCGTGGTCGACGGCCTCGCCACCGCCATGGAGCAGCGACTCGCCGCGGCGATCGACGTGGTGCCGGACCTCGCGGCCCACGAGGCTGCGCTGCGGGAGACGTACGGTCGCCTGCGCGGGCTGGACCACATCGACGTGCAGCAGGTCCACGGCGACCTCCACCTCGGCCAGACGCTGCGCACGTCCAAGGGGTGGAAGATCGTCGACTTCGAGGGCGAGCCGGCCAAGCCGCTCGCCGAGCGGCTCAAGCCGGACTCGGCGTGGCGTGACGTCGCCGGGATGATGCGGTCCTTCGACTACGCACCGCGCGTGGTCGCGCTGACCAGCGGCGGCTACGACGCCGAGGAGTCCGACCAGCGGACCTACCGCGCCGCGGAGTGGTCGGCGCGCAACCGCGCCGCCTTCCTCGAGGCCTACACCACCCGCCGCGGGACGGAGGCCGACAGTGCCGCCGAGGTCCTGCTCGACGCCTACCTCGCCGACAAGGTCGTCTACGAGGCCGTGTACGAAGCACGCAACCGACCGGGGTGGCTCTCCATCCCGCTGGCAGCGTTGGGAGAGACGCGATGACCGAGACGACACATGCCCCCGGTGAGCTCGACCTGCACCTGATCAACGAAGGGCGCCACGAGGAGCTCTGGAAGGTCCTCGGAGCCCAGGTGGGCGAGAACGGCACGTCGTTCCGCGTCTGGGCGCCCAACGCGTTGGAGGTCCAGGTCGCCGGCGAGTGGGCCGGCTGGGACGGCGCGGCGCACCCGATGACCCGGCTGGCCGACTCCGGCGTGTGGCACGCCCACGTCGAGGGGGTCGGCGTCGGCGACCAGTACAAGTACCGCCTGCGGGGTGCCGACGGCCAGTGGGGCGACCGGGCCGACCCGCTGGCCCAGTACGCCGAGAAGCCGCCGAGCTCGGCCTCGCGCGTGTGGCGTTCGGAGCACACGTGGGGTGACGACGCCTGGCTCGCGGCGCGCCGCGACAGCCAGCCGGTGGACGAGGCGATGTCGATCTACGAGGTGCACCTCGCGTCCTGGCGCAAGCACTACTCCGGCGACCTCTACTCCTGGGACGAGATCGCCGACGCGCTCGTGCCGTACGTCTCCGACCTCGGCTTCACCCACGTCGAGCTGATGCCCGTGATGCAGCACCCCTTCGGCGGCTCGTGGGGCTACCACGTCACCTCCTACTTCGCGCCCGACGCCCGCTTCGGCGACCCCGACGGGCTCAAGCGCCTCATCGACCGGCTCCACCAGGCCGGTGTCGGCGTGATCCTCGACTGGGTCCCCGGACACTTCGCGACCGACGAGTGGGCGCTGGCGCGCTTCGACGGCACGCCTCTCTACGAGGACCCCAACCCGCAGCGCGGCTGGCACAAGGAGTGGGGCTCCCACATCTTCAACTTCGGCCGCCACGAGGTGCGCAACTTCCTCTACGCCAACGCGGTCTACTGGCTCGAGGAGTACCACGCCGACGGCCTCCGCGTGGACGGCGTGGCGTCGATGCTCTACCTCGACTACGCCCGCGAGCACGGCGAGTGGTCGCCCAACGTCCACGGCGGCCGGGAGAACCTCGAGGCGGTGCAGTTCCTCCAGGAGATGAACGCCACCGTCTACAAGCGGGTCCCCGGCATCGTCACGATCGCCGAGGAGTCCACCGCCTGGCCCGGCGTCACCGGCCCCACCAGCGACGGCGGCCTCGGGTTCGGCTTCAAGTGGAACATGGGCTGGATGCACGACTCGCTCAACTACGTCGCCAAGGACCCGCTCTACCGCAGCCACCACCACGGGCAGATGACCTTCTCCCTCGTCTACGCCTACGCCGAGAACTACGTCCTGCCGATCAGCCACGACGAGGTCGTGCACGGCAAGGGGTCCCTGCTGCGCAAGATGCCCGGTGACCGCTGGCAGCAGCTGGCCAACCTGCGCGCCTACCTCGCCTACATGTGGGCCCACCCCGGCAAGCAGCTGCTCTTCATGGGCTGCGAGATCGGGCAGGAGTCGGAGTGGGCGGAGAGCCGGGAGCTCGACTGGTGGCTGCTCGAGCACCCCGAGCACGCCGGCGTCCACGCGATGGTCCGGGACATGAACACCACGTACAAGGCCTCCGGCGCGCTCTGGGGCCGCGACAACGACCCAGCCGGCTTCCAGTGGCTCGACGCCAACGACGCCGGGCGCAACACCTTCTCGTTCGTCCGTCGCTCCCCCGGCCACCCGGACCTGGTCTGCGTCGCCAACTTCGCCGGGAACCCGCACGAGGGATACCGGCTCGGGCTCCCGTCGGCCGGCACCTGGACGGAGGTGCTCAACACCGACGCGGAGGCCTACCACGGCTCCGGCGTGGGCAACCTCGGCTCGATCACCGCCACCGGGGGCGAGCACCACGGCCAGCCTGCGTACGCCGACATCGTGGTGCCGCCCCTGGCGACGGTGTGGTTCAGGAAGGACGCCTGAGTCAGGTCAGCTCGATGATCCTGATCATCCCCATGAAGGCGTGCGGCATGCCCTGCATGTCCGGGTCGGGGAAGAAGCACATCACCGCGTAGTGGCCGGGCGGCAGGTCGTAGTCCACGGTCATGCTGCGCCCGGGGCTGAGGGTGCCGGTGAGGAGGGTGCCCTCCAGGAACGGCGGCGGGGGTCCGGTCGGCCCGGCCTGGAACGACTCGAGCACCTGGTCCGCGGTGGTGCCCTCCACGACCTGCTGCAGCTGCACGAAGTGGGGGACGCCGGCGCTGCGCCTGTTCTTGAAGCTGAAGCGCCCCTCGGCGGGAAGCGTCGACGCGCCGCCCCAGGCGAGCCCGCTCTTGGCGATGATGCTGCCGTCCACACGGGGCGCCTTGGAACGCCGCGGGGGTCCGCTCACGCGGAACGACCGTCCGACGACCGCTCCGCGCTCGCCGATGGTGAACGGGTGGTAGGTGCCCGCCCTCGGGAAGACGATGGTCGCGTCGCCGGCCGAGGTGCCGCCGATGATGGTGGTGTTGTCGATCGCGCGGCGCAACGCCTTCACGTTGCACTTCTCACCGCACTTGTTGACGTCGGCGACGAACTGGTCGGGACCGTATCCGGCCTTGAAGACCACGAACTCGACCGTGGCCGGGCCGTTGACGGTGAGGTGGGCGCGACCGGCCCGCAGGCCGTCCGTGCCCTTCACGTTGATGCCACGCTTGGTCACCTTCGCGGTCAGGTGCGGCATGGCGGCGCGCTCGGTCGTGGGTGCGCCGGAGGCACCGGCGGTGGTGGGTGCGAGCAGGGCGGGTGAGGTCGCGAGCGCGGTGGCGCACACGACTGCCACGACCCTGCGCAGTCCGATGGGCACGTGCATGATGGTTGACCCTTCTCCAGATTGCCGTGCCCCCGTCGGCGCAGCACCTCCCAGTAGATGCACGGTTCTCGCGAGCCGTCATCACCGATGTCGGGGACGTCGCGGCGAGGTCCAGACCACCCCGCAATCGGGGTCGCCGGTCCCCCGCGGCTCATGCATCATCGGGACGGTGAGGGGGACGACGGGGACCTTCCGCGGCCGGCCGACGGCCTGGCTGGTCGGTCTCGTGGCGTGCACGGCCGTGCTCGTGGTCCTCGACGCGGGTCCGGGTCCGGAGGGTCCCCCCGCGTCCGCCGAGCCCGTCCGCAACGCCACCATCGTGATCGAGCAGGGCGGCACGCGCTCCGGCTTCGCGACGCCGGAGGTGACCGTGGGGGGCGGCGGCGCGGTGACGGTCGTCAACCTCGACTCGATGGACCACACGGTCACGTCGGTGGCGCGCACCGCCGACGGGACGCCCCTGTTCGACGTACGGGTGCCCGCCGGGACCTCGGCCACGGTCCCCGGCATCGCCGCGCTCTCCGCCGGCTCGTGGGACTTCTTCTGCAAGTTCCACCCCAGCATGCGGGGGGTGATCAGGGTCGAGGGAGTCGTCGGTGGGGTCGTGCCCGAGGAGACGCGGTTCGAGCAGCCGCTCGTCGTGCCCCCGACCCGCCGCGGGGCCGACATCAGGCTGGTCATGCGACGCGCGGGGGTGCGGACGCTCCCCGACGGCCCGCGCACCTCGATGTGGACCTTCGACGGCCACTACCCCGGGCCCACGATCAGGCGGCGAGGTGGACGCGGCACCCGGGTGACGGTCGTCAACCGGCTCCCCCGCGGCGCGGGGTCGACGTCGACGCACCTGCACGGCGACCACCACGCGTCCGCCGACGACGGCCAGCCCACCACGCACCTGGTCGCGCGCGGCGAGCAGCGCACCTACGACTACCCACTGGTCGTCGACGGCCGACCGACACCTGGCTCCTTCTTCTGGTACCACGACCACCGGATGGACCGCACCGCCCGCAACAACTGGCGCGGCCTCCAGGGGATGTTCATCGTCACCGACCCGCCCGTCCGCGGTTTGCGGCTGCCGCGGGGTCGCCGCGACGTTCCCCTGATGGTCTCCGAGCGGTCCTTCACCAGCAGGAACCAGCTGACCGACCCCTTCGCCGACGGACCCGAGATGGTGGGCCACCACGGCGAGATGTCGTGGACCGGGCCACACGCGCCGCCCGACGACGCCACGGTCGGCGACACGGTCCTCGTCAACGGCCGCTACGCCCCCTACCTCGATGTGTCGGCCACCCGCTACCGGTTCCGGCTGCTCAACTCCTCGCCGTTCTCCAGCTACAACTTCACGCTGTCCGACGGCCGCCCGTTCCTGCAGATCGGCACCGGCAGCGGCCTGCTCCCCCAGGCGGTCGTCCGCTCGAGCGTGCTCCTCGGCCCCGCGCAGCGAGCGGACGTGGTCGTGGACCTCACCGGGGCGACAGGCCAGCGCATCGTGCTCGGCTCGGTGCCCGCCGCGCCCGGCGAGTCCGGCGACGACGCGCGCGAGGTCGCCGTGATGGAGCTCCGGGTGGGGGCGCCGGCCCCCGACGCGTCCCGGCTCCCCTCGCGACTGCCGTCGCCCAGGCTGGCCTCACCCGTCCCCGCTCGGGTGTCGAAGACCTGGACCTTCGGCCTCGAGGAGTCGTCCCACCACGGCAGCGCCTGGACGATCAACGGCCGGGCCTTCGACCCCGGCCGGGTCGACCACCGCTCGCGGCTGGGCACGGTCGAGCGCTGGCGCTTCCGCAACACCAGCGACGTGACGCACTACGTCCACGTCCACGCCGAGCAGTGGCGCACGATGCTGCGCGACGGCCGGCGACCGCCGCCGTGGGAGCGGGGCCTGGAGGACACGTGGCGTCTCGAGCCCGGGGAGGAGGTCGAGGTCGCCGCCCGGTTCACCGACCACACCGGGCCCTTCATGATCCACTGCCACATGCTCGACCACGAGGACCACGGGATGATGGCGCGCTTCGACGTCGTCCGCTGACCGGGCAGGCGCGACGCCCTGCAGGCAGCTCGCGCGCCGTCCATCCGACCGGAGCGTGGCGACGGGCCGGCGGTGGCCCCAGCTGCCGCCATGGTGCTTGCGCCCGCGTGGCTAGGGTGAGGGCGTGCCCAGCCCCATCCACGTGACGTCCGGCGACGGCGTCGCCCGCCTCGCGTGGGTGGGCGAGGTGAGCACCGACGAGCTGCGGCGCGAGGTGGCAGCGGCCCTCATCGACCACAGCCGGGTCGAGGCGCACGTGGCCGTCGCCGACACCGCCGCCCAGCGCGCGGCCACGTGGGCCGGGTTGCACCGCGAGGGCGTACGCCGCGAGCTGGACGAGGACGGCGAGCCGGCAGACCGCGTCGTGTACGCGAGGCTGGTGACCGACGAGCCGGTGCAGGAGCCGGGCGGCTTCCGTGCCCTCCTCAACTCCTTCCTCCCGCGCAAGCGCGCCATCTCGCAGATGCTGGTACGCGACCACGAGGGCCGGGTGCTGCTGTGCCAGCTGACCTACAAGCGCGACTGGGACCTCCCCGGTGGGGTCGTGGAGGTCGGTGAGTCGCCCCAGGTCGCCGTGCAGCGCGAGGTCGAGGAGGAGCTCGGGCTGTCCGTCGAGCCGCGGGGCCTGCTGCTGACCGACTGGCTGCCTCCGTGGGGCGGCTGGGACGACGCCGTGTGCCTCGTCTTCGACGGCGGCACGCTGCCCCACTCAGCGCTGGCCGACGTCGTCATGCAGGAGCGGGAGATCCGCGACGTCCGGTTCTGCACCCTCGAGGAGGTCGACGAGCTCGCGGCCGACTTCACCGCGCGCCGGGTCCGGGCGGCGGTCGGCGGCGCTCAGCCGTATACGGAGTCCGGTCGCTGAGGCAGGATGCCTCCATGACGTGGGTCTACGACTTCGCAGAAGGCAGCAAGGACCAGAAGGACCTCCTCGGCGGCAAGGGGGCCAACCTCGCCGAGATGACCAACCTCGGGCTCCCCGTCCCGCCGGGGTTCACGATCTCGACCGAGACCTGTCGCGCCTACCTCGCCGAGGGGGGCGAGCCCGAGGGTCTGGCCGAGGAGGTCACCGAGCACCTCGCCGCGCTCGAGGAGGCGATGGGCAAGAAGCTCGGCGACGCCGAGGACCCGCTCCTGGTGTCGGTGCGCTCGGGTGCGAAGTTCTCGATGCCGGGGATGATGGAGACCGTCCTCAACGTCGGTCTCAACGACACCTCCGTGGGCGGTCTCGCGGCCCGCAGCGACTCCGAGCGGTTCGCCCAGGACTCCTACCGGCGGCTCCTGCAGATGTTCGGCGGGACCGTGCTCCACGTCGAGTCCCACCTGTTCTCCGAGGCGCTCGACGAGGCCAAGCGGGCCAAGGGCACCGACAACGACCTCGACCTCGACGCCGACGACCTGCGCGGGGTGGTGGAGTCCTTCAAGACGATCATCCGCGAGCAGACCGGTCGCGACTTCCCGCAGGACCCGCGCGAGCAGATGGACCTCGCGATCCGCGCGGTCTTCGACTCCTGGAACACCGACCGGGCCCGCCTCTACCGCCGTCAGGAGCGGATCCCGGAGGACCTCGGCACGGCCGTCAACGTGCAGGCGATGGTCTTCGGCAACTTCGGCATGGACTCCGGCTCCGGCGTGGCGTTCACCCGCGACCCCGCGAGCGGCGCCCAGGGCGAGTACGGCGACTACCTCCAGAACGCCCAGGGCGAGGACGTCGTCGCCGGAATCCGCAACACCGTCTCCCTGGCCGACATGGCCGAGATCGACCGGAAGTCCCACGACGACCTGATGCAGATCATGACGCGGCTCGAGCGGCACTACCGCGACATGTGCGACATCGAGTTCACCGTCGAGCGCGGCAAGCTCTGGATGCTCCAGACCCGGGTCGGCAAGCGCACGCCCGAGGCCGCCTTCCGGATCGCTGTGCACATGGTCGACGAGGGCATGATCCAGATGGACGAGGCGGTGCTCCGTGTCACCGGCGAGCAGCTCGCCCAGCTGATGTTCCCGCGCTTCGACGAGTCCTCCGACCGCACGCTCCTCGCCACCGGCATGAACGCCTCCCCCGGCGCGGCCGTCGGCAAGGCGGTCTTCGACTCCGACACGGCCGTCGAGTGGGCCGCGCGTGGCGAGGACGTGATCCTGGTCCGCAAGGAGACCAACCCCGACGACCTGCGCGGCATGGTCGCAGCCCGCGGCATCCTCACCAGCCGCGGCGGCAAGACCTCGCACGCCGCGGTCGTGGCCCGCGGCATGGGCCGTACGTGCGTGTGCGGCGCCGAGTCGCTCGATGTCGACACCAAGGGCAAGCAGTTCACCGTGCGCGACGGCGAGGTCGTGCGCGAGGGTGACGTGATCTCCATCGACGGCACCACCGGCGAGGTCTTCGCCGGTGCCGTGCCGGTCGCCGACTCGGTCGTCGTGCGCCACTTCGAGGGCGAGAAGCTCGACGACGACCTCGCCCACGCCGTGTCCCGGATCATGGCCCATGCCGACGGCGCCCGGCGCCTGCGGGTACGCACCAACGCCGACACCCCCGAGGACGCCGCCCGGGCGCGCCGCTTCGGCGCCCAGGGCATCGGCCTGTGCCGCACCGAGCACATGTTCCTCGGCGAGCGCCGCGAGCTGGTGGAGAAGCTCATCGTGGCCGAGGACCAGGCCGGGGTGGAGGCCGCCCTCGCGGCCCTGCTCCCGCTGCAGCGCGAGGACTTCGCAGGGATCCTCGAGGAGATGGACGGCCTGCCGGTGACGATCCGGCTGCTCGACCCGCCGCTCCACGAGTTCCTCCCCGACCTCACCGAGCTCAGCGTCGAGGTCGCCCTCGCCGAGGAGCGGGGCCAGGTCGACCAGCGCGCCGCGACGCTACTGACCCACGTACGCCGCCTGCACGAGCAGAACCCCATGCTCGGCCTGCGCGGCGTCCGGCTCGGCATCCAGATCCCGGGACTGTTCCTCATGCAGGCCAGGGCGATGGCGGAGGCGGCCGCCGACCGGATGGCCGTGCACGGCACGCCGCGACCGGAGATCATGGTGCCGCTGGTGGCCAGCGTCCGCGAGCTCGAGATCGTCCGCGCCGACATCGAGCGGGTGATCGCGGAGGTCGAGGAGGCCCGCGGCGTCAAGCTCGACATCGCGATCGGCACGATGATCGAGCTGCCGCGCGCGGCCTTCCTGGCGGACCGGATCGCCAAGCGGGCCGACTTCTTCTCCTTCGGCACCAACGACCTCACCCAGATGGCGTGGGGCTTCTCCCGTGACGACGTCGAGTCGTCGTTCTTCTCGCGCTACTTCGAGCACGGCATCTTCGACGTCTCACCGTTCGAGTCGCTCGACCAGCGGGGCGTGGGCGGGATGGTCGAGATGGGCACGGCAAAGGGCCGCGAGACCAACCCGGACCTCAAGATCGGCGTCTGCGGCGAGCACGGCGGCGACCCGAGGTCGGTCCACTTCTTCGACGACGTGGGGCTCACCTACGTCTCGTGCTCACCGTTCAGGGTGCCGGTGGCGCGCCTCGAGGCGGGGCGGTCGGTCCTCGCCAAGCGCTAGGCGTCCGACGACCCGACAGGATCCGGGTGCGGCTCAGAAGAGCGCCGAGGCGAGGTTGCGCCGGCCGGCGAGCACCCGCGGGTCGTCGTTGCCGACCGCGGCGAACAGGCCGAGCAGGTGGTCGCGCGCCTTCTCGCGCTCCTTGTCGCTCGTGCGGGCGACGAGGTTGACCAGCCGGGTGAAGGCGTCCTCGACGTGCCCGCCGAGCATGTCGAGGTCGGCGACCATCGTCTGCGCGTCGACGTCGTCGGGGTTCTCGGCCGCGGCAGCGCGCGCCGCGTTGAGGTCCACGCCCTGGGTGCGCTGCATGACCTTCGCGATCGCGAGCCCGCCGGCGGCCTCCACGTCGGCCGGGTTGGCGTCGACGAGCTTCTGGTACTCGGCGACGGCGGCATCGACGTCGCCGGCGGCGAGGGCGTCCTGCGCGGGGGCGTAGCGCGGGTCGACGACCTCCTCCTCGCCCTCGGCAGCCGGAGCCCCGCCCGAGCGCGGCTGGTGGCGGCCCGTGATGCCCTGGGCGGTGAGCTGCTGGCCGACCTGCGTGAGTGCGGTGCGCAGCTCCTCGATCGGCAGCGGGTCCTGCAGCAGCGGCATCGGACGTCCGTCGACGACGGCCACCACGAGCGGGATCTGGGGGATCTGCATCGCCTGGGCGATCTGGGGCGCGGCGTCGATGTCGACGAGGCCGAGGAGGTAGCGGCCCTCGTGCTCCTCGACCACCGTGGCGAGGTCGTCGGCGAGCTGGCCGCTCTCCGGCATCCGCGTGCGCGAGTAGAAGACCAGGAGCACCGGTGCGGTCATCGACTGCTCGAGCAGGCCCTGGAAGCTCTGCTCGTCGACGACAACGCTGTAGGAGGCCCCGCCCCCCGCCTGGGCAGTGGGCCGGCCGGTCGGGGCGCCCGCTCCCGGTCGCGGGGCGGGCTGCCCCAGCCCGGAGAGGTCGATGGCACCTGGACGGCTGAAGGGCTGCTGCGTCATGCCTCAATCCTAGGGATCCACGCCATGGAGCGGGCCCCGGGTCGGTAGCCTCGCGACCATGGGTTCGCGGAGCGCCGTGCTGTCGGCGCGTCACCGGCGCAACGTCACCCTCCTCGTCCGCTTCGGCGTCGTCGGCGCCTGCGGGGTCGTGGTCAACCTGCTCACCCTCGTGCTCCTGCGACGGATCGGCCCGCACTTCGACGAGGCGGTGGTCGCCCTGAGCGGCACGGACTACAACCTGCGCTGGTACCACGTCTACTCCACGGCCGCGTTCCTCGTCGCGAACCTGGCCAACTTCCAGCTCAACCGCACGTGGACCTTCCGGAGCAGCCGGGCGGCCTCCTGGGCCCGCGAGTACTGGCCGTTCCTCGCCGTGGGCCTCGGTGTGCAGGCAGTCGGCCTGGTCCTGCTCACCCTACTCATGCACCCGCACTCCCCCGTGAGCCTGCCCCGGGACGTCCTCGACGACTCCTCCGGCCTGCGCACGCGCCTCTACTGGTCGCAGCTGGTCGTGATCGCGCTCGTGACGCCGCTGTCGTTCGTGCTCAACAAGCTGTGGACCTTTGCCGCCGTACGCTCGTGGCGCCTCGACCTGCGCCAGTGACCGAGCCGCGACGGCCCCGGTGGTGGGGTGGGAGTGGTGGCTGGTGAGGATGTGACCCGGCGGTCCGGATTGTCTCCGAACTGGGCACTGCCTCGCCTGTCACCGCACCCCTACCGCGTGGTAGAAAATGCGGCGGAGCTCGACGGGGAGGACGCCAGAGCATGACGACATCGGGGTCGTACGACTTCACCGGCTACCAGGTCCTCGTCGTCGGCGGCACGCGCGGCGAGGGCCACACCATCGCCACCTCGTTCGCCGAGTGCGGGGCGTCCGTGACGGTGACCGGCACGATGATGCTGCGCTCGCTCTACGACACGGACCTGTCGGCCTTCGACTACGAGTCGGTCAACCTCGCGCGCCAGGAGTCGATCGACCACCTGGTCGGCACGATCACCCACATCGACGTGCTGGTGCTCGCCGCGTCGTGCCACCTGCCCTACGGCCTGCCGCCCGGTGAGCAGGCCTTCGTCGCCGAGGCGACCCGGTCCGGCCTCCTGGGCCCGACCTTCCTCACCACCCGTCTGCGCCTCAAGCTCGGCCAGAGCCCCGCCCTCGGTGGTGGATGCGTCGTCAACACCGGCGCCGTGACGTCGTGGCTGCAGCTCGCGTCGACGCCCGAGGCCGCCCAGCGCGAGCTGGTCGAGTCCACCGCGCGCGCAGGCGACAACTGGGCCGGCCTGGGCGTGCGGGTCAACTCCGTGCTGCAGGCCCAGCGGTCGGTGCTGCCGCGCCAGTACGCCCGGGGCTCGGGGCTGTCGGGCGGCACGCGTGCGGCGGGCGGCACGATGGTCCGCACCGCCCAGCCGCGCGTGGGCGACGCCGTGGCCGACGCGACGCTGTTCCTGGCGAGCAGCGCCGCGGCGCGCATCACGGGGCAGACGCTGCGCATCAGCTGAGCGTCCCCGCGCCGCGTTCCGCCCGAGTTCGGCGAAATGCCGTGCGCGGCTGCGCAGCCCGGTTACATTTCCACCACACGGAAGCAACACGAGATCCACAAGGTCTCGCCGCCGTCTCGGGTCGGTCGCTCCCTCATCGCCAGGAAGGACGTCCCATGACCGCCGAACTCATCTCCCCGCCCTCCGTCCGGAGCGGCGCATCCTGGTCCGCTCGCGCCTCTCGGCGGCGCCGCGAGCAGCTCCTCGGCCGCGCTCCGGCCGCGGACTCTCCCGTCCAGGACCTGTGGGCCTCCCTCGTCGACGTCCTCGGCGCGATCGAGGGTCCGTCGACGGCCCTCCTCGCCACGGCGAGCGGCGATCCGGTCGCCGTGCACGGCCTCGCCGGCTCCGAGGTGGCCCGTGTGGCCCGGCAGGACCGAGCCGTGTTCGGGGCACGGGTCCCCGCCGCGCCGTCCGACGAGCCGGCCCCCGTGGAGACCGTCGAGCTGACCCTGGGACAGCGTCACACCGTGATCGCCTCCGTGCCGGCGAAGTCTGGCAGCTCGCACCTGCTCTCCGTGACGGCGCAGGGCGTCAGCATCCAGGTGCTGGAGGCGTGGACGCGTCGCCTCGCGGAGGACATCCGCGCTGCACTCTCAGTCGCGGCCTGACAGCCCGTCCAGCAGCTCGTCGGCGGCGGCGTAGGGATCGAGGTCACCGCGCGAGACACGCTCGGCGAGCGTGTCGAGGTCGGGCCCCGTCCCGGCGCTTCCCCACCGCTCCCTCATGGTGGCCAGCGCGACCGCCTCGACCTCACGCCGTGCCCGGAGCGTACGCCGGCGCAAGAGCTCGCCCGACTCCGCGAGCCAGGCGGCGTGCCGGTCGAGCTCCTCGAGGAGCGCGTCGATGCCCTCCCCCGTGCTCGCCACGGTCTGCACCACGGGTGGACGCCACGCGCCGTCGCGGCGCTCGCCCATGCCGAGCATGGTGCGCAGCTCGCGTCGGGTGCGGTCCGCCCCCTCGCGGTCGGACTTGTTGACGGCGTAGACGTCGCCGATCTCGAGGATGCCGGCCTTCGCGGCCTGGATGCCGTCACCCATGCCGGGGGCGAGCAGCACGAGCGTGGTGTCGGCGAGCCCCGCGATCTCGACCTCGCTCTGCCCCACCCCCACCGTCTCCACGATCACGACGTCGCAGCCGGCAGCGTCGAGCACCCGCACCGCGTGGGGGGTCGACCAGGCGAGTCCGCCGAGGTGTCCGCGGGCGCCCATCGAGCGGATGAAGACCTCGCGGTCGAGCGCGTGGTCGCCCATCCGTACGCGGTCGCCGAGCAGCGCGCCTCCGGAGAACGGCGACGACGGGTCGATCGCGAGCACGCCGACCCGCCGGCCCTCACGACGCATCCCGGCGACGAGCGCGCTCGTCGACGTGGACTTCCCGACGCCCGGGGCACCGGTGATGCCGAGGACGTGCGCCCTCCCGGTCGTGCCGGCGAGCGCCGACATCACCTCGCGCAGGAGCGGCGAGGCGTCCTCCACGAGGGTGATCAGCCGCGCCACGGCGCCCGGATCGCCCTCGCGGGCACGCCCGACGAGGTCGGGGACCGACTGGGTCCGCCTCACGCCATCCTCACGCAGAGGGGACGCGGATGATCAGGGCGTCGCCCTGTCCGCCGCCACCGCAGAGCGCGGCGGCGCCGACGCCGCCGCCACGTCGCCCGAGCTCCAGCGCGAGGTGCAGCACGATGCGGGCGCCGGACATGCCCACCGGGTGGCCGAGGGCGATCGCGCCGCCGTTGACGTTGACCCGGTCCTGGTCGACGCCGAGCTGCCGCGCGGACTCGATGC
>JAESGW010000561.1_pt1 | contig 26402 bp, 25 predicted proteins | sample 9269791 | NCBI WGS metagenome assembly JAESGW01 (sample SAMN16773120, study PRJNA677053) | algae metagenome | isolation source: Aphanocapsa lilacina HA4352-LM1 and co-occurring heterotrophs from near cave... | place: USA: Maniniholo cave, near Haena, Kauai, HI | collected 2009-07-28 | reverse complement strand
GGACGGCATCCTCAAGGGCTATATGCAGGACCGGCTCAACGCGCGGCTGATGGGGGTCGAGCCCACCGGCAACGGGCGGCGCGAGAGCTTCGAGCACGCGCCGATGCCGCGCATGACCAACACCTTCATGAAGAACGGCCGCGACGATCCGGCCGAATTGCTGAGCCGCGTCCGGAACGGCATCTTCGCCAAGAGCTTCGGCGGCGGGCAGGTCGATATCGTATCGGGCAAGTTCGTGTTCAGCTGCACCGAGGCGTACCGCATCGAGAACGGCAAGCTGGGCGCACCGATCAAGGGCGCGACGCTGATCGGCGACGGCCCGACGGTGCTGACCAAGGTCAAGGGCATCGGCAACGATTTCGCGCTCGACGAGGGCGTCGGCATCTGCGGCAAGGGCGGGCAGAGCGTGCCGGCCGGCGTCGGCCAGCCGAGCCTGCTGGTCGAGGGGCTCACCGTCGGCGGGACGGCGATGTGAGCGCGCGCTGGCCCGAACTCGACTGGCCGGCCTGGCGCGAGACCGCGCAGCATCTTCACCTGATCACGCAAATCGTCGGCAAGGTGCGGCTGACCTGCACGCCGTGGCTCAACCATGGTTGGCATGTCGCGCTGTATGTTACCCCACGCGGGCTGACCACGGGGCCGATTCCGCATGACGGGCGGCAGTTCCAGATCGATCTCGACATGCGCGAGCATGCGGTGCGGCTGACCGGCAGCGATGGCAAGGAGGCGTCGATATCGCTCACCGCCGGATCGATTGCCGACATCCACGCCGCGATGATGGAGGCGCTGGCGGGCATTGGCGTCGCCATCCGCATCAACACCATGCCCAGCGAGTTGCCCGATGCGATCCGCTTCGACGCCGATACGCAGATGCGGCCCTATGATCCCGCCGCGGTCGAGGCATTTCATGCCGCGCTGCTGGCGATGACGCCGGTCTTTGCGCGCTACCGCACCGGCTTCCTCGGCAAGGCGAGTCCGGTGCATTTCTTCTGGGGCAGCTTCGATCTGGCGGTGACCTTGTTCTCCGGCCGGACCGCGCCGCGCCATCCGGGCGGCGTGCCGGGGCTGCCCGATCCCGTGACCTGCGAGGCCTACAGCCATGAAGAGGCGAGCGCCGGCTTCTGGCCGGGCAGCGACGCCTATCCCCGGCCCGCTTTCTACGCCTATGCCTATCCCGCGCCGGAGGGTTATGCCGATGCGGCGGTCAAGCCCGATGCGGCGCGGTGGGACGCGGGCATGGGCGAGTTCCTGCTCGACTATGATGCGGTGTGCGCCGCCGATGATCCCGAAGGCGCACTGCTGGATTTCCTGCAATCGACCTATGCCGCCGCCGCCAATCTCGGCGACTGGGATCGCGAAAGGCTCGAATGTCCGCTTGGCGTCCCCCGCCAGCCGCGCATAGTGTAGCGGCATGGAGTTCTTCGACGCCATCGCCGACAAGCACCGCGATTTCATTGCGCGGCAGCCCGTGTTCTTCGTCGCGACCGCAGCCGAGGGCGCGCGGATCAACCTCAGCCCCAAGGGGATGGACAGTTTCCGCGTGCTGGACGACCACCGCGTCGCCTATCTCGATGTCGCCGGTTCGGGCAACGAGACCCATGCGCATCTCGCCGCCGATGGGCGCATCACGATCATGTTCTGCGCGTTCGACAACCCCGCGCTGATCCTGCGCATCTACGGGCGAGGGCGGGCGGTGCTGCCGCAGGATGCGGACTGGGCGACGCTTTCACCCGCCTTCGCTTTGCTGCCCGGCACGCGCCAGATCTTCGAGATCGCGGTGGACAGCCTGCAGACATCGTGCGGCTGGGGCGTGCCGTACATGACGCTGGATCGCGAGCGCGAGACGCTGAGCGCCTATCACATCAAGCATGGCGACGAGACGCGCTTCGCCAAATATGCCGTGCGCACCAAGAGCATCGACGGGCTGCCGGTGCGCAACCCGACGCGCGCACCCGCCTGATGGCGCTGGTCGAACTCGGCCGGTTCGACCGCATGGAAGCACATATGGTGTGCGCCAAGCTGGAGGCGGCCGGGCTCTTTGCTTTCGTGTTCGATGGCGAGGCGAGCATCGCCGATGGCAGCCAGTTCCTGGTTCCGGCGCGCGTCATGGTCGATGACGAGGATCTGACCGAAGCCCGCGGCATCATCGGCGACGCTGCCTAAAAAACGGGCAGTTGTTCGCAGTTGCACAATAAATTGGCCGCGCCTTCATTATTTTGATGCGCCGTGGCGTTGAATCTGACCGATTCGTTACCGAAACCTTATCTGGCACGCCGCTTGCGTTGCGTGTCCCCGGCACGGGCCAACAGGGGGACGCGCATGAAACTGATCATCGCCATCATCAAACCATTCAAGCTGGACGAGGTTCGCGAGGCGCTTGCCGATGTCGGTGTCGCGGGCATGACCGTGACCGAGGTCAAGGGCTTCGGCCGGCAAAAGGGCCAGACCGAGATTTATCGCGGCGCCGAATACAGCACCAACATGGTGCCCAAGATCAAGATCGAGGTCGTCTGCGATTCCGCCCTCGCCGAGCGCGTGGTCGAGGCCGTCCAGCAATCCGCCAACACCGGTGCGATCGGCGACGGCAAGATCTTCGTGCTCGACGTCGGCCAGGCGGTGCGCATCCGCACCGGCGAAACCGACCTGACCGCGCTTTGAGACGAGGGGGAATGATGAAAAACCTTACCAAGATCGCAGGCGGCCTCGGGATCGCACTGCTGGGCGCTTCGCCCGTCTTCGCAAATGCGGCTGCTGCGGTGGCCGAAGCGGCGCCCGCCGCCTTCACACCGACCGCCGAGATGGTCAACAAGGGCGATGTCGCCTGGATGCTGATCGCGTCGGCGCTGGTGCTGATGATGTCAGTACCCGCGCTCGCGCTGTTCTACGGTGGCCTGGTCCGCACCAAGAACATGCTGTCGGTGCTGATGCAGGTGCTGACCATCGTCTGCGTCGCCGCGTTGGTGTGGTTCTCCTGGGGCTATTCGATGGCCTTCACATCCACCGGCACGCCATTTCCCAAGCTGTTCGGCGGCCTGGACAAGGCGTTCCTGGCGGGCGTCGATCCGACTACGTTCGCCGCGACCTTCTCCAACGGCGTCTATCTGCCCGAATATGTCTTCGTGATCTTCCAGATGACCTTCGCCTGCATCACGCCGGCGCTGATCGTCGGTGCGTTCGCGGAGCGGGTGAAGTTCACCCCGCTGATCATCTTCGTGGTCGCGTGGCTGACCTTCGCCTATTTCCCGATCGCGCACATGGTCTGGTACTGGGCGGGTCCGGACTTCCTGCCGGCCGCGCCTGACGACAGCGGCCTGCTATGGGGCTGGGGCGCGCTCGATTTCGCGGGCGGCACCGTGGTGCACATCAACGCGGGCGTCGCCGGCCTGATCGGCTGCCTCGTGATCGGTCCGCGCATCGGCTACAAGACCGAGCCGATGCCGCCGCACAGCCTGGTGATGACGATGATCGGCGCTTCGCTGCTGTGGATCGGCTGGTTCGGTTTCAACGCCGGATCGGGGCTGGAAGCGAACGCCTTCGGTGCGCTCGCCTTCATCAACACCTTCACCGCCACCGCGGCGGCCGGTGCGACCTGGGCGATCATCGAGCAGGTGGTGCACAAGAAGCCGTCGCTGCTCGGCGCCGCCTCGGGCGTCGTCGCGGGGCTGGTCGCGATCACCCCGGCAGCGGGCTTCGCCCACCCCGGCACCGCGATCCTGCTGGGCGCGGTCGCGTCCGGGATATGCTTCGTTTTCGTCACCACGGTGAAGAACAGGCTGAAATATGACGACACGCTCGACGTGTTCGGCATCCATGCCGTCGGCGGCATCGTCGGCGCGATCGGCACCGGCATCGTCGCCAACCCGGCGTTCGGCGGCCAGGGCTGGATCGACTATACCGCGCCGGTCGCCGTGGCGGGCGAATACGACATGGCCGCGCAGATCATGACGCAGATCTGGGCCGTGGGCACCACAGTGCTGTGGACGGGTGTCGTCAGCCTCATCCTGTTCCTGGCGCTCAAGCACACCATCGGCCTCCGCCCGAGCCGCGAGACCGAGGTCGAAGGCCTCGACCTCAACGAGCATGGCGAACGCGCATACAACTATTGACGAGACAGGGGCGCCGCTCGCGCGGGCGGCGCGCCCAACGATGTTCCTCCTGCGGAATAACTGGGCCGGTGCGGCGACGCACCGGCCCTCTTTTTCAGGCCAGCGCGTCCTTGACGAACTCCGCCGCGCGCCAGCCGATCATGATCGACGGGGCGTTGGTGTTGCCCGAGACGAGGCGGGGCATCACCGAGGCGTCGGCGATCCATAGGCCGCCCACGCCGCGCACCTTGAGCGCCGGGTCGCAAACCGAATCCGCATCGCTGCCCATCCGCGCGGTGCCGACCGGGTGATAGACGGTGTCGGCGCGGCTGCGGATCAGCCCGTCGAGCGCCGCGTCGTCGCGCAGGTCGATCGGATAGCGGTCCCTGGGCTTGTGCCCGTCAAGCGGCGGGGCTGTGCAGATACGGTGGGTCAGCCGGACGCCTTCGCGCAGCACCCGCATGTCGTAGTCGGCCGTCAGGAACGCCGGATCGATCAGCGGCGCGGCGGTCGGATCGGCCGAGCCCAGCCGCACCGTCCCCCGGCTTTCGGGGCGGAGCACGCAGACATGGCAGCTGAAGCCGTGGCCCTTCACCTTGGTCCGCCCGTGATCCTCCAGCACCGCGGGGACGAAGTGGAACTGGATGTCGGGCGCGGGCGCATCCGCGTCGACGCGCCAGAAGCCGCCGGCCTCGGCATAAGGGGTGGTCATCGCGCCGGTGCGCTTGAAGCGGTGCTCGATCGCCGCCTTGGCCATTGCCCATAGCCCGGCGAGCGATTGGCCCATGAAGGTGGTGCCCTCGGTCTCGTACCCCGCGACATAGTCGATATGGTCCTGCAGGTCCGATCCGACTGCGGGGCAATCGCGCACCACGGGGATATCATGCTCGGCCAGATGCGCGGCGGGGCCGATGCCCGACAGCATCAGCGTCTGTGGCGTGCCGAACGCGCCGCCCGCGAGCACCACGGCGCCGCGTGCGCGGATCGTCTGGCGCATCCCACCCCGAACGATGACGACGCCCGAGGCGCGTCCGTCGGCGATCAACACGCGTTCGACCACCGCGCCGGTGCGTATGTCGAGATTGGGCCGGGTCCTGGCGGGATCGAGGAAGGCGCGCGCGGCGCTCCAGCGCTCTCCGTTTCTCTGGGTCGTCTGGTAGAGGCCGAAACCCTCCTGCCGCGCGCCGTTGAAATCGTCGTTTTGGGGCAGCTGGAGCTTGGCCGCCGCCTCGACGAAGGCGCGGCTGCCGGGGTTGGGCCAATGTTGGTCGCTGACCGATAGCGGGCCGTCCGCGCCGTGATACGCATCCGCGCCGCGCTCGTTGGCCTCGCATGCCTTGAACACCGGCAGCACGTCGTCCCAGCCCCAGCCGGTGCAACCGAGATCGCGCCAATTGTCGTAATCCCAGGCAGCGCCGCGGACATAGAGCATCGCGTTGATCGCGCTCGATCCGCCCAGGCCCCGCCCGCGCGGCTGGTATCCGGTGCGGCCGTTCAGACCCTTTTGCGGGACGGTGTCGAAGCGGTAGTTCGACCGCTCGGGGATGAAGGGCATGAAGCCCGGGGTGCGAACGAAGACATCGTCGTTGCGCCCGCCCGCCTCGACCACGCAGACCGAGATATTGGGGTCTTCGCTCAGGCGGCCCGCGGCGGCGCTGCCTCCCGATCCACCGCCGACGACGATGATGTCGAATTCGTCCATGGTTCCGCCTCTCCCCCGTGTTTCTCCGCCCAGCGCGCCTTTATGGTGCTGCTGGTGTCGCGCGATCCGTCATGGCTCCAGCCGGGTTCGCGGATCATGTAGCTGATCTTGTTGCGCCAGCCCGGCGCGGTCCACACGTCCTTTGCGATGCCGATCCATTCGTGTGTCGCGGCCCACAATATGTTGAAGCTGCCGAGGTTGCGGACAATGCCGTAGCGGGGCTTGTCGTCGTCACGCTCGCCGACGAAGGTGCCGAACAGCTTGTCCCAGACGATGAACACGCCGGCATAGTTGGCGTCGAGATAGCGGGCGTTGGTCGCGTGGTGGACGCGGTGGTGGCTGGGCGTGTTCATCACCGCCTCGAACCATCGGGGCATCCGGCCGATCACCTCGGTATGGATCCAGAACTGATAGACCAGATTCACCCCCGCGACGAAGAACACGAGCGCCGGCGGGAAGCCGATCAGGAACAGCGGCAGGCGGAACAGGAAGCCCAGGCTGAAGAAGCCGGTCCAGGTCTGCCTGAGCGCGGTCGATAGATTATAGTGCTGCGACGAATGGTGGATGACATGGCTCGCCCAGAACCAGCGGACACGGTGGGCGCTGCGGTGGAAGACATAATAGGCCAGATCGTCGAGCACGAACGCGACCGGGAACACCCACCAGGCATAGCCGATGTCGAACAGGGCGAACTGGTGGACCCACAGCGCCAGCGCAATGACGAGCCCGCCCGACAGCACTCCCGCGACGGTGCTGCCCAGTCCGAGCGACAGCGAAGTGAGCGTATCGCGCGGATCGTAGCGGCTGCGGTCCTTCAGCCGCGCGACGATCATCTCGGCCAGCACCAGCAGGATGAAGCCGGGAACGGCTAAGGTCACGGGATCGGGCAGCTCCATGCGGACTGCTTACACTGTTGTCAGTGACGCTTCCAGCCCGCGCACGTCCGCCTCGACCACGCCGAACAGCGTGACCGCGCCGAACATCCGCTCGCCGGTATCGACCGCGACGCCCTCGACCGCGGCGCGCAGCTGCAGCGGCGGCAACAGACGGCGCGCCGCGACCTTCGCGCCGTGCCGCTTGAGAATCGCGATCGCGCCGTTGCCCGCGACCAGCGCCGAATTGCCGTCGGTCCCGACGATCGCGGCGCGCGCGACGAACCCGGCGAGCATATCCTCCGCCATCAGCCGCGCCTTTGCCGTGTCATCGATCCGCGCCTCGCCCAGCTTGAGCAGATAGGCGATCGACGCCAGCCCGAGGACGCCGGCCAGGCTGCCGGCAAACTGTATCCAGTTCATTCCGCGGCGCGCATCTGATCGAGCAGCGGGCGCAGCGGTTCCAGATCATAGCCGGCGCCCGCCGCCTTGCCGATCAGGTCATCGGCATCGTCACCCAACCGCGCGCGCGCGAGCGCCCACAGGTTCGCCGAGCGCGTGCCCGATCGGCAATAGGCCAGCACCGGCCCGTTGGCCGCCTCGATCACCTCGACCAGCGCCTCGACCTGCGGCAGCGAGAAGCCGGCATGGGTGACTGGGATGGCGCGGTAGTCCAGCCCGGTCTCCGCCGCGACGCGGGCGATGTCGGCGCCTTCGGGCTGCCCGGCTTCCTCACCATCGGGCCGGTTGTTGACCAGCGCGACATAGCCGGCCTGCGCGGCCGGGCCGAGGTCCTCCGCCGATAGTTGCGGTGCGACCGCGAAATGCGCGTCGAGGGGGCGGATATCGGTCATAGCTGCTCGCGAATGGTCGTCAGGAAAGTCTGACCATAGGCGTCCAGCTTGCGCGCGCCAACGCCGCTGATCTCCGCCATCGCGGACAGTGTCTGCGGCTTGAGCAGCGCCATCGCGCGCAGCACCGAATCGTGGAAGATCACATAGGGCGGCATTCCCGCCTCCTTGGCGAGATCGCGGCGGGTTTCGCGCAGCGCGTCGAACAGCGGATCGCCGACCGGGTTGGCCGTGCCGCGCTCGGCGCGCTGGCGGCGTTCGCGCTTGGGCGGGACGACGATCTCGACCGCCGCGTCGCCCTTGAGGATCGCGCGCGCGTCGCCGCCCAGCGCCAAACCGCCATGCTCGGTCGGCACCAGGCTGCCGCGCGCCTGCAATGCGCGGGCGAGCGGGCGGATAAGGCCCGTTTCCTCGCCATCGACGATGCCGAACACCGACAGCCGGTGGTGGCCGAGCCGATCGATGCGGTCGTCATTGGCGCCGGTCAGCACCTTCTCGATATGGCCGACGCCGAAGCTTTGCCCGGTGCGGTAGACCGCCGAGAGGAATTTGCGCGCGGTCTCGGTCACGTCGAGCACCGCGGGGGCGTTCAGGCAATTGTCGCAATTGCCGCATTTTTCGGGTGGCTGCTCGCCGAAATGGCGCAGCAGGATGGCGCGGCGGCAGCCCGGCGTCTCGACCAGCCCGGCGAGCGCATCCAGCCTGGCGCGCTCGCCAGGCAAGCGTTCGGGCTCGACCTCGTTCAGCCGCTGGCGTGCCCTGGCGAAATCCTCCGCGCCCCAGAACAGGTGCGCCACCGCCGGATCGCCGTCACGCCCGGCGCGGCCGGTTTCCTGGTAATAGGCCTCGATCGACTTGGGGATGCCGGCATGGACGACGAAGCGGACGTCGGGCTTGTCGATGCCCATGCCGAAGGCGACCGTGGCGCAGATCACCATGTCCTCCGACGCGACGAAATCGGCCTGGTTCTTAGCGCGCTCCGCGGGTTCCAGCCCCGCATGATAGGCGCGCGAGGGCCGCCCCGTCACCGCCAGCTGCGCGGCCAGCTTCTCGGTCGCGGCGCGCGTCTGCGCATAGACGATGCCGGGGCCGGGCTGCTCGGCGATCAGCGCGGCTATCTGTCGCGCGGTGTTGGCCTTGGGGGTGATCGCGTAGCGGATATTGGGCCGGTCGAACCCGGCGATGATCATGCCATCCGCGGGAATGCCGAGCTGGGCGAGGATATCGGCGCGGGTATGCGCGTCGGCGGTGGCGGTCAGCGCGAGGCGGGGAATCTCGCTGAACGCGTCCATCAGCGGCCGGAGCAGGCGGTAGTCCGGGCGGAAATCATGCCCCCATTCGGAAACACAATGCGCCTCGTCGATCGCGAACAGGCTGACCTTGCCCTCGGACAGCAACCGCCGGAAGCTGTCGTTGGAGGCGCGTTCGGGCGCGACGTACAGCAGATCGAGATCGCCGCTGCGGAATCGCGCGACGGTCTCCGCCTGATTGGTATCGACCGACGTCAGCGTCGCCGCGCGAATGCCCACCGCGGTCGCCGCCCGCAGCTGGTCATGCATCAGCGCGATCAGCGGCGAGATGACCACGCAGGTTCCATCGAACGCCAGCGCGGGCAACTGGTAGCAGAGCGACTTGCCCGCCCCGGTGGGCATCACCGCAAGCGTGTTCGCGCCGCGCAGCACGCGGTCCACCACCTGCCGCTGCACCCCGCGGAAGCTTTCGAACCCGAATGTGGTGCGCAGGAGCCCCGCCAGATCGACCATAAGCGCCTTATAGGCAGTGATTCGCGCTTGGCCACCGGCCCCCGTCAGGCCGCCTTCTCGATCGCTCCCGCCGCAATGTTCGGTATATGCGCCGCGACCAGCGTACCGGTCACCGGCATTGGCGCGGGATAGCCCAGCAGGAAGCCCTGCACCTCGTCGCAGCCTTCGCGGATCAGCACGCTCAGCTGCTCGTCGGTCTCGATCCCCTCGGCGAGTACCGGGATCGACAGGCTCTTGCCGAGCGCGAGCACGGCCCGGATGATCGCGGTGGCCTGCGGGCTGGCTTCGAGTTCGGAGATGAAGAAACGATCGAGCTTGATCTTGTCGAACGGGAAGGCGCGCAGCGTTTCCAGCGACGAATAGCCCGTGCCGAAATCGTCGAGCGCCACGCCGATGCCAAGCGCCTTGATCTGGCGGAGGACATGCAGCGAGCGCTCCCGGTTGGCCATGATCGCGGTTTCGGTGAGCTCGATCTCCAGCCGCCGCGGGGGCAGCCCGGAATCGAGCATGACCTGGTGGAACAGCCGGGGCAGGTTGGCATGCGCCAGCTGCAGCGCCGACACGTTGACCGCGACGCGCGATTCGTGATCCCAGGACATCGCGTCGGTACAAGCGCGCCGCAGCACCCATTCGCCAAGCGTCAGGATCAAGCCGTTTTCCTCGGCGATGGGAATGAACACCGTGGGCGGAATCATCCCGCGTTCGGGATGCTTCCAGCGCAGCAGCGCTTCATACCCGGTCACCGCCCGCGTCGCGACCGACGCCTGCACCTGATAGTGTACGTCGAGCTCGTCATTATCGATCGCGCGGCGGAGATCGTTGGCCAGTTCGCGGCGATCGCGGATCGCCTCGTCCAGTTCCTGATCATAATAGCAGGCGCCCGACGCGCGCTCGCATTTGGCGCGGTACATGGCGAGATCGGCGTTGTTGGTCAGCGTCTCTGCATCACGGGCATTGTCGGGGAAGATCGCGACACCGATGCTCGCGCCCAGCCGCGCCTCGAAATGCCCGACCGCAAGCGGCGCCTTGAGCGTGGCTTCGAGCTTGTCGGCGAACCCGATCAGGTGCGCGGAATCGTTGAAGCGGGTGATCGCGACGAACTCGTCGCCGCCGAGGCGGGCGACCATGTCGTCGGGCCCGATCACCTGCCGCATCCGCTCCGCAAGCAGAACCAGGATATCGTCGCCGGCCTTGTGGCCGTGGACGTCGTTGATCTCCTTGAACCGGTCCAGATCGATCGCGCACAGGCCGACGCGCGCGCCCATCGTCCGCGCGATGCCGATCTGCCGCGCAAGTTCGTCCTGAAACCCGACGCGGTTGGGCAGACCGGTCAACGCGTCGTTGACCGCCATATGATGCAGCCGCTGCATCGCGTCGGTGCGCGTCTGGCGGTCGATCAGCGCGGCGAACACACCCGATGCGATCACGACCAGCCCGATCAGCGCGGTCGCGAGCGCGAGCGCGCGCGCTTCGTCGGGGCGCAATGTCTGATCGCTCAGCACGAGCGGCTGGATGTGCATCGCGGTCATCGCCACGAAATGGAGCGTCGCGATGGCGACCACGATCAATATGGTACCCAGCGCGATCCGGTTGCGCGTAACGCGTGGCAGGCGCAGCACGGTCATCGCCGCCGCCGCGAAAACGATAGCGCAGATGACCGACGCCACGACATAACCGATGTCCCACGTGACGATGCCCTGCACGCGGTAGGCGGACATGCCCATGAAATGCATGGCCGAGATTGCACCGCCGAACAGCCCGCCGCCAATCGCCGGCAGCCCGCGATCGGGCCGCCACCCGGCGATGAGGAAGCCAAGGAACGAGCCGCCCACCGCGACCATCAGCGAACCGATGGTCAGCACGGGATCGAGCTGGACGGGCGCCTTCGCCTCGAACGCCAGCATGGCGACGAAATGGGTGCACCAGATCGTCGCGCCGGCCGCCCCCGATGTCAGGAAAACCCAGCCCAGGCGCTGCACCCCGGGCGCATTGCACGCGCGTTCGAACATCTGGACGATCGCGAAGGCGCCCGCGCAGCAGATCAGCACGGCGAGCGCGACCAGCCACGGATCATGCTCGGTGGCGATACACAGGGCGACGTCGATCATGTTGCAGCTCCCAACCTGCGGCAACGGGCATCTGGGCCAAAGAATCTTACGATAGCGCTAAGACGTGCGGAAATTGCGCATTCTTAGCGGTATCAGGCGACGGTCAGCGCCTGTTCGCGTTCCTGCGCCTGGCGGGTCCACATTTCGGTGTAAAGCCCGCGCCTGCGAAGCAGTTCGGCATGCGTGCCGCGCTCGACCACCCGTCCGGCCTCGAGCACGACGATCTGATCGGCATCGACCACCGTCGAAAGCCGGTGGGCGATGACGATGGTGGTGCGGCCGCGTTCGATCCGCGCGAGAGTTTCCTGGATCTCGCCCTCGGTGCGGCTGTCGAGTGCGCTGGTCGCTTCGTCGAGGATCAGGATCGGCGGGTTCTTGAGCAATGTCCGCGCGATGGCGACGCGCTGTTTCTCGCCGCCCGACAGCTTGAGGCCGCGCTCGCCGACGCGCGTGTTCAGCCCGTCGGGGAGCAGCGCGAGGAAGCCGGCGATCGCCGCGCCCTCCGCTGCCGCCAGTATTTCGGCCTCGCCCGCGCCCTCGCGGCCATAGGCGATGTTGTAGCCGATGGTGTCGTTGAACAGCACGGTATCCTGCGGGACGATGCCGATCGCGGCGCGCAGGGATGCCTGCTGGACCACCGAGATATCCTGCCCGTCGATGGTGATGCGACCGCCGGTCAGATCGTAGAAGCGGAACATCAGACGTGCGAGCGTCGACTTGCCCGCGCCCGAGGGGCCGACCACCGCCAGCGTGGTGCCGGCGGGCACGTCGAGGTCGATGCCCTTCACGATGTCGCGATCGGGATCATAGCCGAAATGCACGGCTTCGAACCGCACATGGCCCCGGCTGACGACCAGCGGCGGCGCGCCTGGGACATCGATCACCTCGGCCGGGGTATCGACCAGATCGAACATCGCCGCCATGTCGATCACGCCCTGCCTGATGGTGCGATAGACCATGCCGAGCAGATCGAGCGGGCGGAACAGCTGGACCAGGAGCGTGGAGACCAGCACGACATTGCCCGCCGTGAAGCGGCCATCGCTCCATCCCCACACGACGAGGCCCATGCCCGCGGCGAGCATCAGGTTGGTGATCACACTCTGGCCGACATTGAGCCAGGCGAGCGAATTTTCCGATTTCACCGCGGCATTGGCATACGCGTCCATCGCCCCTGCATAACGCCGCGCCTCGCGGCTTTCCGCGTTGAAATATTTGACCGTTTCGAAGTTGAGCAGTGAATCGACCGCGTGCGCCACCGCGCCGGTGTCGAGATCGTTCATCTCCGCGCGCAGCTTCGCCCGCCAATCGGTCACCCAGCGGGTGAAGGCGATATAGACAACGACCATCACCATGGTGCCGGCCGCCAGTTCCCAGCCGAACTTGGTCCAGAAGATGCCCAGCACCATGACCAGTTCGAGCAGGGTCGGGGCGATGTTGAACAGCAGGAAATAGAGCATCGTATCGATGCTCTTGGTGCCGCGCTCGACCACCTTGGTCACCGCGCCGGTGCGGCGTTCGAGGTGAAAGCGCAGCGAAAGATTGTGCAGATGGGCGAACACGTTCGCCGCCAGCCGCCGTGTCGCATCCTGGCCGACGCGTTCGAACACGGTGTTGCGCAGATTGTCGAACAGCACCCCGCCGAAGCGCGCCGCGGCATAGCCCGCGACCAGCGCGAGGATCAGCACCATGGTCGCATCCGACCCCGGCGCCATTCCGTCCACCGCGCCCTGCAGCGCGAAGGGGGCACCGTAAACCTGGACCAGCTTGGACGCGAGGACGAGCAGCATCGCGCCGACGATCCGCACCTTCAGCTGCGGCGCGTCGGCAGGCCAGAGATAGGGCAGGAAGCGCCTCAGCGAACCGAACAGGGGCGGCTCGGTGGCGCGCGCGGTCGGCTCCTCGGGCGGCATCACACACCAGATAGGCGCATGCGCGCGCGATGCAATCTCGGGAACCCTTGGGCACCCTGGCGGATTGATACCGCAAGGAGCGAAGCGCATGGAACCGCTATTTTATGTGATGGCCATCATGGGCTGCGCGGACAGCGGCGACCTGTGCAGCGAGGCGCGCATCGCGCAGCCGCAATTTACATCCTATCAGGCCTGCCAGATGGCAATGGACGATCAGCTGATGCTGAACAGCGACCTGTCGTTCCCGGTGATCCAGGCGCAGTGCCGCAGCACGCGGCCGATCATGGCGAGCAACACGACCGACGGCCGCGGCTGACATAAAGCTATCTGAGGGATTCCGGTTGGGAGTAGAACCGGACGCGGTACAAGTGGGGACTGACCGCGCCCGGCTCTGGGCTCCAAATGCCCGGCACGCGCCGTCCGTGGGGATAGACGGCATGTGCGGCCGAAGCATCATGGCGATGGCTGCGACCGGAAATCGCGCGAGACCAGAACGCGCACAATTTCGGCTTTTCCGCCCCCATCGATCGATCCCAAACTCCTGCGATCCTTCGTGCGATTGAAGTGGGGTTCTTTCGCACGGTATCTTTAATCGGATCGCAGGTTTGACTATCGACTTGATCGATTTAGCCTATTTGATGGTCTGTCCCAGTCTCTCGGTGTGAATTGCCCCCGATCCGCAGATTTCCCAGCGTAAACGGGTGTCTCATGCCCTCCTGGAGCCGACGCAAAGTCCGAATATTCCTTACTTTATCGAGATTTCCCCAGATCGGACCAATCAGCAAATTAACCCTTTTTTAGCTGAGTAATTTACCCCTGCCGCGGGGGTAACACGAATTTTATCGCGATCGTTCGCAACTATGATATGGCGGGGAAGTGACTGGGGGACTGCCTGACGCGGCAACGATCGCGGCTTCGCTCGCCGCGATCAACGCGAGTGCGGAATTTGCGCGCGCGCCGGTGATGCGGCATCTGCTCGGCTATCTTGTCGATGAGACGATTGCCGGACGAGGCGACCGGCTGAAGGCCTATTCGGTCGCGGTCGATGCCCTTGGCCGCAGCGCTGATTTCGATGCGCAGACCGATAGCTATCCCCGCGTGCAGGTGGGGCGATTACGCCGGATGCTCGACGCCTTCTACGCGACCGGACCCGCTGTACCGCTCCGGTTGGTCATTCCGCTCGGAGCATATCGGGTCCAGTTCGACGACATGGCGGGCGATGGCGCCGATGTGCCGGCGACAGGTGACTGGGCCGACCATGACGGGCCGCGGTCGGCCGGCAGTGCACGTCGGCGCATCGTGCTCGCCATCCTTTGCGGCGTGTTCGTCCTCGCTATCGGGCTGGCGGCGGTGGCGTGGCTGGAGCTTTTGCCCCAACGGCGGACGCCCGTGCCCAAAGTGGTGCCGCCGCCCAGCCTGTCGATCGAGATTGGTGATGCTGCGCAATCGCCCGCGGAACGCGCGCGAATCGGCGATGTCGTGCGCCGCATGAGCACCGCGTTCACGCGATCGGCCATCGCGGAGGTCAACTATGGCGCGCGTACGGTCGATTCGCGCTACGCGCTGCTGCTCGATCTGGGAACCGACGGCATATCCCTGTCGATCCGCCTGATCGACCGGCGCGGCGGCCAGCTCCATTGGGCCGACATGATCGCGCTGCCGAACGATCCGGCCGCGTTGGAGGAAGCGGTGCGCCCCGCCATCTCCGCACTTGTGCGCCCAAGCGGTATCGTCGCCGCGGACCAGCGGGTGGAACTGCGCGACGATTTCAGCCCCGGTTATCCCTGCCTGCTGCATTACGACGCCTATTTCCGTGAGCGCGATGCGGCTTTGCGGGCGCCCGTGCGCGCCTGTATCGCTCGGACGATCGAGCTGGACCCGACATATGCCGAGGCGCTCGCCGCCGCCTCCTTCCTCCTGATCAATCCCGTCGACGGCCCGGTTTCCGATGCGGCGCGGGGCCGGGCGATGGCGCTCGCGCGCCGCGCGTCCGCGGCCGACCCTTATTCGCCCGTCGCCGTGGTCGCCGAGGCGCGGCTCGCCTTCATGGACGGGAATTGCGTACGGGGGCAGGCGCTCGCCGAACGCGCGGTGAAGCTGGACAGCTATGATCCGGAGACACTGGGGCTGATCGGGATGCTGATGGTGCAGTGCGACAAGCCTCGCGCGCTGGCCTTGCTGCAGTCTGCCCGCGCGCTCGATCCCGAACTGACGACCTTCTACATGAGCGCGCTGGTGCTGCTCGAGCTCGACGCCGGCCGTGCCGATGAGGCCGCGGCTATCGCCGACGGCATGCGCCCGCCCGGACCGGGCATGATGCGCCAGTATCTCGTTGCGCAGACGCTGGGCAGCATCGCGCAGGGCGATGACGCACGCGCGCGCGCCTTGTGGCAGCAGCTGGTCGAACGCACGCCGCCCCCACGCGACACGGTGGACGCCGTGCTGAGCCGTTCCTATCTGGCACCCGAATTTCGCCTGCTGATCGCCAAGCGGCTGGGTCAGGCGGGCATCGTCGATGCGCCGGTCAAGGCGGCATCCTAGCAATCGCCATTGCGGTTCGGCGGGCTTCGCGCGACAAGGCGGCTTGCGCAGCCGCCGGAGGAGCAGGGCATGAAGATCAATGTCGAGGTCGATTGCACGCCGGAAGAGGCGCGCCGCGCAATGGGCTTGCCCGATTTCACGCCGGTGCATGAGAAATATATCGCCAGCCTGGTCGAGACGATGGAGCAGGGGGTAACCCCGGAGTTCCTGGAGACGATGATGAAAAGCTGGGCGCCGATGGGCGAGGCGGGCTTTGCCGCATGGCGCAAGCTGTTCGAGGTTGCGGGGCCGCGCAGCTGAGCGGGACGCCGGACACCATCGTCGCGCTGTCGTCGGGCCGCCCACCCGCCGCGATCGCGATCATCCGAATCAGCGGGCCGCAAGCATTTGCATCGGCACGGGCCATTGCGGGAACCCTGCCCGAGGCGCGCCGAGCGGCGTTGCGCACGTTGCGCGCGCCGGACGGAGCGGTTCTGGACCGGGCGCTGGTGCTGGCCTTTCCGGGTCCGCGGTCGGCCACGGGCGAGGATGTGGTCGAATTCCACGTTCACGGCGGCCGCGCTGTGGCCGCAGCGGTCGAGGAGGCGCTGATCGCACAGCCCGGCTGCCGCCGGGCGGAGGCGGGCGAGTTTACCCGCCGCGCGTTCGAAAATGGCCGGATCGACCTTATCGAAGCCGAGGGCCTGGCCGATCTGCTTGCCGCCGAAACCGAAAGCCAGCGCAGGCGCGCGATCGATGCGGCCGAGGGCCATGTCAGCCGCAGGATCGGGGAATGGGCCGACGCCGTGCTGGCGCTGTCCGCACGCGCCGAGGCGATCCTCGATTTCGGCGACGAGGATGATGTGTCGGTCGATGACGGGAAGATTGCCCGCGACGCAATGATGCTCGCCTCCGACATGGCCCGGCTGCTCGGGCAGCCGACAGTCGAGCGCCTGCGCGACGGGGTGGTGGTCGCGCTGGCCGGGCCGCCCAATGCCGGCAAATCGACCACGCTCAACGCGCTGGCCGGGCGTGATGCCGCCATCGTGTCTCCGATACCCGGAACCACGCGCGACCGGATCGAGCTTCCCGTGGTGCGATCCGGCCGAGCTTACCGCCTCGTCGATACCGCCGGCTTGCGCGAGGAGGGTCCGGACGCGATCGAAGCCGAGGGGATCGCGCGCGCGATGCGCACCGTCGCCTCGGCCGACATCGTCCTGTGGCTTGGCGACGAGCCGCCGCCCACAGCCGAAGCCGAGACCATCTGGCTCCAGCCGAGATCCGATCTGCCGGGAAGGGGGCATGTCCTTCCAGGCCGGGCGCTCGCCTTTTCTGCAATGACCGGTGCCCACATGTCCGCAGTGTGGGATATGATCGCACAGCACAGCGATCGACTGATGCCAGCCCAGGACGAGATCGCGCTCAATCAACGGCAGCAAGGCTTGCTGCTTGAGGCGCGCGAAGCGTTGGCGGAGGCGGGACATGCAGACATGCTGATCGTCGCCGAACATCTGCGCGCGGCGCGCCATGCGCTCGATCGCCTGCTTGGACGGGTGGGGGCGGAGGACATGCTCGACGCGCTGTTCGGCCGATTCTGCATCGGCAAATGATGTTCCACGTGGAACATTTTTGACAGGCGCGCCGGTGCTGCCCTAGGCCGCACCTATGTTGGAATTCGATGTTCTCGTGGTCGGCGGCGGCCATGCCGGGTGCGAGGCGGCCGCCGCGGCGGCGCGTATGGGCGCGCGTACCGCTCTTGTGACATTCGATGCGGCGGCGATCGGGGCAATGTCCTGCAACCCCGCGATCGGCGGTCTCGGCAAGGGCCATCTGGTGCGCGAAGTCGATGCCTGTGACGGGCTGATCGCGCGGGCGACCGATGCCGCGGGCATCCATTACCGCATGCTCAATCGGTCGAAGGGTCCCGCCGTACAGGGGCCGCGCGTGCAGGCCGATCGCCGGCTGTTCCGCGCGGAGGTCCAGCGGATGATCGCCGCGCAGGCGAACCTCAATGTGGTCGAAGGCGAGGCGGCAGGCATGATTCGCGACCAGGCCGGTGACGTCGCGGGGCTGACGCTCGCCGACGGTCGGCAGCTTGCCGCGCGCGCCGTTGTCCTCGCGACCGGCACCTTCCTTGGCGGGCGCATGTTTCGCGGCGATTGGTCAGGAGAGGGCGGTCGCGTCGGCGAGAGGGCGGCCAGCGTGCTCGGCGTTCAGATGCGCGCGCTCGGGCTGCCGATGGGGCGGCTCAAGACGGGAACGCCGCCTCGGCTCGATGGACGAACGATCGATTGGGCACGACTGGAGGAACAGCCCTCGGACGGCGAGGCCTGGACGATGTCGGCACTGACGGCCGCGCGCACCGCGCCGCAGCTCTACTGCGCGATCACCCGCACCAATGCGCATACCCATGCGATCATCCGCGATAATCTCCATGCCTCGCCGCTCCATTCGGGCGCGATCAATGCCGGCGGGCCGCGCTATTGTCCGTCGATCGAGGACAAGGTGTCGCGCTTCGGCGACCGTGAGGGTCACCAGATCTTCCTCGAGCCCGAGGGACTGGACGATGCGCTGGTCTATCCCAATGGCATCTCCACCTCGCTCCCCGATGCGGTGCAGGCGGCGATGATCGCCTCGATCGCCGGGCTGGAGACTGCGCGGATCGTCCAGCCGGGCTATGCGGTGGAGTATGACCATATCGATCCGCGGGCGCTCGATGCGCGACTGGGACTCGATGCGATACCGGGCGTGTTCTGCGCCGGGCAGATCAACGGCACGACCGGCTATGAGGAGGCAGCGGCGCAGGGGCTGGTCGCCGGCGCCAATGCCGCCGCGCATGCGCTGGGCACCGCGCCGGTGCTGTTCGACCGCGCGACCAGCTATATCGGCGTGATGGTCGATGACCTGGTGCTGCAGGGGATCACCGAACCCTATCGCATGCTCACCGCGCGCGCCGAGCATCGGCTGGCGTTACGCGCCGACAATGCCGAAACACGGCTAGGACCGATGGCGGGTGAGGCCGGGCTGCTGGGCCCCACACGTATCGCGCACCAAGCAGCGCGGCGTGCAGAGGCAGTGGCGGCGCGGATTGCGCTCGACCGCACCGCATCCCCGACCGACATGCTCGCGGCTGGCGGCGATGTCGTCGATGACGGTGTTCGCCGATCGCTGTTCGACTGGCTGCGCTTCCCTGGCGTCGGCGCCGAGCAGCTTGGAGACCTTCAGTCGATCATCGATCGATCGGTGTTGGACGAGGTCATCACCGATGGCCGCTATGCGCCTTATCTCCAGCGGCTCGATCGGCAGCGCGCGCAAGAAGCGCATGATCGCGCGATCGGCATTCCCGCCGATCTCGACTATGCACATATTCCAGGATTATCGAACGAGATGCGCGAAAGGCTCTCCACGGCGCGACCCTCCGACATGTCCGCCGCCGCCCGCATCCGCGGCATGACACCGGCCGGACTGGCGGCGCTGTTCGTTTCGTTGAAGCGCAAGGCGGCATGACCGAGGACGAAGCCCGGCTGTGGTTGCAAGAAAGCGCCAATGTTTCACGTGAAACCTTAGGGCGCATCGAACGGTTCGCCGATATTCTGATCGCGGAAAACGATCGCCAGAACCTGATCGCGCCAGCCTCGATCGATCATATCTGGGCGCGGCACATCGTCGATAGCGCGCAGCTCGTTTTCGCCAAACAACGTGGCCTGTGGATCGATATCGGTTCGGGGGCGGGCCTGCCGGGACTGGTCATCGCGATGATGCGCGATGCGCCGATGCTGCTCGTCGAGCCGCGCCGCAAGCGGGCCGACTTCCTCAGCGCGACTGCCGCCGCACTGGGCCTCAAGAATGTCACCGTCGCACAGAGCGATATTCGCAAGGTGCAGGCGCATGCGGCCGTCATTTCGGCGCGCGCGGTCGCGGCAACCACGGTGATTTTCGACATGGCGGCGCATTTGTCCCGCCCGGAGACGCAGTGGGTGCTGCCAAAGGGACGAAACGCGCTGAACGAACTGGAATCGGCGCGCGACGCATGGCAGGGTGTGTTCGAAGTGAAACCGAGCGTCACCGAAACGGGGTCGATGATCATCGTCGCCACGGGCATTGCGAGAAAACAGCCATGATGCGGATCGCCATCGCAAATCAGAAGGGCGGGGTGGGCAAGACCACCACCGCGATCAACCTCGCCACCGCGCTCGCCGCCACCGGCTGGCGCGTGCTGCTGGTCGATCTCGATCCGCAGGGAAATGCCTCCACGGGGCTGGGTATCGCCCAGGCCGACCGGACATCGTCCACCTACGACGTGCTGATCGGCGAGGCCGCGCTGACCGATGCCGCGATTCCAACGCGCGTGCCGCGGCTCGACATCGTCCCCGCGACCCAGGACCTGTCGGGCGCGGAGATCGAGCTGGTCGATTACGAACAGCGCACCCACCGGCTGGAGCGCGCCTTTGCCGAGGCGGAGCACCGCTGGGACATCGTCCTGATCGATTGCCCGCCTTCGCTGGGGTTGCTGACGATCAACGCGATGGTCGCCGCGCGTGCGTTGCTGGTCCCGCTGCAATGCGAATTCTTTGCGCTCGAAGGACTGAGCCAGCTGCTCCAGACGATCGAGCGCATCCGCGAACGCTTCAATCCCGATCTGTCGCTGCTGGGCGTCGCGCTGACGATGTACGATCGCCGCAACCGGTTGACCGACCAGGTCGCGGACGATGTCCGCGCCGTCCTTGGCACCGTAGTGTTCAAGACCGTGATCCCGCGCAACGTGCGGCTGTCGGAGGCGCCCAGCCACGGGATGCCCGCGCTGATCTACGACATACGCTGCGCCGGATCGGAGGCCTATATGGCACTGGCGCGTGAACTGCTCGAGCGGCTGCCCAAGCCGGCGGTGGCGGCATGAGCGAGACCAGCAGGGGCAAGCGGCCGGCGGGGCTGGGGCGTGGCTTGAGCGCGCTGCTGGGCGATGTCGCCCGCGAACAGCCGGTATCGCCGCAGAATGACGGCAGCCCGGCGGACGGATCGATCCGGATGCTCCCGGTCGGCGCGATCTCGCCGCATCCCGAACAGCCGCGGCGCCATTTCGACGATGCCGCGCTGGACGAGCTGGCGCATTCGATCGGCGCGCGCGGGGTGATCCAGCCGATCGTCGTGCGGCCCAAGGACGGCCGCTATCAGATCGTCGCCGGCGAACGCCGCTGGCGCGCCGCCCAGCGCGCGCATCTGCATGAAATTCCCGCGATCGTCCGCGATTTCACCGAGGCCGAGACGCTCGAGATCGCGCTGGTCGAGAATATCCAGCGCGAGGATCTGAACGCGGTCGAGGAAGCCCAGGCCTATTCGAAGCTGATCGGCCAGTTCGGCCATACCCAGGAGGCGCTGGCGCGGCTCGTCCACAAATCGCGCAGCCATGTCACTAACCTGTTGCGATTGCTTGATCTTCCCAAGGCGGTGCTCGACCATGTCGTGCGCGGCGATATCCAGATGGGCCATGCGCGCGCGCTGATCGGCGCGCCCGAGGCGGAGGTGCTGGCCGAGCGTATCGCCGCCGAAGGCTTGTCGGTGCGCGAGGCTGAATCGCTTGCCCGCAGCGCCAAGGGATCGCGCCGCCCGCGCCAGGCCCCGCTCGAATTCAAGAGCATGCCGTCGGACGTCGCCGCGCTCGAGGTTCAGCTGGGCGATCTGCTGGGCCTGAAGGTCAAGATCGCGCACAGCCCCAAGGGTGGCACGCTCAGCCTCGCTTATTCGACGCTCGATCAGCTCGACATGATCTGCCAGCGGCTGTCGGGCGAGCGTATCTAGGCGTCGAGCGTCAATCCCAGCATCGCGGCGATCTCGTCGAACCCGTTGGCGATCTGCGTTACGCCGCGTGCGCGCAGCACCTCGGCATGATTGGGCGGACAATGGCGTCCTGCGCACAATCCCACCACCTGCGCCCCCGATGCGACCGCCCCGGTGACGCCCACGGGCGAATCCTCGATGATGAGCGTATCGGCGATCGGCACGCCCAGTTGCGCGGCGGCGTAGAGATAGATGTCCGGCGCGGGCTTGCCGCGCGCAACATGCTCGCGGCCCGAATAGATATGGTCGCCAAACGCCTCTCGCAGACCCAGATGGCGCAGATGCCGGTCGATCCAGGCGGTCGAGCTGGACGAAGCCACCGCGCGCGGCAGATCATCGGGCAGCGCGCGGACGAAGGCGACCGCGCCCAGCACCTCCTCGAGTCCCTCGGCGGCGACCCGCGCGTCCTCGGCCTCGCGGCTTTGGTGGAACGCATCGGGGATCGGTCCGCCGATGTGGCGCTCGATCGCGGCATGGAAATCATGCCCGGCGAGCCCCATGAACCTGGCCATCGCCTCCTCGGTCGAAACGGGGTGGCCCAATGACGTCAGCGTCTCGGCCAGATGCAGATTTCCGGCATATTCGCTTTCGAGCAGCACGCCGTCGAAATCGAAGATGATTGCTCTGACATTCATAGAGCCCTCCGGGGGAGGGCTTGGGTCAGAGCAATCGGAAATGGTCATATACGGTCTCCAAACAAGGCGGTGCCGACGCGCACATGCGTCGCGCCAATCGTGATGGCGGTCTCGAAATCGGCCGACATGCCCATGCTGAGGCCGGGCAGCCCCGATTCGCGCGCCAGCTTCGCCAGCAGCGCGAAATAAGGCGCCGGCTCGACCTCGGCCGGGGGAATGCACATCAATCCCGCCACCGGCAGCCCGGCGGCCTGCGCGTGGTCCAGCAATGCGGGGAGATCGGCGATGGCGCAGCCCCCCTTCTGCTCCTCCGCGCCGATATTGACCTGGATGAAGCAGTCGGGCCGCCTGTCCGCGCGGTCCATCGCTCTGGCGAGCGCATCGACCAGCGAGGGGCGATCGACCCCGTGGATCGCATCGAACAGCCGCACCGCATCCTCGGCCTTGTTGGATTGCAGCTGGCCGATCAGGTGGAGCGCGATATCGGGCGTTTCCGCGCGCAGGATGGGCCATTTGGCCTCGGCCTCCTGCACGCGATTCTCGCCGAATACACGCTGTCCCGCAGCGATCAGCGGGCGGATGGCCGCGGCATCGTGCGTCTTGGATACGGCGATCAGCGTCACGTCGTCCGGCTTGCGGCCGGCGATGCCGGCGGCCTTGGCGATGCGTGTGTGGATATCGGAAAGGCGGGCGGTGGCGGTGTCCATCGTCATGCGCCGCGCTATAGGCAGCGCCATGCCCGCCCGCCACCCCCGCTCTTGGCCCCGCACCTGGCTGATGACCGACGAACGCATGGGGGAGGGGCTGTGGGCCGCGCTGGAACGGCTGCCGCGCGGTAGCGGGGTGATCTTTCGCCACTACGCGACCGCTACCGCAGAACGCCGCGAAATCTACGCGCAGGTGCGCAAGGTCGCGCGGAAGCGGCGTTTGACGCTGGTGATCGCCGGCCCGTACTTGCCCGGTGCCGACGGCCTCCATGGGCGAAGCGCGCGGCGGAAGACCGGAATGCTCACCCGCCCCGTCCACTCGCGCGCGGAGGCGATCGCGGCAATGCGTGCTGGAGCAGACCTGATCTTCGTATCGCCGATATTCGCCACCCGGTCGCATCCCGCCGCCCGCGCGCTGGGCGTGGTGAGGTTAGGCCTGATGCTGCGCGGGATCGATCTACCCGTGATCGCGCTGGGCGGCATGAATGCGCGGCGGTTCAGGCGACTCGCATCGTTAAAGCTGCATGGCTGGGCGGCGATCGACGCCTGGACCGCTTAGAAGCGGAACGCGGTGCCGATATAGACCGCCTGCGCATCGCGGCGGTTGTCCTCGATCGGCTGGATCCGGTCGCTGTCGCTCGAATAGCGGACACCGGCGGTGACATCGAGATTGCGCGTCAGCGAATAGGATCCGCCGAGATCGACATAGCTTTCCTTCTCGGCGATCAGCGCCGGGGTCGAGCCGACCGGACGCGCCGCGCCGGCCTTCACACGCGCGCTGGCGCGGTTGCCGGTGTAGCTGACGCCGACATCGACCGATTCGCGGCTGCCCGGCAGCCCGGCGAGATCGACCTTGGCGAGATCGCCGGACAGCGCGAAACGCTTCCAGCCGACGGCCACGCCCAGATTATACGCGACCGGCGTCAGGCCGACCGTGGGTGCTGCGGCCGCGACTCGCTCGGCCTGGCCACGCGTGCTGTTGCTGCGCGCGCGTACCGCGACGGTGATCGGGCGCTGGCCGTTGCGGCGCGCTTCCGAAGGCGTGAAGCGAAAACCGCTGCCATCGACACCCGCGGCGGCGAGTGCGGCGGCGAGCTTGGGATCGCCCGCAGCTGGCGTAAAACTGCCGATTCCGCGCGAGATCGCCGTGGTGCGCTTGGCAATGCGGCTGTCCTGCGGGGCGCCGGTCGCGGGCGCAAGCGCGACGCCGGCGGCAATCACTGCCCCCGCTGCTATCGCTACCATCGCCCGACCTGCGATCATCGAATCCTCACCCCTCTGAAGACATTCGCTACCATGATTCGTTCCGGCAACGCCATGTGTGAAGAGTCCTTTTCCGCTACCTGTGGCAAAAGACCCACAGACTCCACTCTACCGCGGTGCTTGCCCGCTGGTCTCAGGCTTTATAGAGGTGCGGATGAATGTAGCTTTTCCGAGAGGATCGACCATGTCCCGCCGCCGCCTGTTGCGCACCGCGACCATCACCACCGCGATGCTTCTGCTCGCCGGTTGCGGGGGCAAGGACCGTCCTTCGGCCCAGCTCGCCCCGGCGCAGCTGACCACCATCGGGGTGAACAGCTATATCTGGCGCGCCGCGCTCGATTCGCTGTCGTTCATGCCGCTGACTCAGACCGATTCGAACGGCGGCGTGATCGTGTCCGACTGGTATGTGAACCCGCAGACCCCGAACGAGCGGGTCAAGGTGACCGTCACCATCCTCGGCACCGATCTGCGCGCCGATGCGATCCGCGTGGCGATGGGCCGCCAGACCAACACCAACGGCCAGTGGCTGGATGCGCCGGTGCAGGCCGCGACGGTGCAGAAGCTGGAGGACATCATTCTCACCCGTGCGCGTGATCTGCGCCGCGGCGCCGTCGCCGGCTAAGGCACGGCAACATGGCGGCCCGCTTCAACCCGCTTGCGGCGGACGCCCGCTGGCAGGCAGCCTGGGACGCGACCCAGTGCTTCCGCGCGGACAGCGCCAGCGATAATCCCAAGTCCTATGTGCTTGAGATGTTTCCCTATCCTTCGGGGCGCATCCATATGGGGCATGTCCGCAACTACACGATGGGCGATGTCCTGGCGCGCTATCGCCGGATGACCGGCCATGCCGTGCTCCACCCGATGGGGTGGGACGCGTTCGGCATGCCCGCCGAGAATGCGGCGATGGAGAAGGGCGTGCATCCGGGCGAGTGGACCCGCGCCAACATCCAGACGATGAAGGCGGAATTGAAGCGGCTGGGCTTCGCGCTCGACTGGAGCCGCGAGCTGGCGACGTGCGAACCCGATTATTACGGTCACGAACAGGCGCTGTTCCTCGATCTGCTGGCGGCGGGGCTGGTCTACCGCAAGGAATCGGCGGTCAACTGGGATCCGGTCGACAACACCGTGCTGGCCAATGAGCAGGTGATCGACGGGCGCGGCTGGCGATCGGGCGCGCTGGTCGAAAAGCGCAAGCTCAGCCAGTGGTTCTTGAAGATCACCGATTTCGCCGACGAGCTGCTCGAGGGACTCGATAGCCTCGATCAATGGCCCGACAAGGTCCGGCTGATGCAGCGCAACTGGATCGGCAAGAGCAAGGGGCTGAAGTTCCGCTTTCGCATGGTCGATAGCGAAACCGGGTTCGAGGTGTTCACCACCCGGCCGGATACGCTGTTCGGCGCGAGCTTCGCCGCGATCTCGCCCGATCATCCGATCGCGCAGCGGCTGGCCGCGCACAGCCCGGAACTCGCCGCGTTCATCGAGGAGTGCAAGCGCACCGGCACCGCCGCGGCCGAGATCGAGACCGCGGAAAAGCTGGGGTTCGACACCGGACTGTCGGTTCATCACCCGCTCGATCCGGCCTGGCATCTGCCCGTCTATGTCGCCAATTTCGTGCTGATGGAGTACGGCACCGGCGCTGTCTTCGGCTGCCCGGCGCACGACCAGCGCGATCTGGAATTCGCGCGCAAATATGATCTGCCCGTGCGCCGCGTCGTCGCGCCCGAGGGCGAGGAGGATGCCGAGATCGGCGCCGAGGCCTATGCCGGCCCCGGCAGGATCGTTCATTCGGGCTTCCTCAACGGCATGTCGGTCGAGGACGCGCAGGACGCCGTGATCGCCAGGGCCGAGGCCGAAGGCTGGGGGGCGCGCATCACCGTGTGGCGGCTGCGCGACTGGGGCGTGTCGCGCCAGCGCTATTGGGGCACGCCGATCCCGATCATCCATTGCGACAGCTGCGGCGTGGTGCCGGTGCCGCACGATCAACTGCCGGTGGTGCTGCCCGAGGATGTCGCCTTCGACATTCCCGGCAACCCGCTCGATCGCCATCCGACATGGAAGCACGTCGATTGCCCGCAGTGTGGGGCGAAGGCGCGGCGCGAGACCGACACGCTCGGCACCTTCGTCGATTCCTACTGGTATTTCATCCGCTTC
>JAESGW010000559.1_pt1 | contig 26518 bp, 25 predicted proteins | sample 9269791 | NCBI WGS metagenome assembly JAESGW01 (sample SAMN16773120, study PRJNA677053) | algae metagenome | isolation source: Aphanocapsa lilacina HA4352-LM1 and co-occurring heterotrophs from near cave... | place: USA: Maniniholo cave, near Haena, Kauai, HI | collected 2009-07-28 | reverse complement strand
ACTCCTCGGCGTGATCGTCAACGGCCTGTTCGTCGCCATCTCGATGACCTCGGGCGGCGGCGCGTGGGACAATGCCAAGAAGTATATCGAAGACGGCAACCATGGCGGCAAGGGCAGCGAAGCCCACAAGGCCGCGGTGACCGGCGACACCGTAGGCGATCCGTACAAGGATACGGCGGGCCCGGCGGTCAACCCGATGATCAAGATCACCAACATCGTGGCCTTGCTCTTGCTGGCGGCGCTGGCCCATAGCGCAGCCTGAACCGCTGCAAAATGAAGGACCCCGCCGGCGCGATCCGGCGGGGTTTTTCATTGCTCATCTGCGGCCGGCTGCGAGGGTTCCGCGGTGTTCCAGCACGAAGCCCAGCTTCGCCCATTGCCGCTGCGATTTGCACTGCAGGTGATGCAGCGGCAGCTTCAAGCGTTCCTGTTCGCCCACCGTCGTCACGCGGATACAGTATCGGTCCGCTGCCGGCCGGGTGACTTTCACCCCAGCCGTGTCGGTCACCGGCTGCTCCGCGGGCGGCGTCGCCCCGGTCGCCGTCATCCCCATCGCCAGTGCGATGCCCATCGCGTGGAACATGTCTTCCTCCTGTCGCTCCAGCAGATCGAAGCGCCTGCCGCTGCAACTCTGCAGCAAGAGGTGTGCCATGTACGTAATACACCCGTTTCGTGACCTCCGGGCGCAATTTAGTTGGGACAGCCCGCCAATGCTTGGCGAACCACGCCACCGGATCGCCCTTTGGGGGCAGTTCGCCTATCCTATGGAGATGACCGATTCGCTCGACGACACCATCATCGAAACGCCGGACGGCCCCATGACCTTCGCCGAATGGAAGAAGAAGAACCCGGTCCAGCTGCCATCGCGCCGCACCAAGGGAAAGAAGCTGCCCAACAAGGTGAAACGCTTCACCGACCAGTCCTAGGATCGCGTCGCCACCCAGATGACGTGCCGCGCACCGCGTGCGCCCCGTGCCTTCACCGCGACCTCCTCCACTGCAAACCCGGCATCCTGCAACGCCCGCGTGAAGCGCGGATCCGGCGCCGACGACCACACCGCCAGATTGCCGCCGGGCCTGAGCGCGCGCCATGCCGCGCCAAGCCCGGCCGCATCGTACAGCCGGTCGTTGGACCCGCGCGTCAGCCCGTCGGGGCCGTTGTCGACGTCCAGCATGATCGCATCGAACGCGCCGCTGCTCTCGCCGATCGGACGCCGCACATCGTTCTCGACGATATTGACGCGGGCATCGTCCATGCTCCCGGCGAACACGTCCACCAACGGCCCCCGCGCCCAGGCGACGACGGCGGGCACCAGCTCCGCCACCACCACCTCGGCATCCGCGCCCAGCACGCCGAGTGCCGCGCGCAGGGTGAACCCCATGCCCAGTCCGCCGATCAGCACCCGCGCGCCCTGTCGCCCGGCGATCGGCCCGCATGAAAGCGCCGCCAGCGCTTCCTCCGATCCGCTCAAACGGCTGTTCATCAACTCGTTCGCACCCAGCATGATGGAGAATTCGGCACCGCGCCGGATCAGCCGCAATTGCCCGCCGCCGCCCGGAATATCGGCCGTATCGATCGTCACGCGGGGGGTCATCGGGCCGCTCCATTGCTATTCACGCCGTTCGGGCCTATATCATCCTCAGCTAACGTTGCCTGCGACGGACTTGCGGCGCGCGTATATGCTCCCCTCTTCCCTCCCTGCTCACTGGCTCGCGGCGTCGCTTTTGGCCCGCGCAACGTCATTTCTCGAGAAGGAAGAGATCATGGCTATTGGTACTGTTAAGTTTTTCAACGCCCAGAAGGGCTTCGGCTTCATCACCCCGGAAACCGGCGGCAAGGACATCTTCGTGCACATCAGTGCCGTTGAGCGTGCCGGCATGCACGGCCTGAATGACGGCCAGAAGGTCAGCTACGAAGTCGAAGCCGGCCGTGACGGCCGCGAATCGGCTGAAAAGCTGCAGGAAGTCTGATATGGCGGGGGGTCCGTTCGCGGGCCCCCTTCTATACTTGGCAGGGGTGGCTGCCGATTTGGAGATACATGATGTCGAGAATCCCGGTTCGCCCTTTTCTGGTCGCCAAGGCGGATGATGGTCGCTTTCACCTGACCGTGCGCGATACGCGCTACAATTCGCAGAACTACCCGATCGTGACTTCGACGCTGCATAGTGAGAGCTTCGCGACCGCCACTGCGGCCAAGGCCTATGCACGCGACAATTTCGGCGCCGAAGCCGGCCAGTTCGCCACCAAATAATCTTCAAGGACTTCAACGACTTTATGAGCGGATTCAAAGACCCGGCTTTTCAGGACCGCATTGCGCTGGCCGCGAAGGCCAAACAGGCGGCGCTCGACAAGTTGAAGGCCAAGGCCGCTACGCCGGTCGATGAAGCCGCTGTCGCCGCGCGCATCGAAGCGCGCCGCGCGAAGGAAGCCGCCGAAGCCGAAAAGCGCGCTGCCAAGGCCGCCGCGCGCGAGGAAGAACGCCTCGCCCGACAGGCCGCCAAGGAAGAGGCGAAGCGCCTTGCCGAGGAAGCGGCGCTGGCAAACGCGCCCAAGCCCAAGCCCGAGCTGACTGACGAGGAACGCAAGGCGATCCGCGACGCGCGCTACGCCGCGCGCAAGCAGAAGCGCCGCTAGGCTGGCGCGAAGGGAGGGCGCCAGGCACCCTCCCCCTCGATATATTTAGCGCGACTGTGCCGCTTTCGCTTTGGCGCGGGTGGTAACGGTGAACCCGTCTGCCTCCCACTCCGCACGCGTGCGGCATTCGTTGCGGGCAATACGCGTGCCCGTGACCGGTTCGATCTTCATGCAGATTTTCTTGGCTGACACGGCGCTACCGGACGATGCCTTGGGTGCAACGGTCAACGGATCGGAGATGCCACGCGCCGCAGCGGGGCTGGCCGCCGCAGCGATGCACAGCGAAGCGGCCGCGCTGGCGGCAATAGCGAAAAATGCGGATTGAGTGGTGGTACGCATGTCGAATCCTCCCGACTTTTGACTGACGTCCGCGGGCCCGAACGGCCTGCCCGCATCGCTTTGCATCAGGCGTGCCAGATATTTTATCCTATGTTTTTCAGCATGTTTCGAAGCTTGTGCTGCAAGCCGGTGCACGCGCGAGAGCCAATTATTGGCCGAAAACACCGAGATTCGGTGTGTTGTGCCATTAACACGCCATGACACGCCGATGGCGGGAGGTGTCGGCTATGCGACCCTCTTGTTGTGCGCTTCCCTTTTACGGCGGCCTTCGCTAAGGCGACGCGTCCTATTTTCAGCACCATTTGCAGGCGGTTTTGTTTGGCCAAGGAAGAACTTCTCGAAATGCGCGGCCAGGTGGTCGAACTTCTGCCCAACGCGATGTTCCGCGTGAAGCTGGAGAACGACCATGAAGTCCTCGGGCACACAGCGGGCAAGATGCGCAAGAACCGCATCCGCGTGCTGGTGGGCGACGAGGTGCTGGTCGAACTGACCCCCTATGACCTGACCAAGGGCCGGATCACCTACCGGTTCAAATAAGGCCGCGCGCCATCATGCCCGCGCCTCTGGTTCTCGCATCGTCCAGCCCGCGCCGCCGCGATCTGCTCGCGCGGCTGGGCGTGGTCCCGGCACGGACCGAATCGCCCGATATCGATGAGACGCCTCGCAAGGGCGAGCTTCCGCGCGCCTATGCCCTGCGGCTGGCCGAGGAAAAGGCGCTGGCCGTCATCCGCGCGCCGGACGAGGCGGTGATCGCGGGCGACACGACCATCGCGCTCGGCCGCCGCATCCTGCCTCCGGCCGACACCCACGACATCCAGCGCGATCTGCTCCAACGCCTGTCGGGCCGCCGGCACCATTGCCTGTCGGCAGTCACGGTGGTCGCAACCGACGGACGGCTGCGCACGAAGCTTGCCGACACCATCGTCGCCTTCAAGCCGCTCTCCGCGGTCGAGATCGACAGCTACATCACCTGTGGCGAAGGCCTCGGAAAGGCGGGCGGCTACGCCATCCAGGGCCGTGCCGAGGCGTTCGTCCGTTTCCTCCATGGCAGTCACTCGGGCGTCGTCGGCCTGCCGCTGTTCGAAACCCGCGCGTTGCTCGCCTGGGCGGGCGTGCTGGATGGCTGAATGGCTGTACGAGGCCGGCATCGGTGAAGACCGCGCCGCGTTGGTCGAGAATGGCGCCATCATCGCCGCGCGCGTGGCGCCGCATGACCTTGCCCCCCGGCTGGGCGCGGTGCTCCCCGCCCGCTTGATCGAGAAGGGTCACATGCCCCGCGTCACGTTCGATGGCGGTGGAGAGGCCGTGCTGGCCCATCTACCGCCAGGCATCACCCTGGGGGCCGCGTTGCGCGTGGAGATCGTCCGAGAGGCGATCCCCGAGGCGCGCCGTCCAAAACTGCCCAAGGCCATCCCCAGCGATGCGGCGCCCTCGCCCGGGCCCGACCTGCGGGCGGAGATTGCCGCGCGCGGTATCGGCGTCAGGCAGATGCTGCCGCACCAGCCCGATGCGCTGGAAGCAGCCGGCTGGTCCGAACTGCTCGAGGAAGCCGCCACCGGCGAGATCGCCTTTCCCGGCGGCGCGCTGCGGATGGCCGTCACCCCGGCGATGACGCTGTTCGATGTCGATGGAGACGGCGATCCCGCGAAGCTCGCCATTGCCGCGGCGGGGGCGGTTGCGCGCGCGATCCGGCGCATGGACATCGGCGGATCGATCGGGGTGGATTTCCCCACGCTCGCCAACAAGACCGAACGCAGTGCGGCGGCCGAGGCGTTCGACGCCGCGATGCCGCAACCGTTCGAGCGCACCGCGGTCAACGGCTATGGTTTCCTCCAGATCATCCGCCCGCGTCGCCGCGCCTCGCTGCCCGAGTTGCTCGCCGCCGATCCGGCGGGCGCGGAGGCGCGCGCACTGCTCCGCCACGTCGAGCGCGCTCCGCCTCCCGGTGTCGCACTTGAACACGCTCCAGCAGGCGTGATCTCGGCGCTCAAACCCGAATGGATCGCCGAGCTCCACCGCCGCACGGGAACCCCGACCCGTTTCGAGGCGTCGTAACATCATGGCCAAGACCGACACCTGCCCCGTCTGCGGCAAGCCCTCGACCAAGGCGGATGCGCCCTTCTGCAGCCGCGGCTGCCGCGATCGCGATCTGCTGCAATGGCTGGGCGAAGGATATCGCATTCCCGGGCGCCCGATCCCTCCCGATGGGGTGGACAGCCAGAGCGAGCCCGATTAAGGGCGCTGCTTCCGGTTTTCTCCGGACATGCCCAGGTAGCTCAGTTGGTAGAGCATGCGACTGAAAATCGCAGTGTCGGCGGTTCGATCCCGTCCCTGGGCACCACCCTCTTAGGCCCAACGATAGAAGCGGTGATCAGCTGTCGTTTCGCCCGTAAGAGGTGAATTTTTCTCCCAAGAAAAGTTAATTGCGCCGTTCGCCTCGTAGATGGCGGTAATTTTCACGATTCGCAAAATAACTGCTTATGGGGAGATCTGTGACTTGGCCGGTACAGATGGAAACTCAGTCGGCGGAGCACTCAAAGAGCTGACTGCTTCGCGCCCAGATCCCGCCATCCGGAGCCGCCTTCCTGTTCCAGAGATCGGTCATCCGTTCGGAACGCGGCCTAACATGAAGTCTTCGTCGGCCATATGGGCAGTATAACGCGGAAGCATAACTATTGCGAGTCGTTCGCAAAATCGGCTAGGACGGATCCGTCATGCCGACCAATGCCGTCGCCCTTACCCGCCTGCTCCTGACGGAGCGCCCGTCGCTCATGCGACTGGTACAGCGTATCGTCGGCAGCGGGGAAACGGCAGAAAATGTGGCGCAAAACCTTTGGTTCCAGGTGCAGCATCTCCGCTATCCGCGCGCGGCGATGGCGCGGCGCCAACAGGGCGTGCCCTATGTCCGGTTCGTCATGGACCGCGAAGGGCATGTGCTGTCGGCGACGCTCGAGCGCAGCTCAGGCTTTCCCGATCTGGACCGCGAAGCGGTGGCGCTGCCACGGCGCGCGCAGCCGCTTCCCAAGCCCCCCGCCAATACACGGCCGGAACAGGCGACCATCGAACTGGTGGTCCCGGTCGAGTTCTTCGTAGCGCGATGACGGTCCTCGCGCTCCGCCGCCGCAAGCATGTCGAGCGTCAGCTGCTGTTGATACTGCGCGATACGGCCGACCCCGCCGCGCCGGCGGCGCGAAACGACAATCAGCCCAGCTGGGTGGTCATCATGAAGCGTGCGCGGCTCTCGGCGGACTTCTTCTGCAGCTCGCGCATCTCGCGCTCCTCGGCGGCGTCGAGCATCGATTCGAGCAGGCGGTTGAAGTGCCGCCGCATCGCCAGCCGCGCGCCCTGCGGATCGCGGTTGCGCAGCGCCTCGACGATCGCGCCGTGTTCGGCCTGGCGGGTCTTGCCGTCATGCTGGCAGATCGAGGCGTGGGTCGCGCGGACTTCTGGAAGTTCGGTGCGCAGCCGCCACAATGTGCGGATGACATGGATGATCGCGCCATTGCCCGATGCCGCGGCGATGGTGGTGTGGAATTCGCGATCGGCGGCGTTGGTCCGCTCCTCGTCGTCGGTGTCCTCGGCCATCACCTCCAGCAGCTGATCGAGCTTGGCGAGGTCTTCGTCGGAGATGATCGGCGCCGCCAGCGCGGCGGCTTCCGCCTCGAACAGCGATCGCGCCTCGGTCAGCTCGAACGCGCTCACCTTGGGCAGCCGCTCGCCACCGGTGGTCGCGCCATCGGCCGAGACATAGACGCCCGATCCGGTCTTGATGGCGACGCGCCCCGTCGCCTGCAGCGCGATCTCGGCCTCGCGGATCGTCACGCGGCTGACGCCGAAGCGTTCGGACAGCTCGCGTTCGCCCGGCAAGCGCGATCCGGGCGGAAACACGCCTTCCTCGATCAGCGCGATGATCTGGTCGGCGATATCCTGGAACAGTCGACGATCAGCCATGTTCAGTCCAATTCCCCGCGATAGGCATGGAGAATGTCATAGCCGCTGCACAGACGCAGGCAAGCGCCGCCGGAACCGGCCCGGCGGCGCCGCGGTCAGATGCGCGCGCGGATGCTGAAGAAATATTTCGAGCCATAATAATGATATTGGCGGATGCTGCCCTCAACCGGCATGTCGGTGATCTTGGGCTCATTGAAGATATTGAGCGCCTCGACCCTGAGCGAAATGGCCTTGTTGACCTGCAGCGACGCGCGCAGATCGAAGGTTTGGTTGTCGCGGACGTAGCGCAGCTGGTTGTTGCCGCCGACAAAGTCCTGATAATAGCCCGACCGGTAGTTGAAGATGCCCTGCAGCGAGAACGGCCCTTTCTCGTAATAGGCCTGTGCCGACAGGACGTGCTTCGAATAGCCGGAGATATTGGCCGGCGGGATCAGGCCGGGCGTCACCTCTCCAGTATCGGCATCGACGGCGTCGCCCAGACGGATGTCCTGCGTCTCGAAATCGGAATCGGCATAGTTGTAGCTCACCTTGCCGCCAAGCCCGTCGAACGGCGCGGGCAGCCAGCTGAAACGGTTGGCCAGCGTCACCTCAAGACCGTAGATGCGGCTCTGGTTGTCGCTGTTCTGCGTCTGGGTGACCGGCACTGTCACCGTTTCGCCGCCGATGACGAAATCCTCGTCGATCAAAACGGGAATGAAGCCGCCGGTGAATTTCTTATAATAGACTGTGCCTGACAGGATGGTGTCGGCATTGGGATAATATTCGAGCGCCGCATCGACGTTCCACGACATCAGTGGCTCCAGCCGTGGGCTGCCATTGGCGCGAATTTCGCCGATTGCTTCCTTGATGCTGTCGAAACCGTCGCCTTCCTCGTCGTCACTGAAACCAATTGTGCGGCCGGCGCCCAGGCTGCTCGGCGCAGGACGCGACATGGCACGGTAACCCGCCAGACGCAGCAGCAGATTGCGGTCGAGTTCGAAGATCGCGTTGATGCTGGGCAGGAACTTGGTCGTCTCGCTCTCGATCGTCACCGTCTCGAACGAACCGGGGATTTCGCGCAGGGTGATGCTGCCGTCTTCCGGATCGGTAACCACTTCCAGCGCGCTGCGCAGCCCGCGCGAGGTGACCTGGGTGTTGACCACGCGAAGGCCGAAATTGCCGCGCACGGGCAGGCTGCCGATCGTCGAATCGTAGGATGCCATGACATAGCCCGCCCAGGTGTTTTCCTCGACGTCGCGATTGGCGTCCGATCGGACATCGTCGTTGGGGCCGGGATCTTCGGTCCCCAGATATTCGCGGAACTGGCACAGCGGATCGAAGGTCGCCCAGCTGCTGATCGCGTTGCCCGGCGCATTGGACAGAAAATCGCGCTGCGGGAACACCGTCCGGCAGGCGAGGTTCGCGTCGCGATCCACCGCGCGGTCATCCTGCAGGATTTCCTTGGTGTCATCGAAGTCGTTATAGGTCAGGCGGGTAAAGCGCGCGCCGGCGTCGATCTGACTAATGAAGCCGCCATCGACCCGGTAGTTCAGGTCCAGCCGCCCCGCCCAGATCTCGTTCTCGCGCTGGTTCTGGCTGCGGCGGATGCGGGCATCGTCGCTGAACAGATCGTGGTTGGTGATGTCGAAGCGCGGGTCGAACGTGATCGTCGGCGCGTAGCCGTTGGCGATGGTATAGGTGTAGGGGATGCGCTGGTTGTTGAGCGGCGTCCGATTGCCATAGATGTCGAGCGGATCGGACCGCAGCCGGGTCGATCGCTCGATTTCGACACGCGTGGTGCCCGAATAGGATGCATCGGCCGAGACCGTCAGCCGGTCGGTCGCCTTCCACGCGATGTCGATGCCGCCGCCAAGATATTCCTCGCCGCGCTCCAGCAGGGTCGATGTCGATTCGAGCGAGGACAGGCCGCTATAGGATTCGAGATAGCGCCCTTCCTCGTTGATAACGCGATCGGTGATGCCGAAGCGGCCTTCCGACAGGTTCAGGTCGTGGCGCTCTTCGGAAAAGTCGCGGTTCGAATATTGCGCGTCGATATTGATGTCGAGCGTGTCGCTCGGCTGCCACTGGATCGCACCGAACACCGCGTCGCGGCGGTCATGCTCGACGATCTGGCGATAGGTGATCGCATTGGGTGCGAGATAGAATGGCGTGCCCGATCCGCGCGCTACTTCGGCGCAATTGCCGTTCGCCTGGGTGCTGGTGGCGTTGCAGGCGACCCATGTGCTGCTGCCCGCGACCGTCTCTTCGGGATTGCTCGTTTCGTTGCGCTGAAAACCGAACGAGACGCCGATCCGGCCCAATGACCCGGCATCGAACTGATCGACATAGGACAGGGTGGCGCGGTAGCCGAAGCCGTCATCGGCGGCGATGCGCTCGCCATAGGGATTGTAATTGCCTTTCAGCTCGACCTGCAGGCGCTGGCGGTTGAAATCGAGCGGGCGCAGGGTCTCCAGCTCGATCGTTCCGGCGACGCCGCCTTCGACCAGATTGGCCTGCTGGGTCTTGTAGATCTTGATATTGTTGATCAGTTCCGACGGGAACTGGTTGAAGTTGACGGCGCGGTCGCCCGATCCGTTGGACGCATCGCGCCCGTTGAAGGTGGCGTTGGACAGGAAGGGGCCGAGACCGCGCAGCGCGATTTCGGACGCATCGCCCTTTTCGCGGTGGGTGGTGGCCCCGGTGATGGTCTGAATTGCCTGACCGACCGAGAGCGCGGGCAGATCGCCGATATCGTCGGACGACAGCGCATCGACGATCGCATTCTCACGCCGCTTGGTGTCGATCGAGGTCTGGATGGTCTGGCGGATGCCGGTGACGACGATGTCTTCGCTCTGCGCCTCTTCCGCGGCAGGTGGTGCGGCCTGATCGGCGGGAGCGGCATCCTGTGCGATCGCCATGCCAGGCAGCGCGATCGCGATCGTGGCGCAGCCCAATAGCAGGGCGTTCCGCACATTGCGGCCTGCGTCGATACCTTTGGCGTTGTTTTGCGCGCGGCGCATCCCTGTCCTCCCACTTATCTTTATACCGGCTTGCTGAACCCGCAGGTCGGTATTGTCAATGGATTTATCCATACCTCTAATAGCCACCTCATCAATTTTTTCTTCATACCAATTGGCATGACAAAAAATTCCCCCGGCGATCGTGGCCGCCGGGGGCAGGGAGAGAGATCAGGGCAGCAGCTGGTTGCGAAGATTGGGCGCGATGGCGGCCAGATCGCGCGTCACCAGCTTTGCGAACACGTTCGCGCCGACATCGCCGACATGGGTGTAGTCGAACTTGCGCGACGCCCGCCCGCGTGGCGCTTGCGGGTCGGCGGGTGGCGTCTCGGCCGCCTCAGGCGCGGCGCGTGGCTTGAGCGTAGTGCCCGCGACCGCGGCGGCGCGCTCCTCGGGCGTCGGCGCTTCCTGCGCCAGTTCGAGCGATGTCTCCGGCCCCATCCGCGTTACCGCCACTGCGCTTGACCGGTTGAGGTCGACCAGCGCCGCGCCGGTCGCGGCGGCGACCTTGCGCACCTCTTCGGACCAAGGCTCGAGTGTGTTGCGCAGCTTGCCGTCCTTGAACTCGCGCCGGGTAAGCGGGGTCAGCAGCACCGGGATCGCGCCCGCCGCGCGCACCTCCGCCACCATCTTCGCCAGGTTGGCGGGAAATTCGGTGGTCATGTCGGTCCAGCGCTCGGACTTGCTCGACTGGTCGTTATGGCCGAACTGGATCAGCACATAGGTCTCGCGGTAGCCGGGCACCTTCGCCTCGCCCAGCGCGATGTCCCACGATCCTTCCGCCCGGTAGCTGCGCGTGCTGCGCCCGCCGCGCCCGGCATTGAGGCAAGCGACCGACGATTTCACATGTCGCGCGCAGAATGCCGAGGCCCAGCCCGAATGCGGCGCCATCGTTGAATCGCCGACCAGGATGATCTTGGTCGGCTGCAGCGGCGGCGCGTCGGTCCGCTCCCTGGGCACGGGATCGCCAGCCTCACGCGGCGGCGAGGGCGCTTGCGCCTGCGCGGCGAGCAGGGCGAGCGCCAACAGCATCAGGAGAAACCCAGCCCGCCGTTGATGTCCATGTTTACTCCGGTCAGGAAACCCGACGCGTCGGAAGCGAGGAAGGCGATCGCCTCCGCCACTTCCTCAGGTCTCCCCTCGCGCTTCAATGGCGTGTTGCCCGCGGTCGCCAGCCGGCCCTCGGGCTTGGAGAAGATATCGTGGAAGCTGGTGCCGATCAGGCCGGGGCAGACCGCGTTCACGCGGATGCCCTGCGGGCCCATCTCCTTCGCCCAGGCGCGCGTCAGCGTCATCATCGCCCCCTTGGCCGTCGCATAGACCGACGCGCCCGGCCCGCCGCCGTCGCGCCCGGCGAGCGACGCCACGTTCACGATGACGCTGCCCTCGCCCATCAAGGGCTTGGCCGCCTTGGTGACGAGGAAGGCGCTCTTCAAATTGAGCGTCATCACCTCGTCAAAGAAATCGACGTCCATCTCATCGAGCGTCTTGCGCGCGACCATGCCGCCCGCACAGTTGACCAGAATGTCGATCTGCCCGCCGAACGCTGCGCGGGTCGCATCGACCAGCCGCGCGACGTCGCCCGGCTGGGTCACGTCCGCCTGGACAACGATCGCGCGGCCGCCGGCGCCCTCGATCGACTGCGCGGTCGCCTCGGCCGACGCGCTGTCACTCTTGTAGTTGATCGCGACGGCCGCCCCGGCCCTGGCCAGCCGCAGCGACACCGCGCGGCCGATATCGCGCCCGCCGCCCGTGACCAGCGCAACCTTGTTCGACAGATCCATGTTCAGTCCTTCTGTTCTTTGATGGGAGCGATCCGGCCGCCGAGCAGCCAGATCGAGATGAGCGAGAGCGGCACGATCGCGGCCCCCAGGATGAAGATCGGCGCGTAGCTGACCGTGGTCATCGCCGGCACCAGCCAGGTGGTGATGAGCGTGCCCGCCACCGCCGCGGTGCCGCTGATGCCGGCCAGCGTGCCGACCGCGCCGCCGCCGAAGAAGTCGGACGGCAGCGTCTGGATATTGCCGATCGCCATCTGGAAGCCGAACAGGATCGCCGCGATCAGCAGCACCGCGACCAGCGGATCGCCCGCCTGCGCGGTCAGCAGCAATGCGGGCAGCATGATCGCGCAGCCGATGGTGATCGCAGTCTTGCGCGCGGCGTTGACCGACCTGCCCGAAGCGATCATCCGCCCCGCCAGCCAGCCGCCGAACAGGCTGCCGAGCATCGCGCCGACGAACGGCACCCAGGCGAAGAAACCGATCTGCTTGACGTCGAAGCCGAAGGTCTCGGCCAGATAGATCGGCAGCCACGAGACGAACAGCCACCAGACGGGATCGAGGAAGAAGCGGCCGAGGATGACGGCCCAGCTCTCGCGCCGCTTGAGTAGTTCGCGGAGCGGCGGCGCGTAGCCGCCACGCCTGGCGGCATCCGCCTCGCTCTCGTCGTCGCCCATGATGTGGCGGCGCTCGGCTTCGGACAGCCAGGGATGGCCGGCCGGATCGGACTTGTAGAACCACAGCCACGGCAGCAGCCAGAGGAAGCCGAGCAGGCCGATGACGAGGAAGGTCATCTTCCAGCCGAAGCCGACGAACAGCAGCGCCACCAGCGGCGCCGAGACGATGCCGCCGAGCGATGCGCCGGCGTTGAATATTCCTTGCGCGAACGCCCGCTCGCGGGAGGGGAACCACAACGCATTGGCCTTGGCCGCGCCGGGCCAGTTGCCCGCCTCGCTGACCCCCAGCGTCACGCGCAGCACCGCCAGCAGCCCGATGCCGCGCACCAGCGCATGCGCCGCGATCGACGCGGACCAGACGACGATCGACAGAGCAAAGCCCATCCGCGTGCCGATCACATCGAAGATCTTGCCGAACAGCGACTGGCCGAAGGCGTAGGCGATCATGAACACGGTGACGAGGAGCGCGTAATCCTCCTTGGAGGCACCGATATCCTCCGACACCGCGGGCCACATCACCGCGAGTGCGTTGCGGTCGATATAGTTGATCACCGTCGCCACGGCGATCATGCCGATGACGACCCAGCGCAGGCCGCCGGTCTTCTTCGCAGGTGTCACAGCCGCCTCCGTCATTGGTCGAAGCGGCCGATGGGGCCGGTCCATTCGAGATTGCGCCCGCCGACATTGGCGGAATGGGCCACGCCGGCATCAGTGTTGTCGGCAAAGGCTAGGACCACCGTGCGCCCCGCCTTGGTGCGGATGGTCACGACATCGGACGCTCCGGCGCGGGTGTGGGTCAGGCCGGCGATGCCGCTCTTGCTGCCCACCGTTGTCTCGGCGGACGCGTCATAGCGGCCATGCGGTTCGAGCAGGCCGACAAAGGTCGCGTCGCGCGCGCCGTCGATCCGCTGGATCACCACCGGTTCGCGCCGCAGGTTGAAGCGCGGATCGTTGGCGCCGCTTTCGGCGAGGAACACCTGCGCGCCCGCGGGCGGCAGCATGCGCCAGGTGTAGAAACGCCCGTCGTTGAGCCAGGTGACGGTGCCGCTCTCCGCGGTCGGCGCGCCCACCGCATCGACCCAGAGATGTTGATAGCCGTTGGCCTTGCCCAGCACCGGCCGCGTCGTGACGTTGGATTTCAGGTCGAAACCGGTCTCGATCAGGTGCCCGGCATAATGCAGCGGCAGATCGTAGCGATGCGCGGCATCGGCGCTCGCCTTGACCACATCGACCACCAGCGGCTGCGCCAGCCCCTCGACATCGACCTGCGCCAGCGCGCGGCGGATGCGGACACCCTTATATGCGCCGGCAACCTCAGCGACCGACCACCGCGTCTTGCCTTCGCCATTGAAGGCCAGCTGCGTCGGCGCGACCGCCTCGGCGGGCTTCAACTTGGCGCCGAAATGGCTGGTCTCGTCCACCACCAAAGTGTTGTGCGCGATGGTCTGCTGCGCCCAGCTATCATTCTCGGGCAGGTAGCGGCCGCCGTCCTTGGCCTCGATATTGAGGAAGCGGGCGGCGCCGTAATCGGTGACGATCGGCTGGCCCTGATCGTAAAGCAGCCAGTTGAGCTTGTCGAAATGGCCGTGGCCCATGCCCTGCGAGGTGTTCTTGGCAACCAGTACCTGATCGTCCGCGTCCGGCCCGGCGCGCAGGATGGCGAGCGCGCCCTTGTCGCCTTCGGGCCCGTCGCGGAACAGCTTGGAGGCGAAGCGAAACGGCTTGGCCTTGCCCGCGGCGAGATCGCGCGCCACGGCCAGGCCATCGGGCGTCAGTACCGTCCGCCTCTGCCATTCGGCGATCGACAGCAGCCCCGGATCGCGCGTCGCGCCATATGCTACCGCGACGCCGTAATAGAGCTCCTCGGTGCGCAGGCTCTTGTCGGGCATCGCATCGTTGATCGGGAAGAAATAGCCGCCATGCGTCATCTGAATCGCGGTGGTGACCGCCTTCAGCACGATGCCGTCGCGATATTCGAAGATCTTGCGCCCCGGATCATTGGCCTGGATCGCGCTGGCGAACACGACGAACGGCTGGAGCGCGTAACGCTGGTAATAAGGCCCTTCGGCATAATAGCCGTCGGGCGAGAACAGCAGATCGAGCTGGCGGAGGAACCCCGCCTTGCCGCTCTTGTCGAGCCCGAGCAGCGCCTTTTCGACCAGATCCTTGTCGCCCAGCACATAGCCGGTCATGCCGACCCCGGCATTGGCCCAGGTCGCGTGGTTGTGGATGCGGTTGAACACTTCCGGCGACCCGTCGGACAGGAACCGCGCCATCGGGCGGAACACCCCGTCCTCGATGGTCTTGCGTTCGGCCGCGGTCAGCGCGTCCCGGATCGCGTCATAGCCCTGGATCGACTGGACCAGCCATACGCTGTCGTTGAGGCTCTGCCAGAACAGCCGCCCGGCATTCTGGTTGGCCTTGGCCGGGTGCGGGCCGAGGCCGGGATAGAGCTTGGCATAGGCCAGCAGGATATCGCGCGCATGATCGGCATATTTGCGCTCGCCGGTGATGCGGAACAGCAGCCCCGCGCCGCGGATCACCGCATAATTGCGCTTGTGCTGCTCGTGCGTCGCGCCGCCGCCTGGGTCCCTGGGCACCGGCACGTCGATCGGCCGCTTCATCGCCGCATCGACCTCGGCGCGGGTGCGGGCGAGTTCCTCGGCGAACAGCGGATAGCGCGGGGCCTCGCTCGCCATCGCGGCGAGGCCTTGCGGCGGAATAAGTGCGGGCGCCTGCGCGGCGAGTGGGGAACCCGCCAGCAGCAAAGCGCCCGCGACGCCGGTCAGTGCGACCCGAAGCGGCGTCATCGGGGTGTCTCCATGATATTGTTGGCGATCGTCGCGCGCTGCGGACCGCGATAGGATAGCTCCTCCACACGCGGCGCGGGCGTCGCAGCGAAGCGGTTGCCGGTGAGGCTGGTGGCCGGCGTGCCGACGCTGTGGGTCACCACGATCGGCCCCGAATTGGCGAAGCTGTTGCCGCTGATCGATGCCAGCTGCACCCCCGAAAGCCGCACCGACGCCCCACCCTTGCCGCTGCCGGCCACGCTAGACCCGGTCATGACGAATTCGGGGCCGACGGTGCTCTCGTCGGTGCCCCCACGCAACAGATCGGCGACCATGCCGACGTTCGAGAACTGGCTGTCGGCGATGCGCACGCGATCGGCCGAATAGAGTCCCTTGGCCCCGGTCTCCGCGGCGCCGGCGACGACGGTACCGGCGATGCCCGCGAACGCGCTGTCCGTGATCGCCACCTGTTCCGCGGTCGTGCCGGCGTGCGTCGCCAGCACATCGCCGGAGATCGAGCGAACGCGGACATCGTCCAGCGCCACAGCGTAGTTGGCGGTCGCGGTCGGCTGCGTGGCGATGACGGTGCGGCCGCCTTCGATCGAGAGCTTCGCCAGCCGCAGCCCGCCGCCGCCCGAAAGCGCGAAGGCGTCGCCCGTCGGCAGCAACCGCGTCGCGTCGCCCGCGCCGGTGATGGTCAGCGTGTGCGCGACCGTCACGGGCGCGGCGAGCCGGAAGTCGCCCTTGGCGAGCGCCAAGGTGTCGCCGCTCGCCGCATTGGCGGCCGCCTGCGCGATCGACGCGCCGGCGGCGACGGGGATCGTCCTGCCGCTGCCGAATGCCGCAGCAGGCGCAGGTGTGTACCACGGCACGCCGACCTCTCCGCGCTTGACCACCACCAGATCGCGCGGCGCGCCGACATCGGCAAGCGCAGGATCAATGGGATAGAGCAGGCCGTTCGCCGCGCGCTCCAGCTTCACCGCGCGATCAACGTTTGCGGCAAACATGATGCCGGACACATCCGTTTCCGCGCGCACCGGGTCCTTGCCGTCTACACCGATAATCAGATTGTCGGCGATGCGGGTGTCGATCGGCGGCGCGCTCCGCTCGGCATCCGCTCCGGCGCCCCAGGTCACCCGTGCCACATCGATCAGGCTGTTGTTCGCGATCACCGCGTTCGCCACTTGGTGATAGCGGTTGATCTTCGAATTGGGCACGCCGTTCATTACCGCGATCGCGCTGAGGAAGCTCGTTCCGCGTGTGCCCTCGATATAGTTGGCGCGCACGATCTGGCCGCGGTTGATCACGCGGATGCCACCGGTGTTGGCCTTGCCCTTCCCCAGAAAGACGTTGCGCTCGACCAGGTTGCCGTTGCCGTGGCGCAGCACCAGCGCGCCCTGCGAGGCGAGGAACAGGTTGCCGCGAATGATGTTGCCGCCCGACTTGACCGAGACGATCTCGACCTCGCCGTCGCAGCCTTCGAAGATGTTGTTTTCGACGATGGTATTGGAGGCGGACAGCGATTCCTCGCTGGTGCCGATGCGGATCGTCTCGCCGCCGTTCGATCCGAGCACGGGGCGCGGCCCGAAATAATTATGGTCGATGCGGTGACGATCCGCGCGCGGCTGGTTGCGGATCACCGCCAGCGTCACCCCCGCATTCGCCTTGCCCTGGAAATGCGAATGATCGACGCGGTTGCGTTCGCCGTAGAGCGAGACCCAGCGATCCTCTTTCGTGCGCGAAGGCGGATTGAAACCGTCGATCACCACCTCGGTCACCCGGCTGTTGCTCGCGAGCGTCTTCGAATCGCGGCGGAAGGAGATCACCTCCTCGGTCGGCGTGTGGCCATTGCGGAAGACGAGACCGGACACGACCAGATGCTCGCCGCCCAGCCGCAGATTCGATTGGCCGGTAATGAGCACCTTGCCCTTGGTTTCGGCAGTCAGGGTGATCGGTTTGTCCGCGGTTCCGGTCCCGGTGAAGACGATCTGAAAATCCCGCCATTCGCCATTCGCCAGCGCAATGGTATCGCCGGGATTGAGCGCCTTTGCCGCCTTGATGAATTCGGCCTGTGTGCGAACGATCGTCGTCTCGGCCGCCGCCGGGATCGCAACGGCGGCGGTCAGCATCATTCCGGCGATCATGTGTGAACGTCGCATGCCGACTCCTCCGCTCGCCGGCTTTCCAACCAGTCGATGCAACTTCGCTACCGCAATGGTATAGCGTTTGCAACAGCATCATTCGCTTAATTTGCTAGTCCTAATATACATACCAATTTGGATGCTCGCCAAATCCAAGACATCGCTGATAGAACGTCCGCATGAGATTATGGGCGTGCGCGGCAATTTTGATGGTGGCGTGCGCACTGCCCGCGCACGCCCAGACCGCACCATTGCCTCCGCCCGATTGCCGCGTGGTCGGCGACGTTCCCAGCCAAACCGGCGAGCCGCAATTCATCCGCATCGATCCCGACGCCGCCACGCGGATGGCCACGATCGGCCTGGACCGCGCGGGCATCTTCGCGCGGATGGCCGAAACGTCCATCCCGGAGACGATGGGCTGCTGGGCGATGCCTGCGGGCAACTTCGACAGCCAGCTGATTTCGGTCGGGATGGCCCAGTGGAATTACGGCACAGGCAGCCTGCAACCGGTGCTGGTCCGCTGGCGCGAGGGCTTCGGATCGCGACGGAAGTTCAAGCGCGCGCTGAAGGCGCTGGCGCCGGTGTATGGCGAATTCCTGTTATCGAAGGACTGCCTCGCCGTCCCGGTGCGCGAGCGGTGTCGCGAGGGCATCTTGCGCGCGCAATATCCTGACGGCCGCCTCGGGCCCGTGCTGGAGGCGGAACTCAAGGCGATCTTCGAGAATGACGCGATGCTGCAGGTCCAGACCGACGCCTATGTCGAACTGCTCGACGAGGTGCGGCTGGAACTGATCCGCGTCTTCCCGTCCGGACCGATGACGATGCGCCGGGTGCGCTGGGCGATCGACACGCGGGTGCAACAGAAGAACCTGCCCCCCAGCGAGGATATCGCCCGGATGCGGCAGAAGCTCGCCGTCATGCCGGAGGCCGAACGCTGGCCACGGCTGCGCGCCATCCTCGCCTGGTACAAGGCACTGGCGGAGACGATCGACCAGGACGGCATCGTCCGCGACTATGCCTGGAACGTCGATCGCTGGAGCTGCATGATCGACGCCGGGCTGATCGACCCCGAGCAATATGAGCTGCTCAACCTGACCTTCCTCAAGAGCCGCACCGCGATCGGCAATAGCGGCCGGTGGCAGGCGCTGACCTTCTCGCGCCGCGCCAAGATCATCCTGGGCGTAGGCAGCGTCAGCGGAAAGCGCGACGGCGATTGTCCCGCGCCGCAGGCCCCGGCCAAGCCATTGCAGCGTTGACGGCGCTCCAGTCGCACCGCATTGGCGCTGACCATGCGCTTCTTCTCCGACAACGCCGCCCCCGTCTGCCCACAGGTCATGACCGCGCTGGCGGACGCGAACGTCCTCGACACCGCCTATGATGGCGATGCCTGGAGCGCGAAGCTGGACGGCGCGCTGTCCGATCTGTTCTGCACCGATGTCGCCGCCTTGTGGGTGGCCACCGGCACCGCTGCCAACTCACTCGCGCTGGCGGCGCTGTGCCCACCCTATGGCGCCATCGTCTGCCACCGTGATGCGCATATCCAGAACGACGAGTGTGGCGCGCCCGAATTCTTCACCCATGGCGCGAAGCTGCTGCTGGCCGAGGGTGACGGCGCGAAGCTGAGCGCGGAGGCGATCACCGCCCTGCTCGATGCGACGCGCGACGACGTCCACCAGACCCAGCCGCACGCCATCTCGATCACCAATGCCACCGAATATGGCCTGGTCTATACGGTCGCCGAAGTCACCGCGATCGGCGAAGTGGCCAGGGCGCGCGGGTTGAAGCTCCACATGGACGGCGCGCGCTTCGCCAATGCCGTGGCGCATCTCGATTGCCACCCCGCCGATCTCACCTGGCGCGCAGGCATCGATGCGCTGTCGTTCGGCTTCGTCAAGAATGGCGGGATGAGCGCCGAACTGCTAGTGTTCTTCGATCCCGAACTGGGCAAGGCGACCCGCTACCGCCGCAAGCGTGCCGGTCATCTGCTGTCGAAGGGACGGTATCTGGCGGTGCAGATCCTGGCGATGCTGGAGGGCGATCTGTGGCTAGCCAATGCCCGCGCCGCCAATGCGGGCGCGACGATGCTGGCGGAGGCGGCGGGCGATCGGTTGATCCACCCGGTCGAGGCCAACGAAGTATTTCTCCGCGTGACGGCCGACGAGGCCGCCTCGCTTCGCGCGCTGGGCTTCGATTTCTACGACTGGGGTCCCGGCGAAGCCCGGCTGGTGACGGCATGGAATCACACGCCCGATGACATCCGCCCGCTCGCGGACGCGATCGCGGCGCTGTGAATCAACCGCCCGTCCAGGCGACGCAGCCGCGCATCCTGATTCCGCTGGCGCTGGTCACGATCATCTGGGGATCGACCTGGCTGGTCATCCGCGACCAGCTGGGCGTGGTGCCGCCAAGCTGGTCGGTCGCCTACCGCTTCCTCGCCGCCGGCGTTGCCATGCTGGCGGTGGCGCTGTGGCGGCGCGAGCGGATGACGCTCGATGCACGCGGCTGGATGTTCGCCACCGCGCTTGGGCTGTTCCAATTCTGTCTGAACTTCAACTTCGTCTATCGCGCCGAGGGATATATCACCTCCGGCCTCGTCGCCGTGCTGTTCGCGCTTCTGGTGATCCCCAATGCCCTGTTCGGGCGGGTCTTCCTGGGCCAGCGGCTGGGGACGCAGTTCACCATCGGATCGGTGGTGGCGATGGCGGGCGTCGGATTGCTGATGCTCCATGAACTGCGCGCCGATGCCACCGGCACGGGAGCGACCGCGCTCGGCTTCCTGCTGACGGGCGCGGCGATCCTGTCGGCCTCCGCCGCCAATGTCATGCAGGCGGGTGAAACGGCGAAACGCTATCCGATGGCGACGATGCTCGGCTGGTCGATGCTGATCGGCGTCGCGTTCAACGCGGCCTTCGCGCTGGCCACGGTGGGTGCCCCGATGTTCGACTGGCGCGCGGGCTATGTCCTCGGCGTGCTTTATCTCGGCATATTGGGTTCGGCGGTCGCCTTCACGCTCTATTTCGGCGTGATCCGCGTGATCGGCCCGGCCAAGGCCGCCTATTCGGGCGTTGCGACGCCGGTGATCGCGATGCTGCTCTCGACACTGTTCGAAGGCTATCGCTGGTCGCTGCTCGCAGCGTCGGGGGCTTTGCTGGCGGGCGTGGGGCTGGTCATCGCCTTGAGGGCGCGCAGGCCCAACCGGTAATCGGGATAGGCCGGCGACCAGCCGAGCACGCGCTTGGCCTTGCCGTTCGCCACGCGCCGGTTCTCGGCATAAAAGGCGCGGCCCATCGGTGAGAGGCTGTCGAGCGGCACAAAGGGCGGCGGGCCCATGCCGAGCAGCCCGGCGGCGAACTCCACCACTGCGTTTTGCGAACAGGGATGATCGTCGGCGAGATTATACGCCCCCGCCGGCGCATCCAGACCGGCGATCACGCCCGACACGATATCGTCGACATGGACCCGGCTGAACACCTGCCCCGCCATGTCCACGCGGTGCGCCTTGCCCTCCGCAACGCGCTCCAGCGGCGAACGCCCCGGCCCATAGATACCCGGCAGCCGGAATACCCGCGCGCCCATCGCCAGCCAGGCGGCATCGGCCGCATTGCGCGCAGGTCGCCGTCCGATGATCGGCGAAGCTTCGTCGATCCATGCCCCGCCTGCATCGCCATAGACGCCCGTTGAGGACAGATAGCCAAGCCACTTGCCCTCCAGCGCCGCGCCATGGGCCGCCAGCACCGAATCTTCGCCATCGGGCGGCACCGATGACAGGACATGCGTCGCATGGCCGATGGCATATGACGCCGCCGCGCGATCCCCGAACGCGATGGACCCATCGCGTCCGTCGCGCGTCGTCCCCTGCACTCGCCACCCGCGCCGCTCCAACGCATCGCCGATGCGCGACGCGGTGTAGCCAAGCCCGAAGATCAGCAGGTGCACGCGCTATTCCGCCATCGGCCCTTTGAACAATGTCCCGAAGAAATCGCCCTTGTTCCAGGTCGGCGCGGCTGGCGCATCCGCCACGCCGCGCGCAATGGCGACATTGGCATCGACGAACCGCGCGGCCGCGTTCCAGTCGATCGGCAGCGTGATCTCGTCCGACGGCTGATGATAATGCGTGCCGCGGAACGCCGCCGTTGCCGCCTTGCCCGGTCCGGCGAAACCGGTCTTGAGAAACACCGCCGGGATGCCCGCCTGGACGAAGCGATACTGGTCGCTGCGGGTGAACAGCCCCTCGGCCGGATCGGGATCGGGCGTCAACGCGATGCCCATCGGCTTGAGTGCGCCCTCGACGATGGGTCCGAGCGACGATCGGTCCGCGCCGAATGCAAACATATCGGTGAAGGCGTAGGTCAGGATCGGCATGTCGATATTGACGTTGGCCACCGCCCTGCCGCCCGCCGGCAGCGGATGCCGCGCGAAATAATCGGAGCCGACGAGTCCCTTTTCCTCGGCGGTCAGCGCGACCAGCAGCACGGGACGCTTCGGCGGATTGGCCACCAGCGTGCGCGACGCCTCGATCAGCGTCGCGACGCCCATCGCATTGTCCATCGCGCCATTGTAGATCGCGTCGCCCTTCACCGGCTTGCCGACGCCGACATGATCGAGATGCGCGGTCAGCACGACATTTTCCGCGGCCAACCCCGGATCGCTGCCCGGCACCAGTGCGACGACATTGCGGCTTTCCGCTTTGCCCAGCGTGTTGCGCAGCCGCGCGGTGAGGCGCGTGGTCAGCTGGGCGGCCGGGATCGGCTTGTCGGCCTTGTCCGCCGCCGCGATCGCCGCGAACCCCGTTTTCGCCCCCGCGAACAGCTTCACCGCGCCGGCGGGGCTCAGCACCGCGAGGCCGGGGATCGAGACCGGAGAGAAGGGCTTGCCGTCCTCAGCCCAGGTCATCCGCCGATCGTCCCAACCATCGACATAGGCGGAAAACGGACGCCGCTCGAGCAGGCTGGGCGCAACGATCGAGATGGTCGCCACCGCGCCGCGCTTCTCCGCCTCCAGCGCCTTGGTCGTGCCATTGGCGAAGTGCGCGCGGATCTCGCCCTGCAGGCTGGACGGCGCGCCGGTCAGATAGGCGACCACCTTGCCGCGCACGTCGATCCCGGCATAATCGTCATGCCCCTGCTCGGGCGCGGACACGCCCAGCCCGACGAACACCACCGGCGCATCGACATCCACCGCCGCCTGCGTCACGCTGACGCCGGGGATGTAATCGGTGCCGAACACCAGCGGCTTGCCGCCGACCGTGATCCGCCCCTTGTCCACAGGCTTCGCGGTCGCCATCGGCACCTGCTGATACCAGCCGCCCGCATCGCCCGCGGGCCTCGCCCCCGCCGCCGCGAACTGCTTCGCGACATAGTCGGCGGCGCGGTCAAAATCAGGCGTCCCCGCCTCGCGCCCGCGCATGTCGTCGGCGGCCAGCACCGCGACATGGCGCTTCACCTCATCGGGTTTTTGCTGCGCAGCAAGGGGTGCAGCAAAAACCAGTGCAGCGAGGGCGGCGACCACTCTCATTTCGCACCATAGCCGCTATACAGCACCCCGAAGAAATCGCCCTTGTTCCAGGCCGGCCGTGCATCGGCGTTGGCGATTTCGCGGGCGATCCCGTAATTCGCCTCAACGAAACGGACGCCGGCCTGCCAGTTGATCGGCAGCGTCACCTCGTCCGACGGCTTGTGATAATGGTTCTTCAGAAAATCGTCGAACGCCGCCTTGCCCGGGCCCTTCACCCCCGGCCACAGGAACACCGCGGGGATGCCCTGCTGGACGAAACGGTAATGGTCGCTGCGGGTGAAGAACCCCTGTTCGGGCATTGGATCGGGCGAATAGCCGACGCCCAGTTTTTCCGCGGCCGACCGCACCAGCGGGCCAAGGGTGGAGCGGTCCGCGCCGAACGCAACCACATCCTCGAACGCGAAGGTGATGATCGGCATGTCCAGGTTGACGTTGGCGACCAAGGTCTCCTTGGGCACGGTCGGGTTGTTGGCGAAATAGTCCGCGCCGACCAGCCCCTTCTCCTCGGCGGTCACCGCCAGCAGCATCACCGAGCGGCGGGGCCGTTCGCCCGAATCCTTGAAGCGCCGCGCGACCTCCAGCATCGATGCGATGCCCACCGCGTTGTCCATCGCACCGTTGTAGACGGTGTCGCCCTTCACCGCCTTGCCGATGCCGACATGATCGAGATGCGCGGAGATGACGACCACCTCCTTGCCGATATTCGGATCGCTGCCGGGGATGATCCCGGCGACGTTGCTGCTGGCGATCTGGGTGATCGCGGTGTTGCTGGTGGCGGAGAGCGCGTTCTTGAGCGCCAGCGGCTTGACCTGCTGCCCGGCTTCCGCGGCGGCGGCAACCGCGGCATAAGTGGCGCCCGATCCGGCGAACAGCTTCTCCGCCCCGGCCCTGCTCAGGCTGCCCGCCGAGGTGACCGAGGGCGCGATGACGTTGGCGGCGCCGTCAGCCTTCGCCCAGGTCATCCGCGCATGATCCCAACTGTCGGCGCTGGCGGAAAAGGGTCGCACCTTCGCACCGGTCGGCGTCTCCAGCGTGATGATGCCGACCGCACCCCGCGCCTCGGCGACCAGCGCCTTGGTGCCGCCGTTTCCGTAATGCGCACGGATTTCGCTCGCCATCGATGCCGGCGCGCCGGCCATCACCGCGACGATCTTCCCCTTCACATCGACGCCCGCATAATCATCGCGGCCCAGTTCGGGCGCGACGACGCCGTAGCCGACGAACACCACCGGCGCGTCGATCGTCATCGCCGCACGCGTCGCGCTGGCGGCGGGCAGATAATCCTTGCCGAATGTCAGCGCGGTGGTTCCCACCTTCATGCTGCCCTTGTCGGTCAGCTTGTAGCTGACCAGCGGCACCTTCTGCAGATAGCCCCCTTCATCGCCGGCGGGCTGCACGCCCAGCGCCTTCATCTGATCGGCGACATAGGCCGCCGCTTTGTCATATTCGGGCGATCCCGCCTCGCGACCCTTCATCTCGTCCGAAGCGAGAAACGCGACATGGGCGCGCAGCGCCGTCTGCTCGGGCGAGAGCTGGGCGGCGGACTTGGCGGCTGGTCTTGCCGGCGCGGTCTGCGCGAAGGCGGGGGCGGAAAGGACGAGCGCGAGTGCGGTCAAGCTGCGAAGCATCGATGATCCTTGGTGCTATATGCGGATGAGGCACCTAAGCATGCCCCTAACCCCCTGACAACGCCCTGAACGCGAATTTGCTGGAACCGCCCGCGCACCCGCGTATTCGGGTGTGATGCTCGACATGCACGCCGCAACCCAGACCCCGACCCCGATCCACCGCGAGGAGTATCGCCCGCCCGACTGGCTGGTGCCGGCGATCAGCCTCGACTTCGATCTGGACCCCGCGCGCACCATCGTCCGCGCGCGGCTGGAGGTGACCCGCAACGGATCGCATGATCGCCCGCTGATACTCGACGGCGCCGGGCAGCAGCCGCTCGCGGTGCGCGTCGATGGCAAGGACGCCACCGGCTGGACGCAGCCGGACGGGGGACTGACCCTGTCGCTCGCCGGTGATGCGCACGTCATCGAGACCGAGGTCGAGCTTTCGCCGGAGACCAATACCCAGCTTATGGGACTCTACGCCTCGGGCGGGCTGCTCTGCACCCAGTGCGAGGCCGAAGGCTTCCGCCGCATCGCCTTCTTCCCTGATCGGCCCGATGTGCTCGCGACCTACACGGTGCGGATGACCGCCGATCGGAACAAGTTTCCCGTCCTCCTCGCCAACGGCAACCGCACCGGCGCGGGCCTGGCCGATAATGGCAAGCATTGGGCCGAATGGCACGATCCCTTCCCCAAGCCCTGCTATCTGTTCGCGCTGGTCGCGGGCGATCTGCAGGCCAATGTCGACAGCTTCACCACCATGTCGGGCCGTCCGGTCGAGCTTGCGATATGGGTCAAGTCCGTCGATCTGCCCAAGACCGAACACGCCATGTCCGCGCTCAAATCGGCGATGGCGTGGGACGAGCGCGTCTATGGCCGCGAATATGATCTGGACCTGTTCAACATCGTCGCGGTCGCCGATTTCAACTTCGGCGCGATGGAGAACAAGAGCCTCAATATCTTCAACTCGCGCTACATCCTGGCCGATCCCGACACCGCGACCGACGCCGATTACGACGCCATCGCCGCGGTCGTCGCCCACGAATATTTCCATAACTGGAGCGGCAACCGTGTCACCTGCCGCGACTGGTTCCAGCTGAGCCTGAAGGAAGGCTTCACCGTCTTTCGCGATCAGGGCTTCTCGGCCGATCAGGGATCGCCCGCCGTCAAGCGGATCGAGGACGTGCGGGCCTTGCGCGCCAGCCAGTTTCCCGAGGATGCCGGGCCGCTGGCGCACCCGATCCGCCCGGAATCCTATCTGGAGATCAGCAACTTCTACACCGCGACGATCTACAACAAGGGCGCCGAGGTCATCCGCATGATGGCGACCATCCTCGGCACCGCCAGCTTCCGCGCGGGCACCGACCATTATTTCATGCGGCATGACGGCGAGGCGGCGACCTGCGAGGATTTCGTCCGCGCGATCGAATTCGGCGCGGGCGTCGATCTGTCGCAATTCCGGCTATGGTATTCGCAAGCGGGCACGCCGCGCGTCGGTGCGCATCTGACCGCCGAGCCCGGCACCGGCCGCGCCACGCTGCGCCTCGCCCAGTCGGTGCCGCCCACCCCCGGCCAGCCGGACAAGCAGCCGATGGTCATCCCGCTGCGCCTGCGTTTGTTCGCCGCCGGCACCGGCAAGCCGCTGGGCGACGAACAGCTCGCCCTGCTGGACACCGCGGAAAAGACGATCGTCTTCGAAGGCGTCGGCGAGCGGCCGGTGCTGTCGATCAATCGCGGTTTCTCCGCGCCGGTGATCGTCGAGACCGATCGCAGCGCCGCAGATCTCGCCTTTCTCTCCGGCCATGACGACGATCCGTTCGCGCGCTACGAGGCGATGCAACAGCTGATGCTCGACACCCTGACCGAGCGCGTTTCGACCGGTGATGCGGACCATGCGCCGGTGATCGCGGCGGTAAAGGACACGCTGGCCGATGCCGCGCTGGACCGCGCCTTTGTCGGCGAGGCGGTGCTGCTGCCGTCTGAAAGCTTCATCGGCGATCGCATGCTGGTGGTCGATCCCGAGGCGATCCACCATGCCCGGGAAGCGCTCCGCCGCGATCTCGGCAAGAAGCTGCTGGCCGACTGGCGT
>JAESGW010000558.1_pt1 | contig 26633 bp, 18 predicted proteins | sample 9269791 | NCBI WGS metagenome assembly JAESGW01 (sample SAMN16773120, study PRJNA677053) | algae metagenome | isolation source: Aphanocapsa lilacina HA4352-LM1 and co-occurring heterotrophs from near cave... | place: USA: Maniniholo cave, near Haena, Kauai, HI | collected 2009-07-28 | reverse complement strand
CGCGCCCGGGGGGGGGCGGCCGCATCGCGCGAAGAGGTTGAGGGACCGGCGCCTGGCGAGCCTGCGAGCCAGGCGCACCGGTCGTCTCGAAACCTCGAGCCCGGCTCGTAAGGCACGACGGTGTACGGCACGACGCCCCGTCCGCACCCGCGGGCGGGGCGTCGTCGCGTCCGAGGACGCGTACGGCTGCTCTCTCCACAGTCACCGCCGCCCCGGCCCGGGTAGTCCGCTGCGGAAAGCCGGCGCCAGGTGCCTCGCGAGCGGCCGTTCGCAGCGGACTACACCGGGATGGGGCGGGGCTGTGGACACGAAAATCGAAGGCGCGATGTCGGTGCCGCCACGTAACGTCCTGTGCTTGTGACGGTGACCGAGATGCAGACCCAGACGGCACCGGCGACCACGTCCGCGAGCGCGGCCCTGCCGGCAGGTCGCGTGCCCGTCGACTGGCACCGCGTACGTCGTCCGCTGACCTTCGTCTGCTTCTCGATGTCGCTGCTCGGGGCCGTCGCGGCCTCGCTGGGCTCCATGGTCGCGGGCCGGCTCGCCGAGGACCCGACGCAGGCTCTCCTGCTCCTGCTGGCGCTCTGCGTGGTGGGCGGCGCGGTCATCGACACGGTCGCCAAGACGGTCTGGGCGACCATCTGCGACCGGGCCGAGGGGCAGCTGCGCTCCGACCTGCTCGACGCCGCGATGGCCCAGCCGCTGTCCGCTCTGTCCGAGCAGGCGGTCGGCGAGGTGCTCGACCGCATCGACGACGACACCTGGGAGGTCGGCCAGCTGATGCGCTGGGGCGTGTGGCAGGCCGCGCGCACCTTCCTGGCGTCCGGGCCGCTGTGGGTGGTGGCGTCACTGACCTGGTGGCCGGCCGCGTTCCTGTTCCCGCTCACCGCGGTCGTCACCTTCCTGTCCATCCGGCGGCTCCTGCCCCAGGTCGCCCAGCGCAAGGTGCTCGAGGAGGCCGCGTGGACCGACCACGCCGCCTCGACCGAGGAAGGCATCGCGGCGCGCGACGACCTGCGCACCTCGCTGGGCCAGGCCCACGTCCTGCGCCGCAACGCCCACCTCGCGTCGGTCGTGCACCGCACCCTCGACGCGGTCCTCGCGGTGGAGGTGCGCATCACCCGGCGCAGCGGCGGTCTGCTGCACGGTGCGCTCGCCGCCGTCGGGGTCGTCGGAGTCGCGCTGGTGCTGTCGGGCGACCTGACCACGGCCCGACTCGTGACCCTCTTCCTGGTCACCACGATGTTCGTCGGCGGCGTCGACATGCTGGCCCGCCACCTGCCCGACCTCCAGGAGGGGTTCGGCGCGGTGCTGCGCCTGCGCGGCATGCTGGCCTCGCCCGCAGAGCCGACGGGCGGCCTGCCGGTGCCCGGCGGTGCGCTCGACGTCGAGTTCCGCCACCTCGAGTTCGGCTACGGCACCGGCACCTTCGCGCTGCGCGACGTCGACCTGCTGCTCCCCGCTGGCCACACCTGCGCGCTCGTCGGCCGCACCGGCTCCGGCAAGTCCACGCTGGCCTCGCTGCTCTCGCGGGCGGTCGAGCCGCCGCGCGGCTCCGTCTTCCTGGGCGGGGTCGACGTGCGTGACCTCGACCTCCAGCAGCTGCGCTCGGCCGTCGGCGTGGTCACCCAGCGCACGGAGGTGCTCGCCGGCACGCTCGCCGACAACATCACGCTCTTCGACGACGTGCCCCGCGCCGTCGTCGATGCGGCCGTCGCCGAGCTCGGCCTGATCGACTGGGTGGCCGGCCTGCCCGAGGGCCTCGACACGGTCCTCGGTCCCGGCGGGACCAGCCTGTCGGCCGGCGAGGAGCAGCTCGTCGCCTTCGCCCGCCTGCTCGTGCGCGACGTCAGCGTCGTCGTGCTCGACGAGGCCACCGCGCGCATGGACCCGGTGACCGAGGCCCGCGTCGTACGTGCCGCCGACCGCCTCATCTCCGGTCGCACCGGCATCCTCGTCGCGCACCGCCTGTCCACGACCGAGCGCGCCGAGCAGGTCGCGGTGCTGGAGTCGGGCCGCGTGGTCCAGCAGGGTCCGCGCGGACGCCTGGCCCTCGAGCCGGGCCCGTTCCGCGACCTGCTGGCCGCTGCCGCCCACGAGGCCGTCGTGGAGGAGCACCACCACGACGACTCGTCGATCGGGTCAGTGCGTCGCAGCACCACTCCCCCGGCACCGCCCGAGCTGGCGCCGACCCCGAGCCTGGCCCGCCAGGTGCTGCACACCGTCAGCATCCGGCCCCGGTGGGGCCTGCTGGGTGCCCTCCTCTTCCTCCTCTGCTCCCTGACCGGGGCGTTCGGGGCGGTGACCGGCTGGGTCTGGGGACTCGTCGTCACCGACCTCCAGGAGGGCGGGCGTCCTGGCCTGCTCCTGCTGGCGCTTGTGGCGTCACTGATCGCCGGCCCGCTGCTCCTGGCGCAGGCCCTGCGGTCCTACCCGCACTGGTGGGTCGAGGTGATGCTGCGCGTACGGGCGGCGGTGCTGCACGGCCAGACGGCGCAGCGCCGGCTGGTCCGTACGCCCCCGGGCGAGGTCGTGGCCCGCGCCATGGACGCCGACCGGCTCGCGCGCTACACCGACCGCTGGGTCGACTTCGTCAACGGACTGCTCGTCGCGCTGGTCACCGCCCTGATCGCCCAGACGTGGGTCGCCGGCGCCGTGCTCCTCGCGGTCATGGTGACGTCGGCGCTCGCGTCCACGCTGGGGCGTCGCGCGGCAGGTCGGTCCGCGGCGGCCGCCTCGACGGCGCGCGCGACGTTCGGCCGCTCGCTCGTCTCGGCACTGGAGTCCGTGCGCACCGTCAAGCTGGCCGCGGCCACGCCGCAGGTGCACCAGCACCTGCGGGAGGTCGACGGCGGCCGCGTGGACGCGGCCGTGCGCGAGCACCGGGTCCAGGCGCTCCTCGACGGCGTGCCCATCGTGATGGTGCAGTGCGGCGTCGTCGCCGCGTGGGCTGGTCTCCTCTCCGGCCAGTGGGAGCTCGCCACCGCGCTGCTCGTCGCCAACGCCGTGAGCGGCTTCGACTGGTTCGGCCGCGTCGCCGGGTCGGTCGTCACCGAGGCGCCCGGCACCCGCGCCTGGATGAACGCCACCAGCGAGCTCGCCGGGGGCGGCGACCTGATGGACCTCCCCCACGGGCTCGACCTCGTCGACGGCACCGGTCCCGAGCCGCACGCCCCGCACCGCGACCCGCTGCGCACGCTGTCGGTGCGCGACCTCGACGCCGTCCACGACGACGGCACCCTCGGCGTCCAGGGCGTCGACCTCGAGGTGCGGGCAGGAGAGCTGGTCCTGCTGCTCGGCCAGGTCGGGTCGGGCAAGTCCAGCCTGCTCGGCGCGCTCGCGGGCCTGGTGGGCAGCACCGGCGAGATCCGCTGGAACGACCACCTCGTCGAGGACCCGCAGACCGCGCTCCGGCCCGGGCGGGTGGCCCACGTCGCCCAGGTGCCGCGCGTGCTGTCGGGCACCTTCACCGGCAACGTCGCGCTCGACCACGCCCACCGCTCGGTCGAGCCGGCTCTCGAGGCGGCGCGCATGGGCCGGGACGTGGCGGAGGCCGGCGGCCCCGACGCGCTCGTCGGCCACCGGGGCGTACGCCTCTCCGGCGGCCAGGTCCAGCGGCTCGCGCTCGCGCGTGCGCTGGCGACCGAGGCCGATGTGCTGCTCGCCGACGACGTGTCCTCGGCGCTCGACGCGGCCACCGAGATCGAGCTGTGGCAGGCCCTGCGAGCCCGCGGCACCGCGGTCGTCGGCGCCACCAGCAAGGCTGCCGCGCTCGCCCAGGCCGACCGCGTCGTGGTGCTCGACGCCGGCCGGGTGGTCGACGAGGGTCCGTGGCACGAGCTGTCGGTGCGCTGGGCCCACCTGGCGGGGTGACCCGGATCGGACGAAGCGCTGCTGGCGGCTTTGGACGCATGGTTGGGTGGGTGGCATGCGCGTCGTCATCGCAGGTGCCTCGGGGTTCCTCGGCACCCACCTGACCGACCACCTGCGAGTCCACGGGCACGAGGTGACCGCGCTCGTGCGTCGCGCCCCCGAGTCCGCCCACGAGTCCAGGTGGGACCCGGCTGCGGGCGAGATCGACGCCGGGGTCGTCGAGCGCGCCGACGCCGTGGTCAACCTCGCCGGCGCGAGCATCGCCGGCAACCCGCACTCACGGAAGTGGTCCGAGGAGGTCCTGGAGTCGCGGGTGTCGACGACCGGGCTGCTCGCCAGGACGATCGCCGCGACCGAGCGCCCGGCCGCCTTCCTCGCCGGCAACGGCATCGCCTGGTACGGCGACCACGGCAGCGACCCGATCACCGAGGACACTCCCTCGGTCGGCGACGCCTTCCTCACCCGGGTGTCCCACGCGTGGTCGGCGGCAGCCGACCCGGCCCGCGAGGCCGGCGCCCGGGTGTGCGAGCTGCGCACCGCGCCCGTCATGGACCGGACCTCCCCGCCGCTCAAGCCGTTGCGACTGCTCTTCCGGGCCGGCGGCGGCGCCAGGCTCGGCTCGGGGCGCCAGTTCATGCCGATGATCTCGCTGCGCGACTGGGTCGGCGCGGTGAGCTACCTGATCGAGTCGCGCGACGTGTCCGGCGCGTTCAACCTGTGCTGCCCGCGCACGCCGACCAACGCCGAGTTCACCGAGGCCCTCGCGAGCGCGCTGAACCGCAAGGCCTTCCTCGCCGTCCCCGCGCCCCTCATGAAGGTCGCGGCCGGCGACCTGGCACCCGAGCTGCTCGGCTCGGTCAACGCCCGGCCCGCCGCCCTCGAGCGCGCCGGCTACGACTTCGAGGACGAGGACGTGCGCGAGGTGCTCGCCGCCGCGCTGTCCTGACCACCCCGGCCAGCCCGACCGCCCGGCGCACCCAGGTCCCGCGCCTCCACCACCACCCACCGGCCCCGCTCGCGGACCAGCACGACCCGGCGTGTGGACGCCCGGTCGGCCGGCAGCGCGACCGGCGCCGGGCCGCCCACGGCCGATCCGCCGACGACACGGTCGGTGACCACCAGCACCAGCCGCCGGGGCGACCGCTCGAGCACCCGGAGGCCGAGCACCTGCGTCGCCAGCCCCTGGACCCGCAGCCCGCGCCGGGCGTAGGCCCGCAGCAGGCGTACGTCCGCCGCGCCGCTGCGGGACCTCGGGGCGTAGAGGCCGGCCAGCGCGCCCGCGTCGCCGCTGGCCCACGCGTCAGAGCGGCGCTCGTCCCAGGCCGCGAGGACGGCGGCGGGGCCCGGCGCGGGGGATGACGCGGGGGATGACGCGGGGGATGACGCGGGGGATGACGCCGGCGCCTCCCGCGGCGGCGCGACCACCCGCCCGCTGTCGTCCGACCTGCCGTGTCCGACGACGAGCGTCGCCACGACGAGCGCGCAGGCCACGGCGGAGAGGACGGGGAGCAGGCGGCGCGGGTCCATCGCACCAGCGTCGTCGATCCGCGCGATCGCCGCAGGCGTCATCCACAGGCACCCGCGCGCGACGGCCGGGGCGGCGGCGTACGCTCGGACCATGTCTCTCGACCAGGACGTGCCCCACGACGTGACGCACCCGCCGGTCTTCGAGGTCGCCGGGCTCGGCGCCGACGCCGTGGACTACCTGGCCGCGTGGGACCTCCAGCGACACGTGCACGCGGAGGTCGTCGCGGACGAGCGCCCCGGCACGGTCCTGCTGCTCGAGCACCCGCCGGTCTTCACCGCCGGCAAGCGCACCGACCCGCACGAGCGGCCGCTCGACCCGGGCGGCGCCGACGTGATCGACGTCGACCGCGGCGGGAAGATCACCTTCCACGGCCCCGGCCAGCTCGTCGGCTACCCGATCGTGCGGCTGCCCGACCACGTCAAGGTCGTCGACTACGTGCGACGGGTCGAGGAGGCCCTCATCGCGGTGTGCACCGACCTCGGCGTGACCACCGCCCGCATCCCGGGCCGCAGCGGCGTGTGGCTGCGCGAGGACGGCCGAGGCCCGGAGCGGAAGATCGCCGCCATCGGCATCCGGGTGAGCCGGGGCGTGACGATGCACGGCTTCGCCCTCAACTGCGACGTCGACCTCGGCTGGTACGACCGGTTCGTGCCGTGCGGCATCGCCGACGCCGGCGTCACGTCCCTGTCGCAGGAGCTGGGTCGCGACGTCACCGTCGACGACGTGCTGCCGAGCGTGCGGCGCCACCTCGCCGCCTACCTCGCGTGGCAGCCCTATGACGCCACCCCGGACTACGAGCCGCGCCCCGAGCCGGGACGCGGGCCGCGCATCGAGCTCGTACGCCCCGGCGCCTGACGGCGCGCCGCAGCCATCCCGCGGCGGCCGGCCTGCCAGAGTCACCTCCCACGGGGAGGCACCAGGTCGGTGCCGGGAGGGGGTACGCCGTGGCGAGCGCGTCCAGCGGCGAGCTGGTGATCGAGACCAGCGGGCTGCGCAAGGAGTTCACCGGACGGCGTGGCACCCGCGTCGCGGTGTCCGACCTCGACCTGGCGGTCCCGCGCGGCGGCGTGCACGGCTTCCTCGGGCCCAACGGCTCCGGCAAGACCACCACCATCCGCATGCTGCTCGGGCTCGCCCGGCCCACGGCAGGCACCATGTCGCTCTTCGACACCCCGGTCCCCCAGCGGCTGAGCGAGGTGATCGGCCGCGTGGGCGCGGTCGTGGAGTCGCCCAAGTTCTCCCCCACCTTCTCCGCCCGCCAGAACCTGCTCCTGCTCGCCGGCTCCGTCGGCGTCACGAGGGACGTCGTCGACGAGGCGCTGGTGCGGGTCGGCCTAGGCGAACGGGCGGACGACCGCTACAAGTCGTACTCGCTCGGCATGAAGCAGCGCCTCGCGATCGCGGCGACCCTGCTGAAGTCGCCCGACCTGCTGATCCTCGATGAGCCGACCAACGGCCTCGACCCGGCCGGCATCCGCGAGATCCGCGAGCTGATCCGCGACCTCGGGGAGGCCGGCGTCACGGTGCTGCTGAGCTCGCACATCCTCGCCGAGGTGCAGCAGGTGTGCACCAGTGCGACCATCATCGGCAACGGCCGCATGCTGTCGTCCGGCAAGGTCGAGGACCTCCTCGGCCGGACGTCCTACCGGCTGCGCGTGGGCGACCCGGACGCGGCCCGTACGGTCCTCGAGGCGGCGGGGATGACCGTGCGCGCGGACGCCCGGTCGCTCGACGTCGTCACCGACGAGGCCGGCGAGCGCATCACGAGGCTGCTCGCCGACGCCGGCCTCTACCTGTCCGAGCTCACCCCGGTCCGCGCCGACCTCGAGACGATCTTCCTCGAGCTCACCGCGGACGAGCGGATGGGGCTCGCCCCGACGCCGGAGGAGGTCCGATGAGGCTGGTGCGCGTCGAGCTGGCGCGGCTGCGGTGGCGACGTGCGGTCGTGGTGCTCCTCGTCGCCGGTGTCGCCCTGCCCCTGGTCCTGCTCGCCGGCTACGCCTGGGAGACGCGGCCGATCAGCGACGCCGAGGTCGCGCAGGCCGAGGAGATGGCCGCGCGCGACGCCGACCAGCCGTGGGTCGCGCAGGAGATCGCCGCATGCGAGGCCGAACCCGAGCTCTACCTCGGCCCGGACGGGGTCGCCGCGGACTGCGCGGAGACGATCACGCCCCGCGCGGAGAACTACCTCTACCGCAGCCAGCTAGACCTCTCGACCATGCGCACCGACGTCGGGTCCGCCGCCATCGTGATCGTCACCGGCCTGCTGATGCTCGTCGGCACGACGTACGCCGGGCACGACTGGAACACCGGGTCCATGAGCAACCAGCTGCTCTTCGAGCCGCGCCGCCTGCGCCTGTGGGCCGCCAAGGGCGCCGCGGTGCTGCTGACGGGGCTGGTGGTCGGCGCGCTCGCGCTGGGCCTCTTCTGGGGCGGGGCGGCGCTCGTCGCCTCCAGCCGCGACGTCACGGCCGCCGCCGGTGTCTGGGACGACGTCTGGGCGACGCAGGCACGCGGCGTCCTCGCAATCGGTGTCGGCGGGCTGCTGGGCTACGCGCTCACCATGCTGTTCCGCAGCACGGTGGCGACCCTGTCGCTGATGTTCGGCGTCGCCGTCGCGGGCTCGCTGCTCGTCGTCGCGGTCCTCGGCGACGCCGCGGCCCGGTGGCTGCTGCCCACCAACTTCCTCGCCTTCGTGCTCGGCGGCTTCTCCTACTACGACCCGTCCGCCTGCACCCAGCTCAGCGACGGGTCGGTGACCGGGAGCTGCACGAGCGTGCTGCCCGCCCTCGACGGCGGGATCGTCCTCGGGTCGGTCGTGCTCGCGGCGGTGGTCGTGTCCCTGTGGTCGACCCAGCGTCGCGACGTGCCCTGACCAGGACCGGTGGGCGAGTTGGGAGCCCCGACACGCCGTCGTAGAGTGGCGGGCGTGACGACCGCTCCCGCACCCGAAGGACGCAAGCTCCTCCGCCTCGAGGTCCGCAACGCCGAGACCCCGATCGAGCGGAAGCCGGAGTGGATCAAGACCCGCGCCAAGATGGGCCCGGAGTACACCTCGCTCCAGAACCTGGTGAAGTCCGAGGGGCTGCACACGGTGTGCCAGGAGGCGGGCTGCCCCAACATCTTCGAGTGCTGGGAGGACCGCGAGGCCACCTTCCTCATCGGCGGCGACCAGTGCACCCGTCGCTGCGACTTCTGCCAGATCGACACCGGCAAGCCGCAGCCGCTCGACCGCGACGAGCCGCGCCGCGTCGCCGAGTCGGTGCAGAAGATGCAGCTGCGCTACGCCACGATCACCGGTGTCGCCCGCGACGACCTGCCCGACGGCGGCGCCTGGCTGTACGCCGAGACGGTCCGCGCGATCCACGCGCTCAACCCCGACACCGGCGTGGAGAACCTGATCCCCGACTTCAACGGCAAGCCCGACCTGCTCGCCGAGGTCTTCGAGTCGCGTCCCGAGGTGCTCGCCCACAACGTCGAGACGGTCCCGCGGATCTTCAAGCGGATCCGCCCCGCGTTCCGCTACGACCGCTCGCTCGACGTGATCACCCAGGCCCGCGACTTCGGGCTGGTGACCAAGTCCAACCTGATCCTCGGCATGGGCGAGACGCGCGAGGAGGTCTCCCAGGCGCTGCGCGACCTCCACGAGGCCGGCTGCGAGCTGATCACCATCACCCAGTACCTGCGCCCGTCGGCGCGGCACCACCCCGTCGAGCGGTGGGTCAAGCCCGAGGAGTTCGTCGAGCTCAAGGCCGAGGCCGACGAGATCGGCTTCGCCGGCGCCCTGTCCGGGCCGCTGGTCCGCTCGTCCTACCGCGCCGGCCGGCTGTACGGTCAGGCCATGGACGCGCGCGCCGCCGCGACCGCCTGACCTGCACCGCCTGCTCCACCGCAGCACCCGTCGAAGCAACTGTTGAACCCCTGACCGGACAAGGCCACCTCATGTCGACCCCCGCCACCACGCCCAGCTCGCGCCGCGGGCAGATCATGCAGACCTACCAGATGGCCAAGCGGAGCGACCCGCGCATCGGCCTCATCGTCATGGGCGTCTTCGTGCTCGGCGCGGCACTGGGCTTCGCCCTGATGTGGGTGCTGCCCGGTGACGGCCTCCTCAGCTGGATCATCTCGGTGGTCGGCGCGCTGATGATCGGCCTGCTGGGGGCGCTGCTCGTCTTCGGACGCCGCGCCCAGCGCGCGGCGTACACCCAGATGGAGGGCCAGCCCGCGGCCGCCGCGGGCGCGCTGCAGATGTTGCGCCGCGGCTGGAAGGTCGACCCGGTCGTCGGCTTCACCAAGCAGCAGGACGTCGTGCACCGCGTGGTCGGCCCGCCCGGCATCGTCCTGGTCGGCGAGGGCTCGAGCCCGAACCGCGTCAAGCAGCTGCTCACCACTGAGCGCAAGAAGCACGAGCGCGTCGCCTACGAGGTCCCGATCCACGAGGTCGTGTGCGGTCGCGGCGACGGCGAGGTGCCGCTGCCCAAGCTCGTGCGCCACGTGCAGAAGCTCGGCCGCAACGTGAAGCCGGCCGAGATGACCGACATCCTCCAGCGCCTCAAGGCCCTCGACGCGCAGCGCGGCAAGCTCCCGCTGCCCAAGGGCCCGATCCCGACGTCGATGAAGGGCATGCGCTCACAGCAGCGCGGCCGCTGAGAGCTACAGCGTCACGGTCCGCGTGCCCGCGGCGACGTCGTGCAGACCCCGACCGTCGTAGGTGAGCAGCGGCGGGAGGAGCAGCGCGACGAGCACGGAGCGTACGAGCGCGCGCAGCAGCGACACCGGCTGGCTGGCGTCGTCCCGCCGCACCACGCGGAGCCGGGTGGCGATCTTGCCGAACGAGCCACCCGCCACCGCGGTGAACAGTGCCGACTCCACCACGAAGAGCGCGAGCGTGCCGAGCCCGTTGGGGTTGCCGCCCAGCACCCCGGCCGCGACGAGACCCTCGACGACGGCCAGGCAGGCCACCCAGTCGACGAAGAGGGCCAGGATGCGGCGGCCCCAGGGCGCGGTCTGCATCTCCGGTGTTACAGCGCTCGTCACGCGACCAGCCTAGGAGGCGCGCGGGACGGGCTCACCGGCCGGTCATCCGTAACACGGCCGAAACAATCGGGATACGGTCTAGAAACTGCTCCCGCCTAGCGTGACGGCACGGTGCAACGAGGCTCCGCTCCCGAACGCTGCAACTCGACGCGCGATCGACGCCGTCAAGGAGGAAGAACCGAATGTTCAACAACTCCGATGAGCTCCTGAAGTTCATCAAGGACGAGGGCGTCGAGATGATCGACGTCCGCTTCTGCGACCTGCCGGGTGTGATGCAGCACTTCACGGTCCCGGCGTCCTCCTTCGACCAGAGCGTCTTCGACGACGGCCTCGGCTTCGACGGCTCCTCGATCCGCGGCTTCCAGGCGATCAACGAGTCCGACATGTCGCTCTTCCCGGACCCGACCACCGCGTACCTCGACCCGTTCCGCAAGTCCAAGACGCTCAACGTCAACTTCTTCATCCACGACCCGATCACCGGCGAGGCCTACAGCCGCGACCCGCGCAACATCGCCCGCAAGGCGCTGGCCTACCTCGACTCGACCGGCATCGCCGACACCGCCTACTTCGCCCCCGAGGCCGAGTTCTACATCTTCGACAACGTCCGCTACTCCACGGGCGTCAACGAGGGCTACTACCACATCGACTCCGTCGAGGGCTGGTGGAACTCCGGCAAGGAGGGCGACGACAACCTCGGCTACAAGACCCGCCTCAAGGGCGGCTACTTCCCCGTCGAGCCCTACGACCACTACAGCGACCTGCGCGCCGACATGGTCAAGAACCTCGAGGCCAGCGGCCTGCTCGTCGAGCGCGCGCACCACGAGGTCGGCACGGCCGGCCAGGCGGAGATCAACTACAAGTTCGACACGCTGCTCAAGGCCGCCGACGACGTGATGAAGTTCAAGTACCTCATCAAGAACACCGCCTGGCAGCAGGGCAAGTCCGTCACCTTCATGCCGAAGCCGATCTTCGGCGACAACGGCTCGGGCATGCACGTGCACCAGTCGCTGTGGAAGGACGGCGAGCCGCTGTTCTTCGACGAGACCGGGTACGCCGGGCTCTCCGACACCGCCCGCTGGTACATCGGCGGCATCCTGGCCCACGCCCCGTCGCTGCTGGCCTTCACCAACCCGACGGTGAACTCCTACCACCGCCTGGTGCCGGGCTTCGAGGCGCCGATCTCGCTGGTCTACTCCTCGCGCAACCGCTCCGCCTCGGTCCGCATCCCGATCACGGGCGCCAACCCCAAGGCCAAGCGCGTCGAGACCCGCTTCCCCGACCCGTCGGCGAACCCCTACCTCGCCTTCGCCGCGCTCATGCTCGCCGGCCTCGACGGCGTCCAGAACAAGACGGAGCCCGCGGCCCCGATCGACAAGGACATCTACGAGCTGCCGCCGGACGAGATGGCCGAGATCGACCAGGTGCCGACCAGCCTCGGTGCCGTCCTCGACGCGCTCGAGGCCGACCACGAGTACCTGACCGCCGGCGGCGTCTTCACCGACGACCTGATCGAGACCTGGATCCACTTCAAGCGGACCCAGGAGATCGCGCCGGTGCAGCTGCGGCCGCACCCGCACGAGTTCGAGCTCTACTACGACATTTAAGTCGGGGGTCCATCCGACCTGCGGCTAGATGCCTGAAGCGGCGCCTGACCTGCGGAAACGTTTTTCAACGTCTTCCAGCGTCGGGCGCCGTTTCTCATCCTTGTGCGTACCCAGTGCACCCCACGGCGGACCGGAAGGACTGTTCAAACGACTGGGCGCAACTGGCTCAGCTGCGCCCACCAAGGCTCAACTCTGCGACGACATCTGATCCCGCGTCGCCTGACGGCCGCGTACAGGTGCACGAACGGCCCCTGACCTGGGAAACGTCTTCCGAAGTCTTCCAGCGTCAGGGGCCGCTTTTCGTTCGTCTGCGGCCCCAGTGCGGCCCAAGGGTGGTTTGGGCGGGAAGACAGCCCCAGCATCGGCGATCCCGAAGGACGACCAAGGGTGGGCGGTCAGGGAGGGCCGAGAGCGGCCTGAGTCGAAACTGGGCGACCACGCCCACGTACCGACGCTGCAGTTGTCGCGGGCTCCGCGTCGCGAGCCGCGCGCCTGTGCGCCTGTGCGCAGATTGTCGCGATCGGGCTGAGGCCGATATAGGCGACCCCGGAGTGGCGGCTCCAACTGCTCCCGGCAAGACCCGCTGGGCCAACGACTCAGAAACTTGTCGTGCACATGCCCAGCCTTCGGAAGACTGCGCACATGCTGATCAGTCCCCTGCCTGGTGCCGACCGTGTAAACCTGCTTCGCGACCTCGGGTCGATACGTGACCAGGCCAAGAACCTTCAGAACTCTACGGCTGACCAGTGGCAGACATACATGAACTGGGCAAGCGGGGCCGAGCGGCTCCTGCGGACGCAGGTACATGACGCCGACATCGCGCGGCTGGTACGAACGCCGCGACACATGCTCATCTGCACAAACCCGCCGACCGGACGGGTGCTCATCGACTCGGAGCTCGACGCGCGCATCGCGGCCCTCGATAAAGCGGTCACAGCATTCGCTGACGCCATCAACCGATGGGATCAGGGTGGCAAGCTGGTCGTCCCGGACACGAGCTTCTTCATCAACCACGCCACCAAGATCGAGGACACCGACTTCTCCCGGCTCCTGGAGTGTCGCGAGATTCCGGTGCGACTGATAATCCCAATGGTTGTGGTCGACGAGCTCGACTCGTTGAAGAAGGCAGGCCAGCAGCAGCGCCGGTGGAGGGCTGCGTATGCGCTCGCTGTGCTCGACCGCGTCGCAGGCCGCGGACAACGCGGTCGGCTGACCGAGGCGGACTTCACGCCATTGAACCGGGGCGAGATTCCACGTGGGGAGGTCACCTTGGAGAATTCGGGCCGATCCAACTGCCGCCTCGAACCGCGGAGGTCGTCGAACGAAAGCCTCCCACCACGACGGGACGCCGCACCGGCTGAGTTCGTGCGAGGACGCACGGACGCGCCGTTCCGATAGCCCATGGGCTCGCGGAGCGACCCGGTACGGGATGGGCTCGCGGAGCGACCCGGTACGGGATCCCGTTCCGGTCACCCTCCGGGTGACGATGGACTCGCGGAGCAAGACCTCGTTGAGTGACTCAGCCCCAGCCCACTTCGATTCGTCGCGCATGGCCAGTTGGCTTGCATGTCAGGTGATGGGAACCAGTGCGCCACGGCCCAGGAGTTCCGCCCTCAACGCCACAATGTCGTCCGTAGCAATGCTGGCGGGCGCGCCGCTAAGCCTGATGATGGATCCGTCCCGGAACGGCGCGATCTCGGTCCCCGCCAGTCCCGAGTCAATCTCTGCGCCTACATAGGTCATCCATCCAACGACCGGCTGACGGGGCTCTGCGTCCTGACTTTCGCGCCATTCATGACTCGTCCATGTCGCCCAAGCCGGGCACCAGGAACTCACAACGCTTGCGAAGACGTTCTTTGCCACGTCCAATTCGTAGATGCGAGGAACCGCGCTCGCATCTGGAACGGTCTCGAGTACGAGGCTATTGAGAATCCCCTCCGCGCTGGTTGCGGCACCCACTGTCCCGCTGAGGGTCACCGAGGGGGATTTCCGGTTCCAGAGTGCGAACGAGAAACCGAGGTCGTCCATGACCTCCCCGGTCAGGTCGCGCCGATTCACGCCGTCACGGAGTAGATCAGCGAGGCCAACTCTGTCCATCGACACCAACGCTGAGCGCCTCTTGCTTCCCTTCCGGAACCAAGCTTCGAAAGCCTCGTCTGCCTGTGACAGATGTGCGAGGCAGTCAGCGAGACGGCCTGCGCACTCCTCAGCAGACTCGCTACGACTGCCCCAGTACGCGCCTAGATACGACGTAGTAAAGATGCGCTTCCTCCTATGGCACGTGAGTCACGAGGATGCCGCTGATGCCCCGGCTCGCGAAAAGGTTCTTTATCGCTGTTGCAGTTTCAGCTTCAGCGACTGACCACTGTATCCGCGCGCCACCCGCTACAGCCAGTTGTCGTTGTGCCTGCGCGACCAGCGCATCAGCTCCTGCGAAGAACGGCTTGAACTGACCATTGCTCACGAATTTCGCGTAACCAGGGCCCTTCGCCTCCAAGAGAACGCCGTTGGCGAAGCCGTCAAACTTGACACCACCGACGACATAGGAGGAGCCCGCGGCTCTGCCGGTGATCCGGGTTTGATAGGCCGCGGCTCGCGGAGACATCACTTCGGTGACAGCCTTCCACACGCCAGGCCCCGTATCGCCGACCTTGACACCACCCCTGACAATCCGACTAATTGCAAGAGCGTCTCCAGCAACCGGAACCATGCAGAGGACGGACACGCCGGCATTGACGTAGTCGCCGTCACTTGCGTACAGGACGGCATTGAGAGCATCTGCGGGCGGGAAGACTATGCCGACCAGACCAAGCAGGTCGTGGACGTCGAACTGGGGGGCGGGGCCGTGAACCGGTGGCGGACCCGTGCAGTAGGCGCCGCTGGCGAGGCAGTAAGTGGGTGTTTCCGGCGGCGGGCAGTAGGTGGTCGTGCATCGCCCGCTCGGGTCTGTCAGGAGGGCGGGTTGTATGTCGGCGTATCCGTACGTGGACAGCTGCGGCTGACTGGTGGGTCGTTCGACGGAGTCGGGTGTACTGAAGGCGCGCAGGTTCGGGTTGTAGTCGCGGGCCCGGAGGTGCCACACCATGGTGGCTGGATCCTGCACGGCCGATGTGTATCCGAACGAGGGTCGCGTTGCTCCGGGCGTGACTTGGACGTCGTTGGTGATGGTTCCCCAGGGGTCATAGCTTCGTCGCCATGCGAATGCGCCGGTACTTGCGAAGGTGTCCTGGACCGAGCCTTGAGCGTCGTGCGTGAACCACTGCGTCTCGAGCGTCGCACTCGCAGTTTTTGTAGAGAGCGCCCATCCGTCTGGCGTGTAGTCATGCGTTGCAGTGAGGATGCCGCCGCTCGTGCTTTCGGCCAACTGGGGAAGGGCGTGGTTGATGTCCCAGGACCAGTCGGTGATGTCGTCCCCTGTGGTGATCGTGCGGCGTTGTCCGAGGGCGTTGTAGGTGTAGGAGGCTGTGCCGCCCGCGCTGGCGTCTGCGATGGTGAGTCTGCCGAGGGGGTCGTACTGCTGTCCGTGGTCGGTGAGGTTGCCGTCGGCGTCCCACTGATGTGTCGTGGTGCCGGGATCGGTTCCGCCGGATCGGGTGGTGGTGGTTCGTTGGTCGGCGTCGTCGTAGGCCGTGGTGATGGTGCCAGGGTCGGGGACGTCACCGGATCCGGTCACGCTGGTCTGGTTACCAACCGGGTCGTACTCGTAGTGGACCTGGTCGATGGTGGTTGAGGAGCAGGTCTGTGCGTCGGGGCACCAGCGGGTGAGCCAGTCGCGGTCGTTGTAGGTGAAGGCTTCGGTCGTCGGGGTGTTGGTGCCTCGTGTGCGGGTGATGCTGGTGGGTGACCCGACCTGATTGCGGTCGTAGTCGATGCTCAGGATCGGCGTGGAGGTGCTGGTGTGGGTGGTGTGGATGGCGCTAACTCGGCCGGGTCGGTCGATGACCCGTGTCTCGGTCTTGTCGACTGAGGCTGGGTAGGTGACCTGCGTCAGGTTCTGGTCGCGGTCCCAGGTGTAGGAGGTTGTTCGCCCGGCTCGTTCCTGGGTGGCGGTGAGCCCGTCGGGGGTGTGGGTGTAGTTGATGGTGGCGCCGGAGGGGTAGGTCCGGGATGCGACGGCGCCGGCGGGTGTGTAGGTGTAGGAGAAGTCGTCGTCGCCGGGTTGGTCGACGCTGGTGAGTAGTCCGCGGCCGTTGTAGGCGAGTTCGGTGGTGCCGGTGCTGTCGGTGAAGGAGGCGAGCCTGGCCTCGGCGTCGTAGGAGAAGTAGTCCTCGGCGTTTCCGTAGGTCCGGCTGGTGACGCGGTCGGTGCCCCAGTCGTAGCCGTAGGTGATGGTCTGGCCGCGGGCGTTGGTGTGGGTCTCGAGGTTTCCGTCCCAGTCGTAGGTGTAGGTCTGGGAACGGTCGAGGGGGTCGGTTTCGGTGAGGAGCTGGCCGACATTGTCATAGGTGTAGCCGGTGGTGTTGCCACGGGCGTCGGTGCGGCTCGTGCGGTTGCCGTACTGGTTGTAGGTGTAGGTGGTCTCGCTGTCGTCGGCCGCGGTGACGGTGGCGAGCTGCCCGAGCCGGTCGTAGGCGTACCCAGTCGTGTGGCCGCGGGGGTCCTCGTCCTCGACGGGCAGGCCGAGGTTGTTGTACGCGGTGGACCAGGTGCGTCCGAGGGGATCGGTGCGGGAGGTTTGGTTGCCATCGAGGTCGTAGTCGTAGCTGGTGGTGAAGTGGGCCGCGTTTGCTCCCGGGGCGTTTCCGCGTGGGCTGGTCTCGGTGGCGATCTGCCCGTCGGGGGTGTAGGTCCAGGTGCGTGTCGATAGGCCAGACGGGGAGGTCTCGGAGAGGCGTTGCCCGTCGTCGTCGTAGGTGAAGGTCGTGGGCTGGCGCCCGGGCGCTGCCTGTGAGACGAGCTGGCCGTTGTCGTCGTAGGCCATCACGGTGAGGCCGCCGTCGGGATCGGTGACTTCGATCGGACGATTGGCATCGTCGTAGGACGTTTCGATGGTGGAGCCGCCCGTGGTCGCGCTGACCTGGCGACCAGCGGAGTCGTAGCTGTACGAGGTCTCAATTCCGTTGACGTACTGACCGGCGAGTCGCCCAGCGGCGTCGTAGGTGTTCCAGGAGTCGGGCCCGGGGCCAGATACGCCGACCTGTCGTCCGGTCTGGTCGTAGTCGTAGTAGGTGTCTCGGGACTCGGCGTCCAGGGAGTAGCTGAGGCGCCCGGCAGGGGTGTAGGTGTTGGTGACGACGGTCCGGTCGAAGAGCGACTGCGTCAGGACGCGTCCGGCAGGGTCGTAGGTGGCGCCGGTCTCGCGGAGCACCTCGCTCGTGGGCGAGGTTGTCACGACGCTGGTCCGCCGACCCGCGGCGTCGTACGAGTTCGTGGTGACCGTTCCTGTTGGGTTGGTCTCGGTGTGGACTCTGCCGGCCTCGTCGTAGGTGTAGGTGGTGGTGTTGCCGCGCGCGGTGGTCTCGGTGAGCAGGTTGCCGACAGCGTCGTAGGTGAACGTGATGGTCGCGCCCGACGGCGACGTGACGGATGCCAGGTTGCCGGCGCTGTCGTAGTCGTACTCGGTGGTCCGGCCTTCGGGGCTGGCCGTCTCGACGAGCCGCTCTTCGGCGTCGAACACGTTCTGGGTGATGCCGCCCTCGGGGTCGGTGACGGCCGTTTGCAGCCCGTCGGTGTAGGAGTAGGTCGTGGTCTCGCCGGCGCCGTTCGAGTACGACGTGGTCTGGTTGGCGCTGTTGTAGGTCCAGGTCTCGGTGATGGACTCGGGTGCCGGGCTGGTGCGCGTGAGTAGGTTGCCTCGTGTGTCATAGGACATTGTCGTGACGTACCCGAGTGGGTCCGTGACGGCCACAAGGTTGGCGTCGGCGTCATAGGTGTAGTCCGTGGTCCCTCCGGCTGCGTCGACGGATCGGAACATGACGTGGCCGTAGTAGAACTGCCTGGCCTGGTAGCCGTCCGGGTCCGTGGTGGTCTGCACGCCGGTGCCGTCGGGGAGGTTGCCCAGGCCTCCGGATCGGTCCTGCCACTCGAAGGTCCACTCGTGCGGCTCCTCTGGCGTGGTGGTGGGCTCGGCCTGCTTGACGACTCGCCCCTCGGGGCCGTAGGTGTTGATGGCGCGGGTGTTGCCTGCAGGGTCGGTGATGCCGTTCAGGGCACCGTCGCCGGTGTAGGAGTAGCTGGTGGTCTCGCCTGTCACGTCTTCGACCGACGCCAGCTTCACGGCGCCGGCGACCTCGGTGTAGCCGTAGGCCACCGACCTGCCTCCGGGTAGGCCGACTCCGACGATGCGCCCGTCACTGTCTCCGCTGGTGCCGTAGGTGAGTGTCGTGACGCCACCGCTGACGGAATCGGTCAGCGTGGTGAGGCGGCCGCCCGTGTAGGTCAGAGTGACGCCACGGCCGAGCCGGTCGTGGTCGGAGGTTTCGCGTCCATCGGCGTCGAACGTGATGGTGCGACCCGTCGTCGATCGAACGCTCCAGCCGCCACCGGGGGTCGTCTCCAGGTCGGCCGTGACGCCCGTGGTCTGGACGTAGGTCCCGTCTGGTGCCTTGGTCCAGCGCCACCGTCCGCCGGTGGGATCACGGAAGGTCGCGGTCGTGACGCCGCTTCCGTCGGTGTCCTCGCTGAGGGAGGCGTTGTACGGGTGCGTCCACCCAACTCCGAGCGGTCCGTCGGTGTCGTCGGGTCCGTTGAGCACACGGCCCCACGGCAACGCGCCGCTGGCCTTGGCGAGGGGCGCGTCGACGGCGATCTCCAACGACTGGCCGGTCGCGGTGTTGATCGGGTCGGCGTCGTGCGCCACCGCCTCGGGTCCCGTACCCCACTCGCCGCACACACAGCCGAAGGTCTGGTCGACCGGCAGCGGGGGCGGAAGCACCACGCCCTCGTAGTTGACGACGAGCGAGGCGTTGTGCAGCCAGCGACCCGACGTGGAGTTGTCGAAGCTCGTCGAACTGATGCGCTTCGCCGGCGTCCTGCCTTCGGACGTGCCTCGGCACAGCTGCCCGAAGCGGCAGACCCAGCTGGTGCCGATCGTGATGCCCGCGTGGTCCCCGGCTCCCTTGTCCACCAGGTGCTGAATGATCTTGGTGACGTCGGCGGACGTGGGACGGCTCGCGCTGAGGGGTTCAGCCGGCTCACCGTGCTCGAACGCGGCGGCCAGCTCGTTGCTCGCGCTCCACCAGTTGTCGGGGATCGGGATGCGGTCCCCCGCTTCGAGCTTGGCGGTCGCGGGAGTCGCATGAAGTGGCGGGAGAGACTCGCCAAACATCCCCTGATATCGCTCCATGTCGAACGAGAGAGAAGCCGACGAGATCTTCGTGCCGAACGGGACGGTGCTGAGGTTCATCTGCACGAACGCCGCGTAGCCAGGCGTCTCTTGGGACCCGCTTTCGTCATCCACGAACACGGACCCATCCGTGGTGAACATCGCCGGACAGGAGCCGGGATTCACGCAGTCAGGGAACTGGGGCGGGTCCTCGCCCTCGATCGCCCGGCTCGTGTCTTCGAACCACGTTCGGCCGAAGGCAGTGGCGAGTGTGCCTTCGGCCCAGGAGAAGTTCATCGTCGGGTCCAGGATGACCGGATACGAGGCCGATTCTGCCCACTCCGGGTCGAGTCCTATCTCGATGCGATACCCCGTACGTGTCCGGGTGACGTTCTGCCACGCGGATCCGTCACCCGGAGCAGCGGCGTCGCCGTCGCCGTCATGCCACGCCATGGGCGGCGCGAGCGAGACCACCATGCCCTGGTCGGTCTGGCCGGAGAACCCGAAGGCGTCATTGCCGAGCTCAACGACCTCACCCAGCAGGTGCTGAGGATCGCGGACGGTGAAGGTGAACGAGCGAGCCGTGGTCGCGTCAGCAAGGACCAAGCTCTCCTTCACCGACGCGCCGCGTACCTCATACTCGATGTCCACCCCTTCGAGTGCGTTCGCGTAGCGCACGATTCCGGGCTTCACGCCGACTCCAGAACGGACCAGCGTCGGCCGAACACCACGCGCCCCCTCGAGCCCTACGGAGACACTCTTCTGGCCGAGATCCAGAGTTGACAGCTTGTCGCTCGCGCGACCGAAGACGACCGGAACCGCGGTCGCCGTCGACGCCACCACGCCGGGTCTTGGCTCCAAGCCGCCCGACAGTCGCATCCAGCCACGATCCAACTGGGCGAACTCGGGATTCGCGAAGTACTGGGCCCGCACACGCTCGCCTCGCCGCACCACACGCGACGTCGGCGTCGTGACCACCACCGGAGCCTGGCCAACCGCGCGCGCTGCCTTCGCAATCTTCGGCGTCCGAGAAGGTCGATCCGCCGAACCCCCAGATTCCTTGCTGCTCGACGGAGAAGCCGCGAAGCTCGGAACGACGTCGCTCATCACGGACGCCGGCGCCAGTCCGAGCGTCCCGAGCAGAATCGACAAAACCACCGTGGCACGCAAAGCAGTGCGCATAGACCCTCCCCCGAGATCGCGCGGCCCGAGCGAACTCGCGCGTGGACGGAATCTAAGGGGCTTGCCAGTTGACCTCAAGACAACGTCAAGAAACACCTGACTCTGTCTAGACCAGCCCGCGCAGCTATGCGCGGCTCCGTAGGCCGACCTGCCTCTCCTGTCGAGCGAGAGGAGATCGACCCTCCCGTCGAGGGCGTGTTCCCCGCATCACGGCGGTCGGTCCCGACATCCACGCTGGGGTGTTGGCAACCGCGCACTCCACTGACATCCGTCCCGCAAGCCGAACCTCTCCAGGCCCTCAATCGGAGTGTTGGCCGATCGGCGTCGGTTGTCCCGCTTGGGTGTCGAATTCGGGACAGCCGGCGCCGTGTCGAAGTCAGCGACGCGCTCGTGTCTCTGCGAGGTCCGCTTTGGCCGCAATGCGTTGGCGTTCGATCGCGCGGTAGACGGTGGAGCGACCGACGGCGAACAGCTCTGCGACCTCGAGGGTGCTGTACTCGCCGCTGTGGACCAGGGACACCAGGTGTGCCTCCTGCTTGCGGCTCAGCTTGGGCTGCTTCCCGCGCAACCGTCCCTTCGCCCGGGCGACCTTCATGCACTCCACCGTGCGAAGCCGGATCAGGTCAGACTCGAACTCGGCCACCATGGCAAGCACGTTGAACAGCAGCTTCCCGACGGCGTCGGTCGGGTCGTAGACCGACCCGCCCAAGCTCAGACTGACCTGCCGCAACGTCAGCTCGTCAGCGATCGCCCGAGCATCAGGTAGCGACCTCGCGAGGCGGTCGAGCTTGGTGACCACTAGCGTGTCGCCAGCCCGACAGGCGGCGAGGGCCTCTCGCAGTCCAGGGCGCTCCCGGTTGGTTCCGGTCAGTCCATGGTCGACGTAGTTCCGGTCCGGCTGGACACCCAGACTAAGGAGCCCGTCGCGTTGAGCGGTCAGGTCTTGCTGATCGGTGGAGCATCGGGCGTACCCGACAAGCAGCGCGTTCATGGCGCACCTCCAGATGTGTGGACCCGGTCGAGACACGGGCCGTGGTCGACTCGGGTATCGGACATCGCCCGACCCTTCAGCAAGCGCCTCGCTGAGTGAGACCGCAAGCAACCAGAGGCCCGAATGCCCACGTCACACGGAGCGTGACCAGTACGGGATGGGCTCGCGGAGCGACCCAGTACGGGATGGGCTCGCGGAGCGACCCAGTACGGGATGGGCTCGCGGAGCGACCCAGTACGGGATGGGCTCGCGGAGCGACCCAGTACGGGATGGGCTCGCGGAGCGACCCGCTGCGGTTGCAGCAGGACCGCCGGACAACTTGGTCCTACGGGAAGCACCTCAAGAAGGACACAAACTGCAGACCCTCAAACGCCCGTTGGCTGGTCAAGCTCCTCACGCACAGGCCCACGCTTCGGGACGCGGTGCCACCACCAGTGGGTGTCCGGTATTCCATCAACCGCATAGGCACGCAGTAAAGCACTGGCATCTGGCTCTGTCAGCGCTTCAAAGTGCTGATCTAGTTCCGTCATCTCCTGCAGCGCAGCCACACGATCCCCGTTCCCCAATAGCCCGAGGCCGCGTTCCAAGGCGTCTCGAAGATTGAGGGCGGCGACATAGTCGTGGGTTCCCCACGTGTCTCGGTCGGCACATGAGCGTTTCGACTCATCGTGGAACCGACGGATATGGGCCGCCCACCCGTCGAGGAGTTCGCCGAGAGCAAGCTCCACGTGCAGGTTCATTGCGACACGCGTCTCTCGCCATCCGCTTGCTGAGTTCATGTGCGTATCACCCTCCTGGAAAGTATGCCGTACTTCTCCACGGGCTGTTCTCGTTGATGATGACTCGGACGCCTTGGTAGTTGATCTCCTGAGCAAGGGTTCCGTCCCTTTGCTTCCGAACCTCCGGCACCCCGCGGGTTAGTGCTTCGCGGATCTGCTCAAGGCTCGGACGCCCCGGGACGTCGCCGGCACCGACGTGCTGGTAGATGGCCTGCGCGACCTCGTCCAGGTCCGAGTCGCCGAACCCGCCGGCGGGCGTATATCCGCAGGGATCCGTGTTGTGGACGAGCACTTCGGAGTCGTCCACGTGGTAGGTGTTCAAGTCCGCAACGGACAGGTTGTACGCGGTCAGATCGCGTTCGCTGACTTTTGCGCTTGAGACCGTGAGGTGTTCGCCGTCGGCGGTGACGACCACGTCGCCACGCTTGAGGTCAATGGCATCGATCCAGGCTCCTTGCGAGTCGACCCAGAACGGGTGCCGGTCGGTGGCGTTGATCGCTGACCCGTCGGAAAGCCTTACTGAGACGATGGTGTGCAGACCGCCGTGGCGAATCAGATCGACGACATGGCGGGGCCCGCGCTCGCCGGTGAGCGGGTCGGCGGCCATGACTCGGTCGCCAAGACGAACGTCCTTGATCGGCTTCCGAGTCCCGTTTGCCATGAGGACCAGCGTGTCGCCTGTGAAGCTGTTGCCGGGTCGGCACATCTTGGAGCCAGCTTCGAGGACTTCGTCGCCGTACTTCACGGCAAGTTTCGCGGAGCTGCCTCCGGGAAGCACGTTCAGCATGACTGCAGGGATGAGGCCCCCACAGCCGCCCTTTCCGGAGTAGCAGGCTTGAGCGTCCTGGCCGGTAAGCACGTCGGCGAGACCGGTGCCGACGCTGACGACGGTCAGCAGCGGGACAGCCGGCCCGCAGAGAGCTCCCGCACTCAAACGGGCGGGGTTGGAGGTCAAGCGACAGAACGGTTGTCACGCACTGCGGCACTTCTACGCCAGCACCCTCCTCGACGCAGGCGAGTCGATCCTGGCTCTCAGCGAGTACCTCGGCCACGCCGACCCGGGATTCACTCTCCGGACCTACACTCACCTGATGCCGTCGTCGACCGAGCGGACGAAGACCGCGATCGACGCGATGCTGGCGGGCAACGCTCTCGAGCCCGACCCCGAGAACGACGCCGACGGTAGTGAGCCGTGATGCCGCTCCGCTGTGCGTACCCACTGCACCCCCGCGGCGCCTGCATGAGGCGTTTTCGCAGGTCAGCAGGCTGAATCACTCACTACTACGACATCTGAGCCACACCGTCGTACGACGAGGCCCCGGTCCCCGCTTGGGGGCCGGGGCCTTCGTTATCGGGTGCGTCCAGCAGGCAGTTCGCACCGCCACGTCCGCCGCTGAGCATGAGCCCGCTGATCCGATGGTTGAACTGCCTTCATGATGCGCGGATGTCGCACGAAGCAACCCGGCCGCCGGGGCCGGGGTGACGCGACGGCGGCGCCGTAACGTGGTGGCATGAGCGAGAAGTCGATGCGCGACCGGATGCTGGCGGGCGAGCTCTACATCGCCGACGACCCCCAGCTGGGCGAGGACTCCCGCCGGGCCCAGCACCTGGCCCACCGGATCAACACGATGGACCCGAACAACGCCGACGGGCGACGGGCACTGCTCGACGAACTGCTCGGCGCGTTCGGCCCCGACAGCGAGATCAGGCCTCCCCTGCAGTGCGACTACGGCTACCAGACCTCGGTCGGCGCGCGGACCTTCGTCAACTGGGGCGTGGTCCTGCTCGACGTCGCCACGATCACGATCGGCGACGACGTCCAGATCGGGCCCCACGTCCAGCTGCTCACCGCCACCCACCCGCTGGAGCCGGGCCCACGCCGGGACAAGTGGGAGGCAGCCGAGCCGATCGTGATCGGCGACAACGTATGGCTCGGCGGCGGCGTCATCGTCTGCCCGGGCGTGACGATCGGCGCGGACACCGTCGTCGGTGCCGGCTCCGTCGTGACCCGCGACCTGCCTGCCGGCGTCGTCGCCGTCGGGTCGCCCGCGCGGGTGCTGCGCGAGCTCTGACCAGGACGACCGGAGCTCAGCCCTCCAGCAGCCGGGCGACCTCGCGCAGCGCCTCGGCGTACCCCTCGACGCCCTTGCCGATGACGGCGGCGTCCGCCACCTTGCCGACGTAGGACACGTGGCGGAACTCCTCGCGCGCGTGGATGTCGGAGATGTGCACCTCGACCACGGGGGCCGTGAGCACGGCGAGCGCGTCCATGATGGCGATCGAGGTGTGGGTGTACGCCCCGAAGTTCCCGACGACCGCCGCGCCGGACTCGTACGCCTCGTGGATCCAGTCGATGAGCACGCCCTCGTGGTTGCTCTGCCGACACTCGACCCGGAGCCCGAGCCGCTCCCCCTCCGCCACGCACAGCGCCTCGACGTCGGCGAGGGTCGCGGTCCCGTAGACCGCGGGGTCACGACGGCCGAGCAGGTTGAGGTTGGGTCCGTTGAGGACCAGCACGGAGCGGCTCACGCGGCCCAGTATCGCGCGGGCGTACCCCGCCGGAGTCCGAGCACCACGCCCGATCCATGATCATCTTGGTCACGACCTCCTCCAGCGCAGCACGAAGGACGCCCCTGATGAGCAGCACCCCGCAGGCACACCTCTACGCGACGGTCCGCACGCCGTTCGGCCGCTTCGGTGGGGCGCTGGCGAGGAGCCGGCCCGACGACCTCGCCGCCGGCGTGCTCCGGGCGGCTCTGGAGCGCACCACGCTCGACCCGGCCGAGGTCGACGAGGTCGTGCTCGGCAACGCCAACGGGGCGGGCGAGGACAACCGCAACGTCGCCCGGATGGCCAGCCTGCTGGCGGGGCTGCCCGTCTCCGTGCCCGGCACGACGGTCAACCGGCTCTGCGGGTCGTCCCTGGACGCCGCGATGATCGGCTCACGTGCCATCGAGACCGGCGACGCCGACCTCGTGCTCACCGGGGGCGTCGAGTCGATGACCCGCGCCCCCTGGGTGCTGCCCAAGCCCGAGCGCGCGTTCCCCGCGGCCAACGCCGAGCTGGTCTCCACGACGCTGGGCTGGCGATTGGTCAACCCGCGCATGCCCGAGGAGTGGACCGTGTCGCTGGGTGAGTCCAACGAGCAGCTCCGCGACGTCCACGACGTCCCCCGCGAGCGGCAGGACGCCTTCGCGGCGCGCTCGCACCGGCTCGCGCACGAGGCGTGGGAGTCGGGCTTCTACGACGACCTCGTGGTGCCGGTCGAGGGGATCGACCTCGCCCGCGACGAGGGCATCCGCCCGGACGCCTCCCCCGAGTCGCTGTCCGCGCTCAAGCCGTCGTTCCGGCGCGATGGCACGATCACGGCCGGCAACGCCTCCCCGCTGAGCGACGGCGCCTCCGCCGTCCTCCTCGGCTCCGCCGCGGCTGCCGACCGCGTCGGCCGCGACCCGATCGCCCGCATCGCCGGGCGCGGCACGCACGCCGTCGAGCCGCACCGTTTCGGCTACGCGCCCGTCGAGGCCGCCGAGAAGGCCCTCGCCCGGGCCGGGATCGGCTGGGCCGACATCGGCGTCGTCGAGCTCAACGAGGCGTTCGCCGTGCAGTCGCTGATCTGCGTCGACGCCTGGCTCGCGCGTGGCCTGGCCGATCCCGAGGTCGTCAACACCCGCGGTGGCGCGATCGCCCTCGGCCACCCCCTCGGCGCCTCCGGAGGCCGCGTCCTCGGCACGCTCGCGGCCGCCATGCGCGCCGACGGGCACCGCTGGGGCCTCGCCGCGATCTGCATCGGCGTCGGCCAGGGCCTGGCAGTGGTCCTGGAGAACGAGGACGCGTCGTGAGCGCCTCGCTCGTCGCGAAGGACCTGTCCGGCGGACACGGTCACCGGGTCCTGTTCGAGGGTCTCGACCTGACGGTCGCCCCCGGCGACGTGATCGGCGTCGTCGGCGCCAACGGCGCCGGCAAGTCCACGCTGCTCTCGCTCCTGGGCGGCGCGACCACGCCCCTGGCCGGATCGGTGTCCTGCGCGCCGCGCGACGCCTTCGTCGGCCTCCTCCCCCAGGAGCACGAGCGGGTGCCGGGCGAGACCGTCGCCGCGTACGTCGGCCGCCGCACCGGAGCCGCCGAGGCGACCGCGGCGATGGAGTCCGCCGCAGCCCTGCTGGGCTCGGGCGAGCCGGGGGTCGACGACGCGTACGCGGTCGCGTTCGACCGCTGGATGGCGAGCGGGGCGGCTGACCTCGACGACCGGATCGCCCCGGTGCTCGACGACCTCGGCCTCGACGTCGGACCCGACGCCCTGATGACCTCGCTCTCCGGTGGCCAGGCGGCACGCGTGGCGCTGGCCGCGCTGCTGCTGAGCCGCTTCGACGTC
>JAESGW010000557.1_pt1 | contig 26744 bp, 22 predicted proteins | sample 9269791 | NCBI WGS metagenome assembly JAESGW01 (sample SAMN16773120, study PRJNA677053) | algae metagenome | isolation source: Aphanocapsa lilacina HA4352-LM1 and co-occurring heterotrophs from near cave... | place: USA: Maniniholo cave, near Haena, Kauai, HI | collected 2009-07-28 | reverse complement strand
CAGTCGAAGGTGCCGGCATCGACGATGATGCCGCCGAGCGAGTTGCCGTGGCCGCCGAGAAACTTGGTCAGCGAATGCACGACGATATCGGCGCCATGATCGATCGGTCGGATCAGATAGGGCGTCGCCAGCGTATTGTCTACGATCAGGGGCACGCCGGCCTTGCGGGCTACTTCCGCGATCGCCTCGATATCGGTGATGCTGCCGGCCGGGTTGGCAATCGACTCGATGAAGATCGCCTTGGTGTGCGGCGTGATCGCGCGCTCGAAACTGCCGATGTCATCGGGATCGGCCCACGCAACGTTCCAGCCAAAACTCTTGAACGCGTGGGTGAACTGGTTGATCGATCCGCCGTAGAGCTTGCGCGCCGCGACGATCTCGTCGCCCGGCATCAACAGCTGCTGAAGCACGACCAACTGCGCGGCGTGTCCGGATGCCACCGCGAGCGCGGCGGTGCCGCCTTCGAGGGCGGCGACACGCTCTTCAAGCACCGCGTTGGTCGGGTTTCCGATGCGGGTATAGATGTTGCCGAACGCCTGCAGGCCGAACAGCGAGGCTGCGTGATCGGCGTCGTTGAAAACGAAAGACGTGGTTTGATAAATCGGTGTCGCTCGCGCGCCGGTGGTCGGATCAGGCTGCGCGCCGGCATGCACGGCAAGGGTTGAAAATCCCGGGGGACGGTCGGTCATTCGATGAGTCCTGTTGTTTTGCCTTGTTCAAAAATGCGCGGCATGCTGATCGCAGCCGCCTGCGCAGTCAAGTTGGATGGACCACAAATTGGATCAGAAACGGGCGTGCTTCTTCAGGCCGCCTTGTCGAAACAATTATTTTGCATTCAGATTATGTGAGTTCGTTTTTGTTCTTCGCGGCGCGGTCGGATGCCGCAGTCTCGCCGCCGCTGACGCTGGTCCGGTTCAGCGACAGCCGCATGCCCTGCGTCGGGATCGGTGCGCGCTTCGAACTCAGCGTTCGCGAATTGACCCCCATCCACGAAATCTCCGACGACAGCCGTCCATATTCGATCTTCGGGCAGCGGTTCATCACGACCTTGATGCCGGCGGCTTCGGCCTTCGCGGCGGCTGTATCGTCGCGCGCGCCGAGCTGCATCCAGATCACCTTCGGCAGCGGCGACAGTTTTAGCGCTTCTTCGACCACGGGCATGATGTGGCTGGAGTTGCGGAAGATGTCGATCATATCGACGGGACGGCCTATATCCGACAGCGAAGCGACGAAAGGCTTGCCGAGCAGGCTCTTGCCGACATGGCCGGGATTGACCGGAATCATGTCGTAGCCGCGCTGCGCCAGGTATTTGAAGGCGAAGTAGCTCGGCCGCACGTTGACCGGCGAGGCGCCGACCATCGCGATCGACTTCACGCCGTTGAGGATGCCGCGGATGTAGTTGTCGTCGTAGGCGTCGTGGTTCATTCGCTATCCAGTTTGTCATTCCGGGGCGATGCAAAGCATCGAACTACGGTGCGCAATTGCGCACCTGAGAATCTCGAGTTTCCGGGTCTGGTGCTTACGCACCATCCCGGAATGACGAAATCCTAACATCGCTTCGCTTGCTACGACGGAAAACTATTCATCCCGCCATTTCGGCTCGCGCTTCTCGATAAATGCGCCGATGCCTTCCTCGGCGTCGCGCGCCAGCATGTTCTCGGTCATCACCTGTGCCGCATAGCGATAGGCGTCGGCAAGGTTCATTTCCGCCTGGCGATAGAACGCCTCCTTCCCGAGCTTGATGGTGTAGGCGGACTTGAGCGCGACCTTCTGCGCCAGCGCAATCGCGGCGTCCCGTTCGGTGCCGGCGGCGACCACCTGGTTGACGAGGCCGACCGCCTTGGCCGTCTCTGCTGAAATCGGCTCGCCGGTCAGCAGCATTTCCATCGCCTGCTTGCGCGGGATGTTGCGCGACAGCGCCACCATCGGCGTCGAACAAAACAGCCCGATATCGACGCCGGGCGTGGCGAAGCCGGCGGTCTCCGAGGCTACGGCCAGATCGCAGCTTGCCACCAGTTGGCAGCCGGCGGCGGTGGCGATGCCCTGCACGGCCGCGACAACCGGCTTCGGCAGATGCACGATCGCCTGCATCATCGCGCTGCAGGCGTCCATGATCTGCGCAAAGTAGGCGCGGCCGCGATCGGCGTCAGTGCGTCGTGAGGTCAGTTCCTTCATGTCATGGCCCGCGGAAAACGCCGGGCCGTTGGCCGCGAGCACGACCGCACGGACGCTTTTGTCGTCGTGGATCTGCTTCAGCGCGCCGTGCAGTTCGGCGATCAGGCCTTCCGACAGGCTGTTGCGCGCTGCCGGCCGGTTGAGCGTGAGCACGGCGATGGAGCCTGCGTTTTCGCGCAGCAGGATCGGCGGTTGCGGCGCTGATGCGCGGGCGGTCTGGGCGGGCATTCGTTCAACCACTCAATGGCTTGCGCCCGAGTTTTTCACTTGGGCTTTGATGACAACTTAATGTAACAGGCGAACTGAAGCGAGGACAGGGACGCATGGCGGCAGCGAAAATGAGCGTGGCTGAACTGGAGAAGTTCCTCCACGAGGAGTTTCCTCAGGCGTTCAGCGATGGCGATATCACCATCGAAAGCGCCGATGGCGAGACCTGCCTGCTGCGCCGGCGCTTCGACGAGCGCATGCTGCGCCCGGGCGGCACGGTATCGGGCCCGACGCTGATGGCGATGGCCGATTTCGCGATGTATGTGGTGCTGCTATCGGCGATCGGCCCGGTGGGCCTCGCCGTGACCACCAATCTCAACATCAATTTCCTGCGCAAGGGCCAGCCGAACCAGGATGTGCTGGCGGCGGCGAGGCTGTTGAAGCTCGGCAAGCGCCTTGCGGTTGGCGAGGTCAATCTGCTTTCGGGGACGTCGCCCGATCCGATCGCCCATGTCACGGCGACCTATTCCATTCCAACCAAATAGGGTTTCTGAGGTATCATTGCACCATATTTATAAGTAGTTGTTATTGTTGATATATTTTGTATGAATTGGCGTTGACGATCTGCGCGCCGTTCTCTAGAAACCGCGCAGTTCGGCGCATCTGGCGCCGATTTCCATTTTCACGGATTTCCTCACATGAAAACGTTTTCGGCAAAGCCCGCCGAGGTGACGAAGAAGTGGGTGCTGATCGACGCCAAGGGCCTGGTGGTCGGCCGGCTCGCCACCCTGGTCGCCATGCGCCTGCGCGGCAAGCACCTCCCGACCTACACGCCCCACGTCGATTGCGGCGACCATGTCGTCATCATCAACGCGGCGCACGTTGTGCTCACGGGTCGCAAGCGCGACAACAAGGTCTACTACAAGCACACCGGCTTCATCGGCGGCATCAAGGAACGTACCGCGAAGTCGATCCTCGAGGGTCGTTTCCCCGAGCGCGTGGTCGAGAAGGCTATCGAGCGCATGATCCCGCGTGGTCCGCTCGGCCGCGTGCAGATGGGCAATCTGCGCGTTTACCCCGGTGCCGAACATCCCCATGAAGCCCAGCAGCCCGAGAAGGTTGATATCGCTTCGATGAACCGCAAGAACATGAGGGCCGCATAAGATGTCGGATACCATGCAGTCTCTCGATCAGTTGTCGTCGCTGAAGGCGGCGGTTTCTCCGGACGCGCCGAAATACGTCAAGAAGGTCGACAAGTACGGCCGCGCCTATGCCACCGGCAAGCGCAAGGATGCGGTCGCCCGCGTCTGGATCAAGCCGGGCGCCGGCAAGATCGTGGTCAACACCCGCGAGGTCGAAGTCTATTTCGCCCGCCCGGTCCTGCGCATGCTGATCCAGCAGCCGCTGGTCGCAGCCGCGCGCGCCGGCCAGTACGACGTCATCTGCACGGTCGCCGGCGGCGGCCTGTCCGGCCAGGCGGGTGCCGTGCGCCACGGCATTTCCAAGGCTCTGACGAACTTCGAGCCCGATCTGCGCGGCGTCCTCAAGAAGGGCGGCTTCCTGACCCGCGACTCCCGCACGGTGGAGCGCAAGAAGTACGGCCGGGCGAAGGCGCGCAAGTCGTTCCAGTTCTCGAAGCGTTAATTGCTTCGCTAAAATTTGCAGCGATTGCTGCATGCATCGAAGGACGAAAAGGGCGCCCGATCGGCGCCCTTTTTGGTTTCCATTTAGTGATGGGTTACCACGGATTTTCGTGAAAACTTGGCAACCCGCGCAAACGGATTCGGAAGGCGGCGCTCCTAGTGTCCGCGATGCAATGGCGCGAAATCGCATTTTCGATGCGCGCCAGATCTGCATCACACGCGTTCGGGTAGACCCATGTCGTTCGATACCGCCACGCTTTATCTGTTCGCCACCATGGTCGCCGGCATGCTCGGCGCTATGCTCGTGTTCTTCGGCAAGCAGGAGAACATCCCGGCCTTGAAATGGTGGGGCACGGCCTATCTGATCGGCGCGGCTTCGGTGGCGATCTGGACCATCGGCGGTCCGAAACTCGGCGACCCCCTGTTGCTGGCGCTGAATGCAGTGGGCTTCATTGCCTGCGGCATGGTCTGGAATGCGGCGCGCGTGTTCCTCGGCCGCAAGCCCCATCTGCCGGGGCTGCTGTTCGGCGCGATCGTCTGGATCGGCGTTGCCGTGGCCTTCCCGTCGTTGAACGTCGCCATGCGCCTGACCCTTGGTGCTGCGATCGTCGCCGTCTATGCCGCGCTGACGGCTTCCGAATTGTGGAACGAGCGGCGGCGAACGATGCAGAAGCGCTGGCCGACGATTGCTGTGCCGGTCATGCATGGCTGCGTGCTGATGCTGCCGATCCTGCTCGGCGGCCTGCTGCGTCCGCACGACGATACCTTCGCCACCAGCATCTGGGTGACGGCGTTCTCGATCGAATTGATTCTGTACGCCATCGGTACCGTGTTCGTGATCTTCATGCTGGTGTCGGACCGTGCCGTAACCGTGCACAAGACCGCGGCCTCGGTCGATCCGCTGAGCGGGATGCTGAACCGCCGCGGCTTTTCGGAAGCCTGCCTGCGGGTGATCGAACGCGAAGCGGCCGCAGGAAGGCCGGTGACGGTGATGATTTTCGACATCGACCATTTCAAGGGCATCAACGACCGCTTCGGCCATCCCGCGGGCGACGAGATCCTCAAGTTGTTTTCGACCGTGGTGATCAGCAGCCTGCGTATCAGCGACCTGTCGGGCCGGATCGGCGGCGAGGAGTTCGCCGCGCTGCTGCCGTGCGCGCTGGAGGAGGGCGTGATCGTGGCCGAGCGCGTGCGCGAGGCCTTCGAGGCGTCCAACATCGTGTGCGAGGAAGGTCCCGTCGATACGACCGTCAGCATCGGCGTGGCCGGCGGGCCGGCCGGCACCGAACTCGAGGTGCTGCTGGCGGCGGCCGATACCGCGCTCTACCAGGCCAAGCGCAGCGGCCGCAACCGCGTCGAGGCGGCGGCGGAACTGCCGTTGTCGCTGGAAAAGTGGCGGCGCAAGACCGCTGGGCTTCCCGCTTCGGAGCGCCAGTCGCCCGCGACGACGTAAGGCTGCGTCCGGTAACTTTCCATTTACCATTCCGTTCATATCATCTGCGTCATGGACTCGATGCGCAGACAGAACCCACAGGCTGCCCTGACGTCGCTCGAAGCGGCCGAGGCAACCACCCGTGGCGGTTTTGGCTGCATGTTCTCTTCCTCGGAAGAATTCGAGAGGGCGCTCATCACCGAGCGTCGTGCGCAGGGGCGTTATGATCAGCGCAGAACGCGCTGGCCTGCCATCATGTTCGTCGGCTGCGCCTTCGTGATTGCCGGCGCGGTGCTGCTGTTCCGCTAGTTGACGAGCCATTGCCGACGTGAGGGCGCCGCAAGGCGCCTTTTGCTTTTCGGGCGGACGGGTTAGACACGCGCATTCCCATGAGAAGGCGTAACCCAGATGATCACCGAAATCGCACAAATCGACGTCAAGCCCGGCACCGAGAAGGATTTTGAGGCCGCCGTCGCCAAGGCGCGGCCGCTGTTCCTGCGCGCCAAGGGCGGCAAGGGATTCGAGTTGCACAAGTCGATCGAAAAGCCGCAGCGCTACCGGCTGATGGCGCAGTGGGAAACGCTGGAGAACCACACGGTGGATTTCCGCGGCTCCGAAGACTTCACGGCATGGCGCGGCCTGGTCGGGCAGTATTTTGCCGCACCGCCTGAGGTCGAGCACACCGAGACGGTGCTGACCACGGCCGGCTGACACTCACGCCGCCAGGGTTGCGGGCGGGGCGTTCTCCGCCTTGAAATGGTCGATCATGACCTTGGCGATGGCCATCAGGGGGAGCGCCAGCGCGAGCCCCCAGACGCCGAAGACGACGCCGAGCAGGATCTGGAACGCAAACAGCGTGGCAGGCGGAATGTCGAGCGCCTGCCGCTGGATCAGCGGCGTCAGCACGTAGCTCTCCAGCGCGTGCACGCCGAGGAACAGGATGAAGGCGGAGAGGCCCGCGACCCACCCCGAGGCGAGGCTCGCCAGCACCACGATCAGCCCGCCGAGGATGGCGCCCACCGTCGGAATGAACGCGAGCAGTCCGGCCTGGATGCCCAGGATGAACGCGCTCTGGATGCCGATGATCTCGAGGCCGATCCAGGTCACGAAGAACACCGCGGCCATGGTGATGATCTGGGCGATCAGCCAGCGCTCCAGCGTTTCGCTGATCCGGTCGACGATGACGACCGCGCGCGCGCGATGCCTTGCCGGCGCCATGAACAGCAGGCCGTTGCGATAGACACTTGGCTGGGTCGCGAATGCGATCCCGAGGAACAGCACGATAAAGAAGTTTCCGACCGCGCTTGCGGTGCCCAGGATCAGCTTCAGGCTCTGGCTGAAGATCGCGCCGCCGCTCGATGCAATCGTGCCGGCGCTGGGCAGCGAGTGGGTCGGCGGGGGAGTGGTGGGTGCAGGCGCTTCGGAGGCATCCGGGTGCGATGACAGGCTGCCGAAATCGAACAGGCTGGTGTCGATGCCGTTCCTCTCCAGGAAACCCTTGACGTTGACCAGTTGCGACTTGAGCGTGTTGCTCAGCACGGTGGTCTGCTGGGCGATGGTGCTGCCGCCGAGGAAGATGATGCCGGACAGCATGCCCGCGACCGCCAGGCACACGATGGTCAGCCGCAACGCGTGCGGCAGGCGGACGACGCGCCCGAGCAGGTTGCTCATGGCATTGAGTGCCACGCCGAGCAGCATGCCGGCGAAAATCAGAAACAGCGTCGCCGCGAAATACCAGGTAAACAGCAGCAGCGCGATGAACAGGACGACGCCGATGCCGCCGACCGATATCGCCCACGCCAGATCGCTGCGGGCCTGAAGGCGATTGTCAGCGGGACCTGTCACGTCGATTCCTTCTCGCAAAATATCGTTCCGGCAGTCTTTCGCCAAAACGCGGCCGGGATCAAGCCGGAGAACGCGTGCCGGTTTGACGCTGGCGTGTCCGCTGTGCCAAGCGGTGGATGAATCCGGTGCGACCGACGGGCGGGACGATGATCAAGACGGCTTTCAAATGGTTCGGCCCGCTTGCGCTGCTGGCGGCGCTGGTCATCGGCGACCAGATCAGGATCAATCGTCCCGCCCATAAATTTCGCCTGGCGGTCGAGGTCGAGACCCCGGATGGACCCAAATCGGCATCCGGCGTTGTCGCCGTCCATCCCGATCGCAGCTACAGCCGGCGTGGCCAGACCCGCACCGTCGGCGACGCTGTCTTCGTCGATCTGGGCGGTGGCAAGAACCTGGTCGCGCTCTTGGCTCACGTCGACAACAACAAACTCGTGCTGGAGGATGTGAACTACGTGGCGCTTCGCGCCTACACCGAGGCCGCGGGCAGGAGGGTGTCGTTCAACGAGATGAGCCGGCAAACCGGCATCGTACCCGTGAGGGGCGCGTTGATCCCGGTGCTCGTTACCTTCGCCGATCCGGCCAATCCCGGCACTGCCCGCACCGTGGCGCCTGACGACGCCGAAGCCGCGCTTGGAAAAGGCTATCGCCTTAAGGGGCTCACCGCCGAGGTGGTGCCAAACGGATATTGGCCGCTGGATTTCGGCGGTGTGCTGGGCGAGCCTGTTACGCGCGGAATCGAGGCAAAATTGCCCTGGCTGAACGGCGCCGATAATCCGGCCGCCACCGCGCTCCGGGCGGCCGGCTTGCCCGGGGTCGAGGGGATCGACGCCAAAGAGGCCTTTACGCGAAAATAGCAGGGCAGGCCCGCGGCAACCCGTCGGATATTGATCCGCTGCCCTGGCGCAGGCATGATCGTCTGGAATCGTGGCCCAACCCAGAACAACCCCTTTGCACAGGACGATGACAGCGGAATATTTGCGATGAGACGGCCCGTGGTCGGTGTGATCGCGAACGCCCATCGCGTCGAAGACCGGTTCCAGACGCAGATGGTCGGAGAGCGCAATCTGCGCGCGGTCGCCGACGTTGCCGGTGCGCTGCCGCTGATGTTTGCCGGCTCGCCCGAGATCACCGACATCGGCGCGCTTCTCGATGTCGTGGACGGGGTGGTGCTGACGGGCGCCCGCGCCAATGTTCATCCGACCCGTTTCAAGACCGAAGCGCATGAGCGGCACGAACCCTACGACATCCACCGCGACGACGTTGCCCTTGCGCTGACGGAAGCCTGCGTCGCCCGCGGCGTCCCCATCTTCGGCATCTGCCGCGGCCTGCAGGAAATGAACGTCGCCTTCGGCGGCTCGCTGCACCCTGAAATCCGCGAGATACCCGGCCGCATGAACCACCGCATGCCGCGGCTGGACAACGGCGAAATCCATCCCGATCCGACCGTGGTGTTCGCCGACCGGCATGACGTCCACCTGACGCCGGGCGGCACGTTTGCCAGCCTGCTCGGCTGCGAGACTATTCGGGTGAATTCTCTGCACGGGCAGGGCATCCTCGAACCCGGCCTGCGCGTCGTCATCGAAGGCATCGCCGAAGACGGCACCATCGAAGCGATCCGGATCGCGGACGCGCCTGCCTTTGCGCTCGGCGTGCAGTGGCACGCGGAGTACGACCCGCAGCGCAACCCGATCAATCGAAAGCTGTTTGAAGCGTTTGGAACGGCATTGTTGGCACATACACGCAAGAGTTGATCGACCGAAATGCCGGCCACGCTGCCATGAGAGGGGGCGATCTGGGGCCGCGCATGGTCGAGACTCGGCCTGCTCAGGACATCGACGACGTCTGCCGCGGCAGTCCCATTTGCCGAGCCCATGACAAAGGAATCGCCACAGGGGGCGGTGGACGTCCTGACGGTGTCCAAACGGTCGTTCCGTAATTCTACGGGATGAAAGGTCTGGGATCGCCAACTGAAGTCGGGTAATCAACGACGGGACACTGCAGCATTGCCCGATGCAGTCGAAATGGGCTGAAGAAAGCTTGTATTCATCCATCGCCTCGGGACGGGGGAGGCTATGACGGTAGCAAGCCGCCTCGCGCTCGCGATGGTTGTGCTGGTCGTGGTGACGTCCTGCGTCGTCAGCGCATTTGCCTATTATTTCGTCGTCGGGGCGTCTCCGCACGGGGCGTTGACGGCAATCATTGGTGCCGCGCTCGCCGGTGGCGCGATTGCATCGGTGTTCGGGATTACGCTTGCCGTCGGAATCACCAATGGCTTGCGAAAGCCTGCGGTGGTTCATGACGAGCCCGAGCAGGCGTACCAGACGCTGATTGACAACGAAAAGATGGCCCGCGCCATCATCGAAGAAGCGCTCGATGCCTTTGTCCAGACGGATGGGAACTGCGTCGTCCTCAACTGGAGCCCGCACGCCGAGGCGCTGATGGGGTGGACGCGCGAAGAGGCCATCGGCCGCAGCGTGGAGAAGCTGCTGTTTCCGGAATCTCTGTGGGTCGGGCACCGGCAGTGGATCGACCGGTTCCTGAGCGAGGCCGTGGGCGATGCCGCCGGCGGACGATACGAAACGCCGCTGCTGCGCAAGGACGGCAGCGAATTCTTCGCCGAGGTTTCGCTCACGGCGCTGCGCCGCAATGACGGCTTCATCATCAACGCCTTCGTCAGGGACATTACGGCAAAACGTGCCGCGGAAGAACAATTGTTCCAGGCGCAGAAGATGGAGTCGGTCGGGCAATTGACCGGCGGCATCGCGCACGACTTCAACAACATGCTCACCGTGATCACGGGCACGATCGAGATTCTCGCGGAAGGGGTCAAGCACGATCCGGCACTCGCGTCGATCGCCAGGATGATCGACGACGCCGCGGACCGGGCTTCGCAGCTCACCGCCAACCTGCTCGCCTTTGCCAGAAAGCAGCCGCTGCGGCCGCTCGAGACCGACGTCAACGCACTCGTCGAGGAGGTGGTCCAGTTGCTGTCGCCGACCCTCGGCAGGCAGATCGAGATCGAGACCGCACTGAACGATCTGGCATGGCCGGCCCTGGTCGATCGCAGCCAGCTCTCCTCGGCGCTGGTCAACCTTGCGATCAACGCCCGCGACGCCATGCCCGAGGGCGGCAGGCTGCTCTTCAGAACCAGGAACTTCACCCGCGGCGAGCATGATGCCGAGATCGGCGGGCTCGGCCTGGGCGACTACGTCGTCGTCGAGGTGCACGATACCGGCACCGGCATTCCCGCCGCCATCCGCGACAGGATTTTCGAGCCGTTCTTTTCGACCAAGCAGTTCGGAGCGGGGACCGGGCTCGGATTGAGCATGGTGTTCGGATTTGCAAAGCAGTCCGGCGGCGCGGTCGTGGTCGATAGCGAGGCGGGCAAGGGCGCCTGCTTCCGAATCTATCTTCCGAAGGCGGACATCGAACTTTCGGAACTGCTTCCGCTGAGCGATGCGAGGCCGGCGGACGATGAACATCTTCGCGGCGGATCGGAAACCATCCTGTGCGTCGAAGATGACGATGTCGTTCGCGCGCATGTCACAGGCCGGCTCGAAAGCCTCGGCTACAGGGTGATTGCGGCGAGCAACGCCGCCGACGCGCTCGAGCTGGTCAACGCCGGAACCGCATTCGATCTCCTGTTCACCGACATCGTGATGCCGGGGGCGATGAACGGCCGGCAGCTCGCGCAAAAGGCCGCCGAACTGCGCCGGCCGCTGCGGGTGCTCTACACGTCCGGCAACACGTTCGGTGCGTTCGATTCGGGCGAACGCCCGGGCGAGGGCGTGCTGCTGCTGACCAAGCCGTATCGCAAGGCTGAGCTCGCCCGCATGGTGCGCCTCGCGCTCGATCGCGCCATCGACCACATGGGCGATCCGATCCCGCTGCCGTATTCGGTGCAGCCGGACCTCGAACGCTTTCTGAAGGAAAATCCGCCGAAGCGGGAGTAGGCGGTTGCGGTCGGGACCTGGTGGGGAGCGACGCAACGTCAGTGTCATTCGCAGACCCGGACGTCATTGCGAGCGAAGCAATCCATGTGCGAGTAGCTGGAAGGATTCGTCATCCCCCGCGGAGGCGGGGGATCCAGTACGCCGCGCCCTCTCGTTTCGATCACTGACGTCTCTGGAATACTGGATCCCCGCCTTCGCGGGGATGACAACGGAGTATGACTTCGCGATCTCGCGACGCGATGCGCCCGAGGTTTGCATTTCGTTGTCCCTCTCAAAAGTCAGAGGGCGCAGGGAAGGCCGGGTGCGCGCCGCACCCGCGGTCTCGCGTGCAAATGCACATGAAGAACACGCACACGAGCATACAGGTTCGGCGGGAGCATCCCGGCCTTCCCTGCGCAGTGGCTTTACGGCTTACTTCGTGCTCTCCCCGGTGAACGGCTCTTTTGCCACCGTCGCTCCACGATGTGACTCATGAAACTTGACGCCAGCACCGCGACGTCAGGACCACACGACTTCGCCGTACGCATCATGCGCGCTCGTCTTTTGCGCAATCCGCGTCCACCGCATCCCACCGCACGTTCGTGACGATCGCGAGCGCCCCTCTCGTCGGGTGAGACGGGCGGAATCAAATCACTGATTTGCCCGACGGCGCCAGCCGAATATTTTTGTACGCAGGGATGGACAGGCTTTTGATGATTTGCCCGTCGTGTTGGTTTGTCGCAGCTGCGGCACGATATTTCGCTTGCGCGAGGCGCGACGCAATTCGCAGAGCGCCTGCGCGACCCGCTGGCGCACTCTGGTTACGCTTGCGGCATCGGAGGTCGTGACGAAGTGCGATGAGATTGGATCATCGTATGCCGAAGCTTTGCAGGAATGACGGCGTCTGGGAAGGTTGCGCTACCTGCTCCTGTGCGCGGGGGTCCGGTACGGGCGCAATCGGTACCGGCGCGCTTTGTTCTTCCCTGTACCTTGCCCTGACATGCCGCTGCGACCGGATCTCTGCGCGCGCATTATGCACGGACCGGACCCTTCGCTGTTTTTTCGCGGGCTGGACCTGCGCCGGAGCTTCCTGCGCGAGCCGTGCAGGGGCATTCTGCATGGCTTGGACCGGTGGGAGATCCTGCGCCGGCTTGGCCGGTTCGGCCTGCGCCCGCGCGTCTTCCTCGGCCGCCCAGGCCTGGAATTGCTTGAACATGGCTTCGCTTGGCGGCGGGTCGAGTTCGGCCCGGCTCTGAGCGGCGGGTTCGGGAGCCGCAGCGGTTTCGGCGCGTGTCGACGCGTCAGTCGCAACTGGCGGCGAATCCTGCGTGACGGCGATTTGCGAATCCTGCGCGGCGGCGATGGATGGCGTCGTTGCTGTCGATGGATCGGTGACGGGCTGAACCTCCGACTTATCGGTCAAAGCAGCCGTGACATCCGCTACCAGCGAGGCCGGATTTCCCACCAACAGGATGGCGATGCCGATCGCTGTCGCGACTGCAGCGAAAATGCTGACTTTGAGGATTCGCGACGCGATCTCGGCTCTGTACCAGGCCTTGTCGATACCCGGCTGCCCGATCTCCTCGGCATTCTCGGAAAGAAAGACGGGGAAACGGTCGTCCGGCGGGAAACTGTCTTTTGTCGCCATGTGATTGCTGCCGCCCTTGTTGTACCGGCCCAGCAATAGCCTGCTCGCGCGGTCGAAAAGCGACAAAGGCCGCCACGATTTGGGAGAAGTTTTGACTTCACTGGGACTCGGGAACCGCATGATCAGGCCGAAGCAGCGGTAGCATGTAGGATGGGTGGAGCGCAGCGAAACCCATCATTTTTCGCATGTTAGGATGATGATGGGTATCGCTGCGCTCCACCCATCCTACAGAAGGCAAAATAAAGGCGCTCCGCATGGAGCGCCTTCTCGTTCGTCAGGCAATGACCGGCGGGAAATACCGCCAGCAAATCACAGCGAATAGTACATGTCGAATTCGACCGGGTGCGGGGTCATTTCGAATCGCTCGACCTCGGTCATCTTCAGCTCGATGTAGCTGTCGATGAAGTCGTCGTCGAACACGCCGCCGTTCTTGAGGAAGGCGCGGTCCTTGTCGAGGTTTTCCAGCGCCTCGCGGAGCGAACCGCACACCGTCGGGATCTGCTTCAACTCTTCCTTCGGCAGGTCGTAGAGGTCCTTGTCCATCGCCGGGCCCGGATCGATCTTGTTCTTGATGCCGTCGAGGCCGGCCATCAGCATCGCGGCGAAGCCGAGATAGGGATTGGCCATCGGATCGGGGAAGCGGACTTCGACGCGCTTGGCCTTCGGGTTCGCCGTATAGGGAATGCGGCAGGAGGCCGAGCGGTTGCGCGCGGAGTAGGCGAGCAGCACGGGGGCTTCATATCCCGGGACCAGGCGCTTGTAGGAATTGGTCGACGGGTTGGTGAAGGCGTTGATCGCCTTGGCATGCTTGATGATGCCGCCGATGTAGTGCAGGCAGGTTTCCGAGAGGTCGGCATACTTGTTGCCCGCGAACACCGGCTTGCCGTCCTTCCAGATCGACTGGTGGACATGCATGCCCGAGCCATTGTCGCCATAGACCGGCTTCGGCATGAAGGTGGCGGTCTTGCCGTAGATGTGCGCGACCTGGTGGATGCAGTACTTGTAGACCTGCATCTGGTCAGCCATGTGCGTCAGCGTATCGAACTTCATGCCGAGCTCGTGCTGGGCCGAAGCGACTTCATGGTGATGCTTCTCGACCTTGACGCCCATCTTGGCCATGGCGCCGAGCATTTCGGAGCGCATGTCCTGCACCGAGTCCTGCGGCGGGACCGGGAAGTAGCCGCCCTTGGTGCGGATGCGGTGGCCGAGATTGCCGCCTTCATACTCGGTGTCCGAGTTGGTCGGCAGTTCCGAGGAGTCGAGCTTGAAGCCGGTGTTGTAAGGGGTGGTCTGGAACCGCACGTCGTCGAATACGAAGAACTCGGCTTCCGGTCCGACGAACACGGTGTCGCCCACGCCCGACGATTTGACCATCGCCTCGGCCTTCTTGGCCATGCCGCGCGGGTCGCGGTTGTAGGGCTCGCCAGTAGTCGGCTCCAGCACGTCGCAGGTGATGACCATGGTGGTCTCGGCGAAGAACGGATCGATCGTCGCGGTGACCGGGTCGGGCATCAGGCACATGTCGGATTCGTTGATCGCTTTCCAGCCGGCGATCGAGGAGCCGTCGAACATCGTGCCTTCGGCAAAGATTTCCTCGTCGATCATGCTGATGTCGAAAGTCACGTGCTGCCACTTGCCGCGCGGATCGGTGAAGCGCAGGTCGACGTATTTCACGTCGTTGTCCTTGATCGATTTCAGGACGTCTTTGGCGGTCTTCATGAATACCCCTTTTGGCTACTAACGGGTCGGTTTCCAGGATCCTGGAGCCATGCCAGCCCTGATTGCATCAGAACCTGGCTCCAGTCTTTATTCTGACGCGGTTTCTTGATGCGAACCGGTTTCCACTTCGCTTGAAAACGCTATTGACGGCACGACATTTCGCAGATGATCCGGTGAGACAATCGCGAACGAAATCAGGCTGCCGAAGCAGCCCTTTTCCCGTTTCTCGGTCGCAAAATTCGGATAGCACCCGGCTTGGAGAGCGTCCAGCCCGTTAGATGGCGTCCAGCCCGGATTCTCCGGTCCTGATCCGGATCGCTTCCTCGATGTTGGAGACGAAGATCTTGCCGTCGCCGATGCGCCCGGTCTGGGCAGCGCGCCGGATCGCGTCAATCGCCTTCTCGACCAGTTCGTCCGAAATCACGATCTCGATTTTCACCTTGGGCAGGAAGTCGACGATGTATTCCGCGCCGCGATAGAGTTCGGCGTGGCCCTTCTGCCGGCCGAAGCCCTTGGCCTCGGTCACGGTGATGCCCTGCAGTCCGACTTCCTGAAGCGCTTCCTTTACCTCGTCGAGCTTGAACGGCTTGATGATGGCTTCAATCTTCTTCACTGAGCGCCTCCCGGGCATATCCGAATTACAAAAAGTTCGATGTCGCGCGAGGCGCCGTCTGATTTGATCCTTGCTTCCGGTAAAGTACCGGAATGCCCACAATTGCCGCCGATCGCGACGATCCTGAGCCGGCTAGCTAACCGACTTCCTCAAAAGCAGGGTCTATGCCAAGTTGTTAATGCGCCTGATTTTGGAATGTTATCAGACTTTTAACAGGCAAATGGAAGAGGCCGGAGCCAGCACTGTATCATACTGAAGCCTAGTAAATAGGCAAACGGGTCAATTCATATGCAGTTGATGGCAGGCGCCGCGCATGTACGCCGAAATGTGCCTCTGTAAAAGGCGGGTGGACTGAGGATTCAGCAATGGAAGTTTTGACCACCAGTGAGATGGAGCGCGCCGATCGGTTGACGATCGCAGCCGGCACGCCCGGCTTCGCGCTGATGATGAGTGCGGGGCAGGCCGTAGCCGAAGCCGCGATGGACCTCGTCGAGGATGGGCCGATCGTAGTGGTCGCGGGCCGCGGCAACAATGGCGGCGATGGCTTTGTGGCGGCCGCCGAACTTGCAGCGCGCGGCCGCGAGGTGTCGGTCATCCTGCTCTGCGGGCGCGACACCCTGCAGGGCGATGCGGCGCTGGCTGCACGCGGCTGGAAGTATCCGGTGCTGCCGTTCAACCCGCAGGCGATCGGCAAGCCGGCGCTGATCATCGACGCGCTGTTCGGCGCCGGGCTCAATCGTCCGGTCAAGGGCGATCCGCTCGAGATGATCGAGGCGATCAATGCCAACGGCGCGCCCGTGCTCGCCGTCGACCTGCCGAGCGGCATCAACGGCACGACCGGCGCGGTGATGGGCGCTGCGATCGACGCCGCGGAAACCGTGACGTTCTTCCGCCGCAAGCCGGCGCATCTGCTGATGCCTGGACGCAAGCACTGCGGCCGCGTACGCGTCGCCGACATCGGCATCGACGCGCGCGTGCTCGCAGAGATCAGCCCGCAGACGTCGGAGAACGTCCCGCAGAGCTGGCAGAAATCTTTCCTCGTTCCCGATATCGACGGCCACAAATATGCGCGCGGCCATGCGGTTGTGCTGTCCGGCGAACTCGCATCCACCGGCGCGGCCCGGCTTGCCGCGCGGGGTGCGCTGCGGGCAGGGGCGGGGCTGGTCACGGTGGCGTCACCGCGCGATGCGCTGGCCGTCAACGCCTCAGCGCTGACGGCGGTGATGGTTCGCGCGGTCGACAACGTCATCCAGTTTGCCGAACTGCTCGACGACAGGCGGCTCAATTCGGTCGTGATCGGGCCCGGCGCCGGCGTCGGCACCCGCACGCGCGATCTCGTCCACACCGCGCTGGCGGCGAAACGTGCTCTCGTGCTCGATGCCGACGCGCTGACGAGTTTTGCCGAGGCGCCGGAGCGACTGTTTGAAGCGATCAAGGCGAGCCACGATCCGCAGGTGGTGCTGACACCGCACGAGGGCGAGTTTCCGCGCCTGTTCAGCGATGGCAGCAACAAGCATCCCGGCCGTTCGAAACTCGAGCGGGTGCGTGACGCCGCCGAGCGTTGCGGCGCGGTCGTGCTGCTGAAGGGACCGGATACGGTGGTGGCATCTCCCGACGGCCGCGCCAGCATCGCCTCCAATGCGCCGCCCTGGCTCGCCACCGCCGGCGCCGGCGACGTGCTCGCCGGCATCATCGCGGGCGTTCTGGCGCAAGGCGTAGCGGCCTATGAAGCCGCCTGCATCGGCGTGTGGATGCACGGCGAAGCCGGGCGCGAGGCGGGACCGGGGCTGATCGCGGAGGATCTCCCGGAAGTGCTGCCGGCGGTGTTCCGAAGGCTCTATGGCGAGTTCGGAATCGAATATTAGCTGGTTTCGTAGGATGGGCAGAGCGCAGCGAAACCCATCATCTTCGCGGCTCGGGGGATTGATGGGTTTCGCTGCGCTCTACCCATCCTACAATTATGTCACCAGATACTTCGTCACCGCTGCTTCGTCCCATTCCATGCCAAGCCCGGGTCCTCGCGCGGTGACCGTGCCATCGACGACCTCGGCGGGATGGGTGAGGATGGCGCGGGCAAAGTCCAAAAATTCCAGCCAGTGCGCGGTCGGCGTCACCGCCAGCAGGTGCGCGCTGGCTTCGGCAAACAGATGGCTCGACATCGGGATGTTGGCGGCCTCCGCTTGCGCTGCGACCTGCAGCCAGCCGGTGACGCCGCCGCACTTCATGACGTCGGGCATGATGAAGTCGCTGGCACCAGTCGCGATCGCTTCCGCAAAGCCCCGCGGGAACCACCAGTTCTCGCCGGCCTGGATCGGCGTCGGCGAGGTCTCGCGCACCTTGGCGTGTCCGGAGAGATTTTCCTGCGGCACGGGCTCCTCGATCCAGTGCAGATCGTAAGGCGCCAGGCGCGCGATGCGGCGCGTGGCCTCGGCGGGATCGAGCGACTGGTTGAAGTCGAGCATCAGCACGACATCAGGGCCGAGCAGGGCGCGCACGCCCTTGACCATGCCTTCGTCGTTGGCGGCGTCGCCAACGCCGCCCTTGATCTTGATGCCGCGAAAACCCTGTTCGAGCGAGCGCCGCAGCGCCCTCTCGTCGGCAATGGGATCGACCACTCCGTAGCTGTCATAGGCTCTGATCGGTCGCGGCGTGCCGCCGAGCAATTCCGCCAGTGGCCGGCCGCCGTTCTGGCCGAGCGCGTCCCAATAGGCCATGTCGAGGCCGGAAACCGCCATGCCGACGAGCCCCTGCCAGCTGAGCAGCCGGAATTTGGCGTCCATCGTCGCCATCAGGTCGTAGGGCGCGACCGGCCGGCCTGTGAGCTCGCGCCCGATCTCCTCGATCAGATGCACCAGCGGCCTCATCGTCAGCCGGGCGTACGCAAAGATGTAGGCGCGGCCGGTAACGCCCTGATCGGTCTCGACGTCGATCAGGACCAGCGGCGCGGCGTCGATGGTGGTGAAGGCGGTTTTGACCGGCCGGGCGATCGGCACCACGACGCCGCGGGCCTTGACGCTACGGATGGCGGGGACTGACTTGCTCATGCGGGCCTCCTCCTTCACTCCACAGCGTACCATCTGATCAGCCGGGGCGCTGCCCAGTCGGTTGCGACCTGTTCGATCAGCCAGCGGCCGGGATACTCGGCCAGGAAGGCGATGCGCTGAGTTTGGCCAGGTTCGATGGCGAGCGTATCCAGCCAGAACGGCTTCCAGCCGTCGTCGAGCCGGTCAAGCAGCCGGAAGTGATGGCCGTGGAGGTGGAATACGGTGGCGATGGCGGCGCGGTTGGTCAGCGCCAGCACCACGACGCGGCCGGTCCTGGCGCGGAAGGCGGGCGGGGCGGCGGCCTTGAATTCGGCCGGGCGTGCCCAATCGGGCGGGGCGCCGAGCGCCAGCTCGAAGCGCTGGGCGTTCTTCAGGTCGAGTTGGGCAGGCAGCCCGTTGGACGGCAGCGGTGGCGCCGGCAGCAGGGGCCCGCGCCGATCGATGGAGCCCGAGATCGTGAGCTTGCCGATCGTGTGGGCCTCCTTGCCGTCATGGAGCATGATCGAGGCTGTGGTCGCCGTATCCACGAATGCGTCGATGCGGCTCCCGGGCGCGAGCACCAGCGCGCCGTTGCGGGCCGGGAACGGCTCGGCGGGCTGGCCGTCGATGGCCATGACACGGACCTCGTGGTTCTCCAGTTTGACTGCCACGACAGTGCGTTGCGAGGCATTAATGAAGCGCAGCCGCAGCCGCTCATTCCGATAAACTGAGAGCTCGAACGAGGATTGGCCGTTAAGCGTATAGAGCGGCTTGGTATCCTTCGCATCGATGCCGGGCGCGATCGCGGTGCCGTCCGGCCGCAACCGCCATTCCTCGATCAGAAGCACCTCGTCACGACCAACGGGAGCCGGTTCGCTTTCGAGAACGATCAGCGGCTTGCTGCGCAACAGCTGGGCCAGGCCGTCGCCGAGAAGGCCGGAATCGCAAAGGAACGTGCCGGCGTGACGGAAGGCGAGCCGGAAGGTCTCGCTGGCGCCGGCGGCAAGCTGCGGCCGCGCCAGCAGCGGCTCAGCGGCATTGTTGCCGTCGACGCCCCGCCAGTGCAGCGCCAGCGGGACCTGCAGCCCGTTACCGACGGTAATCTCGGCCGTCTCGCCGCGCTTCCACGAGAGGTCGCTCCCGGTCAGTCCCCAGGCTGATGTTTCCGGCCCGTCTGGACGCCACTTCAGACGCTCCGGGGCAGCTTTCAGGGCCAGGTAGGCGATGGCGGCCGGGGAAGAGGAGCGCCCCTGGGCGAGGGCCGTTACGGGCCAGATCGGGGCCAGCGCGGCCGCGCCCAAACCAGCCATCAGCCTGCGTCGATCCAGCTCGGATTTGGGGCTTGCCATCAGACCGATGCGGACCATTTTTGAGGTGAGAAGTCCAGCCGCAGGGGCTGCGACGGAAGGGCACAAACACGGCCATTTTTTTGCTGCGAATGCGGATGCTCATGTTATAAGCCCGCCGCCCGCGGCATCGCGGCCGGATTGGATGCACTCACGCGGGCGTGGCGGAACTGGTAGACGCGCTGGATTTAGGTTCCAGTGACGAAAGTTGTGGGGGTTCGAGTCCCTCCGCCCGCACCAAGCGCTTTCAGCGTTTGCCTGACGAATTCTGGAGGGCCTATATCCCGAATCGGGATGTCGGGCTCGCCGAGCCACTGGCGCAGGCCGAGAAGGCCATGTGTCGACGAGATTTTCACTGCCGGGCCGCAAGGCCCGGCGCAAGCGGAAGAAGATTGACGCCATGCAGGTCACCGAAACCCTCGCCGAGGGATTGAAGCACGAGTTCAAGATCAGCGTTCCCGCATCAGACCTCGATGCCAAGGCGGACGCCAAGCTGATCGATCTCAAGGACAAGGTGAAGCTCAACGGCTTCCGTCCGGGCAAGGTGCCGGTCAGCCACCTGAAGAAGGTGTACGGCCGCTCTGTCATGGCCGAGACCATCGATCAGACCATCCGCGACACCAACACGCAGATCTTCACCGATCGCGGTTTCCGCCTCGCGACCGAGCCGAAGATCACCATGCCGACCGAGCAGAAAGAGGTCGAGGAACTGCTCGCTGGCAAGAGCGACCTGACCTACACGGTCGCGATCGAGGTGGTGCCGACGATTCAGCTCGCCGATTTCAAGTCGTTCACCGTCGAGAAACCGGTGGTCGACGTCAGCGACGCCGACGTCGATGAAGCGATCAAGCGCATTGCCGACCAGAACAAGCCGTATGCCGCGAAGGCCGATGGCGCCAAGGCCGAAACCGGCGACCGCGTCACCATCAGCTTCAAGGGCAGCATCAACGGCGAACTGTTCGACGGCGGCACCGGCGAAGGCATCCCGGTCGTGATCGGGACCGGACAGTTCATTCCGGGCTTCGAGGAGCAACTGGTCGGCATGGCCGTCGGCGAGACCCGCACGCTGAAAGTGTCGTTCCCGAAGAACTACGCCAGCGAGAAGCTCGCCGGCCAGCCGGCGGAGTTCGAGACCACCGCAACGCTGATCGAGGCGCCCGGCGAGACAACGATCGACGACGAGTTCGCCAAGACACTCGGCCTGGAATCGCTCGACAAGCTGAAGGAAGCCGCGCGCGAGCGCCTGGTCGCCGAGTTCGCCGGCGCCACGCGCCAGCGCGTCAAGCGTGCGCTGCTCGACCGTCTCGACGACAGCCACAAATTCGAGGCGCCGCCGTCGCTGATCGAGGAAGAGTTCAACCTGATGTGGAACTCGATCAAGGCGGAGATGGAATCGTCCGGCAAGACCTTTGCCGACGAGAACACCACCGAGGAAGCCGCGAAGGAAGAATACCAGAAGATCGCCGACCGCCGTGTGCGGCTCGGCCTCGTGCTGTCGGAGATCGGCGAGAAGAACAAGATCACCGTCACCGACGATGAGGTCGGCCGTGCCGTGATCGAGCGTGCGCGTTCGATGCCCGGCCGCGAGAAGGAAGTCTGGGACTACTATCGCAACAACGCCAACGCGCTGGCCCAGCTTCGTGCGCCGATCTATGAAGACAAGGTGGTCGACTTCATCCTCGAGCTTGCTACCGTGACCGAGAAGAAGGTCTCGCGCGAAGACCTGTTCAAGGAAGAAGACGAGAAGAGCGCGGCCTGACCGTTCTGGTCAGGCTGATGTTAATGATGAACGGCGAAACCGTCATGGCTGCGGCCTGCGCAGCTATGACAGCGCCGCCGAATCAGCTTGAATTTCTCCAAGTTCGGCACGCGATGGCCCGGCCTTGTCACCGGGAAATTGGCTCATATCTGTGGGCGGCTCGCTTGAGCGAGTTCTGTGTTGAAGTCCCTGCATCACGGGACGTTCGTCCGCGCGCGGCATGCCTGCCAGCCCTTTGACTGGCCGGCCTTGCCGATGGATGTTCGCCCACCGTCCGATCCTGATCTTTACCTAACCCTTGGGGTGACTAATGCGCGATCCCGTCGAAACCTACATGAACCTCGTGCCGATGGTGGTCGAGCAGACCAACCGCGGTGAACGCGCTTACGATATTTTCTCGCGGCTTCTGAAAGAGCGCATCATTTTCGTCACCGGCCCCGTCGAGGACGGCATGTCGACGCTGACGGTCGCGCAGCTCCTGTTTCTTGAAGCCGAGAATCCGAAGAAGGAAATCTCGATGTACATCAACTCGCCGGGCGGCGTGGTGACATCGGGGCTTGCGATCTACGACACCATGCAGTTCATCCGTCCGCCGGTGTCGACGCTGTGCACCGGGCAGGCGGCTTCGATGGGCTCGCTGCTGCTCGCGGCCGGCGAAAAGGACATGCGCTTCTCGCTGCCGAATTCCCGCATCATGGTGCACCAGCCTTCGGGCGGCTTCCAGGGCCAGGCCACCGACATCATGCTGCACGCGCAGGAGATCCTCAATCTCAAGAAGCGTCTCAACGAGATCTACGTGAAGCACACCGGCCAGACCTACAAGGCGATCGAGGATGCGCTGGAGCGCGACAAGTTCCTGACCGCCGAAATGGCCCGCGACTTCGGCATCGTCGACAAGGTTATCGAAAGGCGGCCGGAGGAAACGTCGGTGACAAAAACCCCGTAAGGCTACGGGGTTAGCGCGTTGCGTTCACCTTAACGGTTGGTTGAATTGGCAAATGAACCCGGAGGCGGCGTGCCTATGCGCCGCCGAGGGACGAAAGTTCCGCTTTCGTGCCGGTTTTGTGGCGTGGCAATACCGCAACGCTGGGCTGATTTCGTCGACTTATCCTCACGCCAAGGCCGAAAATCACGCTATTGTCACGTTCTGAGGTCGGCTCCCGATTAGCGAATTCTTGATAGTCGGGTGTCAGCATGGTTGGCTGTATGGGATCAGTTAGGATCGCGGGATTCGAGCGAGCCGTGATTCGCATGACACGTAATTGGTTAAGGGCCTTTTCTGGTACGGAATTTGCTCTATCTACCTTTAAGTCCGGTGACGTGCCGGAATGGGTCGATCGGGCAACGGATCGAACGGCGGACGGAGACGAGAATGAGTAAGGTTGGCACGAGCGACTCCAAGAACACGCTGTATTGCTCGTTCTGCGGCAAGAGCCAGCACGAAGTCCGCAAACTGATCGCGGGTCCAACCGTATTCATCTGCGATGAATGCGTCGAACTCTGCATGGACATCATCCGCGAGGAGAACAAGTCTTCGCTGGTGAAGTCGCGCGACGGCATTCCGACGCCGAAGGAAATCTGCAAGGTGCTGGACGATTACGTGATCGGCCAGAGCCATGCCAAGAAGGTGCTCTCGGTCGCCGTCCATAACCACTACAAGCGTCTCAACCACCAGACCAAGCACAACGATGTCGAACTGGCGAAGTCGAACATCCTGCTGATCGGTCCGACCGGCTCGGGCAAGACGCTGCTGGCGCAGACGCTGGCGCGCATCCTCGACGTGCCGTTCACGATGGCGGATGCGACGACGCTGACCGAAGCCGGCTACGTCGGCGAGGACGTCGAGAACATCATCCTGAAGCTGTTGCAGTCGGCCGACTACAACGTCGAGCGGGCGCAGCGCGGCATCGTCTATATCGACGAAATCGACAAGATCAGCCGCAAGTCCGACAACCCGTCGATCACCCGCGACGTGTCGGGTGAAGGCGTGCAGCAGGCGCTGCTGAAGATCATGGAAGGCACCGTTGCCTCCGTGCCTCCGCAGGGCGGCCGCAAGCATCCGCAGCAGGAATTCCTGCAGGTCGACACCACCAACATCCTGTTCATCTGCGGCGGCGCCTTCTCGGGGCTGGAGAAGATCATCTCGGCGCGCGGCCGTTCGACCTCGATCGGTTTCGCGGCCCAGGTTCTGGCGCCCGAAGACCGCCGCACCGGCGAGATCTTCCGGCATGTCGAGCCGGAGGACCTGCTGAAGTACGGCCTGATTCCGGAATTCGTCGGCCGTCTGCCGGTCGTGGCGACGCTGGAGGATCTCGACGAGAACTCGCTGAAGAAGATCCTGGTCGAGCCGAAGAACGCGCTGGTGAAGCAGTACCAGCGGCTGTTCGAAATGGAGAATATCGAGCTCACTTTCGCCGACGAGGCGCTTGGCGCGGTTGCCCGCAAGGCGATCGAGCGCAAGACCGGCGCGCGCGGACTGCGTTCGATCCTCGAGAGCATCCTGCTCGAGACCATGTTCGATCTTCCGGGCCTCGAAGGCGTCGAAGAAGTTGTGATCTCGCGTGAAGTGGTCGAGGGAACCGCCCGTCCGCTCTACATCTACGCCGACCGTTCGGACCGGGCCGTCGAGAGCAGCGCCAGCGCCTGATCCGGCGCCCGCGAGGTACGATCTGACCATCCAGAAGTCACGGCTGCCGGGAGCTCCGGCGGCCGGTTGTAGCGTACATGTATTCGCGCATTTTGCCCGGATTTGCGGGCATTTACTCTGACTTGACACCCCCGTACCCGATAGCCACCTAATGCTCTCGGTGACGAACATCATGCTTGAGATTCGTCGCTCAACGATCCGGTCAAAGGGGCAGCGAAGGCGGCCAGATAACCCGGAACCTCCCGGCACCTTGTGGCGGTTGCGCAAGCGAGCGGACTGCGTGCAAGGGGGCAAAACAGAAGGAACAGGCCATGACAACACCAAAAACCCGGCCAACCATCGTCCTGGGCGAAAGTCACTCTTATCCGGTGCTGCCGCTCCGCGACATCGTCGTATTTCCGCACATGATCGTGCCGCTGTTCGTCGGCCGCGAGAAATCGATCCGCGCCCTCGAAGAGGTGATGAAGAACGACGCGCTAATTCTGCTGGCAACGCAGAAGAACGCGTCCGACGATGATCCAAACCCGGATTCGATTTACGAAGTCGGTACGCTTGCCAGCGTGCTGCAGCTCCTGAAGCTCCCCGACGGCACCGTGAAGGTGCTGGTCGAAGGTCTGGAGCGCGCGCGCGTGGAGAAATACTCCGACCGCACCGAATACTACGAGGCGACCGCGGTGGCGCTCGCCGACACCGACGCCAACTCGGTTGAAGCCGAGGCCCTGGCGCGTTCGGTCGTGTCCGACTTCGAGAGCTATGTGAAGCTGAACAAGAAGATCTCCGCCGAAGTCGTCGGCGTGGTTCAGGCGATCACTGACTTCGCCAAGCTGAGCGACCAGGTCGCCCAGCATCTCGCCGTCAAGATCGCCGATCGCCAGGGCATCCTGGAGACGTTGTCCGTCACGCAGCGCCTGGAGAAGGTGCTGGGCCTGATGGAGAGCGAAATCTCGGTGCTGCAGGTCGAGAAGCGCATCCGCTCGCGCGTCAAGCGCCAGATGGAGAAGACCCAGCGCGAGTATTACCTGAACGAGCAGATGAAGGCGATCCAGAAGGAGCTCGGCGACGACGAAGGTCGCGACGAGCTGGCCGATCTGGAAGAGAAGATTGCCAAGACCAAGCTTTCCAAGGAAGCGCGGGAGAAGGCGCAGCACGAGCTGAAGAAGCTGCGCCAGATGTCGCCGATGTCCGCGGAAGCGACCGTCGTGCGCAACTATCTCGACTGGCTGCTGTCGATTCCGTGGAACAAGAAGTCCAAGGTCAAGAAGGACCTCGAGGCGGCGCAAGCCGTGCTGGACAACGACCATTACGGGCTCGAGAAGGTCAAGGACCGGATCGTCGAGTATCTCGCGGTGCAGTCGCGCGCCAATAAGCTGACCGGACCGATCCTGTGCCTGGTCGGGCCTCCCGGCGTCGGCAAGACCTCGCTCGGCAAGTCGATCGCGAAAGCGACCGGCCGTGAGTTCGTGCGCGTGTCGCTCGGCGGCGTGCGCGACGAGGCCGAGATCCGCGGTCACCGCCGCACCTATATCGGCTCGATGCCCGGCAAGGTCATCCAGTCGATGCGCAAGGCGAAGACCTCGAATCCGCTGTTCCTGCTGGACGAGATCGACAAGATGGGCGCCGATTTCCGCGGCGATCCGTCGTCGGCTTTGCTCGAGGTCCTGGACCCCGAGCAGAACGGCACGTTTGCCGACCACTACCTGGAGGTCGACTACGATCTGTCGAACGTCATGTTCATCACGACCGCGAATACGCTGAATATTCCGGGCCCGCTGATGGACCGCATGGAGATCATCCGGATCGCCGGCTACACCGAGAACGAGAAGGTCGAGATCGCGCGCAAGCACCTGATCCCGAACGCCATCGCCAAGCATGGCCTCGATTCGAAGGAATGGTCGATCGACGACGATGCCCTGCTGCTGATGATCCGCCGCTACACCCGCGAAGCGGGCGTGCGCAACCTGGAGCGTGAGCTGTCGACACTCGCCCGCAAGGCGGTGAAGGAGCTGATGATCTCCAAGAAGAAGTCGGTCAAGGTCACCGAGAAGACTCTCGAAGACTTCCTCGGCGTTCCGAAGTACCGCTTCGGCGAGATCGAAAGCGAGCCGCAGGTCGGTATCGTCACCGGCCTTGCCTGGACCGATGTCGGCGGCGAGTTGCTGACCATCGAAGGCGTCATGATGCCCGGCAAGGGCAAGATGACGGTCACGGGCAACCTGCGCGACGTGATGAAGGAGTCGATCTCGGCGGCGGCGTCGTATGTCCGCTCGCGGGCGATCAACTACGGCATCGAGCCGCCGCTGTTCGACCGGCGCGACATCCACGTCCACGTGCCGGAGGGGGCGACCCCGAAGGACGGACCGTCGGCGGGCGTCGCCATGGCCACCGCGATCATCTCGGTCATGACCGGGATTCCGGTCCGCCACGATGTCGCGATGACCGGCGAGATCACCTTGCGTGGTCGCGTGCTGCCGATCGGCGGTCTGAAGGAGAAGCTGCTGGCTGCCGCACGCGGCGGCATCAAGACGGTGCTGATCCCCGAGGACAACGCCAAGGATCTCACGGAGATTTCCGATGCGATCAAGGGCGGCATGGACATCATCCCGGTCGCAAGGCTGGATGAGGTGGTCGCCAAGGCGCTGGTTCGCACCCCGGTGCCGATCGTCTGGGAAGAGGACACCACCAAGGTGGACGTCAAGCCCGACGGCGGTGACGAAGCGGCGGGCGGCCTGACCGCCCACTGAGAGTTTTATTAATG
>JAESGW010000556.1_pt1 | contig 26850 bp, 28 predicted proteins | sample 9269791 | NCBI WGS metagenome assembly JAESGW01 (sample SAMN16773120, study PRJNA677053) | algae metagenome | isolation source: Aphanocapsa lilacina HA4352-LM1 and co-occurring heterotrophs from near cave... | place: USA: Maniniholo cave, near Haena, Kauai, HI | collected 2009-07-28 | reverse complement strand
TCCGATCGCGGAAGGATCGAGCCCGTCTAGCCGGCTGACCAACTGGGCGGTGCTGGTGAAGGTCGGCGACGGCAATGCGCCGCCGGCGCGTCGCGAGGACTGGTCGCGGCCCGGCAAGCGCGAGGAATTGATGCCGCATGTCGAGCGGTTCTCGGTGCCCCATGTCGACGTCCGCAGCCTGATCTCGGCGACGCCGGAATTCTACGAGTACCCGTGCTGCGACCGCGATCCGCTGCCGTACTGGACCTGGGGACGGGTGACGCTGCTCGGCGATGCCGCGCATCCGATGTATCCGGTCGGCTCGAACGGCGCGTCGCAGGCGATCCTGGATGCGCGCGCGCTCGCCGACGAACTGGCGCGATCCGAACATCCGCGCCAGGCGCTGGTGGCCTATGAACAAAAGCGCCTGCCGATGACGGCCGAGATCGTGCGCTCGAACCGCCGCGGCGGCCCGGAGGGCGTGATCGACGCCGTCGAGCAACTGGCGCCCGACGGCTTCACCGACATCGAGAAGGTGCTGAGCCACGCCCAGCGAGAGGCGATCGTGCGCGGCTATGCTTCGAAAGCGGGCTTTGCCCCGCCGCCGCTCGGACTGGCGGCGGTGCGGGCCTGATTCACGCCCGAGCCTTATGCACCGGGAGGCGGCGGCAGGAAGTGGATGTTGTGCTCGGCCGCCAGCGCCACGACGGCGTCCGGCGTCTGTTCCTTCATGTTGTGGATGCCCCAGAACAGGTCGTACAGCCGCCGCGTCGGCGACACCCAGAACAGCGTCTTCGCGGTGCGGCCGGACTTGTTGAAGATGCCGTGCGGCTTGCCCATCGGCAGCCTCACCAGGTCGCCCGGCGTCGCCGCTGTTTCGGCGCCGTCGAGGAAGAAGTCGAGCTTGCCCTCCAGGATGTAGAGATACTCGTCCTGGTCGGGATGGATGTGCGGCGGCACGAACGTCTCGGGCGGAAAGGTCGCGTGCCACGAGAACGAATGCTCGGTGACGTTCTTCGGCACGTAGGTCTGCCCGAGGATGTTCCAGGAAATCCCCTGAATGCCTTCGTTGGCGCGCGTGATGCCGGCGATTTCGGTCTTCATGATGTCGCTCCCTGCTATTTGTTACTTCGCCGCCGTGCAGTCCTTGGCGTAACGGTCGCCGTAGTTCGAGAACACCTTCTCGACGATCTCCGTCTGGAATTTGCCGTCCGCGCGCTTGGCGACCTTGGTCAGGTAGAAATTCTGGATTGGGTAGCCGTTGACGTTGAACTTGAAGTCGCCACGCAGCGAGGTGAATTCGGCCTTCTTCAGCGCCGCCGAGACCGCATCCTTGTTCTTGAGGTCGCCCTTGACCGCCTTCACCGCGCTGTCGATCAGCATGGCGGTGTCGTAGCCCTGCATCGCGTAGGTGCCGGGCACGCTGTTGTAGGCGGCCTCGTAGCTGGCGACGAACTTCTTGTTCTGCGGATTGTCCATGTTAGGTGCCCAGTTCGCGCCGCCGAACATGCCGACGGCGGCATCCTGCTGCGCCGGCAGCGTCGATTCATCGACCGTGAATGCGGACAGAACCGGAATTTTGTCGGCGAGGCCGGCCTGGCGATATTGCTTCACCAGACCCACGCCCATGCCGCCCGGCATGAAGGTGAACAGCGCATCGACCTTGGAGGAGGCGATCTTGGTCAACTCGACCTGGAAGTCGAGCGTGCCGAGCGGCGTGTAGCTTTCCTCGGCGATCTCACCCTTGTAGTCGAGCTTGAATCCGGCGGCCGAATCCTTGCCGGCCTGATAGTTCGGCACCAGCACGTACACGCGCTTGTAGCCGCGGTCCTGTGCTACCTTGCCGAGGATTTCGTGAACCTGATCGTTCTGGTACGAGGTCACGTAAAAGAACGGATTGCACTCCTTGCCGGCGTAGCTCGACGGCCCGGCGTTGGGGCTGATCAGGAACGTCTTGTTCTCGGTCACCGGCCGGTGAATCGCCTGCAGGATATTGGAGAAGATCGGCCCGACCACGAAATCGACCTTCTCGCGTTCGAGCAGGCCCTTCGCCTTGGTCACGGCGCCGTCGGGCTTGAGTTCGTCGTCGACGACGACGACCTCGACGTCCTTGCCGGCCATCTTGCCGCCGAGGTCCTTGACCGCGAGCTGGAAGCCGTCGCGGGATTGCTGGCCGAGCACGGCGGCCGGGCCGGACAAGGTTACGATGATGCCGACCTTGATTTTTTCCTGCGCGACCGCCGGGCCGGCGGCGACCCCCAGCAAAACGGCAAGTCCTGCCAGCTTCGACGACTGCTTCATATTATCCCTCCGTTCGGCCGCTGCGCAGCCGATACCAACGCCACACCAATATGCTCAAGATGCAGCTTATTCTGATGACGACCGCACCCGCAAGCTGCGCAAGGCAGTATGCAAGCCGCGCGCCAATTACTTGAAACTTAAAGAAATCTGGACGATGATCTTGCGCACGGCGGTTCGGATGGTTTCCGATCGCCGGGAAGGCGAGACTGCACACCCAAGATTGCACCTATGACCCTTGATTCAGAGACCAAGGCCGTCGAACTCCCGGAGGACCATGGCGACGAGCTCCGGCTCTGGCTCCGGCTGCTGACCTGCACGACCCTGATCGAGGGCGAGGTGCGCAGCCGGCTGCGTGAGCGCTTCGACGTGACGCTGCCGCGGTTCGATCTCATGGCCCAGCTCGACAAGGCGCCCGAGGGCATGACCCTGTCCGACCTCTCCAAGCGGATGATGGTGTCGAACGGCAACGTCACCGGCCTCGTCGAGCGCCTGGTCGAATCCGGGCATCTCGACCGGCGCACCTCGGATGCCGACCGCCGTGCGCAGGTGATCCGCCTGACCAGGGCCGGCCGCGCCGAATTCCGCAGGATGGCGGCGGAGCACGAACTATGGATCGCCGATATTTTTGCCGACCTGACGCCGAAGGATGTTCGCGAACTGATGCGGTTGCTGGCGAAGACCAAGGCGTCGGCGCAGAAATCCGCCAAGGCACGGGCCGAGTGAAATGCGATTGCCGGAGGTGATCTATTGAGTCCGGACGTCGACTACGAGACCGAATACAACAATCGCGCGCGGGTTCCGGAGAATCCCGCGATTATCGCCGGCTGGTCACGCGATGCGAAGGCCTATCGCGAGGCGCATCAGGTGCGTCACAAGGTGGTCGCTTATGGTGCGGGTGAGCGCAACCGGATCGACCTGTTTTCCGGCGATGATACCGGGCCGATCGTCGTCTTCATCCATGGCGGCTATTGGCAGGCGCTCGATGGTTCGTACTTCAGTCACCTCGCAGGCGGCCTCAATGCCCACGGCATCGATGTTGCGGTGCCGAGTTACGACCTGTGCCCCACGGTTTCCATCGCCGAGATCATAACCGAGATGCGAGCAGCATCCCGGGAACTCGCAAGGCTGGGACGCCCGCTCGTGGTGAGCGGTCATTCTGCGGGCGGTCATCTCGCCGCCTGCATGCTGGCGACGGACTGGCGCGCATTCGATGCAGCGTTGCCGGAAGAACTCGTGACCGCGGCCTACGCCATTTCCGGGCTATTCGACCTGCGCCCGCTGGTCGGCACGTCCATCAATAATGCGTTGAATCTCGACGAAGCATCGACGAGGGCGGTAAGTCCTCTGTTCTGGAAACCGCCGCTGCGCGGCACGCTGGACGCGGTGGTCGGCAGCAATGAAAGCGCCGAGTATCTTCGGCAGTGCCGCACTATTGTCGATGCCTGGGAGGCGTCCGGTATCGCGACGCGGTTCGCGATGATTCCCGACGCCAATCATTTCACCGCCATCGCGCCGCTCGCCGATCCCAATTCGCCGATGACGCTGCGGCTAAAACAACTGGCGGGACGCTAGCGAATTCCAACCACATCAAACCGCGACAGAGGAGATGGCGACATGGCAGCGCTCGAAAAAGGCATCACCGCCAATGGCACCGGCTACGGCGGCAAGACCTGGAATATTCTCGGTCAGGTCTACTTCCCGAAGGCCATCACCGATTCAACCTTTGCATTCGAGACCAACAGCGAACCCGGCCAGTTCGTGCCAGTGCACGTCCATCCGACGCAGGACGAATTCATCCTGGTGCAGGAAGGTGTGCTGGATCTCAAGCTCGACGGCGTCTGGGTGCAGGCCAAGGCTGGCGATCTGGTCCGCATGCCGCGCGGCATCCCGCATGGCTACTTCAACAAGTCCGACAAGCCGGCGCGCGCGCTGTTCTGGGTGTCGCCGATGCAGAAGCTCGAAGCGCTGTTCAACCAGCTGCACAACCTGACCGACCCCGAAGAGGTGGTGCGGATCTCCGCGCAGCACGAGGTCAATTTCTTACCACCCGAGGCCAACGAATAGGCACAGCCGCCGAAGGCTTCGCAGCACCGAAGCGACGGTTCCCGCGGCGGGGTCGCGCGATGCTGCTGTCCGGTCCATCTATTTGCGGGCCGAGCCTCATTCCCCACTTGCGCTGAATTACTTTAAGCCTAAAATGATTTGTGAGATAGCGCTGCCGGGCGTCCTCGATATTGATCTCGAGCCTTTCATTGATGAAAGCGAGGGGCGATGAAAATGTCAGGTCAAACTCCCAGCCGATCCTCCGGCCCAGTCCTTGGCCCATCCGGTCATGTCGACGATTTTGCGCGGCGGAATCTTCCGCCACCTGAACAGTGGCCTGAACTGCTGCTCGACCGGCCCGAGTTTCAATATCCGGAATATCTGAACGCGGCAGTCGAACTGACCGATCGTATCGTCGGAAAAGGGTGGGGCGACCGGATCGCGCTGATCGGAAACGGCCGCCAGCGCACCTACAAGGAACTGGCCGACTGGTCCAACCGTCTGGCCCATGCACTGGTCGAAAACTACGGCGTCAAGCCCGGCAATCGCGTGCTGATCCGCTCGGGCAACAATCCGGCGCTGGTCGCGGCATGGCTTGCGGCCACCAAGGCCGGCGCCGTCGTCGTCAACACCATGCCGATGCTGCGCGCGGGCGAACTCGCCAAGATCATCGACAAGGCCGAGGTTGCGCTGGCGCTGACCGACAGCCGCATTGCGGATGAACTGGTGGCATGCGCGAAGACCAGCCGGTTCCTCAGGCAGGTCGTGAATTTCGACGGCACCTCGAACCATGACGCCGAACTCGATCGGGTGGCGCTGAACAAGCCGGTGAAGTTCGATGCGGTGAAGACCGGGCGTGATGACGTTGCCTTGCTGGGATTTACCTCGGGCACAACGGGCGAGCCCAAAGCGACGATGCATTTCCACCGCGACCTGATGATCGTCGCCGATGGTTACGCCAGGGAAGTCCTCGGCGTCACCGAGGATGACGTCTTCGTCGGCTCGCCGCCGCTGGCATTCACGTTCGGGCTCGGCGGGCTTGCGATATTTCCGCTACGGTTCGGCGCGACGGCGACGCTGTTGGAAAACGCAGCACCGAGCGAGATGATCAAGATCATCGAAACCTACAAGGCCACGGTCTGCTTTACCTCGCCGACGGCGTATCGCGCCATGATGGCCGCGATGGACAAGGGCGCTGACCTGTCGTCGCTGCGCATTGCGGTTTCCGCGGGCGAGACGCTGCCGGCACCGGTATTCGAAGCCTGGACAGGCAAGACCGGCAAGACGATTCTCGACGGGATCGGTTCAACGGAACTGCTGCACATCTTCATCACCAACCGTGTCGGCGATGCTATCGGCGGAACGACGGGGCATCCGGTGTCCGGCTACGAAGCAAAAATCGTCGATGACGACATGAACGAGTTGCCGCCGGGCAGCGTCGGCAAGCTCGCGGTGCGCGGGCCGACCGGATGCCGTTACCTCGCCGACAGCAGGCAGTCGAACTATGTGCGCGACGGCTGGAATCTCACGGGAGATTCATTCGTGCAGGATGCCCGCGGCCGGCTGTCCTTTGTCGCGCGCTCGGACGACATGATCGTGTCCTCCGGCTACAACATCGCGGGTCCCGAGGTCGAAGCGGCCCTGCTGTCGCATCCGGCGGTCGCCGAATGCGGGGTGGTCGGCGCTCCCGATGAGGCGCGCGGCCTGATCGTCAAGGCCTACGTGGTGCTCGCAGGCGGCGCCAAAGCCGACGCCGCGCTGACGCAGGCGTTGCAGGATCACGTCAAGCGCGAGATCGCGCCCTATAAGTACCCGCGTGCGATCGAATACGTCGCGCAACTGCCGAAGACTGAAACCGGCAAGCTTAGGCGCTTCACGCTGCGGCAGATGGCGGCCGGTAGTGCGACGCCTGGTGTCGCGGCGGAATGAACGCGATTGAGGGAGAATAGCCGGTGACCGCACCAAATGGCCCCGCCTTGACGGCGGTGGCTGCTACAAGGAGCGATAGTCCGCAGGTGCTGCAGCCGAGCGGCTGGCCGATGCCGAAAGGATACGCCAACGGCATGGCGGCCGATGGCCGGCTCGTGGTGACCGGCGGCGTGATCGGCTGGGACACCGAGGGCCATCTGGAATCCGACTTCGTCGCGCAGGTTCGGCAGACGCTGACCAACATTGCTGAAATCCTCGCGGTGGGAGGCGCGCGCCCCGAGCATCTGGTGCGCCTGACCTGGTACGTCGTCGATATCGAGGAATATCTGGCGAACCTCAAGAATCTCGGCCGGGTCTATCGCGAGATCTTCGGTGCCCATTATCCGGCGATGGCGCTGGTGCAGGTGGTGCGGCTGGTCGAGAAAGCGGCACGCGTCGAGATCGAGGCGACGGCGGTGGTGCCGCGCTGATTTGACATCGTGCCTGCGAAGGCCAGGCGCTACCCGGGCACGCGTATCTGCTTGGCGGCCTCGAACGCCGCCAGCCGCTCGCTCAGCTTGCCGTTCGCCATGCCGGCCCGGGCGATGATGGTGGGGACGGGCAGGGTCTCGAAAAAGTGACAGGCGACGCGATGGCCGGGTGACGCTTCGCGTAACTTCGGCTCCTCTGCCGAGCAGCGCGCCTGCGCGTGCGGGCAGCGGGTATGGAAACGACATCCGCTCGGCGGCTTGAACGGGCTCGGCACGTCGCCCTGCAGCATCACGCGCTTGGTGCGCAGGCCCGGATCGGGCTTTGGGATCGCCGCCAGCAGCGCCTGGGTGTAGGGGTGCAGCGGGCGATCATAGAGTGTCTTCTTGTCGGCGATCTCGACCAGCTTGCCGAGATACATCACCGCGACGCGGTCGCTAATGTGCTTCACCACAGCGAGATCGTGGGCAATGAAGAGATAGGAGAGGCCGAAGCGCTGCTGCAGATTCTGCAGCAGGTTGACGATTTGCGCCTGAATCGAAACGTCCAGCGCCGACACCGGCTCGTCGCACACGATAAGCTCGGGGTTGGCCGCCAGCGCGCGCGCGATACCGATACGCTGGCGCTGGCCGCCGGAGAACTGGTGCGGATAGCGCCGGGCATGTTCGGGCAGCAGGCCGACGATTTCCAGGAGTTCGCGGCCGCGCGCGGCCTGCGCAGCGGCGTCGCCGATTTCGTGCACGCGCAGCGGCTCGGCCAGGATCTCGCCCACGGTCATCCGCGGATTGAGCGAGGCGTAGGGATCCTGGAAGATGATCTGCATGTGCCGGCGCAAACGCCGCATCTCGTCCTTGTTGAGGTTTGCGATCTCCTTGCCCTTGAAGCGCACCGAGCCCCCGGTGGGGTCCATCAGGCGCAGGATCAGGCGTCCGGTGGTCGACTTGCCGCAGCCGGATTCGCCGACCAGCGCCAGCGTCTCGCCGCGGGCGATCTCGAAGCTCACGTCCTCGACGGCGCGCACCAGCCCGACGATCTTGCGGCGGATGAGCCCGCGGCTGACCGCAAAATGCTTGACCAGGCCATCGACCTGCAGGACGGGGACATCGGTCGCGGGAGCGCTCATGACATCACCTCGACCGGCGCCTTCCAGCACGCCACCTGATGGCCGCGCGCGATATCGCGCAATGGCGGCGGCTGCTGCCGGCAACGCAGGTCCGCGAACGGACAGCGCGGTGCGAAACGGCAGCCCTTGGGCTGATTGTTGGGGCTGGGCACCGTGCCTTCGATGGTGGCGAGCCGCTTGCGGTCGACGTCGATGCGCGGGATCGAGCCGAGCAGCCCGATCGTATAGGGATGCTGGGGATCGGCGAACAGGTCGTTGACGTCGGCGCTCTCGACGATCCGTCCGGCATACATGACCAGCACCTGGTCGGCGACCTCGGCGATGACGCCGAGATCATGCGTGATGATCAGGATCGCCATGCCGAGCCGCTGCTGCAGGTCGCTGAGCAGGTCGAGAATCTGGGCCTGGATGGTGACGTCGAGCGCGGTCGTCGGCTCGTCGGCGATCAGGAGCGACGGTTCGCAGGAGAGCGCCATCGCGATCATCACGCGCTGACGCATGCCGCCCGACATGTTGTGCGGATAGTCGTCGACGCGCTGTGCCGGCGAGGGGATCCGCACCAGGTCTAGCATTTCGATCGCGCGCGCCTTGGCGGCGCGCGGCGACATCTCGGTATGGGCCAGGATGGCCTCGACGATCTGCTGCCCGACCGTGTGGACCGGGTTGAGCGAGGTCATCGGTTCCTGGAAGATCATCGACATCTTACCGCCGCGCAGCTTGCGCCGCTCGTCGGCCGACAGTTTTAGCACGTCGCGATTGCCGAACAGCACCGCCTCGGCCTCGACCTTGCCCGGCGGGCTCGGCACCAGCCCCATCACCGAGAGCGAGGTCACGCTCTTGCCGCAGCCGGACTCGCCGACAAGGCCGATGGTACGTCCGCGCGGAACGCTGAAGCTGATGCCATCGACCGCACGGAACAGGCCGCGGTCGGTGGCGAAGTGGGTCCGTAGGTCGCGAACCTCGAGAAGCGTGTCCATCAGAAGGAGTAATCCAGTCCCTTGTAGAAGGTGTTCTGATAGAGCATGTGCGGCCGGACACCCTTCAGCTTCTTGACGCTCGTCGTGTACATCGCGATGTTCATGACCGGCATCCACAGATGCTCCTGGGTAACCCGCTGCTGCGCCAGTGCGTAGTATTTGGTGCGGTCGGCCTCTGTCAGCGAGGCGCGTCCCATCTTCAGGTACTCGTCGGTCTTGGGGTCGTTCCAGTTCATCCGGTTGGGCGCCGGCATGTTCCTGGAATCGAAGTAGAAGTTGAGCAGGTCGCCCGCCGAGATGTAGGGGAACGTCACCGTCCACAGTTCGAAGTCCTGCTTGGCCATCTCGGCCGGCGCGATCGTGGAGTCGAATCCTACGATTTTCCAGTCGATGCCGATCTTGCGCATGTAGCCCTGGATCGCCTCGGAGACGCGCGGGAAATAGGCCACCTGTGTGAACAGGACCTTCGGCGCAAGCTTGACGCCATCCTTCTCGCGGATGCCGTCGGCTCCTACCTTCCAGCCGGCCTCGTCCAGGAGCTTCTTTGCCCGCTCGACGTCTTCCTTGATTATACCCTTGGTCGATTCCGCAAAATCGAGCGCCTTGGGATCGATGAAGGTGTAAGCGGGATCGGCGTTACCCAGCATGATGCCCTTGACGATCTCGGCGCGATTGATGGCGATATTCATCGCTTCGCGCACGCGGGCGTCGGCGACCATCGGCCGCGTCGTCTTGTAGCCGTAATACATCAGCTGGAAATTGGGCAGCGCTTCCTGGACGCTCAGATTGGGCGCGGCCTTGACCTGCTGGATGAACGCTATCGGAACCTGGTGCGTGACGTCGAACTGTGCGCCCATCATGGCGGCGACCCGGGCGGAGTCCTCCGGCACGATCTTGATGCTGAGCTTCTCGAATTTGACCGGGCCCTTGTTCTGGTACATCGACGGGCCCCACTTGTAGGCGTCGTGGCGCTTGAGCACGATTTCGGTGCGCGGTTGCCAGCTCTCGAAACACCACGGCCCGGTGCCGTCGATTCCCTTGATGCCGTAGTCCTTGCCGAGCGATTCCACGCTCTCCTGATTGTGGATGGCGGTCGTGAACATCGTGAGCTGAAGCAGGAGATCGGCAAACGGCTCTTTGAGCTCGTATTCGACCGTGTAGGGATCGGGTGCGCGCAGTTCCTTGATGTTGCCGGCACGCCAGGCCAGTGGCGCCTTGAGTTCGGCACTGGTCAGGCGCTTGAAGGAATAGATAACGTCGGCGGCGGTGAATTTCTTGCCGCTGCAGAACTGCACGTCGTCGCGCAGCTTGAAGGTATATAGCTTGCCGTCCTCGCTGATGGTCCAGGACTTGGCGAGGTAGGGGATCGCGGTCTTGCCGTCCCAGTCCATCGCCACCAGCGTGTCCTGGAACATGTTGACGATGTCCGAGGTCGGAGACCACGTCGTGCGCTGGCCGTCATAATGCGGCGCGTCGAGCGCCTTCATCATCTTCAGCGTCTGGGCGCCTGCGGCCGATGAAATACCGGCCGCTCCGAGCAGCGCCACAACGGCGGTCAAAACCTTGCGCATCGTGCTTTCTCCCTGATGGTGTTCTTGTTATCGCGTTACGTCCAGCCCCTTGTAGAAGGTGTTCTGGTAGATCATATGCGGCCTGGCGCCCGTGATCTTCTTGTTGGCGACCTGGTCCATGTTGATGTTGAGCACGGGTATCCAGAGGTGCTCGCGCGTCACCTTCTGCTGCACCAGCGCGTAATATTTTGCTCGATCGGCTTCGGTCAGCGCGGAGCGGCCCTGCTTCAGCCAGGTATCGGTTTCGGCATCCTTCCAGTTCATCCGGTTGGGCGTCGGGATGTTGGCGGAGTCGAAATAGATGTTCATGAGATCGCCGGCCGACAGATACGGCACCGTGACCGACCAGATCTCGTAGTCCTGCTCCGCCATCTTCACCGACGCGATGGTCGAGTCCCATGGCTGCAGGCGCCAGTCGACACCGATCTTCCTGAGATAGCCCTGGATGGCGTCGGCGACGCGGGCCGAGTTGGCATTGGCGGTGAAATAGACCTTCGGCGCGAGCTTCAATCCGTCCTTTTCGCGGACGCCGTCGGCGCCCGGCTTCCAGCCGGCCTCGTCGAGCAGGGCTTTGGCGCGTTCGAGGTCTTCCTTGACGACGCCATTGGTGGTGGGGTCGAAGTCGAGCGCGTCCGGGTCAACGATGGTGAAGGCAGGATCGGCATTGCCGAGCAGGATGGCTTTGGCGATCTCGGCGCGGTTGATGGCGATGCTCATGGCTTCGCGGACGCGCCGGTCGGCTACCATCGGCCGCGTCGTCTTGAAGCCGAAATAGAGAAGCTGGAAATTCGGCTTGGCCGCCGTCACGGTCAGCATCGGGGCGGCCTTGGCCTGCGAAATGAACTGCGCCGGAAACTGGTGGGTAATGTCGAACTGGCCGGACATCATCGCCGCCACGCGGCTGGAGTCTTCCGGCACGATCCTGATGACCAGCTTTTCGAATTTGACCGGCCCCTTGTTCTTGTACATCGAGGGGGCCCATTTGTAGGCATCGTGCCGCTTCAGCACGATCTCGGTGCGCGGCGTCCAGTGATCGAAGCACCACGGTCCGGTACCGTCCGCTCCCTTGATGCCGTAGTCCTTGCCCAGCGTCTCCACGCTCTCCTTGTTGTGGATGACGTTGGTGAACATCGTGAGCTGCAGCAGCAGTTCGGAGAACGGCTCCTCGAGCTCGTATTCGACAGTATGAGGATCGGTCGCGCGCAGTTCCTTAATGCGGCCGGCGCGCCAGGCGTAGGGTCCCTTGATTGCGGGGTCCTTCAGCCGCTTGAAGCTGTAGACGACGTCCTCGGCCGTGAATTTCTTGCCGCTGCAGAACGAGACGTCGTCACGCAGCTTGAACGTATAGGTCCTGCCGTCCTCGCTGATCGTCCACGACTTCGCGAGGTAGGGGATCGGTGTCTTGCCGTCCCAGTCGAGCGCGACCAGCGTATCCTGGAACATGTTGACGATGTCGGACGTCGGTCCCCATGTCGTGCGTTGCGCATCGTAATGCGGCGCATCGATCCCCTTCATCAAGGTAAGCGTCTGGGCCGCTGCCGACGCGGCCATTCCGAACGCCAATGCCACACTCAGAGCCAGTCTGATCATGTTTGCAGCCTCGGATCGAGGACGTCGCGGAATGCGTCGCCCAAAAGATTGGCGGCGAGCACGATCACGAAGATCGCAAAGCTCGGGATCGTCGCGATGTGCGGCGCCATGAACAGGAAGTCGCGGCCCTGCGCCGCCATCATGCCGAGTTCGGCGGTCGGCGGCTGCGCGCCCATGCCGAGGAAGCCGAGCGCCGCGCCGATCAGGATGATCTGGCCGAACCGCAGGGTGAGGAACACGAAGATCGTCGAAATGCAGTTCAGCGTCAGGTAACGCCAGATCAGCGCGCTGTCGGACACGCCGACGGCGCGACCGGCTTCCATGAACTCCTGGCCCATCACGCCTATCGCGGCACCGCGCGCGACTCGCGCGACATCCGGCACTGTAGCAACGACGAGCGCGATCACCACCGCCGCAAGTCCCGCGCCGAAGATCGCGGCCACCGCGAGCCCGATCAGGATCGCGGGGAATGCCAGCATCACGTCGACCAGCCGCATGATCCAGCCGTCCAGCCGCCGATAATAGGCGGCGAGGATGCCGAGCACGCCGCCGATCAGCCCGCCGACGATCACGCCGACCAGTCCGAGCATCAGCGTGTTGCGCGTGCCGTAGATGACGCGGCTCAGGATATCGCGGCCGGTGTTGTCGGTACCGAACCAGTGCTCGGCGCTGGGTGGCTGCATCACCTTGGTGAGATCTGTGAAGTAGGGATCGTAGGGCGAGATCAATGGTGCAAACACCGCCGCGAACACGATTGCGGTAAGCACCAGCGCGGCCACGGCGGCGATCCGGTCCCGCGCCAGCCGGCGCAGCAAGCCGGCACGGGCAAAGACGCCGGTTTCCTGATCCTTCACGAAGCCTTGCTCCAGTGCCTCGACGGTCATCTTCGCCTCACCCTCGGATCGAGATAGACGTAGAGCACATCGACCAGGAGATTGATCGAGAGGAAGGCGATGGCGAGGATCATGATCGCGCCCTGCGCCGTCGGAAAATCGCTGGAGACGATGGCGCCGACCGCGAGCCGGCCGACGCCTGGCCATGAGAACATGGTTTCGGTGACCACCGCGCCGCCGAGCAGGAAGGCCGCCTGCAGCCCGATCAGGGTGACGACGGGGATCAAGGCGTTGCGCAGCGCGTGATGAATAATCACCGCGGTCTCGCGCAGTCCCTTGGCGCGCGCCGTCCGCACGAAGTCGGCGCCCAGCACTTCAAGAACGGCTGTGCGCGTCAACCGCGCGATGGGACCGATCAATACTGCGCCGAGCGTCAGGGCCGGCAGGACCAGGCTTGGCAGTCCGCCGTCCCATATCGGGCCGGTGCGGCCGGTAAACGGCAACAGCGCCCACTTGAAGCCGACATACTGGATCAGGATCAGTCCGATGAAGAACACCGGCATCGATACGCCCGCCACCGAGCACGCCATGATGATGCGATCGGCGATGCGACCGCGATTGACCGCCGCCAGCGTTCCAAGCGCGAGGCCCAACGGCACCGCGAGCAGCATCGATCCCACCATCAGCTCGACCGTGGGCCCGATAGTCATCGCCAGTTCCTCGCTCACCTCCCGGTTGGAGATGATGGAGCGGCCGAGATCGCCGCGCAGCACACGCAGGATGTATTCGAAGAACTGGACCGGTATCGACCGGTCGAGGCCGAGCTCCTCGCGGATAGCGGCGATGGTCTCGGCCTTGGCATCGGGCCCGGCGATGATCATCGCCGGATCGGCCGGCACGACCTGCAGCAAACAAAAACAGAGGAAGAGAACCCCGAGCAAGGCGGGGAATGAAATCAGCAGGCGATGGACGATTTGTTGTCCCATGCGACGCCAACGGACCGGTTAGGCCATAGGAACGCGCCGCCGCTTACGCTGACGTTGTGCAGTCCCCTCCCTGGCAGCCGCGCTTCGTCCGACGTGCGCAGCATTTGTTTATCACGCAATAGTGACACGCGTCGGAGGCGGCGTCACCACTAATCGTTCTGGCTGCGGCGTTTTGCGCTTGGTTCCGTAACAAGCTCTTGCAATGCAGGAAAGTCCGCGTCGCGAAATTTTCCGCGCGTGCCGGAGTCTCGCGAGTCGTTACGCATCGTCAGCAGTGACGGCTAGTGCTTCATGCGACGCTTTTCCAAACCTGTTTGCCGTGTGTCGGCGAATGATTTGATGGATGTCCGAATTCAGGATCGCCGTCCGCGAGAAGCATCACCTCGACACAGTCGGCGTTCAGGCGATCGTTGTCGATCAGCCGTCCCGCAAGCACCTGCGCCTGAGATGGATCGTCCGTCTGGACGTCGACCTGGCGCTGAAGACACTTGAAGCTATGGCCGTCGGAATTGCAGAGATCCTTGTAGAAGGAGACACGATAGGTGTTCATCTTGCACTCCATCCTTCCGGCATGGCGCTGCACGTTACTCCCGGTCCGTCATGCCGGCCAGCCAGCAGCGCGGTGCACCACACGATTTAATGTCTAAGTTGCCCCGACACCCTGTAGGTGCAAAGCGCGATCCCGGATACCTCATGGACGTGTCCGGGCGTTTCTCGCAGGCGGCCAAGGGCTGGCGCGGCGCAATGGCGCGCCGCTACTGATCAAGTATCATTCTATGAAAGTTGCGGATTAAATCCCTTGACGAGGATCAAATTCGGCGCGTGCCGGGTTGGCTACGCTTGTTTTTGGAAGGACAGCCAGCGAGATGGGGACCCGCCCAACCAGAATGCCTGGCCGGAACAAGGTCTCATCGGCAAAACTCGATTGCGCAACCGCGTTTCAGAGCATTGCGCGGGATTGCGTCGCGAGCATCAAGGCGCATCAGAGCGGCGCGCGCGCCGCCGATGCCGAGGCCGTGCATCAGATCCGGGTGGCGATCACGCGGTTGCGCGCCGCCGTGGCTTTCTTCGAGCCGATCGTGGTCGACACCGGATGGCTCCGCCTGAAAAAGGAAATCGCGTGGCTGAATACCTCGCTTGGCGCAGCGCGCGATAGCGACGTCTCGTTGGAGTATACGTGCCGCAAGCGGTACCAGGCGTGGGCGGAACGCGAGATTGGCGATGATCTCGCCAGGCGCCGGGTGAGGGACCACCAACGGCTGCTGAAAAGCCTGCGTTCAAGCCGGTTCCAGCGCCTGATCGTGGCGATGGCGGACTGGATCGAGGGGGGATCCTGGCTGGTGCGATGGCAACGGCGGGTGCGCCGCCATGACGCCAGGTCGCTGGACGCTTATTGCACGCGCGAACTCAACCGCTGGCGCAAGCGGCTGATCCGCAAGGGGCGGGACCTTGAACACCTCACCGCTTCGCGCCGGCATAGATTGCGGATCAGGAGCAAGCGTTTCCGTTACATGCTGGAGGCACTGACGGAGACGGTCGCGTTGCGCGGCCGTGCCGAGCTGAAGCATCTGCACGGGCCGGCGAAGCGACTGCAGCGCGCCTTGGGCGATCACCGCGATATCGAGCGCCTTGCCGGTCTTGCCCGGCCAGGCGAGGGCGGCAAACGAAAGCCTCCACCGGGCTACCGCCGTCGCAGGCAGGAGTTGATGGATGACGCGACCGCGGCCTATCGCAGCCTCAAGGAGGCGGGTGCATGCTGATCCCTGCCTTTCGCGGCGCGCGCCGTCGGCAATCTCCCGGGTTTGATGTGCATCAAGCTTGACCGCGAAACCGTCGGTTACGCTGAACACAATAGGCCGGGGCGCGTGTGGTGCCTCCCGCCATATGTCTGGGAGAACGGCGATGTTCAGGAATATTCTGGTTCATCTTCCTTCGGAGCGTCCGGTCAGGCCGGTGGTCGACCTCGCCATCGCCCTGAGCGCCGCGCGACGGTCGCATCTCGATGCCGTGGCCGCCGGCTATGAATCGATGGGCACGATCGGGATGGTGGCGGAGGGCGGCGGCGCCGCCGTCGCCGCCGTCATGGGAGACGAACAGGAGCGTGCCCTCGAACGCGCAAACGCCGCGATTTCCGTGTTCGAGATCGAAGCCAAGCTCGCCAAGATCGCCTACGGCGTAAGGTCCTTTGCAGCGGTTCCGGCCGAAGCCGGCCAAACCATCGCAACGCTTGCCAGGCTCTACGACATGACGATCGTGCTGCAGCCGGATTCCTCGAATGCCAGCTACGACAACTACATTCCGCATGAGGTTCTATTCAACTCCGGCGGGCCCATGCTGATGGTTCCCTACATCCACAAGGGGCCGCTCGATGCCCAGCATGTCGGGATTGCCTGGGACGGCAGCCGTCTTGCCGCGCGGGCGTGGCGGGATGCGTTGCCGTTTCTGATGGGCGCGAAGGCCGTGACCGTGATTGCGGTCAACGAGGAGGCCAGCGAGGCATCCTCGGACCGGCTCGTCAGCCACCTGACCCGGCGTGGCATCGCGGCGCGGGTCCAGCGCCTGACCACGGATCGCGGCGATGTCCAGGGCGCCATTCTGTCGATCGCGGCCGAAAGCAATATCGGTCTCCTGGTCATGGGCGGATACGGCCATTCGCGATTGCACGAGCGAATTCTCGGGGGCGTCACGCGCAGCATGTTCGACGCCATGACCGTGCCGGTGCTGATGTCGCACTGAGCTTCGCGTTCTGAATTCCAACTGGCGGCAGTGTTTCATTGCGCTGCGCAATCGGGCGGATACGGATACCGGTTCTGGAAAACTCGCGGCTGTAAACTCTCTCTAAGAAATCCCTTGGCGAGCGAAGCCAAAAGCGCGGCCAAGCCGATGAAACCTGTGATAGCCTTTCCCCTGAACGGCTCCGGTTCATCGGGAGACTGTCGATGAGAACCATCACGGCGTCGGCGGCTCGCAGGCTTGGCAGATTCCTGACCAGGGACTTTCGCGAAATCTTTGGTCCCAGGCACGATGATCTCGCAGAGCGCCTTGGTTCACTTGCCCGGGTCACCATCGAATGCATCGGACAAAGCGACGCTCTCTACCACAACTATGAGCATACGTGGCTGGTGACCATGGCGGGCCGCGACATACTGCAAGGCCTGAGGATGTCGCGTCGCATCGACCCTGACGACTATATCCATCTCACCGTTTCGTGCCTGTTGCACGACATCGGTTATGTTCGCGGCATATTGAGTGGCGATTCCAGCGACGAGTTCGTGGTCAACGAAGATGGGCTCAAGATTTCGTTGCCTCGCGGAGCGTCGGATGCCGCGCTGATGCCCTACCACGTCGACCGTTCGAAGCTGTTTGCCGTGGAGCGGCTTGCGAGTTCTCCGGAGATAGATGTCGCGCGCGTCGTCGAAGCAATCGAATATACCCGTTTTCCGCCGCCGCCCGAGCGGAAGCCGACGGAGGCAAACATACCGCGGCTGGTTCAGGCCGCGGACCTGATCGGGCAACTTGGCGACCCGATGTACCCAAGGAAGGTCAACGCGCTGTTCTACGAATTTGAAGAGACCGGCCGGAACCGCCAGCTCGGCTATTCGTCGCCGGCAGATCTCGTGGAGAAGTATCCGGACTTCTACTGGAACAGCGTCTCGGAGCATCTCGACGAGGCCATCAAGTACCTGAACCTGACCGCTTCCGGTCGGCAATGGATCGCCAACCTTCACCACCATCTGTTGTGTGCGGAAAACGCCCAGCGCCTGATGGGTCCGCAGCACTGACAGGCGCTGCATCCTAATCCTCTACAACCGGCTTGGTCGCGAATTGCGGGAACATCGCCGCGACGATCGGCCCGTCGGTGCGCCAGGAATGGCAGCCGCCGATGAAGAACGGCCGATGGCCGAGCCGCTGCTGGTCCTCCAGCGAATCGCGGCCTTCCGGCTCCTTGCCATGGGACATGGTCTGGAACAGCGTGGTCACCGCAGGGCCGAGCAATTCCATCAGGTGCGTGCAGGTCTCCAGCCGGCCGATCTTGCGCCGCACCAGTTCGCGCCAGCCCGACCCGATGCGCTCGCCGACCAGGCGATGCAGGATCGGTTCGACCTCGATGCAGGTGGGATAGGGCGTCGCGCGCAACATCGTCTCCGCCTAGCGGACGGTCATGCTGTCGTCGATCGCGAGCCTCAGGCCGATGTCGTGCACGGGATCGCCCGGCTTGAGCTCGTCGCGGAAGCGGCTGGCCGGCTGCACGAACGGCTTGATGTCGCGCAGCCACGCCTCGACTTCCCAAAGCCCGTCGTCCCGCAGATAGCCGGTGCATTCGACCGAACGCGTATGCATGTGACGGCGATTGGGCGTCCTGACAGAGTCTTCCAGAGGCATCAGTCCAGTCCTGTTGCGGTACGGCGGGTGGGCATGGGGTCGCTTCAGCCGAATTTGACGATCATCTTCCCAAGCGCCGACCGCGACTGCATGGTCTTGAACGCCTCGCGGAAATTCTCGAACGGTACGACCTTGCCGACGACCGGCTGCAGTTTGCCGGAGGCGAGCCAGTCGAACAGTTGCGCGATCAGGCGGGCGTGGGTCTCCGGCTCGCGTTTCTGGATCTGGGCGAGGTCGACACCAAGCAGCGCGCCGCCCTTGAGCAAAGGCAGGTTGAACGCCAGCGCCGGAATGGTGCCCGAGGCGAACCCGACCACGAGATGCCGGCCGCGCCAGGCGATCGAGCGAAAGGCCTGCAGCGCCACCTCGCCGCCGACGGGATCGAAAATCACGTCCGGTCCGTGGCCGCCGGTCATCGCCTTGAGCGTCTCCCGCCAATCAGGCCGGGTGTAGTCAATGGTCTCGTCGGCGCCGAACTGCACCGCGAAGTCGCGCTTTTCCTGAGTGGACGCCGCGGCGATCACCCGCGCGCCCATCAGCTTGCCGATCTGAACGGCGGCGATGCCGACACCGCCCGCGGCCCCCAGCACCAGCAGGATCTCGCCGGACCGTAGCGAGGCGCGGGCGTCGAGCGCGTAAAGCCCGGTCAGGTAATTGGCCTGAAATGACGCGCCGGCCTCGAACGGCACCTGCGCCGGCAGGTTCTTGAGCGCCGCTGACGGAACCGAGATGTATTCGGCGAGCGCGCCGGAGCGGGTCATGCCGATCACGGGCATTCCCGGCTTGAATGCGGAGACGTCCTCGCCAACGGCATCGACCACGCCGGCGAATTCCGTCCCCGGCACGAACGGCAGCGGGTCCTTGGTCTGGTAAAGTCCCTGCACCTTCAGGCCATCGACGAAGCCGACTGCCGCGGCGCCGATCCTGACGCGGACCTCGCCTTTGGCAATGTCCGGCAGGTTCATCTCCTTGATCGAGATGCCGTCGATCGAATCGTAGTTCTCGACAACAACGGCTTTCATGTCGTTTCTCTCATGCGCTTCTTCGTGCGGCGCCAAGGCCTTGCGCCGGTAAATGGAGGTGTTTTCAATGTTCCCGGCTACTCGGCGGCTTCGGCCTGCTGGTCGATCTCGAGCGCGCCAGCCTTGATCAATGGAATCAGGTCGCGCCCGATCGCCATCGTGTCGTGCGGGTTTTCGAATCCGCGCAGCAGGAACGAGTGAATCCCAAGCCGGTAATATTGCAGTACCGCCGCCGCTATCTGTTCCGGCGTGCCGACCAGGCACGACGTGTTGCCCGGTGCGCCTGTGGCGCGGGCGATTCCCATCCACAGCCGTTCGTCATGCACGTCACCGCGCGCGGCATAGCCGAGCAGCCGCTCGGCGGAATGGTTGGTCGGCAGTGGCGCAGCCCCGGTCTTCCGCTCCACGTCGGCCAGGAGCGCGTTCGCCTTGTCCCAGGCAGCACCCTCGGTGTCCGCCATGATCGGCCGCAGCGACATGTTGAAGCCGACCCGCCGGCCGAAGGCTGAGGCGCGGCGGCGGAAGTCCTGCAACCGGTCCTGCGTCTCCTTGAGCGGCTCGCCGAAGATTGCGAACACGTCGCAATATTGGGCGCCCATTTTCAGCGCGCCGTCCGACGAGCCGCCGAAGAACAGCGGCGGGAAGGGCTTTTGAAACGGCTTGATGTCGGTGTAGCCACCTTCGAGGCGATAGAACTCGCCGCGGTGATCGATCGGGCCATCGCTGGTCCAGAGCTTCCGCATCACGTCGAGATATTCGCCGGCACGCCGGTAGCGGTCGTTCTTGGGCAGAAAGTCGCCTTCGCTGGCCTGGTCCTGGTCGCTGGTGCCGGCGATGACATGTAGCGACATGCGCCCCTGCGTGAGCTGGTCGAAGGTCGCGATTTGCCGCGCCGCCAGCGCAGGCGCCACGGAGCCCGGCCGGTGCGCAATCAGGAACTTGATCCGCTCGGTGTGGTCAGCCGCATAAAGCGCGATGGCGAAGCCTTCGGCGGCCGAGGCATAATAGCCAACCAGAACGGAATCGTAGTTCCACTGCTCATGCAGGCGGGTGAAGTCGATGACCCATTGTCGCGAGATCTGCCCCTTGATCAGGTGAACCGCGACGCCTTCCTGCTGGGTGCCGATCATCCCGATGATTTTGGCTGGCATGGGTGTTTCCTGGGGTCTCTTGGTGCTTGGCCTGAATCAAACGCGTAACATCCGGGGAAAGCAAGCATTTTGGGTCTGCCGGCGCCGCATGCCCAGGGAGCGTTGCGCAAGGGGATTGCGGCTCTCCAAATGTGGCGCCTTCCGCTGGAATGGCCCTTGCTTCGCTTTATCCCGGCTGCAATGGATGAGCCGAACCACTTCAACATCTACATCCAGAAGAAGAGACCGATGAGCCAACTGATTGTCCGCGCGGGCGATTTCACCTTTGAGGCCCGTTTTGAGGAGGCGCTGGCGCCGAAGACGGTAGCTGCCTTTCGCAAGGCGATGCCGTTCGAGAGCCAGGCGATCCATGTCCGCTGGAGCGGCGAGGGGGTCTGGATGCCGCTCGGCGATCTCGATTTCGGGGTCTCCTACGAGAACCACACCAGCTATCCTGCGCCGGGCCAGATCATCCTCTATCCCGGGGGCATCAGCGAGACCGAGATCCTGCTCGCCTATGGCGGCGTGCATTTTGCGAGCAAGATGGGCCAGCTCGCCGGCAATCATTTCATCACCCTGACCTCGGGGCTGGAGAACCTGACCGCGTTCGGCAAGACCGTGCTGTGGAAGGGCGCGCAGAAGATCCGCTTCGAGGAGATCTGACGTGGCCGGCGCCGGCTACCCCCGCGACCTCCGCGGCTACGGCCGCAACCCGCCGGATCCGCGCTGGCCTGGCAACGCACGCGTCGCAGTGCAGTTCGTGGTGAACTTCGAGGAGGGCGGCGAGAACAACATCCTGCACGGCGACCGCGCCTCGGAGGCGTTCCTGTCCGATGTGCTGGGGGCGCAGCCCTGGCCCGGCCAGCGCCACGCCAATATCGAATCCATGTTCGAATATGGCTCGCGTGCCGGCTTCTGGCGGCTGTGGCGGATGTTCACCGAACGAAACCTGCCGGCTACGGTGTTCGGCGTGGCGATGGCATTGCAGCGAAACCCTGAAGTGGTCGCGGCCATGAAGGAGGTGGGCTGGGACGTCGCCAGCCACAGCCTGAAATGGATCGAGCACAAGGACATGTCGGAGGCGCAGGAGCGTGCCGAGATCGCGGAAGCGATCCGCGTTCACACCGCGGCGACCGGCGCACGGCCGCTTGGCTGGTATACCGGACGCTCCTCGATCAATACGCTGAGGCTGCTGATGGAGGCCGGCGGTTTGCTCTACCTCTGCGACTCCTATGCCGACGACCTGCCTTACTGGATCAAGTCACCCGGGTTGAAGCCGCACCTGGTCATTCCCTATACACTCGACGTCAACGACATGCGGTTCGTCAACGCGCAGGGCTTTGGCGGCGGTGAGGAGTTCTTCACCTATCTCAAGGACAGCTTTGACATTCTCTATGGCGAAGGCGCGACCGCGCCAAAGATGATGTCGGTCGGCCTGCATTGCCGGGTGGTCGGCCGGCCCGGCCGCGCCGCGGCCCTGCAACGCTTCCTCGACTATATCGGCAAGCACGAGCGCGTCTGGGTGCCGACGCGGCTGCAGATCGCGCAGCACTGGCACGCCAGTCTCGGTCATCTTGCCGACAACGCGTTCGATATTGGATGAGCCAATGCTCGGCGACGAGATCGTAAGCCGGATCGGCCAGCTCGGAGCGATTTCCGAAACGCCCGACAATCTGACGCGGATATTCCTGTCGCCCGAACACCGCACGGCGGCCGATCTTCTGATCTCGTGGATGCGAGACGCCGGCATGGCCGCGCGTCTCGATGCCATCGGCAATGTCTGCGGCCGCTACGAGGGCGAGCGGCCAGGGTTGCCCTGCCTGATGCTGGGTTCGCATTACGACACCGTGCGCGACGCCGGCAAATGGGATGGGCCGCTCGGCGTGATCACGGCGATTGCCTGCGTCGCCGACCTCAACCGTCGGGGCGTGCGGCTGCCGTTCGCGGTGGAAGTCGTTGGCTTTGCCGACGAGGAGGGCGTGCGGTTTGCCTCCACGCTGCTCGGCAGCCGGGCGGTCGCCGGAACCTTCGATGAAAGCGTGCTCAACGTCCGCGACCGCGATGGCCTGTCGATGCGCGAGGCGATGCGGCAATTCGGGCTCGATCCCGATCATGTCGGTGCCTCGGCGCGGACGCGTCGCGAGTTGCTTGCCTATGTCGAACTGCATATCGAGCAGGGGCCGGTGCTCGAGCAGCAGAACCTGCCCGTCGGCGTCGTGACGGCGATATCAGGCGCGACGCGGCTCGCGGCAAATCTCACCGGCATGGCCGGCCATGCCGGGACGGTGCCGATGGCGCTGCGGCGCGATGCGCTGGCGGGCGCCGCCGAGTGCATCGTCGCGGTCGAGGAATTCTGCAAGGCCGACGATTCCGGCCTGGTCGGCACCGTCGGCGCCATCAGCGCCATGCCCGGCGCCACCAACGTGATCCCGGGCCGTGTGTCGTTCACCCTCGATATCCGTGCGCCGTCGGATACGCATCGCAAGCTTGCCGTGGCCGACATCGTGCGGCGGATCGAGGCGATCGCGAAGCGGCGCGAGCTAGGGCTGCAGGTCGACGTCACCCACGAAAACCGCACCGTGCCCTGCGCGCCGTGGCTGAAGGCGCAGCTAGCGGAAGCCGTCGCCGCCGAAGGCCATGGCGTGTTCGAACTGCCGAGCGGGGCCGGGCATGACGGCATGGCTATGATCGACATTGCAGACGTCGCGATGCTGTTCGTCCGCTGCCGCGGCGGCATCAGCCATAACCCGGCCGAGCACGTCGAAGCCGCCGACGCCGATGCCGGCGCGCGCGTGCTGCTGCGGCTGATCGAGAATTTCCGGCCACGGTAGCCGCAAGGCTTGACGAAGGTTATCGTCCGTCGAGCTTTGCGCCGCGGGCCAGCGCGGCCGCTGTTTCAAGCCCGACGTTGCGCACGAGCGGGTCGGCATGGCGATGAACCAGCCACCACTCCGTGCCCTGCCGGCGATAGACCAGCGTCACCCGGAGCGACCAGTCCTGGTCGGGCAAGCCGCCGACTTCGCCGTGCTGCCGCTCGATCACAGCCAGAACGGCCAGGTCACCCGACGCATAGGCCTGTACCAGTTCGACCTTGGCATCTCCGTTCCTGAAATAGCTGGCGAGCTGCGCCAGCCGCTCGGGAACCATGGCGAAGCCCCGGCTGACTTCGCCGCCAAACGGCTGCATCAAGGTGAAATCGTCAGCAATGCGCGTCATGCCAGACCATCGGTCCATGTCGCCGCTCATGAAAGCCGCAGCCCGCGCCTCGGTTGTCCTGACTAGATCGACAAGCTCCTGCTCCTTTGCCGATTGCGGCTCCTGGGCGGCGCTGGCCGATAGCGGCATTGCGAGTGCGGCCTTCAGCGCCAGATGCTTCCAGCGGTTCGATTTCAACATTTCAGAATCCTTCCGTTCGCGTTGGGGCCGGCGACTGACCGGCGATGCGCCCATTTCCCATTCGCATCTCCATGAATCCAGTGATATGATTTCAGCATTATGCTGAACCAAATTGATCTTTCCCGGATCGATCTCAACCTGCTCGTGCTGTTCGAGACCGTCTTTCAGGAGCGGCATGTCGGCCGGTCGGCGGAACGCCTGCACCTTTCGCCGTCTGCCATCAGCCATGGCCTCGGACGCCTGCGCACGCTGCTCGGTGATCCCCTGTTTCTTAGGACGACGAAGGGCGTCGTTCCGACGGAGCGAGCTATTCAGCTCGCCGCACCCGTGGCTGAAATTCTCGCACGTGTCCGGGAGGTCGTTTCGTCGGCCACACCGTTCGATCCGCGACATTCGGCGCGCCGCTTCATAATTGGCGCGCCGGATGGTGTGTCGTCGGTCATCCTTCCTTCGCTGCTGGAGAGGTTGCGTGGGGTGGCGCCTCGCATCGATCTTGGCATCCGGCAGCTACTGCCGGCGCAAGGTTTTACCGCGCCCCATCTGGCGTGGAAGAACGCGCTGAAGGAGCTCGAAGACCGTATGATGGATATCGCCATCATTCCCATCGACGATATTCCGATGCGCTTTCACAAGCAGAAGCTTTACGAGGAAGAGTTCGTTATCGCGGCACGAAAGGGGCATTCGTTCCAGCGCAACCCGACCCTCAAGTGCTACTGCGAATTCGAGCATCTCGTCGTTTCGCACACTGGCGACGCTTCCGGTTTCGTGGATGGCGAGCTCGCCAAGCGAGGCTTGACGCGACGCGTGGCCTTGACGGTACCAAACTTCATCTTCGCGCTTTCGGTGCTGTCCGAATCCGAGATGGTTTCCGCGCTGCCGGGACGGTTCGTGGAGATCCATGGCGCCCGCTTCAGCGTTGCCGCCGTCAAGGCGCCGATGCCGCTGCCATGCTTCTCCCTTAATATCGTTCTTCCGAAAGTCGCGATGATGGATGCAGGGCTTGCTTGGCTGGTCCAATTGTTGGGACAAGTTCGAATAGGAAACGGTGGATCTCCTGTTCCCAGTCGCGGCGTGGTGAAAAATGCGCGCTTACGCTAGCCCGCTGCACTGCCGCCGAGCCCGGTTTATGACAGCGCGATGACGTCGCGCGTGATTTCGCAGCGTGACGAATCGATGATGTTCGGAGTACCAACCGGTGCATCCGACACACATGACAATTTCATCCAGAGAAATGAATAGCCAGATCGCAATTCCGTCACATCGCGAGTACCGGTTTTATCAGGGCCTGTTGGCCACCTGCATCGCCAACGGCATTCAGGCCGTGAATTTTCTCGGCGATCGATTCCTGCGAACATATCAGGCGTCGGCAGGCATCGGCGAACTGTACCGGCACTCGATGAACAGCGCCTTCTCGCCGCAGGAGGCCTTTCTGGTCACCGGCGCGCCGCACGCATCGGCCTATTATCCGCGCGACTTTGCCTGGTTCTATCCCGATGTTCTCGATCCCGAGACCATCATGGATTCCGAGGATGCCGTCCGCAGGGTTCGCCTGCTCGAAAAAAGCGTCCGGCTGATGCTGGAGGCCGTTCGTTCTGGTGTCGTGACGACGACCATCGTTCCCGCAGGCACGGACCGGTACATCGGCGTCAACTACTTCTCGCTGCCGTCAGATACGCTGTTGGGCATCCTCGCCGGTCTGGAACAGCTTGTTCGCGCCGACCAGAATTCGTCTTCGTATCTGGCGATGTCGCAAGGCGCGCATGCCGGCCGCCTGTTGCTTGCCGCGTACCGCGATGACCTGAAGAAAGGGCTGTTCGAACTCGCCAGTGCGTTGGAGCCGTTCGAGGACAACGGGCTGACGGCCTTGCTCTGCGACGTCGCCGCGCCGCGTTCTGCCGCTACCGATACCCGCGCCGAACGCCGGCGTTTCGTCACCAATGCGTGCGTTTACGCGACTTTCGTGCGCGGCATACGATTGGGAGTGATCGACCAGCGCGAGCTCGAACGCCTGCTCGGGCGCGAACTGTCGCAATACAAGCAGGAGCTTCTCCGGTTGTTCGGAAGTCGCGGCTACATCAGGCATGCCCTGGATTCCCGCAACGAGCCACCGGCTTCCGCGGTTGCACTGGATTTCGTCAACGTGCATCAGGGCTTTTGGGACCTGAGCGAGGCGAGCGAACGCGCGTTGTTCGCGGCCACGACCGACCTCATCCTCGGTGAACCGCGATTTCGAATCCCGGATACGTCCCACTTCCTGGTATCGGCGGATAACCCGCTGAACAAGATGATCCACAAGATCGCAGCTCCCGCCTATCAGGGGCGTTCTTCCTGGCCGACCTTCAACGTCGAATTCGCCGATCGCATGCTGGACTACGACGAATGTTCCGGCACCGATACCTACCGGTCCTGCGCGCGGGATATCTTGCGCGACATCCGCACCGCAACCGAAACCCATGGCGGATATCAGGAACTGCTGTCGGAAAACGGCCTCAAGTACCGCACCTGGGCTTATCAGAGCGCCGTTGCCCACTCCTGGTTTCCACGTTTCCTTACCGTGTGGAAGCGGGCGTTCGGGACGTCGCTGCTCGATGGGCGTTAGCGGGGCATGCGGCGTCCTCGCTAGAGACACGGCATTTCATTTGAAGTATTGCTCCCGGTGATGACAACAGCACCGGCATTCGAGGAGCGCGAAATCCTGTTCCGGGATTTTGCAAAAGCCTTGTTCAAGTCCGACATGGATGTGCTTTACCGCGTCGTGACGCCGGATTTCCTGTGGCTCTATCATGACGGCGCCGCGGTGACGAAATTGCTCTCCGGCGCCGAGGCTATCAAGGCGCATCTGGCGGAGCAGAAAACCCTGTTTTCGGCTCAGCGATTTCACGACGTTCGCTACCATCATTTGGCGGAAACGACGTTCATGACGTTCCGGGTCAGCGAGACCGTTGCCGGGTCCGATGAACTGCGCGAGCAGCGCGGCATCGAGCACTACACTTTCCGGGACGGCCGGATCGCAACCAAGGACGTTTATCGGAAGCCCTCGCCGTAACGGCTTACGTCGTCTCTCGCGACACCGCTGCTCAGTTGGTGGGCAGGTGCACGTCCGGAAAGCGCCGGATCGA